>Ga0193964_1000042_pt1 | contig 63410 bp, 64 predicted proteins | sample FB_7_MG_FD_140323 | JGI IMG/M metagenome (GOLD analysis project Ga0193964, IMG submission 140323) | Microbial mat bacterial communities from the Broadkill River, Lewes, Delaware, United States - FB_7_MG | ecosystem: Environmental > Aquatic > Freshwater > River > Microbial mats | place: USA... | reverse complement strand
ATCAACTATCTCGATACCTTCTTCTATGTATACTTTTCTTACAAGTTTACCCTCTGGACCTGTTTGATGAGTAACCAATGTCATACCTAAAATCTCAGTAGCTGCTTTTTTTACGTCTGAAAGTGAGTGTACAACTTTTACACCTCCACCAAGTCCTCTACCACCTGCGTGAATTTGAGCTTTTACAACCCATACTTTTCCACCTAATTCTTGTGCATTTTTAAGTGCTTGTGCTGGTGTATTTGCAATAAACCCACGTGGAGCAGGTACGCCATGTTTTGCAAATAATTGTTTTGCTTGGTATTCATGTATATTCATATATTCCCCTATATAAAATTTGATAATGTACTATGTAATTTATTCAAGATAAGATTATTTATAATTAATAATTTTTAGTATTTATAATGTTTTTGATTTAAGTATTCAGCAACATTTGTTTGTTCTTCTGGAAACCAACCTGTTTCTAGGTTCGCGTCACAGTTTTTGACCCATTGTGTTATATCATGTTTATTTTTTGCTTTATGATTTTTAAAATCAAAGCTTTTAATGCTTCCATGACATTGTGTACAGTTTGCATTTGAATATAGCTCTTTACCTTCTTCTGCCATATCAGATAAGGCAAAAGAGCTTGTAGTAACTAAAAGCATGGAAACAGATAAAAATTTGTTGATTAAATTGTTAAAACACTTCATAGCTAATTCCTTTTTGTAATGTATAGTAATTATATAAAAAATACCTTTAACAATAGCTAAGAATCCTTACCTTTAATAGAAGTATCACACGGTAACATTTTTATTTAAAAAGAAATCATTGATAATTATAAGGATAAGTCATAATAGATTTTTTGCTACAATGGATAAATTTCAATTACAAAGGTTTTAAATAATGGGAAAAATTACAGAACAAGATATTAGAGATAGTATAGCAGACGCATGTCAATATATTTCATACTTTCATCCAGAGGATTTCGTAAAATCAATCGTGAAAGCTTATGAGAATGAACAATCTGAAGCTGCTAAAAATGCATTAGGTCAAATTTTAATTAACTCTAAAATGTGTGCTTTAGGACATAGACCATTATGTCAAGATACAGGAAGTGTTAATATTTTCGTTAGAGTTGGTTTAAAAGCTGATTTAGAAATTACAAAAGAACTAGTAGATGTATTAAATGAAGGTGTTGCTAAAGGTTATACTGATCCTGATAATACATTAAGATATTCAGTAGTTTCTGATCCTGCAGGAACAAGAACAAATACAAAAGATAATACTCCAGCTGTTATTCATGTAACTGTTGATAATTCTGATGAAATAGATATTACAGTTGCTGCTAAAGGTGGTGGGAGCGAAAATAAATCTAAATTTGCAGTATTAAATCCATCAGATTCAGTTTATGACTGGGTAATGGCTAATGTTAGAGAGATGGGTGCTGGTTGGTGTCCTCCAGGTATCTTAGGTATTGGTATTGGTGGTAATCCAGAGAAATCTATGCTTTTAGCAAAAGAATCTTTAATGGGTCATGTTGATATTCATGAACTTATTGAAAGAGGTCCACAAAACGCATTAGAAGAATTAAGAATAAGACTTTATACAGATATTAACAAAATAGGTATCGGAGCACAAGGTCTTGGTGGTTTAACAACTGTTGTTGATGTTAAAATTTTAGATTACCCATGTCATGCTGCATCTTTACCAGTTGCTATGATCCCTAACTGTGCTGCTACTAGACATATTCACTTTAAACTAGATGGTAATGGACCAGCGAAATTTAATAAACCAGATTTAGATATTTGGCCAGATATTGAATTACCATTAGATTCTATTAAAAAAGTAAATATTGAAGATTTAACAAAAGAAAATTTATCTCAATTTAAATCAGGTGATACATTATTATTAACTGGTAAAATCTTAACAGCAAGAGATGCTGCTCATAAAAAAATCGTTGAGTACAAAAATGCTAATAAACCTTTACCTAATGGTGTTGATTTAAAAGATAGATTTATCTACTACGTTGGACCAGTTGATCCAGTAAGAGATGAAAAAGTTGGACCAGCAGGACCTACAACATCTACCAGAATGGATAAATTTACAAAAGATATGATGGAAATCGGTATCATGGGTATGATTGGTAAAGCTGAAAGAAAGCAACCAACAATTGATTTAATTAAAGAATATAAATCAATGTACTTAATTGCTACTGGTGGAGCGGCTTACCTTATTTCTCAATCAATTAAAGATGCAAAAGTTCTTGCATTTGAAGAGATGGGAATGGAAGCTATCTATGAATTTGATGTAGTTGATATGCCTGTTACTGTTGCAGTTGACACTGAAGGTGTTTCTATTCATACAACAGGACCTGCTAAATGGAGAACTATTTAGTATTTATTTATAAAATAAATTAAGGTTTTTAAAAAGGTTAGTGTTTTTACACTAGCCTTTTTTTATATTTAAATAGTTCTTTTAAAAACAAAATTATGATATACTTTATTTAAACTAAAAGAGAGGACAACATGACAAAGTTATTAAATAATGCATTTTAATGAAGTATCATCAATGAGTGAAATAGAGCAAGATATATTTGCAAGATTTATTTTGGATGAAATTCATTTAGAAAAAAAATGGAATAATAGTTTTTCTCAAAGCGAAGATTTATTATCTAGTATGGCAGACGAGGCACTTGAAGATTATTCTAAAAAGAATACAGAAATATTAGATATAGATAAATTGTGATTTCTCATATAAACTTAAAATGGAAGCGATTGTATAAAAAGTTACCATTAGAGATACGAAAGATAGCAAAAAAACAATATAAACTTTTCAAAGAAAATCCTTATCACTCAAGTTTACATTTTACACTCATTCCTTACTTACCGTTTCTATTTACGTGAATTACGTAGAAATATCAGCCTATCTATTTAATTTTCTATAGGTATGGATATTTTGCCAAATTGGATTTATTGTCTTTCCAAAAATCTTTGATATGTCCTTTTCTTCAATTGTATGGGTAGATTTATCCATATATTCAATTCTAATTTGATTTAATTTTACACCTGAAATGGTACTATTATACCAAACATTTGAAAATTGTCCGTTCTTAACTTCTTCATTGTGAATAGGTCCAATAACCCTTAAAGAAGCTGTTGCTTTATTGCTAATTGTAGAAACTGTAATATCTTCTACATCATTGTAAGCAGTAACATCAAAATAGATATACTTAATTGTTTTTGATGAAAGATTTATATAAGATAATTTAACATCGATTCCCCCAGCTGCATTTGGATAAACAGGCATGAGTCCATTTGAATATATTACAGTATTATATATATTCTTATTGTTATAAATTTTAATAACTTCTTGATGGTTAGCTCCACAACCAGTAAATCCAACACTTATTACAGTAAAAATGAGATAAAACAATATTTTTTTCATCTTAAAACTCCAATTTGATTTTTAAATATACGTATAAAATTTTTTTATTATTTATTATAGTTGTTTTCAACTTATATTTAATAATGTTGCACAATGCAATTATTTTAAAGGGCATTAACTTTTTCAGTTAAACTATCAATAAAATATTTTAAAGGACTATAATGGAAAGTTTACAAAAAGAAAATATAAATGATAAAATATTTGAAATAAGAGGTTTAAAAGTTATGCTAGATAGCGATTTGGCTAATTTATATCAAGTAGAAACAAAAAGGATAAATGAAGCTGTTAAAAATAATGGCGATAAATTTCCGAGTGATTTTATCTTTGAATTAACAAAAGATGAATTTGAAATCTTGAGGTCGAAATTTTCGACCTCAAATTATGGAGGAAGAAGATATTCTCCAAAAGTATTTACAGAGCAAGGTGTATATATGTTAGCAACAATACTTAAAAGTAAAATTGCTACAGATGTTACTATTAATATTATGCGGACATTTACAAAAATGAGAGAATTTACATTACACTATAAAGATATTTCCTCAAGACTCAACGACATAGAAAAAACAATGAAAACAGACCAACAACAAACGAATTACAATACTCATAAAATAGATGAAGCTTTTGAACTTTTAAATCAAATTTTAAGAGATACAAAAGATATAGATAAAAATCTTATAGGATTTAGACCAATATAATTAAATGATAGTTTATAATAATTAATTTGTTATGATATTCTAATATAAAAGGAGTCAGTTATGAGTTATAGAATCGAAAAAGATACAATGGGTGAGATGCAAGTTCCAAATGATAAATATTGGGCTGCTCAAACGCAAAGAAGTGTAGAAAACTTTCCAATAGGAAATGAAAAAATGCCACAAGAAGTAGTTGAGGGATTTGCTTATTTAAAAAAAGCTTGTGCAATTGTAAATAATAAACTATCAAGATTAGATGATACAAAATGTGAGGCTATCTCAAAAGCTTGTGATGAAGTTATTGAAGGAAAGCTAGATGGTAATTTTCCATTAGTAGTATGGCAAACCGGATCTGGAACACAATCAAATATGAACATGAATGAAGTAGTAGCCTCTAGAGCTACAGAAATCTTGGGTGATGATTTTAGAGTAACTAAAACAATACATCCAAATGATGATGTAAATAAAGGACAAAGTTCAAACGATACATATCCAACTGCTATGAGAGTTGCTTTTATTTTAGGGTTAGAAAAACAACTTATTCCGTCTATTAAAGTTTTAAAATCAACATTTGAAGCAAAAGTAAAAGAGTTTGAAAAAGTTGTAAAAATAGGACGAACACATCTTCAAGATGCTACACCTTTAACTGTAGGTCAAGCGTTAAGTGCTTATGTTGAGATGTTAGATAAGTCTTTATCTCAAGTTGAAGATTCTATAAAATATATTGTTGAGTTGGCTATTGGTGGAACTGCAGTTGGTACTGGACTGAATTCTCATCCATTTTTTTCTCAAATGGTAAGTAAAGTTTTAAATGAAATCACTGAAACATCATATACTTTTAAATCACACCCTAATAAATTTCATGCGTTAACATCTCATGATGGAGAGGTTGTTTTAAGTGGAGCGTTAAATGCACTTGCTTCAAATCTTATGAAAATCGCCAATGATATCAGATGGTTAAGTTCAGGTCCTAGATGTGGAATAGGGGAGTTAAATATTCCTGCAAATGAACCAGGAAGTTCTATTATGCCAGGAAAAGTAAATCCAACACAGAGTGAAGCTATGACGATGGTTGCAGTTCAAGTGATGGGAAATCATACAACAGTATCAGTAAGTGCAAGTCAAGGTAATTTTGAACTCAATGTTTTTAAACCAGTAATAGCTTACAATATTTTACAATCTATAAAATTACTCAGCGATACAATGCTTGCATTTAATGATAAGTGTGCAGTTGGTATAGAAGTAAATGAAAAAAATGTAGAAAAATATTTAAATGATTCTTTGATGTTAGTAACTGCATTAAATCCTTATATAGGATATGAAAAAGCAGCCTTAATAGCAAAAACTGCTCATAAAAATGGAACTACATTAAAAGAGGAAGCAATAGCATTAGATATATTGAGTGCAGAAGATTTTGATAAATATGTAAAACCAGAAGAGATGACAGCACCAAAAGAGTAGACTCTTTTAGTTAAGAACAACTTTTAACTAAAGAAGTTGTTCTCTTTTAATATATCGATACCACTTTTAATAGACTTAACCGAATCCTTAAATTTATTTTTTAACTCATCATTCATATCTATCTCTATTATTTTTTCTATACCGTTGTGACCTAAAACAACTGGTACACCAACTGTAACATCTTCATAACCATATTCACCGTTTAGCATAGTTGAAGATGGTATTACAATCTTACTATCATCTAAGATAGCTTGAACCATAGCAGCGATTCCTCGAGCTGGTGCATAGTATGCAGAAGTACCAAGGTGTTTTACTATTGTAGCCCCACCATTTTTTGTTCTACTAATGATATTTTCCATATTTTCTTTAGAGATTAAAGACTCTAAGTGAACACCACCTATATTTGATAGTTGTGTACAAGGGATCATATTTTCTCCATGATCTCCTATAACCATCGCTTTTATTCCATTACAACCATAGTTTGTTATTTTGTTTATTTCGTATGCCATTCTTGAACTATCTAAAGCCCCAGCCATACCAATAATTCTAGATGAATCCCAGTTTGTAAGTTTATGAATAACATATGTCATCACATCAAGTGGATTAGCAACACAAATGATTTTTGCATTTGGAGAGTATTTTTCAATTTTTGATACAACATCTTTGATGATTTTTGCATTTATCATAAGCAAATCTTCTCTTGTCATTCCATCTTTTCGTGGAACTCCAGCAGTTATAACTACTACTTGACAATCACTTAAATCACTAGCATCTTGCGCACCTGTGATTTTAGTAATTTTTTTAGAGTAAATCGTAGACTGTTCTATATCTATAGCTTTTCCTATAGCAACATCTTGTGCTATATCATATAAAACAATTTCGTTACATGTTCCCATCATACCCAATGTATAAGCAGCTGTAGCTCCAACAGCACCAGCTCCTACTATTCCTACTTTTCTATTTGACATATATTCTACTTTATTTGTGATTTTGAGTGATTCTATATAAACTCTTCTTAAAAGTTATTTAAGTAAAATCTGTCTTATGAAAAGAAGAATTATATGCCAAAGATGTGTACATTATTATGTTACATGGGAAAAAAATAAACCACATGGTTGTAGAGCTTACGGATTTAAATCAGATAAAATTCCTTCGCTTGTTGTAAAACAAAGTAGTGGAACAGATTGCAATTTTTATGTAGATAAAAGAGCATCTAATTAAGTAGTAAGTTAAAAGATAATATCATACAAAAAATACTAGAAATTATACTATTTATTTGAAAAATATGGGAGATATAAATTGTTATATGAAGAATTAAAAACAACTGTAAAAAACTTAGGATTTTCAACAATTGAAAGTTTTGCAAACTATGTAGGCGTTACGCCAACAGATGTATTAACATGGGAAGAGAAAGATGAAGTACCATATACAGTTACTTTAATTGTTCATTTATTAAAAGGTGAACAAGATGTACCAAATGACAATAACTCTTTAGATTTATTGGTAGAGGAGTGTTTACCTTTAGCTGAACTATTAGAAGAATCATCAAGTTTTCCTCATAAACTAGAAGAGATGTTTGTTCTTCAAAAGAAACTTAATGACGATACAAATGGTGTGAATTGGGAACTTGGAATTAATAAATTTGAAAAAGAGATAAACTGGTTACGATGTATCCATATGGAGGTATCAGAACTTATTGATTCTACTCCTTGGAAACACTGGAAAAATATCGCTTCAGAACCAGATTTTAATAATATCCATATAGAATTAGTAGATGTATGGCATTTCTTGATGAGTTATATTTTACAAGAAACAAACATACCAAAAGCAGTTTCATTAGTAAATACACACTGTATTTATGAATCTTTAGAGATGGCAGATGTCGATACTAAAATAGTTGTAAAAGAAGCAGAAAAATTATCTTATATCGCTTTTGCAATAGAAACTGGAAATATGCCTGCATTTAATGGTGTTGAGAGATTTATTGATCAGTTCTTTAGATGTTGTAAACTATCTGGATTAAGTTTTACTTGGTTACAAAAACTTTATATTGGTAAAAATGCTCTAAATAAATTTAGACAAGACAATGGATATAAAGAGGGTACATATATAAAAATATGGAATGGTGATGAAGATAATGTTGTGATGATTTCTGTTTTAGAATCAACAGATGATATATCATACGATAGTGTGTATGTACAACTAGAAAAGAAATATAAAGAGCTAACTAAATAATTATTTAGTTAGTTGAATACAAATAATAACTTCCTATAACAAAAAGATATCTAACACCTTTAGAGATAAGTGTTAGATATATAAATTTTTTCATATTATACCGTAACATACCTGCAACGATTGTAATCGGATCACCTATAATAGGTACCCAAGAAAATAATAGTGTATACCCTCCATATTTATCAAAAAATCTTTTTGTTTTTATCACTTTCTCTTTTTTAAGAATCTTTTTCTTTGCTAAAAATTTTTCACCTTTTAATCCAATATAGTAGTTGACAATTGAACCCAATGTATTTCCAATCGTTGCCATTATAAATAATAAATATACATTTAAGTCTATTGATAAATCATATAATAATAAGGCTTCACTGCCTAAAGGGAAAACTGTTGCAGAAAGAAATGCGATAAAAAATAAATAAATATATGCCATGTGGGATGATATCCAAAAACTAATAAATTCTTAAGTAGTATAGTCATATAATGAATTTTAATAACAGTAAAAAGGATGTCTAATGTATAAAGTAATAATTATGTTATTTTTATCTTTTACATTTGTTTTAAGTGCTATAAACGATACAGATAATGATTTAGTGCCAAACAGTAAAGATAAATGTCCAAATACACCTGAAGGTGTTTTTGTTACACGTGATGGTTGTACGAAACCGTTGTTTAGAAATATATATTTTGATCATGCTTCTTCTTATGTAAATGACAATTTTCGAAATACGATTCAACAAACAGCAGAATTGATAAATGAAACACCTGGATATAAAGTTTTTATTGAAGGGCATGCAGACTCAACTTCTGATGCTAAAACAAATATGATTCTTTCTAGAACAAGAGCTATGAAAGTTCAAAAGATTTTACTCGAAAATAAAGTAAATAAAAATCAAATTATAGTATCATGGTATGGTGAAACGATGCCAGTCTCTTCAAATATTACCTCACAAGGTAGAAGTGAAAATAGAAGAGTACATATTATTTTAAAATAAAGAAGAAACGATGACCTTATTAAAAGCCCCTCTAAATACGCCTGTGTGGATTGATTTGTCTAAATGTAAGGCATGTGATATTTGTGTATCTGCATGTCCAGCAGGAGTTTTATCTATGCGACAAGATCCTTCATCAATATTAGGATCTATAATAGATATTATTGCCCCTGATGATTGTATAGGATGTACTGATTGTGAGATACACTGTCCTGATTTTGCGATACATGTTGCAGATAAAAAAGCTGATGGAATAAGTTTTGCTAAACTTACTGCAGAAGCTGAAAACCGCGCACAAGCAATACGAAATAATAATTATAGATTACCATTAAATTATGGTAAATAAGGAGAATCGATTTATGGAAACAAGAGATATAATTTCTACAGGAAATGAGTTGGCCGCAATTGCAGCAGTGGATGCGGGTTGTCATTTTTTTGGTGGATATCCATTGACACCATCGAGTGAAATTATGCATACATTATCAGATCTTTTACCAAAAGTTGGCGGTGTAGCTATCCAAATGGAAGATGAAATAGCAAGTGTTTGTAGTGTTATAGGTGCTTCTATGAGTGGTAAAAGGGCGATGACGGCAACATCTGGACCAGGTATATCTTTAAAGGCAGAAAATTTAGGTTTAGCTCAAATGACAGAAGTACCTCTTGTATGTGTAAATGTAATGAGAGGTGGCCCATCTACTGGTTTGCCTACAAGAGTAGCACAAGGTGATGTTTCCCAAGCAAAACACCCTTCTCATGGAGATTATAAATCAATAACTATTTGTGCAGGAAACTTAGCAGAGTGTTATACTCAAACTGTGCGAGCATTTAATTTAGCAGATAGATTTATGCAACCAGTTTTTGTTTTGCTTGATGAAACTTTAGGTCATATGCATGGAAAAGCAATCATTCCAACAGCTGAAAAAACAAAAAACGAGATAAAATTACGAAAACAGTTTGAGGGAAAGCCTGAAGAGTATTTTCCTTATGGCGTTGAGCAAGATGAACCTGCTATTTTAAATACAATGTTTAAAGGTTATAGATTTCACTTCACTGGACTACATCATGATAAATATGGTTTTCCAACAGAAGATATGGATACTTGTAGATTACTAATAGAGCGTTTATTTAATAAAGTAGAAAAACATGAAGATGAACTAGAAGCATATGAAGAGTATAAACTTGAAGATGCTGATATTATGATAGTGGCATACGGTTCTGTATCGTTAGCCGTAAAAGAAGCAATTAGAATTTTAAGAAATGATGGGATTAAAATAGGACTGTTTAGACCTATTACATTATGGCCATCTCCTGCAAAGAAAATAAAAGAATACACAGATAAAATAGAAAAAGTTTTATGTGTAGAGTTAAATATGGGACAGTACTTTCATGAAGTACAAAGAGTTTCAAGTAGGTTAGATATAGATGGTTTGTTTAAGGTAAATGGTCGTGCTATTTCCCCTTACGATATTGTTGAAAAAGTAAAAGGATTATAGATGGCATTTAATTATGAAAAATATTTACGTATGGAAAAAATGCCTACTTTATGGTGTTGGGGATGTGGTGATGGTGTAATTTTAAAAGCTGTTATTCGAGCAATCGATGCTATGGGATGGAAACAAGATGATGTGTGTGTTGTTTCTGGAATAGGGTGTTCTGGAAGATTTTCTTCGTATTTAGATTTTAATACTATTCATACTACACATGGTAGAACTGTAGCATATGCAACAGGTGTAAAACTAGCAAATCCAGATAAACATGTAATATGTGTTGCTGGGGATGGTGATGCTTTAGCTATTGGTGGAAACCATACGATCCATGGAGCTAGAAGAAATATTGATATAAATATGATTGTTATCAATAATTTTATCTATGGACTAACAAATTCTCAAACAAGTCCAACAACACCTCGTGGAATGTGGACAGTGTCTCAAAAAGCTGGAAATATCGATCCTACATTTGATGCCTGTAAATTAACAGAAGCTGCTGGGGCTTCTTTTGTTGCAAGACAAACAGTAATAGAACCAAAAAAATTAGAAAAAATACTTGTAAAAGGGTTTTCTCATAAAGGTTTTAGTTTTATGGAAGTTCTTTCAAACTGTCATATTAACTTAGGAAGAAAAAATAAAATGGCTTCTGCTGTTGAAAATCTTGATTGGATAGATTCTATTAGTATGGCAAAAATGAAGTTCGAAAAATTAAGTGATGATGAAAAAATGAACTACTTACCAACAGGCATACTCAAAGAAGATAAAGAAGCTAGTGAATATTGTGAGATGTATCAAGAGATAAAAGATGTTCATCAAGGTAAAAGAGCAAAAATCACACAAAATGATTTTGATAAAAAGATATAAGGTACAAAGATATGGCTAGACAATTATTACGATTTACAGGTGTTGGTGGGCAAGGTGTATTATTAGCTGGTGAGATATTTGCAGCAGCAAAAATCAAATCAGGTGGTTTTGGACTTAAAACTGCTACATATACTTCTCAAGTAAGAGGGGGCCCTACTGTAGTTGATATCACTTTAGATGATGAAGAGATATTTTATCCATATGCAAATGATGGAGAAGTTGATTTTATGTTGAGCGTTGCGCAGGTAAGTTATGATGCTTTTAAAAAAGGTGTTAGAGTTGGTGGTACTATTGTAATTGAACCAAATCTTGTGCATGCAACGCCTGAAGATAGATCAAGATGGGATATAAAAGAGATCCCTATTATTACTATTGCAAAAGAAGAAATAGGAAATGTTATCACACAATCAGTTGTAGCACTGGCAATTGCAAATCATTTAACAAATGCTTTACCTAAAGATATTTTAGAAGAGGTGATGCTTTCTAAAGTACCAGAAAAAGTTCACGATATCAATAAAAAAGCATATGATTTAGGATATAAATACGCAAGCGAAATCTAAGAGATTAGATTTCGATATATCCTTCTAGATACTGAACAGCTTTGCCTAATAAAGTAACAGTATCATCATTTACTTCACAGTGTAATACTCCTCCCCTTTTTGACGCTTGATATGCTACTAGATTTGTTTTGTTAAGTTTCTCTTTCCATAGTGGAGCAAGACCTGTATGAATAGAACCTGTAACTGGATCTTCATCTCCTCCATTTGCTGGCCAAAAATATCTTGATATAAAATCATATTTTGATCCACAAGCAGTTACTACTACATCATAAGGTGCTAGTTTTTTAAGCTCTTCTAAGTCTGTTTTTACATCGTGTACATCATTTTCATTTGGATATACTACAAAGTATGCCTGCTGACTTAAAAGTACCTCTTGTGGTCTAATCGAAAGACCTTTTGTAAGTTCTTCTGGTATAGTAGCTAACTCTTTAGGTTTTCTATTTGGAAATATCATTTTAATATAATCATTTTTTGCTTTTGTGACATTTAGACTACCAACTGCTTCTGCCCAAAATACAATTTCATCCAATAAAATATTTTGTTTAAATAATACATATGCAGAAGCCAATGTAGCATGACCACAAAAATCAATTTCATTAAGAGGTGAGAACCATCGTATTTCATAGTTATTATCAGTAGTATTTTTTATAAATGCAGTTTCTGAAAGATTATTTTCTGTTGCAATTTGTTGCATAAGTTTTTTGTCTAACCATTCATCTAGTAGTATTACAGCTGCATAGTTTCCTTTAAAAACTGTATCTGTAAATGCATCAATTTGAAATATTTTTAATTTCATAGATAAGAGCCTTATTGTAAAAATTTTGAGTATTGTATAGAAATTTTTATAAAAGCAAGGAGTGAAGAGTATCTAAATGATAGATACTCTTTAATTTTTAAGTGATTATGCTCTATTTTCTAGAGCATCTTTATTGTATTTTTTAATTTTTCTTTCAACTGTTCTTTGTTCATTTCCAGTAAAAGAGGTATTTGTTGTATTGGCTCGAATTTTAATATCGTTTTTACCAGTAAACTCTTTTTCATTGGTACTTTTTACAATAACATTTGAAATACTTTCAGTTTGTTTTGCAATCTCATCAGCACCTGCTGTATTTTGGGCGTTGATTTGAGTAATTTGATCTAATTGGTTTACTGCATCGTTTATTTGCATAATCCCTTCTTCTTGCTTTTTACTAGCTATGGTTACATGTTCGATTAGTTCTATAGTTTTAGTACTATTTGAATTAAGCTCATGGTACCCCTCAATCATCTCTGAAGCGATACTTTTCCCATAACGAGTTTTTGACTGTGCACTTTCTACTATATCTTTAATCTCTTTTGCTGCTTCTGCTGATCTGCTTGCAAGATTTCGCACCTCTTGCGCAACGACTGCAAAACCTTTTCCAGCTTCACCTGCAGTTGCGGCTTCTACTGCTGCATTTAATGATAAAATATTTGTTTGAAATGCAATTTGGTCTATCACTGTAATAGCGTCAGTAATTGCACTAGTTTGTTTATTTATATCTTCCATAGCATCAACAGTTTTATTTGCTAAATCTTCACCTGTCTGAACTGATATACTTACTTTTGAACCATAATCTGCCATCTCAGATGTAAGTTTTGTATTTTGTTGTAAATTTGTTGTTAATTCTTCAAGTGATGCTGCTGTTTCTTCTAATGAAGCTGCTTGTGTTGTTGCTGCATCTGATAACTCATTTAAATTTGTTGTTAATGTATTGGCATTTTGACTTAATATCATACCATGTCTTTTATTTTCTATTAAAATATCAGTAAATGAGTTACTCAAACTATTTACATCGTCACATAACCTACCAAGCGTACCATCTAGATTTTCTTTGTTTACATTTGGTCTGTAGTCCATATTTGAAAATGATATTAATACATCAGATATTTTTTTGATATTAAATTCTAATGTATTTAGCATCTCATTAATGATATCTTTTAAATCATTTAGTTGTGGATTATTTGAGTGTAAAGCAATTCTACTACTTAAATGACCATTATTAATTTTATTTGCTACAGAAATAGTATCTTTGATAAGATCCTTATCTGTTTGAATATTATGTTTAGTATTCTCTATATTTCGATTGATAATTTTAGACATTTGTCCTAGTTCATCATCTGAATCAACTTTTATAAGCTCTAAATCATCTTTTTCAAAGTTGATAAAAGCAAAGAAATCATCAAGACCAGCTTTTACATCTTTTACATCAATAAGCAGTGTAAAAGCAATAGTTCTTGCTAGAATTAATGTTAATGCAATACCAATAGTAGTTAATATACCAAAAAGTAAAGTCTCCATAAATGTAGAGTCTTTTTCCATATTTGTAGTAGTGATTAAATCAGCTGAGATGTAGTTTTCTATTTTTTTAAGTAATTCAATTTTGACAGTAATTTTAGAAAACCAGTGTTCAGCAGGAACTGAAAAAAGAGATTTTGAAAGTGTATTTAATGCTTTTATAGCTGGTCCATCATTTACTTTTACAACTTTATCTAACTGTTTAATCGAAGTTCCATTTAGAATAGCTTTTTTAACATGAGCGACACCGTTGTAATATTTTGTAAATACAGATTTAATATTATTGATTAGAGTTTTTTCCTTGTCTGATATATTACCTAATGAATTGTATTCATTTATATGTCCCATTAATATATTGTATTGTTGTATTATTTTAGATTCATACTTAGCATTTCCTCGTATTACATAGTTTTTAAAATTATGTATAATTCCTCCATATCCAACTTGTTCTTTCATTTTTGAAATTAATTGATGCTTTTTTGCAGAGTCTATTAAATCTTTTCTAATTTTATTTACTTCATCAATCTCTGAACCTTTGAGTGTTTTAGTATAAAAATCTAGTGTTGATTTATCTGCATATTTTGTAAATGTATACATATAAGTATTTTGAGTATTGATTAAGTTATTGAACTTAATTCTCATCCCTTTTCCAAATTCATTTTTTACTAATGTATTAGAACCAACTGCTCGTTCGATTCCTGCTCTTTCTTTTGATAATAAAAAGTTTGAATAAGCACTGATCTTTTTTGTAAGTAGTGGATTTGTAGAGATTCTAGTTCCTGAACCAATTACATCTAAGAAATTTCCATTCATTTTTGTATAGTAGCCTAATGCTTTACCTAAAGGAATAGAAAGTGAACTTACTTGTGTTCTGATTGATTCTATTTGTTTTAATTGAGATAAACCTTTAGATATAGCATTTTTGAATTCTGGTGTATATTCATTTTTATCAAAATCTTCTAAATATGCAAGAAGTTCTGATTTTTTACTATCAACTTTTTCTCTTTGTAGTGGTAATTTAGTAGTGAATTTTTTACCGTTACTTCCTAAGAATCCAGCGGTCATACCTCGTTCTTTTTGTGTTTCGTGAACCATGGCACCAATTTTTGTAGATAAAATGACTATTTTTTCTATTTTATGTAAATTGGAAGTTTTTATGTATGCATTATATGCAAGTTTTGCAGATAATAATATTACAACAGTAAGTGGAATCATCATGATAGCAATAAGTTTTTGCTTGATTGAAAATTTAGACAGCATTTTAATCCTTTAATATTATTAGAATTATAATGTAAAAATTTTTTTTTAGTTTTGACTTATGTCAAGTTTTATTATTTTTTTTAAAATATGTCTGTTTAAAGGGGTTATATTGATTATTATTTTATAAGTTTTACTTAACTTATGAAGTGTGAGATGATTATAAAGAGAAAAAATTTCTCTTTATAATAGTTAGATTAGTCCCCATTTATTGATAAATGTATCATCTATATCGATTATTTTTCGCATTCTTAAATCATCGATTACTGATTTTGTACATACTACATCATCAGGCCATCTTCTTTGGAAGTGGTCATGACCATTTTTATTTGTAGCATCGATGCTTACTGTTTGACCATTTATATAAATGTCTCTATTACTATCGATGTTATTTACAACTCTCCATATAAGCATATATGCATTTTCTAAATCATTGTTTTCTACATCTATGATTACTAATATTTTAATATGTTTAAATAAAAGTGATAATTCATCTACAAGATACTTTTGACTTCTATTTTTATCTACAGTTATAACAGCAATAGGATTACTTGTATTTTTATAGTATTGTTTTAAGCCTTTTATGTCTTTTGAAACATTTTGCATCTTTTCTAATAACAGATTGTCTTCTAAAATTTCTATACCTAAAGGTGCTATATCATTTCCTGTACAATCAATTCCTAGTTTTCCACCAACGGCAAATTTAGGACTACTATGATCTAAAGCATCTACGACACCTTTTGTAATCAAAATATTATCTGTAGTAAATCTATTTAAAATATAAGGAATAACTTCCATACTTGGTAACTCTGGCGCATCTTGGTCTACAAAAATAGCGTGTTTTACAAAACTCATTTGACCTACACCCCAAAAAGCATGCATGATTTGTGTCGCATGACCAGGATAGGCTGTTTTGATTTTTCCTAAAATAAGATTATGAAATACACCATTTTCAGGCATATAGTAGTCTAATAAATCAGGTGCAGTTGTTTGTAATAATGGTAAAAAGATTCGCTCTGTTGCATGACCCATATATTTATCTTCTAGTAAAGGTTTCCCTACAACAGTTGCTGCAAATACTGGATTTTTTTTACTTGTAATTGCTGTTACATCCATAAAAGGATAATCTTCTTCTAAAGTATAGTATCCCGTATGATCTCCAAATGGTCCTTCGATTCTCATATTTTCTACATCAACTAAACCTTCAATAACAAAGTCAACATCACTAGGTACATAAATGTCGTTTGTGATAGATTTTACAAGTTGTGCATTTTTCTTTTTAACAAAACCATATAACATTAACTCAAATACACCTATAGGTAGAGGAGCTTGACCACACCAAATATACATAGGATCTCCACCTATACCAATAGAAACAGGCATCTTTTTACCAGCTTTTTTATACTCATGAAAAAAATGGTTTGAATCTTTGTGTATCTGCCAGTGCATTCCTAGTGTTAAATCATCGTACACTTGAAGTCTGTACATCCCTACATTGTGCATAGTTCCATCTAGGCTTGTAGTATATACTTGACCCATAGTAATAAAAGGGCCACCATCTTGTTCCCAAGTAGTTAAAATTGGTAAGTCGCTTAGTTTAGCATCAGATCCAGTTTTAATAATCTGTTGACATTCACCTTTTCCTTTTAGTCTTTTAGGGAATACTGATTTTAGATTAAATAGTTGACCAAACATCGCAAGTTTATTCATAAAACCAGCAGGTGGTTTCATTTTTAATAGACCCTCAATCTCTTTTGCTATTTTATCTCCATCTCCTATGAAAAGCTCTACAGCTTTTTCATTACAAAAAACATTCATAAGTACTGGTGTATCAAATGTTTTATTGTTTTTTTTATCGATAGGATTTGTAAAAAGAAGGGCTTTGCTATCCTCTTTTTTTACTTCGATATATGCTATATGTGGAATCTCAAGATAGATATCTAAAGGTTCATCAATAATTCGGAGTAAATTGTTATCTTTTAGTTGTTTTATTATTTTATCTTCCATGAAAATATTATATCAAAAACTTATAAAACTTTAATAGGAAAAATTTGTTGATTGGCAGGGTTCTAAATATATGTGTAATTAAGTTAAATCAATGACAAATGAATTTTTAGATAGAATTATAAATATATACATGAGATTTTGGAGATGGCAGATGAGTAATAATTTAATAATAAAAGAGATTAGGCTAGTAAATGACATTTTTTACATATAATAATGTAGTCTACCTATTTGACAGGTCATTCACTCGTAGTCCGATTTTAAGTTTTATATGTTATAATTTTTTTAACATACTTCCCCCACCTCTTAACAAAGTGCAAATGGGGCAGTGCTTATGACTCACTATTCAAAACCGCATCTTACATACTTAGAACAAATCAAACTCTTACAATCTCGTGGGTTAATTATTGATGATATACAATATGCTAGTTTAAAACTAAAACATATTAGTTACTATAGACTTAGTGCTTATTTTTTGCCTTTTTATGAAAAAGAAAATATTTTTATTAAAGGTACTACATTTGATGAAATAATAGATGTGTATCATTTTGATAAGGAGTTAAGAAATTTAACATTTAGTGCTATCGAAAAAATAGAAATATTTTTAAGAACATCTATTGCATATAATTTTTCTAAAAAATTTGATGTTTTTGGGTATACAAAAAAAGAAAACTTTTGTATGAAAAATATGGATGGATTTTCTTGGCTTATAAAAGATGTTAAGAAAGAATCAAATCGTACAAAAGAAACATTTGTCAAACATTTTAAATCTACTTATACACAGGAAAATTTGCCAATATGGATGGTAGTTGAAATTATATCTTTTGGATCATTGTCAAAATTATATTCTTTATTATGTCCAGATATAGAAAAAGAAATTTTAAATGGTATAGAATTATCTTCTTTAGTATTTAGAAACTGGTTACATCTTTTTTCTTATATCCGAAATATATCTGCACATCACAGTAGATTATGGAACAGGCAGTTTGTAATAAAAGCAAAAATTCCAAAACATAAAAAAGAATTTAAAAATATGTTAAATGATAGATACATAACTGTTGCTATTTTAATAAATTATATTCTCAATGCTATTGAGGATACTTTGGATTATAAAAATGAACTTATAGTTTTGTTTGATAAATATCCTAATATAAATTTGAAAAATATGGGTTTTGTAAATGACTGGCAAAATTTAACAGTATGGAATAATGAAGGAAAAAAATGAGTAACACAATAAATTTAAAAATAAAAGCAAAATATATACAAGAGTATCAAGATAGATATCCATTAATTCAAAAAGAGATTATCGAAAACTTGGATGATTTACAAGAAGAGGGTGCTATCGTAAATTTAGTAACTTCAAACAATAAATTTATTGGAAGAGGATACTACGGTAGACAAAATAAAGGATATGGTTGGTTACTTACTTATGATAAAAATGAAAAAATAGATACTACATTTTTTGTTAAAAAAATTCAACAAGCTATAGAAAATAGAAAAGAATTTTACGTTAATGCAGAAGATAATATCACAACAGCTTTTAGAGTTCTAAATGGTGAAGGTGATGGCTTAGGTGGAGTAACTATAGATTACTTTGATGGGTATTATATGTTGACTTGGTATAGTATAGGTATCTTTACTTTTAAAGAGATGATTGTAGAGGCTTTAAAAGAGTGTGTGGAATACAAAGGTATCTATGAGAAAAAAAGATTTGATACAAAGGGACAATATTTAGAAGACAATAGTGATTTTGTTTGCGGAGAGGAATCACCAAAACCACTTATTGTAAAAGAAAACAATGTAAACTTTGCTGTGTATTTAGATGATGGTGCGATGACTGGAATCTTTCTAGATCAAAAAGATGTACGTAAAACAATCAGAGACAAATATTCAAAAGGAAAAACTGTACTAAATGCATTTTCATATACTGGGGCATTTTCTGTTTATGCAGCACTTGGAGGTGCACTTAAAACTACAAGTGTTGATTTAGCAAAAAGAAGTTTACCTAAAACATCAGAACAGTTTTGTGTAAATGATATAGACCCTAAATCACAAGAGATAATAGTCGATGATGTTTTTAATTATTTTAAATATGCAGTAAAAAAACAGTATAAATTTGACATGGTAGTACTTGACCCTCCTAGTTTTGCAAGAAGTAAAAAAATGACCTTTAGTGTATCTAAAGATTATGTAAAACTTTTAAAGGAGGCTATTAGTATTACAAATAAAAATGGGATCATTGTAGCCTCAACAAATTCGGCTAACTTTGGGATGATGAAGTTCAGACAGTTTATTGAACAAGCGTTTAAAGAAATAGGGGGAAGATTTGACATTTTGGAAACATATAGTCTCCCTAAAGACTTTACAGTTTGTAATGAGTTTAAAGAGGGAAATTACTTAAAAGTTGTATTTATTAAAAAGAGATAGGAAAAATTCCTATTTCTTTTTTCCTACTAAATATCCTCCAAAAGCAATCAGTCCAATACCTAAAAATGTAATCATATCAGGAATAGCATCTCCTAACATAATACCAAAGCCAACAGCAAATGGAATACTAGAATAACCAATAACTCCAATAATACTTGCTTTGCTTATACTGTAAGCTCGAGTTAAAAACCACTGCGAAACTGTTGATAAAAAAGCCATTAAAATTATCATAGCCCATACAAATAATTCTGTGTAAACTTTAAATTCTGCATATGGTGTAAAGAGAAATATAAGTAAAGGAAGAATCGTACCAACACCCATAAATGAAAGCATGATAACTCTAGCATCATAAATATCTTTTATTTTTTTGATTGTAGCATAAGCAGCAGCTGCAAAAAAACCACCCAATACTCCAAAAATATGTCCTTGTGATATCTCAAAATCGAAAGGTTTTACAATAAATACAATACCAATAAATCCAATAATAAGAGCAAAAATAGTATGAGTTGAGATTGATTCTTTCATCAAATAATAAGCAAGTATTGTTACAAAAAATGGTGATGTTTTGTTTAATATTACCGCCTCACCTAATGGAATATCTGCAATAGTATAAAAATATAAAAGCATTGCTATAGTTCCAAATAGTCCTCTTAGAAAGAGTAAATGGGACTTAGATATATCAAAAGATACAGAAACCTTTTTAAAGGTATATAAAATCATTAAAACACCTAATACATTTCTGTAAAATACTATTTCTATGGGATCCATAGTTTCGGAGAGGACTTTTGCTACTGCGCCACTCATTGAGCCTAGCATAGCACTCATGAGCATAAAGAATATACCTTTATCCATGAGTTTTAAATTTGATAACGTTTTGTAAGTGTTTTGCATTGTGTTCCTTTTGGCGCATTGTAGTTAAAGATTATAAAATAGAGGGGAGATACTGAAAATGAATATAAATAAAAATAGATATTTACAAGTTAGTAATAAACTGTGTTATGGAAGTATCAAATAACTTGATTTCTTCCATTTTCTTTAGCCTTATAAAGCCTTTTATCTGCTATGGAGATGTATTCTTCAAGAAATGTTTCTGAATAGCTTTGTTTCGCTTCTATTTCAACCATACCTATACTTACTGTAGTTTGTATAGTGTTGTTTTGATATTTTAAGATGAATTTCTCATAAGTTCTGCAAACATTTTCTAATACCTCTTTCCCTTCATCATAGTCAACAGCAGGTAAAATGAGTAAAAATTCTTCTCCTCCATATCGTATGATGATATCAGAAGCACGTAGCTCTTTTTTTACGATATTAACGAACTCCAAAAGCATCTTATCACCTGATAAATGTCCATAAGTATCATTGATATTTTTGAAGTAATCAAGATCACACATAGCAACAATAAAGTTTGAACTAGTTGCTAGAGATATGTCGTATTGGTTATGAAATATCTGTTGAAGTACTTGTCTACTTAATGCACCAGTAAGTGGATCTTTCACAGATTTTTGATTGACTATTGTATTGTCTATGAGTGCTAATTCTGTACCTATAGATAGTGAAATAAGTTCACATCTTTCAAGATATGTAAGAAGTACATTGTATTCTTTTGATTCACTATTAATAATATTTTTGATTTTTTCTGATATAAGATGTAGTTGATTATGGATACGTATTAAGTATTTTAATTTTGAGCTATTTTTGATGATATTGGTTGCAAGTGTATTTAGCCATTTACCAAAAGTACAAAGAGAAACATCTGTTAAAGGGAAGTCCTCTAAACTTTCTTTATGTATAGCTTTAGAAAGAGCCAATAACCACTCTAAATGTGCTACGTAATACTCTATTACGTTTTGTTCAACCATATCGCTTAGGTTTGATAATCGTACATTACAAGATGAGTTTAAATGGATAACATAAAGATCCAAATAGCTTTTAGCAATCTCATTTTCAATCTCTTGGTACAGTTTATATATTTTTGTGATGTCGTATTCTTTATTTTGTATATAAAGGTTTATGATGATGTTTTTTAGGTTATTGATCTCATTTATAAAAACAGCATAAGGAGTATGAAGTTTTATATGTAAAACTAAAATGTCCTTATGAATATGTTTGAAGTTTTTTGTATCATCTTGTGATAAGTAATCTAATGATTTACTAAAGTAGTGATGTAAATCGGAGAGATTAGATGAAGAATCTATATAATTACTTACTAAGTACTTATCATAAAATTCTTGTAGTATTTGCTCTTTATTTTGTTGTAAAATCCCAAAATTCATCTTCTCTCCTTTTACATAATAATTTCTATACTAGTGAATTTAATTCATTTTCTACTTTTACTAATTTATCTTGAGCAGCTTCTAATCCTGCTTTATTTTCAGCAATAACATTTGCTGGTGCATTTGCAACAAATCTTTCATTTGATAACATACCATTTAGTTTTGCTATCTCTTTTTCCAATTTCTCTTTTTGTTTTGTAAGTTTAGAGATAATAGGTGTCATATCAATCTCACCTGTTGGTAAATATACTTCTAAATTATCAGATACATCTGTAATAGAGTTGTCTACTTTTGCATCTACAAATTCTATATTTTCAACTTTAGCAAGTTTTTCTATAAATGGTTTTGCTATTTCTTTATCAAGTGGCATATATAGTTTAATATATGCTTTTGCAATTTTACTATTACCCATATCAATGATTACTTTTGCACGTCGAAGAGCAGTAATAGCTTCATCAATTAACATAAACATTTCATTTACACCAGAATACATTACTGCTACTTTATCTACTCTAAAAAAAGGCTCTTTTTCTGTAATTTTGTTTTTATCATCCCACATTTTTTCCATATTTTTATCTACTGTAGGGAAGTTCATTACCATTAAAGATTGACCTTCTTCTATAGTCGTACCTGATAATTTATGATATAAATGGTCAGCAATAAATGGCATAAATGGAGACATCATCTTAAGCGTCTCTTTAAAAATAGCTCCAAGTTCTGGAATACTATCTTTAGAAGCTTTTGAATATTCAATTCCTTTATCACAGAACTCATTCCAAACAAATTTGTATAACTCTAATGCCGCTTCATTAAATTTAAATGCTTCAAGAGATTTTCTAATTTTATATAATGCATCATTGAATTTTATATACATATATTCACCAAGTTTTGTTTTAACCTCGATATCTTTTAAATCAGCAAATGTTTCTACATTTAATTGTAAAAAGTTAGATGCATTATATAATTTGTTTGTAAAGTTTCTAAACTGCTCTAAGTTTTTAGCGCCAAGCTTGATGTCTCTACCTTGAACTGCTAAGTATGCAAGAGTAAATCGAATAATATCAGCAGAATGTTCTTCAACCATATCTAATGGATCAATTACATTACCTTTTGATTTAGACATTTTTGCACCAGTTTCATCACGTACTAGTGCATGCATATAGATATCTTTAAATGGTAATTCACCTTGGAAATGATCACCCATCATCATCATACGTGCAACCCAAAAGAACATAATATCAAAACCAGTAATTAATAATGAGTTTGGATAGAAATCTTTCATATCTTGCATCTCATTGTATAAATCTTCTAACTGACCGTTATTTCCCCAACCTAATGGTGACATAGCCCATAAAGCAGATGAAAACCAAGTATCAAGTACATCTGGATCTTGTGTTATCTCTTTGTTTCCACATTCTGGACACGCTTCTGGTTCATCAGACTTATCAGCCCATTGATGATTACATGATGAGTCATTACAAGTAAATACAGGAATTCTATGTCCCCACCATAATTGTCTAGAGATACACCAAGGTCTTAACTCATCCATCCATGCTGTATATGAGTTTATCCAATGTTGTGGGTGGAAGTTATTGTGTTCTTTTGTTTTATCAATTGAAGATTTTGCAATTTTCTCAGATAAGAACCATTGTTGAGAAATAAATGGTTCAACAATATTTTTACATCTATAACAGTGTCCTACTTGGTGAACATGATCTTCTATTTTTACAATATATCCAGCATTTTCTAAAGCTTTTACAATAACTGGTCTAGCGTCAAGTCTTTCAAGTCCGGCAAACTCTCCACAGTAGTCATTTAAGATACCTTTTTCATCAAATACTTTGATAAATTCTAAATCGTGTCTTTTACCAACTTCGTAATCGTTTTGGTCATGTGCAGGAGTTACTTTTACAACACCTGTACCAAATTCCATATCAACATGAGAATCAGTAATAACTTTGATAGTTCTATCAGTTAGTGGAAGTAATACTTCACGTCCTACAATATCAGTATATCTTGAATCATCAGGATGAACCATAATAGCAGTATCTCCAAAGTATGTTTCAGGTCTAGTAGTTGCTACTTCAAGTTCCCCTGAACCATCAGCAAACTTATAAATCATAGTATAAAATTTACCATTTACCTCTTCATGTTCTACTTCGATATCTGATAATGCACCATCGTGTGTACACCAGTTTACCATATAGTTGTTTTGAGTGATATGACCATCGTTGTATAAAGATACAAATGCTTCTTTAACGGCTTCTTGGAGACCTTCATCCATAGTAAACCGTTCCCGTTTCCAAGCTGGAGTAACACCTAATTTTCTCATTTGGTGTACAATATTTCCACCAGATGTTTCTTTTTGAAGCCAAGCTCTCTCAAGAAATTTCTCACGTCCAAGTTCTTCTTTTGTAGTACCTTCTGCTAATAGTTGTTTTTCAACTACATTTTGAGTTGCAATACCAGCATGGTCTGTTCCTGGTTGCCATAATGTCTTAAAGCCATCCATTCTTTTGTATCTAGTAATGATATCTTGTAGTGTAAATGTAAGTGCATGACCAATATGTAAACTTCCTGTTACGTTTGGTGGTGGCATCATAATTGAAAAGTTTTTACCTTCTTCTTGGATAGATTTATTTCCCTCTATCTCAAAATAACCTCTATCTTCACAAAGTTTATAATATTTGTCTTCTACATCTTTTGGATTGTATTTGTTACTCATAGTTTATTGTCCTATTTATATTGATTCGCGATTATATCGAAATATCAATTAAATAGTTAAATGATGAAGAGTTTTGAACAGTTTTAGAGTGCTACTGTTTTGTTTTTCCCTGATTCTTTTGCAACATAGAGTGCTTTGTCTGCAATTTCAATTGCAGTTTCGATATCTTTATCATCTTTTCTCACACATGATAAACCTAAACTAATGGTAAATTTTAGCTCAGATAAACCTTTACTTTTAATAGTTGTATTTTCTACATGATTACGTAGTTTTTCTGCAATAATTTTTGCATTGTCTATATTTGTATTTGTGAGAAGCAATAAAAACTCTTCTCCTCCATAACGAATAGCTATATCACTTTTTCTGATAGTATTAATAAAAATATTTGAAAGTGACTTTATAACTATATCTCCTATATGGTGTCCAAAGTTATCATTTATAGCTTTAAAATTATCTATATCTATAATCAATACCGACAATGGATTGTTTCCTCTTCTTGACATAGAAAATAAACTACCTTCTATTTCATTGAAATGTCGTCTGTTATAAAGATTTGTTAATGGGTCTTTGTGTGCTTGTTCTTGAAGTTTTACCTGTGTTTCAAGAAGTTCTTTTGTTCTTAGTTCTATTTTTTCTTCGAGTTCTATATTGTTTTGTTTGAGTTCTTCGATATTATTTTTAGCATTTATTATACTTACAACGATAAAATAACTAGAAAGTGATATAAACTCTTGATCTGCATGTGTAAAAGGGATGATTTTTCCATCTTCTTTTTTATTGATAAGTTGCAGTATTCCTATTGTCTCATTATTAAATTTATCGATGAGTGGTGCTGTTAATATTGATTTTGTTTTATAGTTAAACTTTTTATCAAACTCTTTTACTGAGTTAAAATTATAGTTTGTATCACTATATACATCATCTATCATAATAACTTTTGATTGTAAATAAGATTCTACAGCAATAGTATCAGTATTTTTCTTGATAGGAAATTTCATCTTTTTGATTGGCTTTTGATTTTTAAATATTTTCTCATAACTAAAAGAGTCATTTTGAAAAATAGAAAAATGTAGAGAATTACCATCTTTAAGATAAATAGAACCTGCATCGCAATTGGTGATTACTTTTACATGATGCAATACTTTATGTAGTAATGTTTCTAAATCATTACTATTAAAATCTTCCATATCTGTAATTTCTATTAATTCATCATTTTTTATCAACTTTAATCCTCTCTATTAAGTTATTATTAATTATATCTTATCAAAAACAATAAGATATTCACCTGCAAAGTTGTGATATTTTGGATCAGTTGGTTCTTTTGCATATTTATGTAACCACTTGTCACCTTTTAACATGTTTTTATGTAAGATTGAATTGTTATCTAAAAATCTATTTAACTCATCTGTCATTCTTATGCATCCATGAGAATTTGGTTCACCCATCGGTTTTGAAGATTTATGGGAGTGCACAGCAAAACTTAATTTATCAGTGATAAGTTTCCATTTATCTTCATCATATATTTTTTGTTTATTTTTATCAAAAGTATTATATCTTACAGTTTTTTGTTTTCCAAAATAAAAAATATACCTATCTTTTTTCCCATAGCCCAAGGTTACATTATCATCACTTTTTTTACCATCAGATCTCCATCCATTATGACTTTTAAATATTCCTGATGGAGTTTTCAAATAATGGTCATCTCCAAATTTAATCTCTTTTTCTCTTTGAATATTACCACTTGAAATAAGATCTTTTCCTATAAACTGAAATTGTTTTGTCTCTTCATCCCAAAATGTCACTATGTAAAGTTGTTTTTCCAAATCAACAACACTTACAAACTGAGAAGTATTTAAATTGATTTTTTTATTTGAAAGTTTTATAATTACATTATTCCAATAATTTTCATCATACTTTATTTTTTCTACTTTTGTCGTGAGTATGTTTTTTAGTTTATCGTCTTTTTTAACTGTATCCCAAGATTTTAATTTACCAATTACATTTTTATAACATTTCATATCATCATCACATATTTTTGTAAGATACTTACCAAAACGTTTTTTAAAAACATTGAGCTCTATAACATCTTTATTAAACTGCTCTTGTAGTTGCTGGATATTTGTAGTATTCGAATAACACACACTCGATAAAATGGTAATAAATAATATGCTTTTAATCATGATAACATTTTATAATATTTAAACTAAATTTGTGATATTATTAGCGATTAAACGTACAATAAATTTTCGGGAGAAAGAATGAACGAATATAGACTGCTAATAGAAACAGAAGATACAAAAGGTTTAGTTTACAAGATATCAAAGATATTATATGAATATAATTTAAATATAGAAAGTAACTCAGAATACGTAGATAATGAAACAAATGTATTTTTTATGAGAACAGTTATTACAGGTGAGTTTGAACAAGATAAATTATTAAAAGATTTGACAGATATTTTACCTGAAAAATCAATTATTAAACTTACAACAAAAGAGAAAAAAGACATTGTTATTTTAGCTACAAAAGAGATGCATTGTTTAGGAGATCTTCTTATCAAACATGAAGCAGGGGAGCTAGATGCAAATATCACGGCTGTTGTTTCAAATAGAGACAGTTTACGAAAACTAGTAGAAAAATTTGATATACCGTTTGAGTTTGTAACTCATGAAGATTTATCAAGAGAAGATCATGAAGAGTTAGTTATAAAAGCTATTAAAAAATATAGTTATGAGTATATCGTATTAGCAAAATATATGAGAATTTTAACACCAAACTTTGTAAGAACATTTCCTAAACAAGTTTTAAATATTCATCATTCTTTTTTACCTGCATTTATAGGAGCAAATCCATATAAACAAGCACACGCAAGAGGTGTTAAAATTATAGGTGCAACTTCTCACTGGGTAACGGATGATTTAGATGAAGGTCCAATTATTGCCCAAGATATTACAAGAGTAGATCATACATATGCATGGGAAGATATGAGAGATGCTGGAAGAAATGTAGAAAAAGTTGTTTTATCTAAAGCACTCGATTTAGTACTGAAAGATAAAGTTTTCATTTTTGGAAATAAAACGGTAATTTTGTAATGGTAAATATTGTTTTATTAGAACCACGTACAAGTGGAAATGTAGGAACAATTGGTAGAACGATTGTTGCCTTAGGTGGAGTTTTACATTTGATAAAACCATATGGTTGGGGAAATGATATTACAGATAAAGAGGTAAAAAAAGCAGGATTAGATTATTGGGATAAACTAGAGTGGTATCAGTATGAAAATATTGAAGAGTTCTGGGGAAAAAATCCATTGACAAATAGACATTTTTTTGCAACAACAAAAACAGAAAAACCGTATTTTGAAGCTTCATATTTACCAAATGATTATATCTATTTTGGTAGAGAAGATGCGGGACTTCCTGAAGAATTACTTGAGAATAATAAAGAAACATGTGTGAATATACCGATGACAAATGATGCAAGAAGTATCAATGTAGCTAACAGTGTTTCGGTAATAGCATATGATGTTGTAAGACAAAATTACAGTGAGTTTAAAAATCTCTAATGATAAATATTTTACTTCTTGAAGATGATGAACTTTTTAGCTTAAGTTTAATAGATTATCTTGAAGAGTTTGCAGATGTAAAAATAACACATGCTAATACTGCAAATAGAATGTTGGATTTAATTTATGAAAATAGATATGATTTATATCTTTTAGATATTAATCTACCTGATATAAATGGTTTAGATTTATTAAAAGATATTCGAAATGCTACAGATGAAACACCTACTATATTTTTAACTTCTTACAAAGATAAAGATACTTTAATAAAAGGTTTTGAAAATGGTGCGGATGATTTTTTGACAAAACCATTTGATATGGATGAGTTGATTTTACGTATTCATTCTTTGATGAAACGAGTTAAAAAACAAAACCTTATTATTTTAGGTGATGTAGAGTTTAACTTTGACACAAAAGAGGTAAAAAAAGATGGTGAAATTACAAAATTTAGTTTAAAAGCTTTAGAGTTATTTGAACTTTTTTACCAAAATAATAATGCAATAGTAACAAAAGATATGATTATAAATAGGCTTTGGACTGCAAACGAATCATACAGTGAAGGTTCTATTCGAGTATATGTAAATAGTATCAAAAAACTCTTTACTGATGGGGATTTGTTTAGTATCTCAAATATCAAAAATATTGGTTATAAGATTGAATATTAAACAAAAAGATTTTCTTATTTCAAATATGATAGTTGTTGTTTTTACTATCTTAATTGTACTTGTTGTTTACAATTTTATTACAACACGATTTTCTTTTAACCAAGATAATTTTTTACCTATATCACTCTTTTTATTGATCTTGGGTGGTGTTTTGTATTATTTTTTAAGTGCTCAGCTTTTTGATCCACTATTTAAAAGTGAAGAGAATATAGAAAACCATATAAAAGAGACTCTTCATGAGTTAAATACACCTGTAGCAACTATTCAAATCAATAGCAAAATCTTACAAAAAAAAGAAACTGATAGTAAAAATATAAATAGACTAAAACGTATAGATGAATCGTGTGATATCTTACTTAGCCTATACAATCAAATGGAATACAACATAAAAGAACAAATAGATAACGTAAGTATCGAAGAGTTTGATATCGATGATATCATCGAAAAAAGTATGATAAAACACAATGATATAAAAGGTGATATAGATATCAACTATAATAAAAAAGCATTTTTAATAAAAGCAGATAAAAATGGTTTTGAAAGAGTGATTGATAATCTTTTATCAAATGCGATAAAATACAATAAAAAAGATGGAAAAATCATCATTACTTTAGAAAATGATATCTTAAAAATAGAAGATACTGGTGTAGGAATCGATACCAAAAATCTTTTCCAAATTTTCGATAAATATTATCAAGAAAATAGCTATAGCAATGGTATCGGACTAGGGCTAAATATCATAAAAGCGTATTGCGATAGATACAAAATAGATATAAAAATAGACTCAAAAAAAGATGAGTGGAGTGTTTTTTATTTGAATTTAGAAGGTGTAAAATGGCAACAAAAAATATAGATTATTTTGGCAAGAACTTTGCTATAAATTATGAGATAGTAAACAATGATAAAAAAGACGTAATTGTTTTTTTACATGGTTGGGGTTCAAACAAAGAGATTATGAAACAAGCATTTGGGAAAGAACTCAAAAGCTTGAAACATATCTACATAGATATGCCAGGATTTGGAAAAAGCGATAATAACTATGTACTTACAACAATAGACTATGCTCATATCATGAAAATATTTTTAGATAATATCAATATAAATCCAAATGAAGTAACAATAACAGGGCACTCTTTTGGTGGAAAAGTTGCAACCGCTTTGATACCTAAAACATTAGTTTTATTAAGTTCTGCTGGTATCTTAGAAGAAAAATCATCACAAGTAAAAATGAAAATAAAATTTGCAAAAGTTTTTAATGCTTTAGGCTTAAACACTTTAACAAAAATATTTCGAAGTAAAGATGTAGAAAATATGAATCAAAATATGTATGAAACTTTTAAAAATGTAGTAGATGAAGATTTTAGCGAATATTTCAAAGGCTTTTATAACCAAGCACTTATTTTTTGGGGAGAGAGTGATACTGCAACGAGCTTAGAATCAGGGAAAAAAATAGCACAATTAATAAAAAAGAGTAGTTTTAAATCGTATCTAGAAGACCATTATTTTTTTCTAAAGAATAATCATGATATTTCAACTATTATTGAAAATACTATAATTAGTAAACAAGTTTAGTTAGTATATAATCCAAAATATTAAAGAAGTAGGACTAGAATGTATTTTCAAAATAAAAAAGTAACAATTATAAGTTTTTTATTGACGTACATTGTACTAGTATTTATATTTTCATTTATAACATATCAGTTTTTTATCGATCATTTTGATGTTCATGAAGAGGGATTAAAAGTCATTCTTATTTATAATTTAGTGATATCATTATTTATACTTTTTATATTTATTGTATTATTAAAACTACAAAAAAATGCATCAAAAGACCATTTGAAACTTGAAAAAGAGATAGAAAAAAGAACAAAAAAACTTAACGAATATTTAAATATTGTTAATAAATATGTAACAACATCTTCTACAGATTTAGAAGGTAACATAACTGGTGTTTCTGAAGCATTTTTGAGAATTAGTGGTTATTCAAAAGAAGAATTACTAGGTAAAACTCATAACATCGTAAAGCATTCTGATATGGATCCTGCTATTTATAAAGAGTTATGGTCTACAATAGAATCAGGTAATAAATGGGTCGGTGAGATAAAAAATAAGAAGAAAAATGGGGAAGCATATTGGGTGCTTGCTCATATAGATCCGATGTTTGATGATAACGGAAAAAAAATAGGTTATACATCAATACGACAAGAGATCACTGATAAAAAAAGAGTAGAAAAACTCTCTATTACTGATAAGTTAACACAGGTATACAATAGAGTAAAAATAGAAGAAGTATTTACAATAGAGATAGCAAAATTCCATAGATATAATACGAAATTTTCTATGATTCTTTTAGATATAGATCACTTTAAAGAGGTTAACGATATTCACGGACACAATGTAGGGGATATGATTTTAAAAGAGATTGCAAATATTTTAAAATCCTCAGTACGTGTTGAAGATATTGTTGGAAGATGGGGTGGGGAAGAGTTTATTATCCTTACTAGTAATTATTCTATGAAAAGTTTAATGTCTTTAGCTGAAAAAATAAGAAAAAATATTGAAACTTATGATTTCCCTATTATAGGTAAAAAAACAGCTAGTTTTGGGGTGTCTATCTTACATGAAGAAGATACTCAAGAGATGATGATAGCTCGTGCAGATAAATCTCTTTATCACGCTAAAAAAACAGGACGAAATAAAGTCTGCCTTCATTAGTTTTTATTATAAATATATATAGATAACGAAACAACTATTCAAAAATAATAATTTTAAATATTCTTAAGCTTTTTTTTTATTTTATTCGATACAATTTATTAAAATTAAAAAAGGATATTAATGTTTGATTATAAATTAAGAGCAAGTTTATTGTCTGTTGCTGCGATTGCAGTTATTACTGGTTGTGGAGGAAATAAAGTTGATGTTTTATCATACCCTACCAAAATCAAATCAAAAGTTATGATACCTGAGGTTTGTATGCCTCAATACAAATCAGCAATGCCTACAGTAGCTGTAATGGATTTTACAAATAATTCTACTTTTGGAAAAGCTCAAATGAGTGATACAAACTCAAAGAGTGAAGTAAAAAGAAGATCAGCAGCGGTTGCTGGAATTGTAGCTTCTCCAACAGCAGTTGGTGTTGGTATGGCTAGTGCTAGTAATGTAAAAAGAAATTCTCAAACTTCAAGTGTTAAAAGAAGTGTAGATGCAAAACTTTCATCATCGGTAACTGGACCTTTAGAAACTATTGTAGTAAATTCAGGTGGAGCAAAACTATTTACAAGATCTGATATGGATAAAGTAAATGCAGAATTAAAATTTCAAGATAGTGGACTAGTAGATCCTAAATCAGCAGTTAAGTTTGGTAAAACTTCAGGGGTAAGATATATTGTAACTGGTTCTATTGATAACGTAGAGCAAACATATAGAGATAACTCAAAAGCTGCTGGTAGTGTAAATAGAATGACATCTCAGTCTGATAACAATGCAGTTAAATTAGTAGGTGCTTTATTATCAATGGGAGCTTCTGTTACTGATGGTATGCTTATTAAGACAAAATTAACTGTGAAGTTACTAGATGTACAAACAGGTAAAATAGTATTTAGTAAACAATTAGAAGAAGAAACAAATATTGGTAAAATAAGAGTACCAAATTACGACCAAGTTGTTGGTGGAATTAAAGCATCTATGTTAGAAGCTTTACCAGCTCTAGAAGAAGACTTATCAATTTATTTTGCAGTAAAAGGATATATTACTCAACTTAAGGCAAAAGATAAAGATATTATTGCTCAAGTAAATGTTGGTAGAGAATTAAAAGTTGCAGAAAACCAAATATTTAAAGTATATGCTTTTGAAGAAAATGAAGACCCAATGACTGGAAAAGTAAGTTGTGATGTTATTGAAACTACAACAAAACTAAGAGCATCTCAACAAATAACTCCAAAAACTACTTGGACAACAGTAGAAGAGGGTAATGCAGCGATTTTAAAACTAGGACAGTTAGTGCAAAAATCACATGAAAAGGCTGGTTTTGCTATTCCTAAATTCTAAAAAACTATTGGCCAGTGCTTTAGTAGTTTTATCTTTAGGTGGTTGTGTAGGAAACTTATCACTCTCTAAAGAGGCAAAGATACCTTCTTGGTATCTTAATGCTCCTGCTAATAACACTATTTTTATTTATGGAGAAGGTGAATCACGCTTAAATATAGTTGATGCTAAAAACAATGCACTTAATACTATGGCTTCAAAATTAGTCGTAAGTGTAGGTTCTAGTATTTCAAGTACTACACAAACTTCGAGAAATGCAAATGGAAGTAGTTATTCAAAAGATGTTACAAAAGATGTTAAAGTAACTGTAGGTAAAATAAAATTTACAAATGCACATACAGAAAAAAGTGAAAATATAAATGATAGCTTTTATGTTTTGATGAAAGTAAATAGACAAGAGTTGTTTGAAAATAAGAAAAAAGAGTTTGATATTATAGATGATAGACTTGAAAAAAAGTATAACTCTTTAGGTCGATATGGTAAACTAGAACAAATTCATGTTTTACAAACAATTTATCCTACTATTAAAAAAGCAAAAACACAATCGATTGTATTAAATGCAATTAATAATGATTTTGATCAAGCACCTTACATTAAAAAATATGATATGTATATTGATAAGATTGCTGAGCTAAAAGAAAATTCAACTATTATGGTTAAAACAAATAATAGAAAAAAATATTTTTCTGATTCTTTAATTGATATGTTAAATCAACAACAATATAGAGTATCATATGGTTCAAATAGTGATATTATTGTATCTTTAAATAATAAAGTAAAATACAGTGTTGCAAGAGGTTGGAATATAGCAAAAGTTTCTACTGCTATTTCTGTAGTGTCTAATAATAAAATCATCTCTAATAGTATTATTACATCACTTGGACGATCTTCTACTTCAAGAGAAAGTGCTTTGGAAAATGCATCTCAAGATTTTTTATCACAAATAGAAGAAAAAACTTTAGACAAAGTGATTTTTAATAAATAATATATGATATAATACTCCAAAAAAAATAGGGTATTAAATGGAATATTTTGATATATTTACACATATATTATTAGTTATGAGTTTAGGTTGGTATATGATTACCAACCTACAATGGTATAACTATAAACTTGAAAGAGTTGTTTTTAAACATCACAAACAACAATGGCATATTGTCTACTTTGCTACACCAATAGTACTTTTTTATATACTCCCTTCATTATACTTTTCTGTATACTTTTATTTACTTTATCTTACTAGTTTTGTGATATGGAATAGAAATCTTGATAAATCATTGGTTCTTACTAGTAGAGTAAAGAGATTTTTAACAATACTATTATTTGTGACTTTCGCTGTAGATGCATTAATTATGTTTTCAAATACACCTGTATATGGGCTTTTTTTACCCCTAATTATTACTTATGCTATTACAACATTATTGGAGAAAATATTCTTTTTAAGTTTTAAATCTAAAGCAAAAGAAAGACTTAAAACAATAAGGGGTTTACAAACTATTGCTATTACTGCATCGTATGGAAAAACTTCTATAAAAAACTATTTACACCAAGTATTAAATAAAAAATTTAGCGTATATATGACCCCTAGAAGTGTTAATACTATAGGTGGAATAGTAAAAGATGTAAATAGCGATTTACCTTTAGATACTGAAATATATATAGCAGAAGCAGGAGCTAGAGAATCCGGAGATATTGAAGAGATAGTAAGATTTATTGAACCTCAATATGCGATTATAGGTAGTGTAGGGGAGCAACATATAGAATACTTTAAAACTTTAGATAATATTATTCATACAAAAATGGAGATATTAAAGTCACCTAAACTAGTACATGGTTTTGTTCATGATAGCGTTCCTATGCTTCAGTATGATACGATTACTAAATATCCTTCTAATCTAAATATTACAAGAAGTGATTTAAATGGAATTTGGTTTGATTTAAGTATAGATGGAATTCGTGAACATTTTCATGCTCCTATTTTAGGAAGTTTTAATGCTATAAACCTTACATCAGTTATATTGATGGCAAAAACGTTAGGTATGAGTATAGATGAAATTAAAGTAGCCTTACACAATATGAAGCCAGTAGATCATAGACTAAACTTAAGTAAATCAAATGGTAAACTTATTTTAGATGATAGTTTCAATGGAAATTTAGAAGGTATGTTAGAGGCAGTTCAAATCTCTTCTACACATGAAGGGCGAAAAGTTATTATTACTCCTGGACTTGTAGAATCAACCATGGAAGCTAATGTAGAGTTTGCAAATGCAATAGATGAAGTATTTGATGTTATTATCATTACTGGTGATTTAAATGCGAAACTATTTGATAAAGTTATCGTAAAACATAAGCCAATCTTTCTTGAAAATAAAGCTAAAATGCAAGATATGCTTTTAAAAGAAACTCAAGTTGGTGATTTGATTTTATTTGCAAATGATGCACCAAACTTTATTTAAGAGGGTTTAATCTTTTCTTTACACTCTTGGGAATCTCTCCCATTCTCAATTCAACTTTTTTAATAAAGTTGTCTTGTTTATCAAACTTATTAGCTATCAAAACCATTTTTTTAGCATCAAATGACAATGCTTTAAATACAAAACCATTATCTTCAAATTTTATTTTTGTAATCATTTTTATCCTATATATTATATCAATTTCTAACACTAACCCATTGCAATAGTTTTATGACTATGTTAAATAAATTTAAACTGCAATTGTTGGGGAATACGAAGATATAAAGCTCTTTTAAACTTTATCGAGATGGTACCAGTGGCCGGACTCGAACCGGCACGCCCATAAGGCGGGGGATTTTGAATCCCCTAAGTCTACCATTCCATCACACTGGCTTTTAGAGTAGGATTATAGCTAGTAGTTATTTAAAAAATGCTAAATTAATAAATAAAAATGTCAAGTTATTATTTATCTTTTGGAATAGTATTATTTTTAGGTTTTTTAAATGCTCCATAAAATAACGAAAAGATAAGAACCCCTAGATAACATATAGATACAATAATGAGGTTTGCTTCTATAAAGTACAATAGTATAGAAACCATTATAATAGTGGTTATTAAAGATGTAAATAAATTTTTATAGTTTATTAATTTATTCCAGTTTCTAAATATATTTATAAGTACAGTAATTATAATAAGCAAAGCAAAAATGCCAAGTATCCAAAGAATTATCATGATTCTCCTTTGTAGAACATAATTGTATTTTTTCCTGCTGCTTTTGCATCATACATAGCTATATCAGATGATCTTAGTATCTCATTATACTTTTTACCATCTTTTGGAAATATAGCAACTCCAGCGCTTCCTTGAAGTGTAATATTAACTCCATCATAAAGTTCATAGTTAGAAAATACATCTTTAAATAGTTCTTCAATTTTTAGTTTTACTTCCAGCTCGTCATCAATATCGCGCATTAAAATTACAAATTCGTCTCCCCCTAATCTAGCTGGAATCTCTTTTGGTAAATTAGATTCATTAAATAAAAATAATTTACCATTTTCATTCCAAAGAGAAAAATGCTTCATAATTCTTTTTGCAAATAATGATAATAGTTCATCTCCTGCTCTGTGTCCATAGGTATCATTGATTTGTTTGAAACCATCAAAATCAATAAAAACTAATGCTCCTTTTTGATCTAATCGATCCATCTCTTTAATAGCAACTTCTGTAAGCTCACTAAAGTAGTTTCTATTTGGTAAGCCAGTATTCATATCAATATAGGCAAGATAAGATATTGATTTTTTATCTTCTTGTATTTTATTCATCATTTTTACAAAACCATTTTTAAGTTTTTTAATCTCCAAAGGTAAAGATTTAGAAATTTTAAATTGAATATCAAGTTCAAAATTTCCTTTTTCAATAGTTTGTATCACTTCAGATAATCTTTCAAGTGGTTTAATAAGAATAAAAGAGATTGGGATAGTTATAAGCAATGCTAAAGCAAGACCAACAAGCATAACTAACATTGCTGTTTCATCTATTTGTTTTGCTTTATTTTGCAATTCGTATAAAGGCTGCGGTACCATTACTCCCCAGTTTGCATTGGGTACATATGTATATCCTGCAATCATTTCGCTTTTTAAAGCAGGGGAGTAAAAGGTCTCTACTCCTGTCTTTTTTTGCATCATCTTTTGTACAGCTGAAATCTTAGAAATATTTTTTTTATCCTCAATCCAAGAGTTAAGTGGATGAGCTAAAACATTTCCATCTTGATCCACAACAGCAGCATGTCCTTTTTTGCCAAAAGCAACTTTTTTACCCATACTAACTATATAATCAGTTGATAAATATGCTAATATAAAATTGTCCTTTTTTTCTCGTACTGCTAAAAGAATAGGCCCTGTTTTTATATTTTTATCTTCAATGAGTGTTGAAAGCGTTGTTTTTTCTTTGGTTAATGTTTTTAATGCTAAATTTAAAATGTGTGGAGATATTTGGCTTTGACATTGTCTGCTATTTAGAGATAGACACCCTTGTATGTAGCCTTTTTTATTTACTTCCATAACAGTTTGATAGCCATAACTACGAAAAAGAGTTTTTACCGATTCTTTTTCATTTTCTAAGTTATCATTTAGGATTATAAAAACATTGGTAACGTCATGATAATATCGCTCAAATGCCCCTGCAAGGTTTTTTGCAATAACTAAATGTCTTTCTTGTACATCATTTACTTCTGATTCAAGTGCTTTAGAATATGGCCAAACCCAAAAAAGTGTTACAGGAACTAAAGCTACTAAACAAAATGTAAAAATAAATAAATAACGTAATTTCATTTTCTTTAATCTCCTTAGTTTTTATCCAATTAACGCAATTATAGCATGATTAACTTATTTGTTAAGTTTTAATCTATTATTAAATTAGTAATAATAATTATTTTAAAGAAATCTATATTTTGTTATAATTCATTTGAAAATTAGTATATAAGGATTAAAATGAAAATAGCTATTTTGTCAGATATAAAATCAAATGTTTATGCACTTGAAGCAGTATTTAATGATGCAAAAAAAAGAGAAGTAGATGCAATACTCAATCTTGGAGATTCATTTTATGGACCAATAGCTCCTCGTGAAACATATAATCTAATAAGAAAAAACCAGTTTATAACAATACTGGGAAATGAAGACAGAAAAATATTGGAGGCAACTCCTGCGCAGTTAGAAGAAAATAAAACATTAAATTATGTATACAATGACCTAGATGATGATATTTTACACTGGATTCAAGACTTGCCTTTTGAAAAACTCATCGGAGATGATTATTATATGATACATGGTACATATCAAGATGATTCTATTTATATGTTAGAAGATGTGTCAAGTGGAAAACCTGTTTTAAGAGATGATAAAAAGATTTTAGAAATTATTGATGATATCACTTCAAAATTTGTTATTTGTGGTAATTCTTGTCTTCCTAGATGTGTAAACCTTTCTTCTGGGCAAGTAGCTATAAATCCTGGTTCTGTGGGACTGCAAGCTTTTCAAGAAACGTATCCAAATGAACATACAATAGAAAATAACACTCCTGATGCTTCATATGTTGTATTGACTATGGAAAATGAAAAGTATGGAATTGAGCTTGTAAAAATTGCATATGATTTTGAAAAAGCTGCTACTAAAGCAGAAGAAAATGGAAGAGCAGATTGGGCTTATTCTTTACGAACAGGAAAAGTAAATTTATAAATATAAATTTACTTTATAGAGCCTTATTTAATAAGGCTACCTCTTTTAGCCACTTCATTAAAAAATCTTCTCTTGAGAGTATCTTTGCCCCTAAATCTATTTTATATTGCATGTAAGGATGTCCCATATTCCAAAAACTAAATTTGTTTTCTTCTAGATATTTGGCTAAAAGTGTCATTTGTAGTTTTCCATAGTTGTTATATTTTTTCTCTTTATTTGTAAAACCACTTAAACTAGTGTATGTGGAATTGATTTTATATCCTATCTCACCAGCTATTAATATATCTGTATCTTTATCTCTCAATTCACAAGATAAAAGCTCAAAATCTATGTTGTTATGGTTATACTCTTGTAATTTATACAGTAAATTTAAATAATCTTTTTCTATCCAATTGTCATGGTGGTATTTTTTGATTGATTCTACTACATCATAAATTTTGTTTGAAATTGAAAATGTATACAAGTGAGGTTTTTTCAAAAGCTTATCCACTTTTTTAGATATATGAATATCCTTAAAATCCATAACAGCATATTCTTTTTGCATCTCGGGGATTAAATATTGTATGTCATCTTCTGTATGTGAGACACTAATAAAACCAGCAGTTGCTAGCTTTATATAAAAGTCTTCATCAAAAAAATCACTATAATAGTATGAGATAGTAGTATTCGCATAAATAAAATTTACGAGCGTTTCTTTATCTTCAATATCTTGTGGAGTTATATAATAAATTTTAGACATGACTCGGAAAAATAATACTTTAGTTAAGTTGTATTTTTATTTCATTAGATAGTTTTAAAGTAGGGTTGCCTTTTTCCTTGAGAAGTTTTTCTTTTGTAAACTCTTTATAAAATTCATCAATTTTTTCTTTTATCATATAATTATTATTTTGATCAAAAAAATTAAAAAAACCAAACTTATCAATGATAAAATAGTCTATCTCATCTAATATATTTTTTCCATTGTCTTTAAACATAATCTTCTTATCTTTTAAGTCTTCTATGAGTTTGTTTTTCTGGGCAATTGTATTTGTTTGTGTTTCTACAGTATGTAAAAGTAACTCTCTTTTTTTATATAAATCATTAACTTTGGAGTGGTTTGGACGCATTGCGTTTTGCAGTTCCTCTGATATCATCTTATCAGCATAATAAACAAACTTTGCATATGTAACGAAACCTTTTCTTTTTACAATTTGATCTTTATCTACAGTGATATTTTCTAATAAATATTTGAGTTTATTATCATTTATTTTTTCTATTCTTTCAATGGTAAAGTCTTTATGAAAATCCTCATTAAAATCAAACATCTGATTTGTAATGATTCGATAAAGTTCTTGTTGTTTTTTAGTCATTTTCAATTACCTCTACTGTGTCTATATTTTCATTGTTTAAAAGATATTTTGCTTCTTCTGTATCTACTTTAAATAATAGAATTTCATCTTTATTAAAGTCAGGATGGGGCATTTTTGTCCAAGCAAGTTTTAGTATACCATCATTTGTTTTTATCTCAAACTGATGTATATCTTTCCAGTAATACTCTTCCATCCAGTTGATTTTTGCATCAAATTCTAACCAATCTTTGATTTTATCACTAATATCTTTAGCTTTTCTAAAATCCCATTTATAATCGGCTTTTTCTTTTTGTTTTACTGTTTGTTCTCTTGGTACTTTTGGTTTGAATTGTTTATGATTTATACACCAGTTTTCCCAGACCTTGGACCAAGAAACTTTTAAATCTCCATTGGCTATATAGTGGTTTTTAAATTTTGTAAACTCTAAAGAGATAACATCATTTCTCATATGTTTAGAAGCTGTTTTTAACATATCTTTATCTAAAATTATATTTTCGTCAATGGTTGTTTTTACTAAATGATTTTTGTATTTATTTTGATTGAGAACCCATCTTTTCCAAACAGCTTCCCAGTCTGCGTTTGTTGTTGATTTACTTTGGTAATACAGTTTAAAATCCTCAAAAACGTCATCAATATTTTGTAAAAACTTTGATTGTGCAAATTGTTTCATCTCATAAGATAACGCAAAATTATTAGGTATCGTTGTATTTTCTTTTATATGAGATCGGTTTACGGAGGTACTGGATGATAATCTTACTGTATCACTAGAAAGAACAGTATCTGAAGACTTTCCTGCACATAGTCCAAAAGTATTGTCAAAATCATTTTCTAAGTTATTGTTATTTGTAGTCTGATGAAATGGTATATTTATTTTTTCTTTTTTTATAATGATTGTATTTAAAATATTTTCTACAATAGAATTGTATTTAAATTTTAGTTCTGTATCATTCATAGATAAATCTAATGAATTGATTTCACTAGTAAATTTATCTATTATTTGAGATTTTAAGTCTTGCATAAGGGCTTTTTAAAAGTTAGTTAAAAAGATTTGTAGGGCTATTTTTTAGTTTTTGTACTTCAGCACCTATATCATTTTGTCTCATAAAGTGTTCACCTATTAAAAATGCATCAGCTCCAGCTTCACTTAGTTCTTTAATGATATTTTGATCACTCACACCACTTTCAGCAACAATAATTTTTCCATTTGGAATCATAGGGATAAGTTGATGACAAAGGTTCATATCCATCTCAAATGTCTCAAGGTTTCTATGGTTTATACCAACAATATGAGCTCCACAAGCCATAGCTTTTTTTAAGTCTTCTACATCATGAATCTCTACTAAAACTTCAAGTCCTAAATGCAAAGCATAGTCATATAACTCTTGTAAAAGTTTTTTACTTAATGATTTTGCAATAAGCAAAATGAAATCAGCACCATACACTAAAGCTTCTACGATTTGATATTTATCTATAATAAAATCTTTTCTTAAAAGTGGAGTAGGTACATATCTTCGTATATTTGTTAAGTACTCTAAATTTCCTTGGAAAAAATGTGGTTCAGTTAAAACTGAAATAGCATTTGCACCATTTTGGCTATAGCTTTGCGCGATTGCTAATGGATCAAAATCTTCTCTTATTACACCTTTACTAGGACTAGCTTTTTTTACTTCTGCAATAATTCTAATAGGCTCTTCTTTTGTTGCAGTTAAAAATTTTCTTACATCTCTTGGTGGATATGGATTGTGAGAGAGGCTTCTTCCCATCATCTCAAGTGTTATATCTTTTTTTCTTTTTTCTAAGTCATATTTTGTTTTTTCTATAATATCGTCTAAAATCATTTGTTTTTCTTTCCTTTTTTACATTCTTTTATGTTATTCCAATGAAGTTTTATCTCACGGTCTTTTAATCCTGTTACATTGATAACTTTTTTCATTGTTTTTAATGCTTTTTTACATTTTCCTAATTTATAATAACCCCACGCTAAAGAGTCTAAATACGCTACATTATTGGGAGTAGTTTTTAAAGCACTTTTAATAAGTTTTATACCTTTTTTTACATTGATATTAAAATCAATGAGTAAGTATCCGTAATAGTTTTGATAACTTGCATTATTGATTCCACTTGAAAGTGCTAGTTCAAAGTTTGCAATAACATGCTTCATCACTTTTCTTTTATCTTTTGCTAACTCAAACTCATACATCGCAATCTTACCAAGTAAATCAGGCTTTCTAGTTTTTCTATAAAGTTTTCTAGTCATTTTTAATGCTTTTTTGAGCTGTCCATCTTGATAGTATAGATTAATAAGTTTTGTTTGGTCTATTTTAGTTTTCTCTAAAAATATAATTGCTTTTTTGATATCTTTTGCTTCTAAAAGCGAAACGATAAGGTTTTGGATAAGTAAAGTTGTTTTACCTAAAGAGGGGTCTTTTTTGTATTTTAAATACATACGATTTAAAATAGATAACATACCGTCTATATTGCCTTGTTCTTGGTATATCAACATCAATTTATCACATACTAATTTTGTACAACCTTTTGTTTGTAGATATGTTTCAAGATATGCTAAAGCTACATCTTTTTTATTAAGATATGTATATAAAATAGTAGTTAGTTTTACTAGTGTTTTTTCATTTTGATTGATAGCATAAGCACTTTCATAGTATTTTAAAGAGTTATTGTAGTCCTCTTTTGCATAAAATACATTTGCCATGATTTCATAACTTGTTGCATTTGGGTATTTTTTGATAAGTTTTTTTGCTTCACTTAAAGCTTTTGTTGTTTTGTTTTGTGATAATAAAGCGATGATAATTTGTTGATAGTAGTACTCTTTGTATTGAGGGAACTCCTCAACAGCTTTTTGTGAAAGATAGTACATGTCACTAAATTGTTTTGCTTTATAGCTATAAAAAATAGCTTTTTTTAAGTAGTCTTGTTTTTGAGTATTGTTATAAAGTTTATTATAATAATGAAAACTATCAAGAGGTTTTTGAGTTTTTTCACTATCAAGGGCAAGCATGATAAAGAGATCTTCTCTATCTTCTGTAGCATGTCCTAAAGAACTAAATAAAAAGAGTACAAAAAATATTAGTCTACTATAGCTGGACATTCGTCTTTTACCTCTTGAATATTGTTTTTAAAATATTCCCAAAATGGAAATGTTCTACATTGACTTGGTCTGGCATGATATACACCACATTGTTTTTTTTCTAAATCGAAAAATACACAAGCATAACTATTTTGAGAAATTTGTTTTTCTCGTATTGAGTATTTATATCCTGCTTTAAATAGATATTTTTCACCTAATTCTTCAACAGTAATATTTAAAAGAGATGCAAGTTTTATACATTCATCTTTAGTGATCCAAATATATCCAGACTCACCAATACAACAGTTTCCTTCACAAGTAGCACATCTATTTTCATCAAACTTATACGGATAATTTTCTTTTTCTAACATAGATATTATTATATCTAATTAGTACTTAACATTTTTAACTTTACATAATAATCTTCTATCTCTTTGTTATTATGTTTTATCGCACCTTGTATCAAAATGTCACACTTATTGATAATTTGTTTTAATACAGACTCTTTATATGGAGTATTTGTATGCTTTTGAAGTGCTATTATTCTATACCTATCCATTAGTTTTGTAGAAAATGAAAGCTGATTTTCATGACCTGCAATTTTAGTAATGAGCTTTTCATTTATCAATCCCAGTTCATATTTAAATAAAATTCGTAACCACAAGTCATAATCCTCACAAGCTATTAGTCTTTCATCAAAAGCACCAACATCATCGATTACTTTTTTATGTATCATAAGAGTAGACGCACCAATAAGAGTATTGGCTATGTTTTGTTCAAAACAAAATCCAGATGGTTTAAGCTGGTGTTTTTTTTGTTTTATAATTTTGCTATTAAATTTCCATAGTTCATCTGTGTGAGACCATAATATGTGTGTGTATTTAGTATGAAATGCTATTTGTTTTGCAAGTTTCTCTTCATGCCATATATCATCGCTATCTAAAAAACAAAGCCATTCATTTGAAGCTTTATTGATGCCTAAATTTCTAGCACTAGAAACACCATTATTCTTTTGATAAATATAACGAATATTTTGATCATATTTTTCTAATATTTTTTTTGTACTATCTGTAGAACCATCATCTATTATAATGATTTCGTCTGCTTTTATTGTTTGGTTTAAAACTGATTGTATTGTTTTTTCAATTAGGTTTTCTCTATTGTATGTGGGGATTATAACTGATATTTTCATTAGTGTAAGATGTACTTTATATATATTTTTATTTTTACTTTTTCAAGTGGCCGAGGGTAGTCTTGGTATGCTATTTTTATAGTATCAACACTATTTATATCCAATGCAGTATAAAAAGAACTATCTACAAGTTTTAGCTCAGAAATATCTCCATTTGGGTGTAAAAAAAATTCTACTACATTTATCCCTTGTTGTTTTGTTCTTATAGATACTCTTGGGTACTTTAAATACCTTTGCGTGATTTTTCCTATTTTATTGAGGTTTTGTTTGAGGTATCTTTTTTGCTCTTTCGAAAACTCAAAATACTGTTCTCCATAAAGTTTGATATAGCTTTGTGTAACCGCTGGAAGTTGCTGTATCTCTAGTATTTCATCCTGACGATCTTTTGCCTTTTTTTGTTTGTTTTCCCTTTGTACTTTTTCTTGTTTTTGAATAGTAAAAAACTTTTTTAAATCGACTGGTTTTTTTTGCTGTTTTGGTAACTCAATCAAAGGAATTGTTTTTTTAGTTATTTCTTTTTTTATATTCTTTTTTTGTTTTGTTTCTACTGTCTTTTGTTTGATAACTTTTTTTTGAACTGTTTTTTTCTTTTCATTTTTTTTGATTTTTACATATTTTACTTTTATAAGACCACTCTTTTTCGTAGTACTTTTTTTATTTGTAGTATTTATATTAAGAGTTTGATTTTGTAGTGTTTTATCAATTGTAAAGTACATCATAAAATGTATAGCTATGGAGAGTAAAAAAGCTACGATAAGAGTTTTTGTAAAGTTATTCATTTTTGGATTATAGTATTAAAGTATATAAATTTTTATAAAGCATCCAAAAAATCTTCTATAAGCTCTTTTATTTTGATTTTATCTTTATCTTCAATAATAAAATGAGCATCCAAAGATGCTTCAGAAACATCTCCTAAAAGAATATTATCATTAATGTTTTTAAATAAATGTACTTGAGAACTACGCACTCCACCTATAGATATTTTTAATGCTTTATTATCTAGTTTTTTTAAATACCGTGAACCTCTAGAAAAACCTATGTATATTTTAGATTTTGGTATAGTAACTTGTGATAAGTTTTTTAGTTCTGAATCTAAAACTAAATAATTGTGTGTATTTATTAGTTTTATGATCGTATCATTTATTTGTTGGTGTTGGTGCTGTGTTCCTGAAGAGGGATTGCCTTTAAAGTACACGATATCATAGAGTTTCATATTAAACCTTGTAAGTGTTATTTTTCATTTGATTTTTATAGGAAGTAGGCTTAAAAAACTCAAAGCTTCAGGCAAAGAAAAACTTGCATCTTTTATATCATTTTCATCTGGATTTATAAGATAGTTTTTTGATGTTTCAAAGTTGGCTTTTCTGAGATTATTTTTTAAAAATACTGTGTATTGTAAATCGCATCTATCGAAAAGGGACTTTTCCAAATTGCACTCTTCAAAACCAGTATCTGTAATAATAGAATTTATAAATTTCATTTGTCGTAAATCCATAAAATGAAAAGAATTTTGAGAGATATTACAAGTATCAAACTTCACCTCAAAAGGTTCTTGACAATGGCTCCAGCTAAGTCCCAAAAGTTTTGATTTTTCAAAAGTAACATCATTGAAAATAGAATTTTTTAATGTGCTTAAAGATAGGTCTGAGTTTATAAATGTACACTCAACAAACCTGCAGTTATAAATAATGCTCTTTGAAAAATCACAATTTATAAAAGTGCAATTATCAAAATCTATAGAATCTAAATCCTTGCCTTCAAACTCGTTAAATTCTTCTTCCCAATAATCATTTGTTTTAAACATATAAATTTACTTCTCTTTTTGATTGTATTTTATCATATTTTTGGTCTATAAATATCTCTTGGATAGTCGAGTATCTTTGGATTTTCTTGAGTTAGTTCTTTTAAAGCATTTTTTGCTATCCATTGTGCAGATTTAGATGGGTTTTCTAATATTTTATTGGCTGTTATTATAGCTTTTTTATTTAAATCTATATTTCTTTTACCTATATTTCGTAAAGCCCAATTAACTGCTTTTTTTATATAGATTCTCTCATCTTCAACTTCTCTTTGGATAATCTCTAAAAATCCTTCAAAAACTTCATTTGGAGCTTTTTTATCTGCGAAACCATATGATGCCATGATAGTAAAACTCGCTCGTTTTATAAACTCTTCATCTCTTATCGACCACTCTTGTGTTTTTTGTAAAGCATATTTACTTTGAGCAAAAAAGCCCATACAAAAAGAGTCACAAATTTCCCAGTTTTCAAAAGTAGTTACCCATTTTTCCATTTGCTTTTCTGTTATATCTTTTGGATTATAAATCTTACTGCATAATATGCGAGCTTCATAGATACCCGTATCAAACAACTCTAAAGCTAATTCATTATTTTGACCTATCTCTTTGGATAACACTTTTAAGTCCTGATGATAGATGCCTAAAGAGTGATTTGAAACTATTCCAAACTTGTTTTCTTTGAAGATAACTTTTTGGGGATTTGAAAGGGAGTTGAGTTTATTTAGTATATTTTGTAGTGTCATCTATTAATATACAAACATCTCTACAAGAGTTTTAGAAATCTCTTGGGATATAGTTTTATCTGCTTTACCGATCTTTTTTATAATACGCGTTTTGTCTACAGATCTAATTTGATCAAGTAGTACCAATCCATCTTTATTTTCAAAATTTATTTTGGGTCTAAAAATAAAGTCAAAGCCTTTGCTTGTCATGGGTGCAACTATAATAGTTTTTAAAACATTCATTTCATTTGGTGATATGACGATACAAGGTCTTGTTTTTTGTATTTCTGAACCTACTGTTGGATTTAATTTCACTAGAACAATATCAAATCTATTTATATTTTCTACCATTCATACTCATCTAAATCACTATCATCCATAAAGTCCTGAAGTAATGCTTCATCTTTTATATCTTTATTTTTTGTCAATACTTCTTGAATATTATTCTTCCAGTTTTCTCTTGCATTCTTATGTATTGGTTTTATTAAAAGTCCATTTTCGACAACTTCAAAATCGATTTCTACATTTTCTAGGTGAGCTTGAGCGATAAGGGGCTTAGGTATTCTTACCCCTTGAGAGTTACCAATTTTTGTTAACATAGTCATGAGATACTCCTAAATTATAAAGATATGTAATTATATTGTAATAACATAAATGTGTCAAATAATACTATTTAATATTTAAAAATTTGTTCTGTTTCAAATATTTTATTTAAAATAATGTATTATTTTAAAAGCTTTTCATTTAAAACAAATAGAATTGCAATAAAAATCCAATATCCAAATAAAACTACCCAAGTTTGAGATACAATAGGAAATAGAATACCTCCCCCAACTGCCATACCTAGAATAAAAAGTCGCATATACATCTCCATCATTAAAAAAAATTATTATTATTTTATCATAATTAATTTTCTAAACAACTTTTTGTTATAATAATCAAAATATAATAAATATATAGGATAAAGATGTTTGATAAAAGTATAAAAGCATATGAAGAAGCAAAATGTGTTATTCCTGGTGGAGTTGATTCACCAGTTAGAGCATTTAGTGGGGTTCTTGGTACTCCACCATTTATAGACAGAGGTGAGGGTTCTTACCTTGTAGATATCGATGGAAATAAATATTTAGACTTTGTTCAAAGTTGGGGACCACTTATTTTTGGACATTGTGATAAAGATATTGAAAATGTAGTTTTAGATACTGTTAAAAAAGGTTTATCTTTTGGAGCACCTACAGAATTAGAAACACAACTAGCAAACGAAATCATTGAGATGTATGATAACTTAGATAAAGTAAGATTTGTAAGTTCTGGTACAGAAGCTGTTATGTCAGCTATTAGACTTGCTCGAGGTGTTACTGGTAAAGATGATATTTTAAAATTTGAGGGTTGTTATCATGGTCATAGTGATTCTCTTTTAGTAAGTGCTGGAAGTGGTATGGCTACATTTGGCGCACCAAGTAGTCCTGGAGTACCTGCTGATTTAACAAAACATACTTTACTAGCTGAGTTTAATAATATAGCTCAACTAGAAAAATGTTTTGCAGAGTCTTCAGATATTGCTTGTATTATCATCGAACCAATTGCTGGAAATATGGGATTAGTTCCTGCTAGCGAGGAGTTCTTGAAAAAATGTAGAGAACTTTGTGATGCAAATGGAGCTATGCTTATTTTTGATGAAGTTATGTCTGGATTTAGAGCATCTTTAAAAGGAGCTTCTGGAATCGTAGCAACTACACCAGATATCGTAACTTTTGGTAAAGTAATTGGTGCAGGTATGCCGGTAGGTGCTTTTGCTTCTAGAGCAGAAATCATGTGTCAGCTTAGTCCTGAAGGTAAAATATATCAAGCAGGAACATTAAGTGGAAATCCTGTAGCTATGGCAGCTGGATTAAAGTCTTTACAAAAACTAAAAGCTGATGCAACTATCTACGATAGATTAAATGAAAAAGCTGTAAGACTTACAAATGGTTTAAAAGAAGTTGCGCTTAAAAATAACATCGCTTTACAAGTAGATACAAGAGGAAGCATGTTTGGATTTTTCTTTTGTGAAATTGCTCCTACAAATATGAAAGAAGTAGGGCTTTGTGATTTTGATAGATTTGCAAAGTTTCATAATGAGATGTTAAAAAAAGGTTTCTATTTTGCTTGTAGCCAATATGAAACAGGTTTCATTTGTGACACAATGACAAATGAAGAGATAGATGCAACTATAAAAGCTGCAGATGAAGTTATGGCTACTTTATAAGTAAGCGATACAATAAATAAAATAAAATTAAATTAAAACAAGGAAAACAAAATGATTAAACATATAGTATTTTTTAAATTATCAGAGCAAGGTATGGAGCAAAAAGAGTTAATAGTAGAAAGATTAAATGATCTTAAATGTGCTATTCCATATATTAGAGCACTTGAAGTTGGTGTTAACTTTGCAGAAGAAGAGAGAGCTTTTGATTTATCTTTAACTGTAGTTGTTGATGATAAAGATGCATTATTTAACTATGCTATTGATGATAAACATGTAGAGTTAGTTACATTTTTAAAATCTCTTGATACACACTCTAAAGTTGTAGATTACGAAATCGAAAAACAAAAACCAAGTACAGAGTTTGGAAATGCAAGCATCATTAAAAAAGCAAATATATATTTTGATGGAAAAGTAACAAGTAGAACAGTTTTTGAAGCAGATGGTAATAGAAAAACTCTTGGTATTATGATGCCAGGTAATTATACATTTGGGACTGAAGATGCAGAGCATATGGAGATCATTGCTGGACATGTTGAAGTAGAGATCAAAGGTGAAGAAGGAAATATAGAAACTATTAAAGGTGGAGACTATTTTGAAGTACCTGCAAATGCAAGTTTTGATATTAAAGTACTAGAGCCAACAGATTATTGTTGTACATATATTAAATAATTTATTGTAATTAATTAAATATGGAAGAAAAGCTAAAAAACGAACAAGTAGAAACAGAAGTAAAAGAGGTACCTAAACATAAAGATAAGCTCGAAGCTTTGGATAATATGTCTTTAGGTATATCTATTGTTGTTGCTATTGCTTTAGGTGTAGGTATAGGACTTTTGTTAAAGTCTTGGACTGGATATACATGGACTTTATGGGTGGGTGTAGGTTATGGTGTCGCTGGAGCAGTTTTAAATGTATATAAAGCATATAAAAGAGCTAAAAAAGATTTAGATAAATTAGCCGAAGACCCAAAATATAAATATGCTATGGAAAATGGTATCAAAAAAGAAGATGATGATTAAGAGATCATTAAAAATATTTGCCATTGTAGATTTTGGTGTTATTGTATTTTGTTTATTAGCTGGTCAAACAGATTGGCTTTTAAATACTCAAATTGCATTTTTAAGTTCTCTTATAGTTACTATTGGCTCGTATTTAGGATATGAAAAAAATGTAAATAATAGAGTAGAAGATCATGTAAATGATGATGATACTTATGATGAAGTTGATAAAATGGATGATAAGTATGATCTCTATTCTCCAGAAGCTCCACAAGTAGAAATCAATGAAAACCCTACAAAAGAAGAGATAAAAGAGGCTATGAAGCCTATTAAACAAAATCATTTTGCAAATTTCAAATCTGGTTTTGCAGGAATGGCATCTTTATATAGAATATTTGGATATGTAGGATTGGTTATAGGATTTTTTTATCTTAATAACAATGGGTATCTTCATATTTATTCATATATTTTAGGATTTTTGATAGTTCCTATATCATCACTAATCATAAGTATCGCTTTAAAAAAAGAATATAATGCAAAGGAAAACCTGTAGTATGAAACAATATTTAGATTTATTAGACCATATTTTAAATAAGGGTGTAAAAAAAGAAGACAGAACAGGTACTGGTACAACTTCTGTATTTGGATATCAAATGAGATTTGATTTAAATGATGGTTTTCCTATGGTTACAACGAAAAAAACATTTTTAAAAGCAATTATTTCTGAACTTTTATGGTTCATAGAGGGTAGTACAGATGAGAGAAGATTAGCCGAAATTCATTTTGGAGATGATGCTTCTAATTTAATAGGTAAAAATACAGTATGGACAGCAAATGCAGATGCACAAGGAAAAGACCTTGGGTATGTTAACACTGATACTGTTAAAGAGTTAGGTCCTGTTTATGGTGCACAATGGCGTTCATGGAAAGGTACTGATGGAAAATCTATAGATCAGTTATCTGAGCTTATAAATCAAATCAAAACAAATCCAGACTCTAGACGTTTAATACTTTCTGCTTGGAATGTAGGTGAGTTAGACAAGATGGCATTACCTCCTTGTCATACATTTTTCCAATTTTACGTAGCTGATGGGAAATTATCTTGCCAGTTATACCAAAGAAGTGCAGATGTATTTTTAGGTGTTCCATTTAATATCGCTTCTTATGCTCTTTTAACTATGATGATAGCACAAGTGTGTGAGCTTGAAGTAGGGGATTTTGTCCATACTTTTGGTGATGCACATATATACTCTAATCATTACGATCAAGTAAACCTACAATTAAGTAGAGAGCCATTTGATATTCCGACAATGAAAATCAATCCAAATATTAAAAATATAGAAGATTTTAAGATGGAAGATTTTGAGCTAGTAGGATATGAATGTCATGAAACTATAAAAGCTAAAATGGCAGTATAAAAGGTAATTAATATGAAAATTTCAATGATTGTAGCATACGGTAAAAATTGGGAAATCGGTCTTGATAATGAGATGTTATGGCATATTTCTGAAGATTTTAAAAACTTCAAAACTATAACATCTGGTCATCATATCTTAATGGGTAGAAAAACATTTCAATCTATAGGAAAACCACTTCCAAATAGAACTTCAATAGTTTTATCAAATAGTGGCTTTGAGTGTGATGGTGTGCATACCTTTAATGATATTCAAAACTCTATAAACTTTGCACGAGAAGCAGGGGAAGAGGAACTTTTTATCATAGGTGGAGCTAATATATATGAATCATTATTTCCTTATGTTGATAAAATGTATTTATCTGAAGTAGATTTTGATGGCATTGCTGATGCATATTTAAAAGAGATAGATTTTTCATCTTGGGATTTAACAGAAGAAAAATCATATGATGTAATTGTAAACGATGAAGGAAAAGTAAAATCTCCTGCTTGGAAATTTAAAGTGTGGGTTAAAAAAGATTAGTTTTTATCTAAACTAAAATATTTTAAAAGAGACTAAATTTATTTAGTCTCTTTTTTTGTAGTTGCAGTTGTAGTTTTTTTTGCTGCTGGCTTCTTAGTTGCAGTTGTTGTTTTTTTAGCAGGCGTTTTCTTTACTGCTGTAGTGGTTTTCTTAGTCGTTGTTGTAGCTTTTTTGGCTGTTGTTTTCTTTGCTGGAGTTTTTTTAGCAGTTGTAGCCTTCTTTGCTGGTGCTTTTTTTACAGTTTTTGTAGCTCCACGTCTCCCTTTTACAGGTTGATTTTTAATAATCTCTTTTACTTCATCCCAGTTTAAAGCTCGTATATCTTGCTCATCTAACTCTTTTGGAAGTTTATAGTTTTTCTTTTTAGATTTGATGTATGGACCATATCTTCCTATTAAAATTTGTGTTTCCTCTTCTGGGAAATCTTTCAATAAAGCTTTTGCTTTTATCTCTTTTAGTTCTTTTATTACCTCTAATGCACGAGGCAATTCAACAGTATAAGGATCATCTTCTTTTAAAGAAAAATACTCAGACTTGATTTGTAAATAAGGACCAAATCTACCGATATTTACTTTAATATCATCTCCGTTATCATCTTGACCTAAAACTTTTGGAAGTTGTAATAATACAAGAGATTCTTCAAGAGTAATATTATTTACACTAATAGTACTTGGAATAGAAGCGATTTTTGGTTTTTCTTCATCCTCTTTTACTCCACACTGTACATAAGGTCCATACTGTCCAACTCTCGCAGTAATAGGTTTTTTAAGCTCTGGGTGTTCCCCAAGTTCTCGAATGTCTGAAAATTTAGCTCGTGGTGCATTTTCTGTTTTATCATCAACATTTTTTACAAATGGTTCATAAAACTCTTTCATAACATCTTCCCATGCCATCTCACCATCTGCAATTTTATCAAACTCCTCTTCTACGTGAGCAGTAAAACCTAAACTTACGATATTTTCGAAATGTTCAACTAAAAAGTCATTTACAACTGTACCAATTAGAGTAGGTTTTAGCTTTTTATCTTCAGTTTTGATAACATATTCTCTTGCTTGGATAGTAGCAATAGTTGGAGCATATGTAGAAGGTCGTCCAATACCTTCAGCTTCCATTTTTTTAACCAATGATGCTTCAGTGTATCTTGCAGGTGGTTTAGTAAAGTTTTGCTCTGTTGTTAATTTTTCTAAATTTAAAACAGTACTTTTTTCGATAGTAGGTAAAATCTTTTCAGTATTATCTAAAGCTGCTTCAGGATCATCACTACCTTCTGTGTATGCTTTCATAAATCCAGCAAATACTATTCTTGTTCCTTTTGATTGGAATTCATACTCTTTAGAAGCTCCTGCAGAAATTTTATATGTAGTATTTGCTACAACTGCCTGTGCCATTTGTGTTGCTATTGTTCTTTTCCAAATAAGACTATAAAGTCTATATTGACCATTATCTAAATATGGTCTTACATCACTTGGTTTAAGAGCTAAATTAACTGGACGAATCGCTTCATGGGCTTCTTGTGCACCTTTTGCTTTACTTTTGTAGTGTCTAGGTTTATCTAATGCATAAGTAGTTCCGTATTCAGCAGTAATAACATCTTTTGCTGCACTTGTTGCAAAAGATGATAAGTTTACACTATCTGTTCTCATATAAGTGATTAAACCACCAGTATGACCCGGAATTGTTACACTTCCTTCATAAAGTTGTTGTGCTACAATCATAGTTTGTTTTACACCAAAACCAGCTTTTCTACTAGCTTCTTGTTGTAAAGTTGACGTTGTAAAAGGAGGAGCAGGGTTTCTTTTACTCTCTTTTTCTTCAATATCTTCTAAAATATATTGACCTTTTTTACAAGAGTCTTCAACTATTTTTGCTTCTGCTTCATTATTTACTTTTGCTAATTTATTATTTATTTTTGCTAAATCTGCTTTTAATTCGGGAGTATTAAACTCTGTTTTAACTTTCCAAAATTCTACAGGAATAAATGCTTCAATCTCTTTTTCTTTATCAACAATAATTCTAACAGCTACACTTTGTACTCTACCAGCACTTAATCCATATCTTACTTTTTTCCAAATAAGTGGAGATAGTTTATATCCTACAGCTCTATCTAGTATTCTTCTGGCTTGTTGTGCATCTACAAGATTTTGATCTACATCACGTGGACTTTCAAGAGCATTTAATATTGCTTTTTCAGTAATCTCATGAAATACAATTCTTTTTAATGGGTTTTTTTCGATTTTCAGAGCAGGGATAAGATGCCATGCAATAGCTTCTCCCTCCCTATCCTCATCGGCCGCGAGGTAGATAACAGTTTCTTTGTTTATTTGTTTTTTCAAATCAGCAATGACTTTACTTTTATCTCTTGATACCATATATTGTGGTTTAAAGTTGTCTTCTGGATCGAATCCAAGTTTTGATTTAGGAAGATCCCTTACGTGACCCATTGATGCCATAACTGTGTAGTCTGAACCTAAAAATTTTGATATTGTTCTAGCTTTTGCAGGTGACTCCACTATAACTAAGTTTTTCATACATTGCCTTAAGATTTGTGTTTTATTAATCGAATACTAACATAAAAAAATTAAATTTTATGTAATGTTTAAATATTTATTTAAACAAGTAAGTTTTAAGAATAATAAATTAAATAAATGATATAATTATTAAACGAAAAAAATAGGGGTAAAATGTATAATATTCTTCATATAGTATCAGACAATAGTAGTTACGATTTACACTTTTTATCTAAAAATTACGATTTGAAAAATACACATTTTCAAAATTATAAATTAGATACTAAAACAGATGTAATATTATTGGATTCAGGATTATCTTTAGAAGATAGTTGTCAAATAGCCAAACAAATAAAAAATATCAGCGATATCCCAATTATTTTTCTTCGAACAAAAATTGATGATAAAAGTATTGAAGATATTTTAATAAATGGTGATGATTATCTTCTAGAATCGTTTAGTAAGATAGACTTTTTTCATAAAATAAAGTTGCATATTAAGCTTTATGAGTCAAATTTCAAATTAAAAGAAGAAAAACTATTCAATGAATCAATCATGGAGTCTTCATCAAATCTACTATTTATACAAGATAATTATGGAATAATAAAAGCAAATAATGTATTTTTGGATTTTTTCCACATCTCTAATATTGAAGAATTTAACCAAAGACATAAGTGTATATCTGAAGTATTTATGGAGTATGAAAATTTTTACGCAAAATATATATTAAATCATGATGAAAACTGGCTGGACCGATTGTCTCATGACAAACAATCTAGTGAGTACAAGATACTTATCATGGATATGAGCACTTTCGAACCCCGTGCATTTCAGATACATGTAACCGCGTTGAAAAATTCGGATAAGTTTTTGGTAACTTTACTTGATATTACAAAAGTAACAATAAAATCAAAAAAATTCGAAATTCAAGCTACTTACGACAACTTAACAAAAGTATACAATAGAACAAAGTTCAATGAAGTAATAGAACAAAAATATCATGTATGGAAAACGACAGAAGCACCGTTGAGTTTTGCAATATTTGATATAGACTTTTTTAAACAAGTCAATGATGTCCATGGTCATGTAATTGGGGATGAAACACTTATTACTTTTGCTCAAACTATCAATAACTCCATTAGAGATATTGATGTATTTGCTCGATGGGGAGGGGAAGAGTTTACTCTTCTTTTACCAAACACTAATGCGGAGGAAGCATACACTATAGCTGAAGAGTTGCGTATACTTATAGAAAATATCGAATTTAAAGCCATAGGTAAAAAGACTTGTTCTATTGGAATTACTCAGTTTAGAGATAAAGATTGTATCAATGATGTTATAGTTCGTTCTGATGATGCTTTATATGAAGCAAAAGAAACGGGTAGAAATAGAGTTTGTATTAGATAAAAATAAGATTAAATTTTATAATTACAGTATTTAATACAGAATATAATTATAAAAAAGATATAATGTCGTCACTTTTTTAAGATGAAGGTATTATATGTATAAATTAATAAAGTTAGGATTATTGTTGGTTTTAGTATCAACAATCCATGCGAAAAAGATCACTCCAAATGAGGTATATTCTCAAGTCTCTTTGATAAGCGAAGAGTTACATTCGATAATGAGTTATTATGATGTTAAACATAATGATGAAGAGATCAAGAAAAAAACAAAAGTTTCTGTAGATTTAAAGCCACGTAACGTATGGCAAAAATCATATGAAATAATGATTAAAATCAATATTTTAAGAAATAAATATGGACTACCCACGATTAAACCAGTTAATATGTCTCCTGTTCTACATTTAAATCCAGATTTAGTATATGAACAAACACAAAGAATTTTAACAGAACTAAAAATATTTAAACTTCGTATGGGGATAAAGAAAAGTTTTTTTAAAGAAAAAAAATTTACAAATAGAAAGCCATTAGATGTATTTAATGGCTTGAGTTATATCTCTACTTCTTTAGACATATTAAATAAAGGGGGATTAACTCCATCATTTGTTTTTGCTGAAAATATGAAAGTTTATGATGATATCTCTTTAATTTTAGAATTTTTAGAGATAGAGGACAATACTATCCCAGGATTTAAAAATAAAAACGCTACACCAAATGATACATTTAATACTGCCTTACAAATTTTAGAAAAAATAAAATATCTTCAGATAAATGTAGGGATGGAGTTCGTAGATTTTTCAGGATTTAAAAAAGACAAAATCATCCCTAGTGATGTATTTAGTTTAACTCAAATGATACTCTCTGAACTTCAAACATTAAAAGCATACATAGGACTTAAAACCATTACTTCAACAGCGTCTAAATATAAAACCAAAACACCTACAGAAGTTGATCAGCTTATGAGCTGGAATTTAAGAAAATTAAATCTTGTAGATTCATTATATAGAGTGAAATAGATGAAAAATAATCAATTAAAATCAATTAATCAAAAATTAGATTTCTCAATAAAAAATAAAATTTTTATTTTATTTATAGTTGTTATTAGTATTTCTGTAGGGATTGTAGGTTTATTTGGGTTTCAAAATGCCAAAGAATCCTATATGAAAACTTCTATCTCTGTAAGTAGTAAAGAGACAAGTGATTTATCCAAAAAAATCGAAAGTATTGTAAAAAATATCCCTAATGATGTGTTATATAATAGTAATTTTTACGCTTTAAAAAAACTTTTAATTTGGGAAAGTTTAGATGAAAAAAGAAAAATAAATAATTGGAAAAAAGTATATGTTTCTGCTTTAAAAGACTATGTATATAATAAAAAGTATTACTATAATATAAGAGTTTTATCGATGAATGGAGATGAAAAAATCTCTGTAAAATACAATGAAAAACGAGATACAGTATACCAAGTCCCAGAGAATGCTTTAGGTAATAAAGCAACGAGTGATTATTTTATTGAAGCACTCAATTTAAAAAAAGGGGAGGTTTATATATCTACTATGAACCTCAATAAACATAATGGAAAAATAGAAAAACCTTATATCCCTTCAGTACGTTACTCAACCCCTTTAATAGACGACAATGGAGAGTTAAAAGGTGTTTTAGTTATCACTTTTAATGCACAATACATTTTAAATGAAATTGCAACTACTAAGTCGCTGGATGAGAATAAAGAGATACAAAAATATTATCTATTAAATAAAGATGGTTATTATCTTTTTAATCAAGGTAAAAATAAGATGTGGGGTTTTGAATTGGGTATAGATTCAAACTTTAAAAATGAATATATAGGTATTTTTGATACTTTTAACCACAAAGAATCAAATACATTTATTGATGATAACAATATTTATTCGATGCATAAAATTTATCCAGATAAAGTTAATAATAAAGAGCGATATTGGTATTTGGTTACTACTTTGGATAAAGATGTAGCGTTATCTTCATTAAAAGACTTTGTAAATAGTTTTTTAATGGTCTTTTTTGGAGTACTTTTCTTAGGGCTTTTTTTAATCAAAAAATATATTTCTCAACTTATTGATCCTTTAACAATAGTAAGTAGACAACTCAATGCTTTATCAAAAGGTGAGATAAAAAAAGAAGAGATAACTTATAGTGGAAAAGATGAAGTTGGTCAAATAGTTATGTCAACTACAATTTTGATAGATGCAATTGAAACAACAATCAAACAAGCAAATGCAGTAGCTAGTGGAGATTTTTCTAAAGAGATAGAACTATTAAGTTCAAATGACCAGTTAGGTTCTGCTTTACAAGATATGACAAAAAGATTAAAAGAGATAGTTTCCTTATCTAAAAAACTTGCAGTTGGGGATTATGATGTCAATATAGTAGCCAAAAGTGGTGATGATGAGTTAGGTTTAGCGATCTTAGATATGATAGAGTACTTAGAAAATATCACAAAAATTGCAGAATCAATCTCTATAGGTGATATAGATGTTAAGTATAATGTAAAGAGTAAAGACGATAGATTGGGTTTTGCTATTTTGGAGATGATGAAATATTTAAAATCAGTAGTGAATCAAGCTAATTCAATTTCAAATAATGATTTGAGTCAAAATATCGAAGTAAAAAGCAATAAAGATGAATTAGGTTTGGCATTATCAACTATGACTGATCTTTTAAGAACAAACTCCATAAACAATGAAAACGAAATTTGGTTTAGTGAAGGGGTACGGTTATTTAGCGATGAACTTGTTGGATTGTCTGATCCTTTAGAGTTGTCAAATACAGCATTAAATATTTGTAGCAGATATGTAAATGCGAGTAGTAGTATTATGTACAATTTCAATAAAGAGACTAAAGAGTTACTCCTTACTTCTTCATTTTCATTTATAATTGATCAAAACATTAGTAAAAATTTTGCTTTAGGTGAGGGGATAATTGGTCAAGTAGGGCAAGAAAAAAAATCAATTTTACTTGATGATTTAGATGAAAGTAATTTTGATACTAAAATGGGTATAGAAAACTTAAAAGCAAAAGAGATATTTGTTTTACCATTTTTACATAATGAAAAACTTTTAGGAGTGATTCAAATACATAGCTTAAATGGTTTTAGTAGTATTCAAAAAGATTATTTGATGAAAATTTCTCAAGTTTTAGGTACTGCATTATTTACGACAATTCAAAATTTACAAATTAAGACATTATTAGAAAAATCACAACTTGCATATGAAGAACTGCAACTAAAATCAGAAGAGATGCAAACCCAAAGTGAAGAGTTACGTGCATCAAATGAGCAAATGGAAGAGCAAGCAGCTCAATTAAAAATACAGTCAGATAATTTGCAAGTTAAAAATACAGAGATAGAAAAAGCAAAACAAGAGATAAATATAAGAGCAGATGAACTAGAATCATCAAATCAATATAAAAGTGAATTTTTAGCAAATATGAGCCATGAATTACGAACACCATTAAATTCTGTAATTTTACTCTCTTCATTATTGTCAAAAAATAATAAAGAAAATTTAAATAGTAGTGACTTAGAAAAAATTGGAGTAATCAATGAATCTGGAAATGAACTATTACGTTTAATAAATGATATTTTAGATTTAAGTAAAATTGAGTCTGGCAAAATGGAATTAATTGTTGATAAAATCAGCTCTTCTACATTGCTATCGAGTTATAAAGAGATATTTTTTCATTCTGCAAAAGAAAAAGGACTAGTTTTAAAAATTGAAGATCAATATAAGGATACGTTTTATAATGATAAAGACAGATTAAGCCAAATAGTACGAAACCTTATTTCGAATGCTTTAAAATTTACAAAAGAGGGTACTATAGAGGTTTGTATTTCAAAATCAGACAATAGTAAGTTGCCTATAAAAATATCGGTTAAAGATAGTGGTATAGGAATTGCACAAGATAAACAAGAGCTTATTTTTAAAGCATTTATGCAAGCAGATGGTAGTACAAGTAGAGAATTTGGTGGTACTGGATTAGGGCTTTCTATTAGTAGAGAACTTGCTTTTTTAATGGGTGGAAAAATAGAACTCAATTCTATACAAAATAAAGGTTCAGTATTTAGCATTTATTTACCAAATTTAGAAGAAAAATTTAATAATGAAGAGAATATAACTACGAGTAATACATCTCTTGCATTAGAAAATACCATCATAAACAGAAAATCAAATCCAAATGTCTTAGCTGATCAGTTTTTAATCATTGAAGATGATATCTCTTTTTCTAAAGCCTTAAAAACTATAGTTGAAGAGCAAGGATTAAAAGCATATATAGCAAATACTGGAAAAGAGGGTATTGCACTTGCTTTAGAGCATAATATACGAGGTGCAATTATTGATTTAGGATTACCAGATATGAATGGACTAGATGTAATCAAAACACTCAAATCAAATAAACTTACAAAAGATATACATATACAAGTGATATCTGGAAAAGATATATCAGAAAGCAATTTTGATGATATTCATATAGATGGTTATTTGCAAAAACCAGTATCTTCAGAACAAATACATAATACTATCCAACATATAGAATCAAACCAAGATGTACAAGCTAAATCAATCTTAATAGTTGAAGACGATGAGATTCATCTAAATGCATTAAAAGATTATCTCAACGAGGAAAATGAGTTTGATATAGTAACTGCTGTTAGTATAGTAGAAGCAACCGAAATATATAAAGAAAAATATTTTGATATTGCTATTATTGATTTAGGATTATGTGATGGTAGTGGAAGTGAGATTTGCCAACAATTATCACATAATAGAAAAGATACTGTTATTTTAATTTATACTGGTCGTGATTTGAGTATTGATGAAGCAGACTATTTAAATGATATTAGTGATGAGATTATTATCAAAAATCCTAATTCTCATCTACGTTTAAAAGATGAAATTACAAGATTTTTAGAAGCCCCACACATTACAGTAAATAAAAGGTTTTCATCTCATATTCATAATGTTGATACAAAAATCACAAATGATAATAAACTAGAATTAAAAGGTAAAAAAGTTTTAGTAGTAGACGATGATATAAAAAATATTTTTGTTTTAAGTTCTGCTTTACAAGAGTATGATATGCAAATATCACATGCTAAAAATGGGCAAGAAGCATTGGACTTTTTATATGAAAATAAAGATATAGATATAGTTTTGATGGATATTATGATGCCAGTTATGGATGGATATGAGTGTATGACTAAAATTCGTCAAAACGATGATATCAAACATCTACCAATTATTGCAGTAACTGCTAAAGCAATGGAGAAAGACAAACAAAAAGCATTGGCAAGTGGAGCTGATGATTATCTAACTAAACCAATTGATTTAGAAAAATTACAAGCGATGATTCTTATGTGGATCAATAAATAACATATGAAAATAAAAGATGAATCCTTAAAAGTATTTTTGATTGATATCAAAAATACCTATGGTGATGATTTTGTAGGATATAACTATGAAACTTTAAAACGTAGGATTGAAGTTCACGCTATAAAAGCAAATATAAAAGACTTTTACCTTTATACTCAATATATTTTAAATAGTAAAGAGATTTTTGATGAGATGTTTAGTCATTTTAGTATAAATGTTACCGAGTTCTTTAGAGAACCAAAACAGTTAAAAACTTTTAAAAATGAAGTTATCCCTTATTTAAAAACTTTCCCATATTTAAAAATATGGTGTGCAGGGTGTAGTTCTGGGCAAGAAGCATATTCATTGAGTATAATTTTAGAAGAAGAAGGGATGTTAGATAAATGTCAAATATACGCAACTGATTTTAATAATAAGGTCTTGGAACAAGCAAAAAATGGGCTTTATGATATCCCAGATTTTGAACAATCTTCAACTCAATATAAAGAAAGTGGTGGAAGAGAAAAGTTAGAAAATTACTTTATAAAAAAAGGGAAATTTTATCAAGTGAAAAAGCGATTAAAAGAGAAGATACTTTTTTTTAATCATAATTTGGTGACAGATGGTGTGATGAATAATTTTCAGTTAATCATTTGTAAAAATGTTGTAATATACTTCAATAAAAACTTAAAAAATGTAGTTCTTGATAAATTTAATGAATCCCTTTTATATAACGGTTTCATGATATTAGGAAATAGCGAATATCTACCAAATGAGTTTGAAAATAAATTTAAGTTATATTCTAAAAGTAGTAAGGTGTATCAGAAAAAATGCTAATAGATATCTTAATAGTTGATGATGTTAAAGCGAATTTAATATCACTGGAAGCATTATTAGAATCAATTGACAGTGGTTTTAATATAATAAAAGCAAATAGCGGAATAGAAGCTTTAGAGTATGCATTGACTGTCAAACCAAAGCTTATAATTTTAGATATTCAAATGCCAGAAATGGATGGTTTTGAGGTAGCTCAATTATTGAAAGCCAATAATAATACAGCTGATATTCCAATCATTTTTTTAACTGCGGCATTTAAGTCTGAAGAGTTTATAGAACAAGGTTTTGTTTTAGGAGCTGTTGATTATTTAACTAAACCTATCGATGAACACCAGTTTGCCAACCGTATTAATCTATATACAAAACTTATCAAAAGTGTTGAAGAAAATAGACAAAAAGATCTTATACTCAATGAACAAAGCAAATTAGTAAGTATGGGTGAGATGATAGGAAATATTGCTCATCAATGGAGACAGCCCTTAAGTGTCATATCTACAGGGATTACAGGGATGCAAATAGAAAAAGAGTATGGATTATTAACAGATGAAAAGTTTGAAAAAACCTGCACGGCGATTAATAATAATGCGCAATACTTATCAAAAACAATAGATGATTTTCGTAATTTTGTAAAAGGTGATCGAACAAGAAAAAAATTTAATCTTAAAAGTGATATTGATTCTTTTCTCCATTTAGTAGAAGGGACTATTACTAAAAATAATATAAAAATAGTTTTAGATCTTGATGAATCAATTGTTGTAGATGGGTATGAAAATGAACTTACTCAATGTTTAATCAATATTTTTAATAATGCCAAAGATATTTTACTTTCAAATGAAGAAGATAATCGACTAATAATTATTACTACAAGAGAAGAAAACGGTGAAATTCTTATCAAAATAAAAGATAATGGTGGTGGTATTGAAAATAAAGTCATCAAAAGAGTTTTTGAACCATATTTTACAACAAAACACCAATCTCAAGGAACAGGACTAGGTCTGCATATGACTTATAATCTAATCGTAGATGGTATGAATGGTGGAATTGATGTGTATAACAGAGAGTTTGAATATAATAGTTACAAACAAAAAGGTGCAGAATTTGTAATAAAATTTTCTATTTACTAAATTTTAGATATAATAATCGAAAATTAACAAATTAGGATAATAAATTGTCATTAGAATTATTACAAAAACAAGCAGATACGATTAGATTTTTAGCAGCTGATATGGTGCAAGCAGCAAATAGTGGACACCCAGGTGCTCCT
>Ga0193964_1000037_pt1 | contig 65774 bp, 64 predicted proteins | sample FB_7_MG_FD_140323 | JGI IMG/M metagenome (GOLD analysis project Ga0193964, IMG submission 140323) | Microbial mat bacterial communities from the Broadkill River, Lewes, Delaware, United States - FB_7_MG | ecosystem: Environmental > Aquatic > Freshwater > River > Microbial mats | place: USA... | reverse complement strand
CCAGCGAGCCTAGGACCTAGAACTCATGGGAAAACAAATATCGGTTGTATTTGTGAAGGTTTAAAAGATGGTGTAAGAAAGAAATTTTACATCTACAATATCTGTGACCACCAAGAGTGTTACAAAGAAACAGGTGCACAAGCTGTGAGTTATACTACTGGAGTACCAGCTATGATTGGTACAAAACTAGTATACAATGGCACATGGGACTTAAAAGGTGCTAGAAATATAGAAGAGTTTAGCTCAAAACCATTTATGGATGAACTTATGAGCCAAGGTCTACCTTGGAAAGTGATAGAACTTTAAAAGTTCTGTCACTTTTATAAGTTTAAGTATATTTTCAAATACTAAAAAACACAATTTTCTTCATATTTTTTTAATTTTATCACTCAATATTACCAATAATTTTTTGGCCATTTTAAACTCTAATAAACTTAACAATATGCAGTTTTATCACGAGAATACAGTATTAAACATACAAAATGTACTGTTATCATCTAAATACCTCGGTAAATCATACATTTAAACGATAACAAAAACTTAAATTATTCTAAAAAAACATTGATTATTATGATTATTTTTAAGTGTATTACTTGTAAATACTTTAGTTAAGGCATTCCTATGTCTTTCCATAACATACATCTTAAATGTATGTTTAATAATGGCATTTAAGGGTAAATTTGCATATAATGTATGTTTAATAAGTAGTTATATCAAGAATCAAAAATATTGTAATAATACATAAAAATTTTATAAAAATAGGAATAAATAATATGCCAAATAAACATAAATCAGTTGAAAATATAATTGCTACAGAATCAAAAATTACTTTTATTTTAGAATCTCCCCATAAAAATGAAATTTGTGAAGGTTATCCACTTGCTGGAAAAGCAGGAAAAGAAATTTCAAAAGTTTTAATTAAAGAAAGTAATCTTTCTTTTGGTGAAGAAGCAAAAACAGGATCTTTAATTAACAAGGTTTCAATTATTAATGTATCAAAAGTCCCTTTACAAGGTAGTGCATATTGTTGTGAAAAAAATAAACCATCTAATATAGATATATACGAGAAATTAAAAAAGATAATTGAACAGGGAGCTGACTTCTCTACTCGACATCAAAAACAAACGCTAAATCAATTAAAAGCAAAAATATATACTTCATGTTTAGATGAACTTCAAAAATTACCAAATAACACTTTTATTGTACCTTGTGGTAAATTTGCCAGAGAATTTTATAAAAAAGCTAAAACAGAAGAAAGCATAAAAAGGAAAAATTTTGAGTTAATTGATAAAGATATTCCTCATCCTGCGAGAGGGAAGTGGTCAGGTATATCAAAAGAGACGATTAAAATAATAAAAGAAAAGATATAACAAAACTTTGTAACCAATAAATGTCCTCACGGCCATTTATTAGCTAAAGTCAACCGTTAGTCTATAAAACAAAAGGATAGAATAAATGAATTCAATAGAATTACTAAATGTAATGTCACCATTGATGATAGTTATTATACTGTTATTATTTGGATTAATTTTTTTAAGAGAGTGGAGAGAAGGCAGAAAAAGAGATTATGACCTCAAAAAAGAAGAATTACTTTATAAAGTAAAAGGCGATTATGGAAATAATATCAATATTGAAACTACACAAAATACTCCAGTGAGTGATTTGGGTGGATATATTACAATAGATATGCCAGAAGAAAGAAAATCAGGTTTTCAGGACATTTTAAAAGGATTTGAGGAATATACATCATTAAAAGGTTATAAGGTAAGTATTTCATCTGATTTAAGTATAAAAGATAAAATATCTTTTAAAATTACAATAGATGAATTTGGTGTTACTACAAATATTAATAATGTTAAAAAAGATTTAGATGAATTTATGAATAAAATTCACAATGGTGAAAGTTTAGATGATTTACCTCAAGTAATATCAGCACCTGAACATCAAAGAATTATTATGGCACTAACTAATAGAATTAATTTTTTACAACAAAACTATCAAATGGAAAAAAATATGAAAGAATTTTATGTAAATTTTGTTCAAAATTTACCACTAGGTTCAATTTCACATCAATTACCACAAATACAAATTCACAATGGGAGCTTAGAAATGGATAAACGAAAATATATTGCAACAAACTCATCAAATGTAATGCAGGGAGATGAACAACAAAATATTATTGAAAATAATATTAATATTGGTAATACTTTATCTCAAAAACAAGAAAAACTAAAAGAAATAGAAGGTGTTATTGAATTAATAAATCAAGAATATTCAGAGAATAGTGAAGTTCAAAAGGTTAAAAGACAATTTGAAAACATTCAAGAAGAATTATCAGAAGAAGAAACACCTGATAAATCATTTATTGAAAAAGCTTTACAAAAAGCGAATCAAGTGATAAGTACTTTGGATGCAGGTGAAAAAATAGTAGATAAAGTAAAAAAAGTACTAGAATCATTTAACTTTTAAAGTTGATTCTCTAACAAAACACAGAAAAAAAACAAGTTATCCATCGAATTTTTAAGCCTAAAAATCTATCATCTAGTGGTTATACAAAATAACTTGCGAACTGTCTGAGGGTAAATTGTTTTTCAATTCGGTCGTTATACTAAATTTCAAACAAATTTAGTGACTCGTATTTTTATTCTTCCTGATTACGTTGTGAAACAAACAAAGATATGTTATTTGGATTTTGTCTTAAGTCTAAAATAGCAACATCGATACCTGTAGTTTCATTTATCTCATAGTATATTCCATAAGGGAATCGTTTAGATAATAATCGATATAAAAGTGTGTATTCCAGCCATAGAGCCATAATGATTCAATATCAGAAATGATACTATCTTTAAAATATCCCCTAACCCTTTATTTTTCTATTCGTAAAAATCTTCAGCAATTTTTAAATCAATTGAAACTTCTTCTACTGCAATAACATTTTGGATATTCATCTACTTTTTAAATCTTCAAGTGAAATATATTTTGCTTCATCATTTTTCATTTTGGATATTCGTTCTTCAAGAACTTCTTTATGCCAAGTAGGTGACTCTATTATTGTATTGTTATCTTCAAAGCTTTCCCATATTTCATTCATTAGAATGATTTTTTCTTTTGGATTAAGTTTTTTTATCTCATCTATACTCATAAACTTCTCCTTATATTAATAATTAAGTATATCATAATTTAGATTTTAAATTTTCATTATTACATGCATTCACACTTTTAGTAAAACATTTATAATTATTTATAGTTAAATTAAACTTCAACAAAAAGTAAGTACAGAAACAGTATGATTTATGCCATTATTTAAGGAAAACTATGAAAAAAATAAAACAAAAAGATATCGATAAACATCAACAAAAAAAAGCAGAAGCGGAAGCGATTTCAAATCCACCACAGGAAGAAGAAAAAATAGATTATATTAAGTATATTGCCATTCAAGTAGTACTAGGAACTATTGCTCTTATTGCTATGATGGTTGTATTGTATATGCTTGGAATGGATAGTAAACATATTTTAACTGTACTTGTAGCATATTTTCCATACCTTTATATCAGAAAAGATGCTCCTAAAAACTTACATGTATTAGCATGGAGTATATATGCAGGTATTACATTATTTGCAATATTTTTTAGATAAACGACTAATTCTTTAAAGAATTAGTCTAGTGGTTTTAGAAGCTTCCTATAGCTTTATCTAAAGTATATTTCATATCTTCATCGAGTTCGGCCATATTTGACCTCATCCATTGTAAATATCCTTTATCTTTCTTAGCTACCTCAACAACCTCTTCACCTTTATATTTTCCAAATCGAAATTTATTTATCATTACTGGTGTTCGTGTAAGTTCTGCTAGTTTTTCCATAGGATTATAGTCTGGGTGTATTTGTGTACATTTCGCTACTAATTTCCGCAAAAATAGTTTCATAACCAAAACATCACCTATAGCATCATGTGCTTTAATAACTACATTTAAGTCTTTAGCTTCTTGGCTCTCTGTTTTGTATAACTCCAATGCATATCGCAGATACTGAAGTCTATGATAAGGCATCTCAGGATATAGATGTTTTGCACATCTTAATGTATCTATTTGAGTATACTGATTTAAAAAGCCCTCTTTTTCAAGCATCCCTAAATCAAAATTTATATTGTGTGCTATAAGATAGTTTTCACTAGTATTTAAAGCTTGAAGTTTTTGATAAAACTTTGTACTTGTAAATGGTTCTTTTCCTTCTATTAAATCTGGAGTGATATTATGCACTTCCATCGCTTCTATTTTTATAGGTAATACTGTACTACATAACTCGTCATATACTTCTATGTCTGTTTTACTTCCTATTATCATACCACCTACTTGGATGATTCTATCTTCTGCTGCTGCACCTGTTGTTTCTGTATCAAAAAGTATATATTTTGGCATCTGTCTTTTTATCCTTAAAAAATATCTGGTATGTCGACGTTTATTTCTGGCATATCTGGTATATCTGCATCCATTGGTGGAGCATCTTGCATAGGAGGAGCATCATTTACTGCTTCCATCCCTTCTGGTATATCTATGACATCACTTCCACTTTCAGGTTCATATGTGGTGATTTCAGGTCGCCCCTCAAACTCTTCTTTATCTACGAACTTTGTAAGCTCTTTATGGAAATCTAGTTTTACTGTACCTATAGAACCATTTCTTTGTTTACCAATAATGATTTCAGCTTCTTCTATAGGCTTATCAATAAAGGCACTTTTATATGGAGGATCATCTCCTCTATCCATAGACTCTTTCTCTTTTCTTTGTTCATCTCTTTCTTTATAGATATCATCTCTATATACAAACATAATAATATCAGCATCCTGCTCAATAGCTCCAGACTCTCTAATATCACTTAACATAGGTCTCTTATCTGGTCTATTTTCTAGTCCCCTGTTTAGCTGTGATAATGCAACGATAGGTACTTCCATCTCTCTTGCAAGTAGTTTTAAACCCCTTGAGATTTCATCGACCGTTAAACGCCTATCACTACCACCTGTACCACCCATAAGCTGGAGGTAATCCACAATAACAATCTTTACATTGTTTTTTTCATTTTGTGCTATTTTTCGCACCCTTGCTCGTAATTGGTTAATATTAACACTACCACTATCATCTACAAATAGTTTCTTATCACTTAAAGATACAAAAGCTTCCTCTACTCTTTTTGCTTGGTCTGGGTCGAGTTCCCCTTTTCTTACATTTTGAAGCGGTACTTCACTCTTAGCACTTATTAACCTCATCATAAGTTGAGTCTCAGGCATCTCCAGTGAAAAGAATATAACCCCATCACCCTTTTCTAAGTTTTGTAATGTAGTGTTTAGTACTATAGATGTTTTACCCATAGCAGGACGTGCCGCTATAATTACTAAATCCCCTGCATTAAAACCAGTCGTTTTTTTATCTAGTCCATAAAATCCTGTAGTTTGTCCAGTTAGATAACTCGTACCTTTCTCTTGCATTTTTTTGATATGCTCTCTTGTAGCTTCTATAACTACAGGCATATCTTTTAACTCACTACTAGCACTATCCATAGTAATAGAGTATAAATCATTTTGAACAGTATCTACTGCTTCTTGTGCAGATACTTCATCTTCTAGGGTAAGTTTTTTTATATTTGTTGCAAGTGATGTAAGCTCTCTTTTCACAGCTCCATCTTTTATCTCACTTACATATGCCATAGTATTAGATATAGGGTTAGCTGATAGTATCTCTATAAGTACACTATCACTTACCTCTTTACTATCTAGTCTTTTTCTTATGAAATCTTCATCTATAGGCATATCTGCATGATTTAAAGCTTCCATAACTGCAAATACTTTTTGATGTGCAGGTAGATAGAAGTCACTAGGTTTTAATACACCTAGTATATCTTCTATGATTTCATGGTCAAAAAGTATTGAGCTTAGTACTGCTCTTTCTATATTCAAAGAATATATATTATCCATATGTGTAAGTGTCCCTTGTGCTTAATTGTATACTAGTAGTATATACTTTATTTAATCTCGTATTTTATCTAAGTAGTATTTTAAACTACCTTTTAGTAGGAAATTTTAGTTTTCTTATAAACAATCCCACAAATATAAATGCCATAGCAGTATATACTACTAAAGGTGGAGTTTCTCCCAAAATCAACCATGCCATAAAAATAGTAGCTATAGGTATAAGATATGAAACTTGTGACATATACTGTACCCCTGTTTTTCTTACTAGTGTTATACGTAAAAGTGAAGCTAAAGCAGTTGGTACAATAGCTAAGTATACTATGGTTAAAAAGGGATAGCTAAATATATCAAATGATTCAAAACTCACCAAAAATAAAAATGGTGACATAAGTATCCATGCTGTTGTAAACATAGAAGTAGAACACACAAGAGTATGAACATGAGACATCTTCCGTATCAAAAATCCAGAACTAATATATCCTAATACTGCTATAATCAATGCTGTCTTTCCATATAGACTATTCACATCCCCTTTTAAGAAGTCATCTCCTAAAAGTATAAATACCCCCATAAAACCAAAAACTACACCTACTACTTTAAAAAAAGTGATTTTTTCATCTTCTGTTACTATATGAGATATCACCAAAGCCACAAAAGGCCCCATAGCTAACATAACAGATGATGTAGCAGAGCTTATGTATTGTTGTCCCCATGAGATAAGGTAAAAAGGCATAGCATTATTGAGTATCCCTATAAGAATAAGCATACGCCATGTTTTTAAGTCTCTTGGAAAAGTGAGTTTTTTGATATATATAATACTAAGTAAAAATAAAGAAGCAAAAAATATTCGTATAAATGCCACAAAAAATGGATCGAAGCCAGTAAGAGCAAACTCTATACCTACAAATGCACTTCCCCATATAATAGAAAGTAGTATAAGTAAAGCATAGTCTAATGGTGTAGCGGATTGTATTGTTTTCATGGGGCGGATTATAACGGAGTTTAATTATGTTCTAACTTTATGATTTCACTATTTTTAATACTACCTGTTTCCATATACTCATTTTCGATACTTTGTAATTCATAATAGGTCTGTATCGTATCATCTTGTGTATAGAATTTCGTTAACGAAATCATCATAACACTTAAAATAACAAGTGAGATAAGTACCTCAAAAAGTGTAAATGCTTTTGGTTTCATCTTTAGCCTTTATATAATCTACTTAAAATGTATTAAATTTAAATAATCTCTCAAAGCATCCCGAGACCCTCTATCCACCAAAGTAAATAATTTATCTATATCATCTTTACTTTGAGAGGGTTTATGACCTTTTACTTTTATAAACTCACAATCCAACACATCCATCTTTTTATAGAACTGTTTATATAACTCATGATTATTTAAAAGTTTTCCTTTTCCTGAGATATAGTTATTTGACTCTAGTTTTTCTCTTCTAGACTCTAAACCTAAGATATTTTGACAGTCTGTATATACTACTATAGTTTTATCTTGCAGTTGTTTATCATCCAATGCCCAAAGCAATACTTCTAGCTCTAGTTTTGTAGATGATGTATCTATAAATCTTTTTATTTGTATTTTTTGTTTTGCTGTTTCTAAAGTGTCTAGTTCTGTATATACAAAATAAGCACCATAGCCTATTTTTTTCTGTGGGTTTACACTCCCATCACAAAAGAGTTTTATCTTTTCCATCTAGGCAAAACTTTCATAAAACTTTTTTACTTTTGCTTGTGCCTCTTCGATGGATATAGGGATAAAGTTAATTTTTGTATTTACTTTACATTGGGAGAGTTTAAAACAGTCTATACTTAAAACCGATCCTATTTTTGGATATCCACCGATAGTTTGTCTATCTTTTAGTAAAATGATAGGTTGACCATCTTTTGGTATCTGTATAGCACCATAGGATATCCCTTCTGAGATAATACCATCTATATCACACGATATAGCTTCCCCTTGAAGTTTACAACCCATTCTGTTAAATTCATTTGTCACAGTATAGGTATTTGAAAAAAACTTTTCTTTTTCTTTTTTTGGGAAAAAGTCCTCTTGATAGGAGAGTATCACTCGTAAAGTTAGTTCATCTTTATATTTAGGTAAATATTTTTGTTTGATTCTATTTGTAGATGGTGTTTGATTTAGATACTTTTTATACTCTAAAAAATCACCACTTTTGAGTTTTGCTCCAGTAAGTCCGCCTAGGTTTTCTTTTATCGTTGTAGAGTTACTTCCAAACTCTTTTTTGATATCAAAACCGCCTTTTACGCCAAGATATACTTTCACACCATCGAGTATTTTTCCTATTTTTAATATATCCCCTGCTTTCACACTATATGTTTGCCATGTAGCATATGCTATATCATTGATTAAAAACTCACAATACGCTCCAGTGATGGCAATCTGCGTATCTTTATGTACTTTAAAACTATTATTTGAGAAAGACATCTCCAATACATTTGAACTTTGTGTATTTTCTAAGAGTTTATTCAAGACTAAATAAGCATATTCATCCATCACTCCACTTTGAGTTACTCCTATAGAGTTATAAGAAAATCGCCCTTTGTCTTGAACTAATGTTAGGAGTTGGTTATTTAATACTTCTAAACTCATATGATGCCACCTTGAGAGATAAACTTCTCTTTTGAGATAGGGTTAAATTTCACTTTATATCCTACACGTAAAGGGGAAAGAGTATCCAGATTTTTATCAAATAGTTCAGTTGTAGTTCTTCCTATGATATTCCATCCGCCTGGTGAGTTTTGTGGGTAAACGGCTGTTTGTGTATCTGCAATAGAAACTGAACCTTTTGGTATAATTTTTCTTGGAGTTGAGAGTCTTGGCATCGCTATTTTTTTATCCACACTTGCAAGATATGCAAAACCGGGTAAAAAACCTATAGCATATACATCATAAAGTTTTTGACTATGCAGCTTGATAATTTCATCTATCCTCAAAGATGTTTTGTCGGACATACTTGCTAAATCAAGCCCAACTTCCGTACCATAGTATACATCTATAGTGATGATTTTTTCTTCTTGGATTGTTTTGGATTCTAAGTGTATAGAGTTTTTTAAAAGAGAGACCATCTCCTTATAGCTATATAAAGATATATCATATGATATAAAGATAGAACTATATGAAGGGATTATCTCTACAATCCCCTCAACTTGTAAACTTTTTATATTCTCATATGCAGTTCTGACCTTTGAAGACACCTCTTCATTTATCTCTTCACCAAAATAGATAATCAAAGAGTCAACAGAAGCTATTTTAAAATTCATCACTTTATCTATTTAGAAGTTTTTGTAATAGTTTTATAAATGACAGTGCCTCTTCATTATCACCATGTACACAAATAGTATCAGCTTGAATAAAAAGTTTTTTTTCATTTATACTATAAAGATATCCACTATTTTGTAAAGTTTCTACTCTTTTTTGCACGATATTCACATCATGTATCACAGCATTTTTATCTGTTCTAGCGACCAATGTTCCATCATCATTGTAGTTTCTATCTGCAAATACTTCATAAAGTAACTCTATATTATAAGTATCTGCTATTGTTTTGAATTTTTCATTATTTGGGGTTGAGAGTATCATTAGCTTTATAGAAGAGTTAAAAGAAGATATTGCTTTTAATATAGAGCAAAATATATTTTCATTTTTCATCATATCGTTGTACAATGCACCATGAGGTTTAACATACGATATCTTTGTTTTATGTACCACACAAAAAGCACTTAAAGCACCTAGTTGATATAAGATAAGAGTCTCTATCTCTTCATTTGTACAAGAGATACTTCGTCTACCAAAACCTACTAGGTCTTGATATGCTGGGTGTGCTCCTATTATTACTTTATTTTGTTTTGCTAATTTTACAGAGCTATTCATAGTCACAGCATCACTAGCATGAAAACCACAAGCAAGATTTGCCATATCGATATAAGGCATGATTTGTTCATCTAAACCCATCTTCCATATACCAAAACTTTCACCCATATCACAATTTAATCTTATCTTCACTTTTCACCCTTTTTATTGTTACCCATTTTATCATATAAGTTTAAATCTTTACTTTATAGTAAAAAATTATAGTTACTTTTAAGAAAACTATAGTATAAATCCGCTTTTATTTATAAAAATGAAAAAATAACTTTTTTCATATAAAAGGATATGCCATCAAAGAGACATCAAAATTTAACAATTACTTTAATAAACTAGATATCAAACCAACAAAACTTACACTTGAATTAGTAGCAAAAATACAACAAAAACATCTAGAAACTTTTAGTTTCAATAATATTGCAGTTCTTCTAAACAAACCCATCTCATTAAATACAGATGATATTTTAGAAAAAATTGTGACACAAAATCTCGGAGGATACTGTTTCGAACATAATAAACTTCTCCATGATGCGTTATTGTCACTAGGTTTTGATGTGCGTATCTCTGTAGCAAGAGTATTAAACAATACAAAAGTAGACTCACCTAAAACACACCGTATCACGCTACTAAAATTTAAAGGGGAAGAGTATTTGATAGATGTAGGTTTTGGAGCTATGACACCAAATATACCATTAAAGATATCTGATAAAAATATAAATAATAATTATAAAATAGTGAAAAAGAATAAATCCAACTTCACTGTAGAAACTGCGAAAAAAGATAAATTTATCACACTTTATACATTTAGTGATGCAAAGTATACTGAAGCAGATTGTAAAATGGGAAATTTTTATTCTGAACAACACCCGGATGCAGTATTTCAAAACAATCTTGTTATATCATTAAAGAAAAAAAACAAGATACTTTCATATAGAAATAATAGTTATCATCAAATATCAAAAAAATTTACTAATATTTTAAATGTAATAGATCACAATGAACTCCAAGATATTTTAGAAAATGATTTTGGTATTAACATTTCTAAAAAAGATATAAAAATACTTTTCAAGCTTGCAGAAGAGTTTAGAATCGCCTAATCATTTAGTAATAAATAGATACAATACAAAAAAAATACTAAGAGCAAATATGATTATTTTAGAAACAACAAGATTGATATTAAAGACAATAGAAAAAGAGGACTCTCAAGTTCTACATGATTTACTATTTTGTGATGAAGAAACTATGAAATACACTTTTGGAGCAAAAGCATTTACTTTAGAAGAAACAAAAAAATTTATCTATAAAAACTTTTGTAAAAACAATGCCATTGTGGGATTAGCACCATTATTTGAGAAAAAAAGTGGTTTAATTATTGGTATTGCTGGTGTACTTAAAAATGAACAATTAGGAGATAGTCACTATGAGTTTGGTTTTATTATAGCACCAGATTATAGACAAAATGGATATGCAACAGAGATAGCACAATCTGAAATCACTTTTATCAAAAAAAGACTCAAACAACAATATGTTTATGCCTTAGCACATCCTGAAAATGATCTTTCTATAAAATTAATAGAAAAATTAGGATTAAATCTTCAAAATACTATTGAAGTAAAAGGAAGAGGTGAAAGAGTAGTTTACAGTAAAAGGGTATAACTAACTATGTCAGAAAATTAAGTTTATTTTATTATAATAAATAAAAAATAATAATTGAAAGTACTTGAAAATGACTAAGAAAATACTCATTGCAAATAATGATTTAAAGACACTACTAGAATTTACTACTAAATTCAATCAGCTAAATCTAGATGTAGAAATATTGCTAGCATCAACATATAAAGAGGGACTTAAATATATTTTAGAGAACAAAGACTCATTATATGTTGCCGTAATAGATGTCAACCTAAATGATGTTAAAGATGGAGAACTCGTTGAGTATTCCATTAAAAAAGAGATTCCTACAATTGTTTTCACAGAAACCTCTAATAAAGCATTGCAAAATCAATTTATTGATGATAATGTTATTGATTATATTATCAAAGGTTCAAAAAACAATTCAGCACGTGTATTAAAATCAATTCAAAGAATTCTTAATAATTATGAAACAACCGTCTTAATAGTAGATGACTCAAACTTACAACTAAAAATATTAAAAAAAATACTTACATCAATAAAATTAAATGTTTTAACAGCTTCTGATGGTGTTGAAGCTCTTGAAATAATGAAAAATAATAATAATATTTCATTATTATTAACTGATTATATCATGCCTAAAATGAATGGTGAAGAACTTACTATTGCAGTAAGAGAGCTTTATGATAATGATGAAGTTGGTATTTTAGTACTTAGTTCTAATAATGAAGAGGGAGATATTTCAACTAAGTTTATCAAAATAGGTGCGGATGATTATATTGATAAATCATACAATAAGGCTGCTGTAATATCTAGAGTAAATTCTATATTACATAGTTTAGAACTTTTTGATGAGATAAGATTTAGAGAGCAAAAAATCAAAGACTATGTTGAGTTAGTTGATAAAAATGTCATCACTTCATCGACAGATTTAAAAGGAAATATCACTTATGTTTCAGAAGCTTTTAGTGAAATTAGTGGGTATACAAAAGAGGAACTTATTGGTAAAAGCCATAGAATAGTAAAACATGAAGATATGTCACAAGATATATACAATGATCTTTGGTCAACAATTACTCAAAATAAGGTATGGCAAGGAGAGATAAAAAATAAAAAAAAGGGTGAAGGAGAATATTGGGTGAAAGCTACTGTTTCCCCAATTTTTAATGAAGAAAATCAAAAAATAGGCTATACCGCAATTAGACAAGATATCACTGATAGAAAAATTATCGAACAAATTTCGATTACGGATGGACTTACAAATATCTATAATAGACGACATTTTGATAATCTTTTCCCTAAGATTATAAACTCTGCAAAAAGAGAAAATCAGCTAGTTTCTTTTCTTATTATGGATATCGATCATTTTAAACAATACAATGACACGTATGGTCATCAAATGGGAGATCATGTTCTTATTAAAGTTGCAGACTGTATTAAAAATACACTCAAAAGAGCTGATGATTATTGTTTTAGACTAGGTGGCGAGGAGTTTGGAATTATATTCAAAGTCCAATCACAAGAAAATGCAATAGAATTTTCAGATAAAGTAAGACAAAGTATAGAAAATCTCAAAATTGAACACACAGGAAATAGTGCTAGCTCGTATATAACAGCATCTATGGGTTTAGTTTGCAAAAATGCAAATGATATAGTAGATCAAGATGAAGTTTATAAACAAGGTGATGACTATTTGTATACTGCTAAAGAGTCTGGTAGAAATAAAGTCTCTTTTTAAAAGAAAAGGAAAAAGAGCGGTATACAGTAAAAGAGTATAATTTTACTCTGCCGCTCCTATAGTATCTATTTTTTCTTAAATACTTTTGCCACATCTTGGGCATATTGTAATTCTGTTGTGATTCCCACACAAGAACAATTGATCTCACTTAAAACATATTTATCACTACCATCTTTGTTGTAGTCCAAAATATAATCCATAGTCCATAATAATGGATAACTTTGACCTTTTAAATATGGTTTTAACTCTTTTAGTCCATCTTTTGTAAGTTTTACTACATCTTTCCATTTTGGTTCATCTGGTGATTCATATTTATATTTTGCACCTGAAAATAAAGTAGCTGAAAATTCACCCTCTTGCGGTTTTTTGTGTACGACTGAAACTGCTTTGTCATTTACTAGTAAAACTCTTATTTCACCCTCTGCAATTCTTTCTAAATATCTACATCCAACGAAACCAGCTTTTCCTTGAAAGTATGCTGCATTTTCATCATCTTGGTCAAATTTTACTTCAAATTTTTCTAAAAATTCTTGAATATTATCGTAATAAAATTTTTCATTGTTCACTGCTTCAACTGTAAAAATAGAACCATCCTCTTTTCTAGAAACAAGATAAACACCCTCTCCTGTAGAACCATAATTTGTTTTTAAAACACGAATATCATGTTTTGATAAATCTTTAGGAAATTTTCTCACAAAATCAGTATATGTATGGTAAAAATATGTTTCATCATCACCTAGTTTTGTCCCTTTTAGTTTCGCTAAAATATCTTTGAAATCAAGATTAATCATAACATCTGGATGTGTATGTATCTGAACTCCACTATTGCTAAGAGCTTTTAAAAATTGAAAATATTCATCTACACCTTTTAAGTTACCTGGATTGATTCGACTGATTACTGCATGTGCATTCTCTTTTAAATAATCTAATAAATCATATTTTTTATTTGGTCTATAAAAAACAATTTCTGTCTTAAATCCTGCTACCTCTTCTATTGCATTTAAGATTGGTTTTGAATCTGGTCTAAACCCATCAAATCCTTTATCACTTCCTTTTGCATATTCAATTATAAATACTCTTTTTTTCATATATTTTCCTTTTGTAAATGTATATTTTTTAACATATAGATACCCCTAAAGGTGTTTTAGTTTTTTTTGATTCTTTTTTTATCTGCCCTAGCATTAAATCAAAATTATCTTTTTTCATACTAGATCTAACTGTCACAATGGCAGATGCTACACCCAATAAATTAAACTTTCTATCTATACCGAACCTATCTTTTGCTTTTATATAACCATTTTCTTGGTCAGACTTAGAGTACAACTCTTTAATCTTTTCTATAAATGATTTTTGAATTTCACTGACTATTCTATAAACCTCCTCATATTCAGTTTCTGTAAATCCTAAAAAGAAATCATCGCCACCTATATGTGCTACAAATGTATTTTTTTTCGATTCTGCTTTTAACAATGTAGCAAATAATAAAATAGCTCTGTCTCCTTGCCTAAATCCATAGTAATCATTAAATGGTTTAAAATCATTAAAATCAAAATAGACTATGTAGTAGGGTTTTTCACTTGAAAAAGCACCAAGTAAATACTCCTCAATTTTTTTATTACCAGGAAGTTTTGTAAGTGGATTTTGATCTTCTGCCATCTCTAAGTTTCTGTTATAAGAGATATCTAAAAGATCATTTACAGTAATAAATCCATAATACTTATTGTTTTTAGTGATATATATTCCACTACTACTATGTTTATTCATATTATAAATTTCAAGCACCTTATCAACACCCCATGTTAATTCTGCAGATACAATGTGTCGTATAAATTTTTTGATTTTTGTGTGGTCGTTGTCATTTTTTGCTAACGATATTCCAAATTGAGAGTACGATATTTTTTTGATATCTTTTTCATAGATTGCACCACACAGATTATTATGTCTATCAACAATAGGTACAAATGAATTTTCTGGATTTTCTTTAAAGTATAAAAATAGATCATGCAAACTTGTTTCTATCAAGATTGGTTTGATTACTTTTATTTTTCTTTTGTCTAAAAGATTTGAAGTAAAGTTTCTTTTATCACTTTTGTATAATTCACTTATATCATCATATGAAGATTTTATTTTATGCAAATCGATTTTTGGTTTTTGTATAAAAAAACCTTGTATTAAATCAACCCCGATATCTTTACAAGTATAGTATTCCTCTTTTGTTTCTATACACTCAGCAATCACTTGTATACCCATAATATGAGCCATGTTAATGATAGAGCTACAAAAGAGTCTTTTTTTTGCATCTGATTGGATGTTTGATATAAAAAATCTATCTAGTTTTATATAATTTGCTTCTGCATAATACAAAATCTGCAATCCTGTAACACCTGTACCAAAATCATCAATTGCAACATCATATCCTTGTTGTTTATAACGATTCATCATAGAAGTTAACGTACTTGCATTTTGTAAAGTACTTCGTTCACTTAGTTCAAAACATATAGATTTTTTGTCTAGATTTAAATTATCCAAAATAACTGAAGTATTGCCATGAGTAAAGTCAGGTAAATACTGTAATCGACTATCAATATTGTAAAATAATTGTATGTTTTTATAGGAAAGTTTTGAAAATTTTAGTAACGCCATATAACGTAATTCTAAATCAAGCTGATATAAAACACCATCATGAAAGGCATCATCAAATAAACTAAAAATCGAATGAAATTTGCCAGCATCTTCGAAGTTTCGTAAAAGTGCTTCTACTGCAAATAAACTACCACTTTTTACATTAACTATTGGCTGAAAAGCAAAGTCTAGTTTGGAAACAATATTACTCCATTTCTTATCTAACATAATATACCTTTATAAGATGATTATAAAAATATATTATGTTTGAGTTACATTATGATTACATGTTATATTGTAAGGAGAGTTTTTTGAGTATTTTTAGTTCTTCTTTTAGTTTTGCTTTTTTTTCACTATTTTGTGCAGTTTTAATTTTTTGTTTTTTATTTGCAATTTTCTCGGCAAGCAAGTTTTTTAGTTTACTTTTTTTCTCTTTATTGTCTTTTTGTTCACTTTTCTCCATCTCAAAAAAAGTCTCTAATTTTTTAAATAATTTATCTAGTTTCATAGTTCATCTCCCAATTCTAATAAATCTTTATCTTCTATCCATAATATGTATGCAACACTTAAAAGTTTTTTAGAAATTTCATATGAAAATGCACTGTCATTGATTAAAGAAGTTGCCATTTTAGGTTCTATTTTATTTTCTCTGATAAGTTTATCTATCTTACCGTTACCTATCATATCAAGCTTTTTAAGATCACCTTCAAGAATTTTAATATTTGTCAAAATATCTATCTCATCATCACTATTTCTTAACTCATCTATACCATGTAAAGTTTTTGCAATAGTTAATCGTAAGAAATTGTATTCATTTTTAATATCGCTATTTTTATGATTGATATAAAGTTTTATATTTTTTTGAATCTCATGAGAGTCTTTAATTGTTTCAACAATCTGTCGACAAACTACTTTTAAAGAATAAACAGTTTCAGACTGTTCTCTATCCATATTTTCTTGTGAGATAGAAGCATAAGTGATGATATCACTATAAAGATATTTTACTTTTTTTTCATAAAAATCTTCTGTGTCTATCTCTATTATTTGAGTTGCTTTTTCTACAGTACTAGATAAATTTTTCGTATCATGATTATAAATATTTTTTTTCTTTAAACAAAGTGCTTGGATTAGAGCGTCGGTTGTATCGTCATATAGATGAGACACCTCTTTTTTTAAACTCTTTATTGCAGCTTCAGGTACACTAGAAACAATATTATCAAGATATTTTGCTCTTTGTATCTCTTGAACCTCTTCATTAAATAAACCTTTTAAAAATACTACAAGCTTACTTGTAAATGGTGAAACAGCAAGTACTCCTATAACATTAAATATTGTATGAAAAAGTGCCAATTTCATAGCATAATCTTTATTACCTATTCCTACATATTCACTTAAATAATCAACCACATCTGCAAGCTGATAAAGAAATACAATAGCTATAAACCCTGTAACAATATTAAAAATAAAATGAGCAACAGCAAGTCTTTTACCATTTGCATTTGATGAAAGTGATCCAATAATTGCAGTTACGGTTGTCCCTATATTTGCACCTATTGCTAAAGCTAAAGCATTTGTATATTCTATTTGTCCCGTTGCAAGTGCAGTGATAATAAGTGCCATAGTAGCACTACTAGATTGTATAACAACAGTTGCAACAGCGCCTATTAAAATATATACTAAAACACCTAGATATCCATCTATAGCAAACTGTGCTAAATCAAGACCAGACTTTAAAGCTTCAAATCCCTCTTTCATATACCCAATACCAAGAAATACAAAACCTAGCCCAACAAGAACATTGCCAATCCCTTGGTATGATTTATTTTTATTAAATCTAAAAATCACACCAAAAATTAGCATAGGCATAGCATAATGTGCTATTTTTATTTTTACACCAAAAGCTGACACTATCCATGCAGTTGTAGTAGTACCTATATTTGAACCAAATATTACCCCTATTGCACCACTTAAACTAATAAGTTCTGCACTTAAAAATGAGATAACAATGATAGTTAGTAAAGAGGAACTTTGCACAACCGCAGTTGCTATAAATCCTGTAGTGATAGCTTTTGGTACAGTTTTGGTACTTTTTTCTAAAACTTTTTCTAAAATACCTCCACTAAAAAGTTTAAAACCATCTTCCATAAAAACCATACCTATTAAAAATATAGCAATACCTGCGATGATGGTTTTAGCATCATTACTTGAAAAAAGTAAATATGCAATTAAAAGTAAAAAAATTGGATAAAATGATTTACGAAACAATTTAACTTCCTATAAGTAGTTTAGCAATCATAGTCTTATCACCATCTAACTTTTCAATCTTTAATTCTGTATGTTTAGAGTATCTACCCTCTTCTATAGCACCTTGTATTGTTTGTAAAACATGCCAGTATTTTTCATAAAATGGCGTATCTATCTCTTTTATATTCTCTCGATTGATGATATTTTTAATAAGCTCAATACTATGCATATAATATATTTTATTTACTGATCTTTGTATTCGATATTTTTTCATAATCTCTAGATTGTTTATCCACGCTTTTTTTTCATCATCGCTAAGATTTTCACGCTCATTGATATGCAGTATCTCATCTTCTATTTTTGAAGCATAATACTCCTCTTCTTTAAGCACATCATCTTCAAGAGTTGTAGAGTATTTATCTAAAATAGTATGCATCTCTTCATTTGTAAATCGTTGTGTTGTTGTATCATAACTATAAGATTTGTGTCCCTCATAGTTTTTATCTATTGCTTGTAGTATTTGTATAGATATCATAAGGTAAACATATTTATCTTCTTTACCGTCTTTAAATTGTACGCCATGTTGGGAAATCATAGGTCTTGGACCTGCGTATTCTATTTTCATTACAAACTCCTTTGCATTATGATACTCTTAAATTAAAAAAAAAATACTTAAATTTTAACTACACAGAATAATTATGAAAATTTGGGGAAAAGAAAACCATTATTGCTAATGGTTTATAAGTTGAGTTATATTTTTATTTGTTTGTTTGTTCCATTAAATGTTAAAATCATTTGGTTTGTATTATTAAAACTTTTATTTACCAAATCGATATGTACATCTTTTACATCTTTGAAGATATCTTTAAAATAGTCACAAGCTTTTTGAACATTTGAGTCCTTTAAAAAACCTACCACTAAAGAATCTTTCGCAAAAACGATGTCACTATTAGAAACTTTAAAATCTTTACATCGATTCATAAAGTTTAAAAATTTATTTTTTTGTTCTTTTGTTATTTTTACATAATTTTCAATATAAACATATTTCATTTTTGTCCTTTATTTATTTCTAGTAAAAGTATACATCCACAATATTAACGAAATATTAACACTCAAAAATTAATAAAATTTATTAAGATTATTACTGATCGTTATCTACTATTTGTTTAAAGAAATCAATATTATCAAGTAAGATACCGACTAATTTCCCATCAAAATGTTTATCACGTTGTGTTTTAAAATGTTCTATAACTTGATCTATAGTCCATGCTTCTTTATAACAACGCTTATTTAATAAAGCATCAAAAACATCTGCAACAGCAGTGATACGACCATAAATATGAATATCGTCTCCACTTACTTTATTTGGATAACCACTTCCATCATATTTTTCGTGGTGTTCATAAGCGATAATTGAAGCAGCTTTTAAAACAGGTCTATGAGAATGACCTAAAATATCTCTTCCTATTGTTGCATGTGTTTTCATGATTTCAAACTCTTCTTCATTTAAAATATCTGGTTTTAATAATATAGAATCTCGTATACCAATTTTACCTACATCATGCATAGGTGAGGCATTACGTATTAAAACAGCTTCCTCTTCACTTAGTCCAAATTTTATTGCAAGTTCATATGATATATTTGCAACTCTTCGTACATGATTTGAAGCCTCTTTTGATCTACGCTCTACTGTTTCACCTAGAGTCTCGATAAGTTCTTTTTGTGTATCAATAATCTCTTTATTTAAATATAAATTATTAAATGCAATAGAAACATTGTTTGCAAATATTTTCATCAAATCTTTATCGAGTTTTTTAATATTACTGCAACCCTCTACATAAATAATATTTATTTTATCAGTGTCTGTTTTAGAGTATCCTATATAAGCATTTTCTGTAAAGATTGATTCTTGAGTTTCCATAACCCCTCGCAATAAATCAACAAACTCATTTGTCATAACATCATCGAGTGTTTTTTGGGCATAGTTTCCAGTAGATGCTAATATTTTAAAGTGATTATTATTGATATCTTTTTCTAAAGTAACACCATCTGCAGAGATTAATAATGAATGTCCATTGATTCGTAAAAGTGATATTATCTGACTTAACACTCCACTAGAAAATTTTTCTAAAGAGTTTTTTTCATAGATATTTCTTGTAGCATCAATTATTTTTTCTAAACCATTACGATTTCTTTCTAATGATCTCATATACTTATATGCTCTTAGTGCACTAATAACACTTGTAAATAATTTTATATCTGTTAATTCAGTTTTTTCTTTATAATCATTAATATCGTATTCTTGAATAACTTCTTTTTCAGGGGCATATCCAGGCTGACCTGTACGAAGAATAATTCTTAATAATTTGTTTTTTAATTTATCTCTAACATCTTTAACTACATCTAAACCAGCATAATCTGTTTCCATAACAACATCTAAAAGAATAACAGCTATTTCATTATCTTTTGATAGTATCTCAATGGCTTCTTCACCACTATATGCACTTATAAATTCTAGTTTTTTATTTTTAAATACAAAATCACTTAAAACTGCTTTTGTTATAGTATGAACTTCTTTTTCATCATCACAAATTAAAATCTTCCAAGTCTCATCACTGATAAAATTTTCTTTGTTTTTCTTTTGTGCAAATTTCATTTTTCCCACAATATACCCTTATAATTATTAGCTATTTATATATAACTTTAGTATAACATAGTTTTTTAAATAATATGTTATACTTAATTACATTAAAAAAAAGTGAGTTATTTATGAAAAAAAAATTAACGTCACCATTCTTTCTTATATATTTATTTATATTCTTTTTTATTCTTATAAATGTATATATTGTATTTAAAGTAGATATCAATGAACTATTTACTAGTTATAGTATGATATATCTTTTTTGGTTTCTTATTATTGTGATTTTAAAAATCATCTCAAGTAAAATCAATTTTAAGGATAACAGCGATGTTTGAGTTACAAGAGATTATATTTACATTTTTAGTTTATATGGCTTTACTATTTGTCATAGCCTATATCGTTGAAAAAAAAGCTGATAACTTTGGATTATTATCTTCCCCATATATTTACTCTTTATCACTTGCTATTTTTTGTACTGCTTGGACATATTATGGAAGTGTAGGAAAAGTTTCTAGTGGAGGGATGCTCTTTTTAGCAGTTTATTTAGGACCTACTCTTATTGTTTTTTTATGGCCTATTTTATTACGTCGTCTTATTCGTATAAAAGAGGTATATAAAGTAACTAGTTTAGCCGATTTAATCTCGGTAAGATATAACAAATCTATGCTTATTGGGGCATTTGTAAGTTTTGGAACACTAGTTGGTATCATACCTTATATCTCTATTCAGTTAAAAGCGATCATCCAATCTATAAATATACTTATTATTAAAGATGAAACAATACTTATAAACGATACTACAAATATAGATGATGTTGGACTACTTATAGTAGCCTTAATGTCATTTTTTACTATTATATTTGGTTTACGTAAGCTTGACCCCTCAGAACGACATTTTGCTATGGTTTTTATAGTTGCTATTGAATCGATTATTAAACTTATCGCACTGATTATTATAGGTATATTTGTATCTTATTTTGTATTTGATGATATATCATCTATTTTAAATCAAGCATCACAACAAGGACTTTTTAAAGATATTGGACAGTCTTCAAGTAGTATTGATTATTCTAGTTGGTTAACCATAACTATTTTATCAATGTTTGCTGTGCTATTTTTACCTCGGCAGTTTCATATTAGTGTTGTAGAAAATTCAAACATAAATCACATAAAAACAGCTATGTGGGTTTTTCCTTTGTATCTATTACTCATAACATTTTTTACTATTCCTATTGCATTAGGTGGTTCACTTTTAGATATAAATCACCAACTCAATGAATTTTATGTGTTAACCATCCCTTTAAATGAAAATCAACCTATTTTATCTTTGATTGCGTTTATTGGTGGGTTTTCTGCATCTACGAGTATGATTATGATTACGGCTATGACTATGTCTATTATGGTGAGTAACTATTTTATTTTACCTTTGATTCAAAACTTTCCTATACTTGTTTCACTTAAAAAAAGGCTTTTAGTTTTAAGATGGATTATTGTTACAATTATTATCTCATTAAGTTATATCTTTTATTTATATATCGCAAAAACTAACTTGATTGTAAATATTGGTCTTATCTCTTTTACAGCTATTTTACAATTTGTGCCTATTATAATAGGTGGCTTATTTTGGGAAAAAGCAAATCGTTTTGGAGCAACTGCAGCTTTATTAGTAGGTTTTGGAATTTGGTTTTATACTTTGATTCTTCCACAGTTTGGGAACATATCTTGGGTCTATACTTATGTATTAGAAAATGGTTTGTTTGGGATAGAGCTTCTTAACCCTGTTGCATTATTTGGTATGCATGACTTTCAGTCTATACCACATGCTGTTTTTTGGAGTATGCTTTTTAATATCAGTGCTTTTATATTAGTATCATTATTTACAAAATCAACAGAGATAGAAAAAACAATCTCTTTGGATTTTATCAATATTCTAAAATCAAAAGATGCGATGAATTATATTGGTAAATTAAAATCAAGTATTAAAGTAAATGATAAACTTCATCTTTTTGAAGATATCTTAAACCAATACCTCACTCCCATAAAAACTCAATCAACAATGGAAGAGTTAAGAAAAAAATTCCATATAGATGATACCAAAAAAATAAATATTTTAGAGTTATCAAAACTTTATGGAGAAATTGAGCGTGTTTTATCTGGTACATTAGGGACAGCTGGAGCTTATTCTGTTTTAAAAAATAGTGATATTTTTACAGAAGAAGAATCATTGAGTTTATCAAATATGTACACAAATATTTTAAAAGAGATGAAAATATCTCCTGATGAATTTAGCCGAAAAATCAACTATCTTGAAGAGAAAGATAAACTTCTCAATGAACACTACGATCAATTAAAAGAAAAAGTAATAGAAAGAGATGAAGAGATTAGTGCTCGTAAAACTGCTGAGAAAGAGATTTTGGTTTTAAATGAAACACTAGAACATAAAGTAGAAGATAGAACAAAAAAACTCAAAGAATCAAATCAAGAGTTAGAAAAGTCTATGGAAAAACTTAAAAAAACACAAGACACTTTAATAGAAACAGAAAAAATGGCTAGTTTAGGAGAGTTAGTAGCTGGAGTTGCACATGAGATAAATACCCCTATAGGATTGTCATTGACTGGTATCACTCATTTTATTTCCACTTCAAATAAGATTTCAAAACTCTATGAAAATGATGAGTTAAATGAAGAAGATTTTGAAAATTTTATAAAAATGTCAGGTGAACTAGCTACAAGTATTAATATAAATCTTGAAAAAACTGCAAACCTTGTAAGAAGTTTTAAACAAGTTGCAGTAGACCAATCAAGTGATGGGAAAAGAGAATTTGAACTAGTAAGTTATCTTGATGAGATATTATTAAGTATCAACAATATCACAAAAAAATCTAAAGTAACTATAAATATAGATGCACCAAAAGCTATCACTATAAAAGGATATCCAGGAGTTATATCACAAGTATTTACAAACCTAATTATGAATACTTTAAAACATGGTTACGATAATATTCCAGCAACCACTATTGATATCACGATTAAAGATACAGATGATACTATCGATATTGAGTATAAAGATTATGGTAAAGGTATCAGCGAAAAAAATTTAGCAAAAATCTTTAATCCATTTTTTACTACAAAAAGAGATGATGGTGGAAGTGGATTGGGATTGAGTATTATTTACAATTTAATTACGACTAAACTTAATGGAACAATTCAATGTAAAAGTATAGAAAATGAAGGCACAACTTTTTCTATAGCTATGCCAAAAGAGCCAAATTAGATTATTTATTTTCTAATATGCTCTTTGTTTGTTTATGACGATAATCAAACATTGAGACAATGTCTCTTTTGATAAATGGTTCTATTATTTTTCCTAAAAAACCAAATGGCATCTCGTATTCTATAATATCTTTTAATTCACATACATTACCTTTTTGTGTAAATATATGTTGGTGACGCCAAGATTTAAATGGAGATTGCACTGCAACATCTACTAAAATATTTGGTCTTTGTGTTTTATCTATTCTTACTTTCCAATGTGTAGATATAAAGTATTTAGTTGTTCGTATATTGATAATCTTACACTCATATTTACTTATATCAAAATCAAGTAATTCTACTTTGATGTTAGGGGGAGTAATTTTTTTAATATTTTTTACATTCATATGAAAATCAAAAAGATCTTCTAGTTCACAGTTTATAAAGGTACTCTTTGTAATGGTCTTCATTTTATACCTTGCATATATGCATATACTACCTCGTAAATATTCATATTTTCACTCCTAATCTAAGAAACACTATAAAAAATAATTATACATTTTTTATTGTTTAGTTCTGTAATTTGTATGATAGAAAAGCAACATATCAAAACACGTAAAATATTTATAATAATTCTCTTTATTAATGTATAATTTAGAATAAAGAATACCGAACTATTGTATAGGTATAGTGATGATAAATTCAGCTCCTACATAATTTTTATTTTTATAAACGTATTTTATCGTATTTGCTTCAATATTACCTTTGATATTATAAAATTAACAAAAAAAACTTATTTTAATAATTATTTTTCAATCTAGTATGGAAAAAGGACACATATCATCCAAAATATTGGATGATATAAAAAGTTTATTTTACTAAAGCAGAGATAGCTTTAAAATGAGGATTTTTAGCATTTACAGTAAGTTCGAATAATAATGATTCGTATGTAGTAGGGATTACCCCTGCTTGTACTAATCTTTCTATTGCCATAACTGAGTTGTATTGTTCTCTTGAAGTAACACAATCTGTTACTAAAACAGGCTGAAAGCCCTCTTCTAATAGATCTAAACATGTTTGTAAAACACATACATGTGTTTCGATACCTGCAACTATAATCACTTTTTTACCTGCAGATTTAATTGCATCCATTGTAGGTTCATTGGCACAACAAGAAAATGTTGTTTTTTCAAAATGAGGATCAGAGTCTACAAGTTCTCTCAATGCAGGTATTGTTTCCCCAATCCCTTTTTTGTACTGTTCATTTACAATAAAAGGCAACTCATGGATTCGTAATCCTTTTACTAATGTAACTAAATTTTTTTCCACAATATCTTTATTTGACATGTGAGGATATAGTCTTTCTTGAACATCAACTAAACAAAATAATGCATCTTCTACTTTAATTTTCATACTTACTCCTGAATTTTATATATCAACAATACTACTCAATAAATTAATAAAAACAAAGAGTTGAGATACTACTTATTATTTTTTATATAAAAGTGTGGAGGTTATACGCAAGATGTGTATTTACTAACTTAAATTTTTTGTATAATAATAGATTGTTTTTTCATTCTGTATAATTCAAAAGGTTCATTATCAAACTCACTATAATCCAAAAGCGTGTAACTCTCATCAAAAAATGTTTTTAACTCATCTTTTTTTAAAAGATAATCTGGATTAGATGTTTTTTTCGTATTTATTTCATGTGCCATATATGTTTCTATAAAGAGTATCCCTTTTTTCTTCAAAGCTTTTGCAAGTTTAGGAATAATTTCTCTATCTAAATAGTTCGTCATCACTATAAAATCATAACAATTTTCCATAGGATTATACCCATCTAAATCTATAAGTTTTGTTGTGATATTTTTATAACCTTTGCTTTTGAGTACATCTAAAGCAACAGAAGATATATCTAATGATTCTACTTCAAAATTATTTTCTGCCAAAAAAATCGAATTTTTTCCTGCACCACTTGCAATATCTAAAGCATGTCCAATTGTTGCATATGTTAGTGCTTCACGTAACTTTTGTCCCACTTCTCTTTTTTCCAATAATTTCGGTGTACTTTTATATTTTTCATTCCATTTTATCTTATCTTCTATAGCCATTTTTACATCTTTCATTTTGTTTGTAATTAAACATATTATTTCTTCGTAATTATAAGTAAAATAAGATAAAATATCATTATGAATACAAATAACACTATTAAAACATACTTACAAAGAGACTCGATTGTTGATATTTTAACACGATATGAACTTTATTATCATATAAGCTTAGGAAACTTTGTCTTAGAAACGTTACAAGATTTTGATGAAACTATTGCTAAACTAAAAGAGCTAAACTTACAAGTGGAAGTAAACACTGCTCTTTCAAATATCTTAGAAATCATCTTAAACCTAGGACATAAAGATAATTTTATTGAAAGATTTGATTATCATATTAGAAGTCGTGCTATTACTCATGCACTTAAAGATTTTGTTACAAATGATAAAGAACTAATGAATGCTGATAGTTATATCGAGGATAAAACAAAAAAAATCCTTAACGATACTTATTTTACAGAAACTATGAAACTTCAACTAGAAAGTGATTATGGTGTTATATATGATGATTATGATTTAATCATTACAAATGAGATGATCCAAAAAATTCAGGAAAATCTTAAGTAAAATGATTGATACAACAAAGGAAGAAAATATATTCCAAGTATCAAATATAAATACAACAGTACTAGAAAATCCTAAATTTGTACAACCATTTAGAATTAACTACACACAAAATAACATCCAAAAAACATGGGAAGCAGTAAAGTCACACGATAGTATTTCAGTATTGCTTTACCATACAAGCAAAAATGCTTTTTTAGTGGTAAAACAGTTTCGACCACCTGTATATCTCAATGATAAAAAACACTCTTTTACATATGAACTATGTGCAGGAATTGTTGATAAAAAAATCCCTTTAACTCAAATTGTACAAGAAGAGATAGATGAAGAGTGTGGATACAAAGTAGAGATAAATAAGATATCTAAAATAAGCTCATTTTTCACCAATGTAGGGGTAAGTGGAGCCAAACAGCATCTTTATTTTGCATCTATAGACGAAACTATGAAAATCCACGAAGGTGGCGGTATACATGATGAACAAATAGAACTCGAATTTATACCATGTGATAAATCAAAACAGTTTATCTTTGATGAAACAAAAGCAAAAACACCTAGTTTAATGCTTGCTTTTTATTGGTTTTTTGAGAATCACTCAAAAAACTAATATCTCCAATTATCAAGATTGCTTAACTATGAACTAGCTTCTTTTTATGGAACACATCTCAAAACTATTTACTATTTCTCTTTTTTACACAATTTATACACAAGAAATCATTACAATAGCAACAATATTGAAAATGGAAAAGTAAATGAAAAAAATATTAAAATTACTATTAGGTCTATCTATACTTGGTTCAAGTACATTATTTGCAATGAAAAATGAAATAATAGATAAAAAACACTCTCAAGACCTACAATTAAAAAATGGATACAAAGCAATCATAGGATCACTAAAACCTCTAACAAAAGGTAAAAATAATCTAGCAATAATAATTTTGAAAAACAATAAATTCATAGAAAATGCCGATGTTAATATAATTTTTGCATTACCTACCTTGCAAAATATGGAATTCAGTGAGCATGCTCTAGAAAAAAATAATTATTACAATGTAAATTTGAACTTTAAAGAAAAAGGAGAATGGGAATATGAACTTATGTTTAAAACAAAATATGGTGCTATCTATTCAAAAGAAGGAAGAATCACAGTAAACTAATTTTAGTCTAAAATAAGGTCAAATTACTTAAGTTTCGTTTTTAAATTTAAATCCTATAATATTTTATAAACAAAAAAGGATTTACAATGTTAAAAAAAATATCTTTACTATTATTAGCTGGGGCATACGCTTTAGCAACTGAATTAACTTTAGGTGTTGTTCCTCAACAAAGTCCATTAAAACTTGCAAAAAAATGGAGTTCTATTACTAAATATTTAGAACAGGAAACAGGTATTAAAGTTCAGTTTAAAACAGAACAGTCTATTCCTAAATTTGAAAAAAAACTTTATTCTGGGGCATATGATATCTCGTATATGAACCCTTATCATTTCGTTGTGGCAAATAAAACACAACAGTACAGTGCTTTTATTAGAGCTAAAAAAAATATTGTTGGGATTTTACTTGCAAAAAATGATAAAGTAGAATTCAGTACACAAAATCTTAAAAATAAAACTTTTTTATTCCCAGCACCAAATGCATTTGCTGCTACACTTTTACCAAAATTTGAATTTAAAGAACGATTTGGATTTGATATAGATAAAGAAGCACGTGTTATTTATGTTAACTCGCATGATTCGGTTTATAAAGGGATTTCACGAGAGATTGGTTATTTAGGTGGCGGTATTATCCGTACATATAATAACTTCAAAGATAAAAATGATAAAGACAATATCAATATTGTTTATAAAACAAAACCTTATCCAAGTCATCCTATTGCATATCATCCAAGAGTTAACAAAAAAAATATAGAAAAAATCCAAAAAGCATTTTTAAATATGCCTCTGGAATTAAGCAAAAAATTAAGTATCAAAAAATTTAGAGTTACAGAAAACACAGAATTTGATGTGATTAAAAATATTGGTGTAAAATAAGGTATATTTACTATGTCATTTAAATACAGATTTATTATCTCCTTTGTTTTACTGGAGATATTCTTTATACTTTTAATTGTGACGATGAATTTTATTACAATAAAAAATTCATCAACTAAACTTATTCAACAAAAAATCGAATCAAGTTTATCGTTTTTTGATAAAATGACACATGTGCCATTAAGTATTTACGATCTTGCTAGTTTAGATGACTTAACAAAAGAAACAAGTGAATTAAAATTTATTGACTCTATTATCATTTTAGATACACAAAATAGAGTCTTATCAAAATCTTACAACTTTCCTCATCTAACGCAAGAAGAGTTACTTTCAAAGAAAGAAAACCAAACCATCACAAAACTTGATCAAACCTATGAGATAAAGTACAAAGAAATTAAAATCGATGATACTGATTTAGGTGCATTTTATATGATATTTGATACCTCTGATAACTCAAAATTCATCAACGAAAGTAAAAGAAACACCCTCTTTATTATCGCTATTGAGATACTTATTTCTACATTTTTATCTTATTTTATAGGTAATCGACTGACAAATGTACTCACAAAACTCTCTGAAGTTGCTGAAGATATTGGTGAAAATAAAGAAACAGAAATTCCATTTCAAGATAGAAAAGATGAAATTGGTATTTTGTCTAAATCTATGGGTAAAATGCAAGTTGACCTAAAACAAAGAAATGAAAGACTCAAAGGTTTTACAAGAGATTTAAGTAAACAGAAAAAAGAACTTATCTCTGCTAGTAAAGCAAAAGATGATTTTTTAGCAAATATGAGTCATGAACTCAAAACTCCGCTAAACTCTATCAATGTTATCAGTTCTATTATGATGAAAAATACAAAAAAATCTTTAAATAAAGAGCAGGTAAAAAACTTATCTATCATAAACAATTGTGGTAATGATCTATTATTTCTTATAAACGATGTTTTAGATGTATCAAAACTAGAAGCTGGAGAGATTCAACTAGTAAATGAAACATTGAACTTCAAAACGGTTATGGACAATATATATGAGATGTTCAACCCTCAAATGATTACTAAAAATATCGATTTTATTTATAGTTGTGATACAAATATCGGCTACATACATAGTGATGAACAAAGAATAAAACAAGTGGTTAAAAACCTACTAAGCAATGCAGTAAAATTTGCACAAAACGGGACTGTAAAATTGTTAGTTTCTGATAATCACGATACTTATAAAATCATAGTTCAAGACAACGGAATAGGAATTGCACAAAACAAACTAGAACATATTTTTGATAGATTTAAACAAGTAGATGAAAGTACCACAAGAAATTATGGTGGTACAGGATTGGGGCTAGCTATTTGTAAAGAGTTGACACTACTATTAGGTGGGGAGATATCTGTCGCAAGTCAAGAAAACCAAGGGACAACGTTTACTATTACTATTGCAAAAAATAGTGTTCAAATTGATACAAATACAGTAATTGAAAACAAAAAGACACAAGAAACTATAAAAGAATACACCCCTATACAAGATATTGCAACTGACACAAAACCAGAACCTGTACTAGAACAAACCACCTCTTTGATACAAAATACTGTAGATGATTCTCATGTAATTTTAATACTCAATAACGACCCGATAAATTTCTTTAAACTTGTCATAGAACTACAAAAAGAACACACTGTTTTACAATCAAATAGTACAATTAATTTTTTAGATGATTATAAAAAAAATACAGATATAAATCTTGCTATAATAGATACTTCATTTGTAGATAAAATAAATTTAGAAAAAATCATTGCTAAATTACCTATGAAATTTATTTTGATATATACAGAAAAATTAGATATCTTTGATAATGAGAAAATACTCTTAACAATAAAAAAACCATTTAATCCAGAAGATATACTACTAACGTTAAATACAAAAAAGGAAACCGATGAACAAATTTAATATTTTGCTAGTTGATGATATTGAAGAAAATATCTATTCATTAAAAATGATTATTGAGGATAGTTTTGATGTAAATATATTATCAGCCCTTAGTGCACAAGAAGCTATTCCTCTTTTGATGGAAAATGATGTAGATCTTATTTTGAGTGACATACAGATGCCAGAAATAGATGGTTTTGAGTTTGCTGAATATATAAAAGGGATTGATAAGACTAAAAACATCCCTATTATTTTTATCACTGGTATTTATGATAAAAACGAATACCAACAAAAAGGATATAGTTTAGGGGCTGTTGAGTATATCTCAAAACCAATAGATGATATTTTACTCACATCAAAATTAAAAGTATATATCGACCTTTTTGAATCAAGTAAAATAACTCAAGCAGAGATACATAAAAAAGATGAAATTCTCATCCACCAATCAAAAATGGCAACTATGGGTGAGATGATTGGAGTAATAGCACACCAGTTAAAACAACCTCTTAATATCATGTCTTTATATTGTAGTGATGTAAAAGACTCTCACGAATACAATGAAATAGATGATGCGTTTATAGAAAAATTTGATGCAAATACAAAAGAACAAATTGCCTTTATGACAAGTACTATAAATAGTTTTACAGACTTTTTCAATCCACATAAAGCAAAAGCACTATTTAGTTTAAAAACTGCCTTTGATAAAACACTTCAATTATTAAGTAAACAAATGGAAAATAACAACATCACTGTACATGCACAAATAGGTGAAGAATCAGCCTATGGAGTAGAGAGTGAATTTCAACAAATATTTTTAAACCTTATTACCAATGCAAAAGATGCTTTTATAGATAGAAATATAGAAAATAGAGAGATTACTATTACAAGTATGACAAAAGAAAAATACAGCATTATTATTTTTGAAGACAATGCAGGAGGGATAAAAGAGCAAGATATCGAAAAGATATTTGATCCTTATTTTACAACAAAAGAATATGGAACAGGAACTGGACTATATATGGTAAAACTAGTAATTCAAAATAGTTTTTCAGGAAAACTCAAAATCCAAAATTCAGACAAAGGTGCTAAATTTATCATCGTTTTAAAAGCACAAAAAGACTAATCCCCTACTATAAAAGGTCAGGGTTTAGTTTTCTTATTTGAGATTCACGATGCTCTAAGATATCACTTACAGCATCTATTCTTTTCTCTTTTTGTACAATAGTATTTTTTAGTTTTTCTATCTCTTTTAAATTATCCATGGCAGATATTTCTAACTGTTCATTTTTTGTTACAAACAATCTATTCTCTTTTTTAAACTTATCAAGTTCCTCTTTTAGAGAGTCTTTTACCTGATTTCTCATAGCCATTCTTTTCTCTATTTTTTCATCTACTAAAGCAAACTCTTTTTCGTAATGTTTTATTTGATTTTTTAAAAAAGATATTCTTTCTTGATATTTTTTAAACTGTTCATTTAAAAGTTGACTATTTTCTTTAAGTTTTTTATTTTCATCGATTAAAGATTCTAGTTCATTTTTTGATTTTGAAGCCTCTTTATTTTTATTTGAGATACTCATCAGTACATTTTTATGAAATTTTCTTTGTTTTTCTACCTCTTGTGTTGATAGAAAACCTATATTTATATACTCATAGCCATCTTCTTGTACTAGTTTAAACATTGTACTTCTTATGTAAAATATCTCTTCTTGCTCGTTTTCATATTTGATATCACCACTCCAAGTTTCATCTTTAGATACAGTTTCCAAAATATCTTCTTGAAACTCTTTAGGAGTTTGAGGGTGAAATAAAGAGCTAAACTTTTTTCCTATTAAATCCTCTTTTGTTTTATTAAATAAATCACACAATAAAGTATTGATAAAAGTGATCTCATTTTTTTCATTTATTTTATATATAGCTGCAACGTTATTGATAATAGATAGATAGTTTTCCAACTCATTATTTTTAGAGTCGATAACCATCTGAAAATATTGTTTTTCACATACTTTTTGAATACGTATAATAATATCATCTAAATTTATAGGTTTAAGTGCATAATGATGAACATTGAGTTCTATAGCTCTTTGTATATACTCTATTTCAGTTCTCGCTGTTGTATACATAACTGGAACATTTTCATCTATTTTACGGATAGCCTCAAGCATCTCTAAACCATTCATTTTAGGCATATTGATATCACTCAATATCAAATCTACAGGCTGAGAACTCTCTTTGGCTTCTTTAAATTTATTGTATCCATCTTCACCGTTGACACCTAAAATTACATTTTTAAATAATCGACGTAAAGACTTGCCGAACTGCTCTCTTGCTAAATCTTCATCTTCTACATATAGTATAGTTAGTTTTTTTAAAAATTCTTTATTTATCATACTGTGACCTTTTAAATTCTACGTTATATTATTGTAACATAATTATAAACTATTACGTTCTAAATATTCCCTAAATTCTTTAGCCCCATCCTTAGAACTTGTTACAATATCATCTATTTGATTAAAACTAATTTCTAGCTTTGATTGAGTGATACTTTTCATCGATTTTATCTTCTTTGTATTTATAATATATGAACGATGTATTCTAAAAAAATGCTTATTTTTTAAAAGTTTTGCCATATCGCCGATTTTTTTTCTTACATAACATTGTGCATTTTCTATTTTTATAATAACTTCATCTAAATCTGCTTTTATATAAAATATATCATCAACACCTATAAGATGTATTTTATCTCCACTTTTTCCAATTATTTTTTTTATATCCATTTCACCTGATGATTGCAAAAAACTTTCCACTTTTAACAAGGCATTTAAAACTGATTCTTTTGTTGTCGGTTTCAATAAATAATCAACACCACCTACTTTAAAAGCATCTAATGCAAACTCTTCATGTGCTGTTTGAAATATGATAAAAGTACTTGGTTCTCGTTCTATAATTTCATTTGCTAACTCTAAACCACTTATTGCTGGCATTTGTATATCTAAAAAAACCACATCATATTTATTTTTCATTATATCTTTTAATGCTTCTTTTGCACAATTAATAGATACCACATCTTCACAATTTTGTTCTTTTAAAAGTCTTTCTAGCCTAGTTATTGCTAGTTTTTCATCATCTACTATAAGTATTTTCATTTTTTCCCTAAGTGTATTTTAAACTTCATATTATTACTTTTATTACAATACTCTAAACAACCTACTTCTAATAACCTTAGTCTGTTTTGCAAGTTTGTTAACCCTGTCCCAAAAAGAATTTTTGTTGCTTTTGTACCGTTATTTGATACAATAATTATATCTTTTAGAACTTCTATTTTAATACATAGTTTCTCTTTTTTATAACCATGTTTAATCGCATTTTCTACTAAAAGTTGAATAGAAAATTTTGGTATTTTTATAAAAAATGTATCTTTATGTATCACTTCTAAGACTATATTATCTTCAAAGCGAATATTTTCTATATCAACATATGTTTCTACCATAGATAACTCATCTTCTATTAATATCAAGCTCTCTTTACTAATTGCATTTCTCAAAAACTTCGACAGATTTAAAATAGAGTTTTCTGCTTTAGATTGATCTATATAGACTAACTCAGACATAGAATTTAAAGCGTTAAATAAAAAATGAGGATTGAGTTCATTTTCAAGAGTTTTGAGTTTACTTTGTAGTATCTCGTTCTTAATATATTCATTTTTATACTTCATAGATATAAACTGATGTAAAATAAGTCCCACCAAAAAAGTAAGTGCTCCTATTATAAAAGTGAGATACCAAACATATGGCTCTATAAAACTAGTAATATAAAACCCCAAGCTATAAAAGAAAAAATAACTAAACAAAAACCCTAAAGAACCACTTAAAAAAGAAAATCCAAAACTCACAAGATACCAAAATTTTTTACTAATATTTGGCAAAATATAATTATTTGAAAGAGAAATAAACAATGAGGAAAAAATAGTGATACTAATAGCACTAAATGTACCAAAAATTATAGTAGTACTATCTTGAAATTTATCATTTAAAAAATAAAAAAACAAAGATAATAAAAAACCAAAAAGTGCCCCTATAACGACAATATAGACCCAATCTAAAAAAGAGATTTTTAATTCAAACTCTTGCATCTATCTCCTTTGACAAAACATCAACTCCCAAAGCAACACCAGGCCATCCTTGTCCTGCAAAAATAGTATCACCAACATTATACAAACCTTTAAATGGTGTAGTACAACTTGGCAACTGCGTTATATTTTTCATATGTATAGCTTTTCCTCCACAATTTGCTCTACTTATATAACGGTTAAAAGTAGAAGCAGTAGCACTAAAGTACTTTGTAATATTTTGTTTTTTTATTGTAGTAAAATATTCTAAAAATTTATTGAGTATATAGTTTTGTGTGGTCTCTTTTTTATGTTCATACTGCTCTTTATTCATATTTTTCCAAAACATTGCTTTTGTATGTGTAGATATAGTAACACTTAAGCCTTTTTTACTTAACACATCATCACTCTGTTTAGAAAAAGAGACAAAAAAAGATTTTGAAATACTGTTTGGTAAAAACTCATCATAGATAAACTGATAATGCTCTAAAAATTCCTCTTGGGTATCAAGTGTTAGATATAAAACAAAAGCACTTTGGTCGCTAAAAGAAAAACTATCATAATATGCTTTTATTTTTTCATCTTTAAATAATTCGGCACTTTGATAAACAGAACTATTTAAAACAACATTTTTAGTACGATACTCATCTTTATTTGTATGTACTATCCAATCTTTGGAATCTTTTATAACTTTTAATACTACTTCATTTTTTTTTACTTCTATATCTTTGATAATATCTTGTATCAAAGTACCCATCCCTCCATTTACATAAAAAACATCATGAAAAGGATAACTAAGTCCTAATGATAGTGAGAGTAAAGAGATATCTTTTGAAGTTGTTTGTATAGTAATTAAAAGTTGAGAATCGATAAAGTCTTGATACTCGGCAGAAATATCACCAAGAGTATCATCTATAAAACTTTGAGCCGATTTAAATAAAAAAGTACCATAAGTTTTTACCAACTCACTAATAAAATATGCACTCTTTACATAAGATTTTAAAGAATATTTCCCAAAGTAAATATTTTGTAGTTTCCAAAATTTTTCATCTAGTTCTTGTATAGTAGACCAAAAGATTGTATTGTTTAGGTTTGGATAGATTCTATTTATAGTATCTAAGAAGTGTGTAAAATCTTTTACTCTATCAATACAATTATTGTTTTGTATCACACGTATTGCAATTTTACTTTTTGTAAGATTTGGTACTAACCCTATAGTATCGAACTGTTTTTTTAAGATATGTCCCTCTTCATAACCTACTAAAGTTGTAGCACCAGTATTATATTTATGTCCATATCGAGTGAACGTGCTAGCACATCCACCTAAATTTCTATCTTTTTCAAATAATACTATCTGCTTTGAGGCATTTAATGAAGAGATTAAACTACCACCTATTCCACTTCCTACTACAGCTAAATCTAAAACTCTCATAAGATAAATCCTTTTCCTTGTATAATATACCATACAAAGATAACTTTGTAGGATATTATTGTTAGTTAAACGTATTTATCGTTTAGTTTTTTTTGACTTCATCCTTTGGAAGTTTTGAAACTGCCTTTAACCAGAAAAATCCAAATAAACCAGAAACTAAAGAAGCAAATAAGATTCCTATTTTAGCTTGAAAAATCAACTCTGGACTATGTATAAAAGCTAAATCGGCAACAAAAATAGACATAGTAAAACCAATACCACCAAGAAATGCCACACCAAAAATTTGGCTCATGGTACTATTTTGTGGTAGTTTTGCAATTTTTAGTTTCACAGCAACCCAAGAAACTCCAAATATCCCTAAAACTTTTCCTCCAATCAATCCTAAAATAATCCCTAAAGATACAGGTTCAACAATCGTATCTCCTATAGAACTAAAATCGATACTAATCCCTGCATTTGCCAATGCAAACAAAGGTATAATAAGTAATGCAACAGGTAAATGTAAAGCATGTTCGAGTCTTGCAGAAGGTGTTCCAGCTGCATCGATTTTATCTTTTATATTTAATAAAATAGCTTTTTGTTCCTCTTCAAGTAGATGATTTGGAGAAACAGGATACTTTTCATATTCGATTAACAGTTTTCGAGTATCCTCAGCTAATGTTTCTGGAGTTCTTTTTGGTTTAGATGGAATTGTAAGAGCTGCCAATACCCCTGCAATAGTTGCATGCACACCTGACTCTAACATAAAAAACCATAAAAATGTTCCGATTACAAAGTATGGTAAAATCGCATGAATTCCAAAACGGTTTAAAGAGATCAAAATCAAAAATGTAGCACCAGCTAGACCTAAAGGTAAAAAGTTGATTTGCTCAGTATAAAAAATTGCGATTACTATAACAGCACCCAAATCATCAACAATAGCCAAAGCAACTAAAAATGTCACAAGAGCTGTAGGGATTCGTTTTCCTAATAAAACCAAAGCACTAATAGCAAAAGCAATATCAGTCGCCATAGGGATACCCCATCCAGCAGCACCAACTTCACCAGCATTTACTTGTAAATATATCAAAGCTGGAAAAACCATCCCACCAATAGCCGCCAAAATAGGTAAAATAGCAACTTTTATATTTGATAACTCACCAACTAAAATCTCACGCTTAATCTCCAACCCAATAATAAAGAAAAAGATAGCCATAAGCCCATCATTTATCCAATGATGCAACGAGTGTGAAAGCTTCCAACTTCCAACATTTAAATCTATTTTAGTATGAAAAAAATGTGCATATGTTTCATATAGTCCGCTATTTGCTAGCACTAAAGCAACTACAGTCATACACATCAAAATCATACCTGTAGTAGTTTGGGCATGTATAAAATGTTCAAAAGGTGTCGCTATTCGGTTAAAAGTTTTTTCCCATGGGGCATACAGTTTCATGTTTTTCCTCGTGTTTAATATATAATATTATTATTCTAACATATTATTTTGTATATTTAAAGCGATTTATCGCTTCTTGTCTAGATTTTTTAATATCTACTATTGATTTTGGATATTGACATAACAAATTTCCTACTAGACCATTCTCTTTGTGCAACAGTTTTGCATCAATATCTTGTAAGTTTTCTAAAATAGATTTGATAAAAATAGCCTCTTTATCGAACTTTTCACTTTGAGTATAGGGATTAAATACTCGAAAATATGGCACACTATCTGCTCCTGTACTTGCACTCCATTGCCAAGAGCCTATATTTGAGCACGCCTCATAATCAAGTAGTTTTAAAGCAAAATACTTTTCACCCCATTGCCAAGGTAAAAAAAGATTTTTTGTTAAAAAAGAAGCTACTATCATACGAAGTCTATTGTGCATCATCCCTGTTTTATTGAGATGTTGCATCGCTGCATCTATTATAGGTATGCCTGTTTTCCCTTCACACCATGCTTCAAAATATTTTTTGTTTTCATTCCATATTAATTTTTTACCATTGAAGTTTTCTGTTTCTGAACTAGGAAAATGGTATAAAACACTATTATAAAACTCTCTCCAAAAAAGTTGTCTTATAAAGACGTCACTCTTGGGATATTTTTTTACAAAATTAAAAACTTGTTTCGGGGAAATAAGACCAAAACGCAAATGTGTTGCTAAATTTGAAGTATCATCAGAAGCAAAAAAGTCTCTAGATTTTTCATAGTTGATTATTTTTGGAATAAACTCTGTAAGAATATCTTTGGCAGATTTGTGTAAGTGTTTAGGTAAAGTTTGAGAAATAAATCCAAAAGACTCTAAACTAGGAATATTATGAAAAACATACTCTGCAAGTTTTAAATCCATCGAACATTTATACTCTTGTATCATGTCACTATCCCAAAGAGGCATAAGATTTTTATAAAAAGCTGTGAAAACTTTGTATGCACTTCCATCACTTTTAACAGTATCCGAAGGGTGTGTTAAAAAACTATCATAATATCTTTTCATCACAAGAAGTGATTCGATCTCTTTATCTCTTTGGATAGCATAACTATCAAAATCACAAGAACATAAAACTTCACTAAAACAAGGATATTGTTTAAGAAGTTTTATAAATATATCTTTTGGTTCGCCATAAAAAACTTCCAAATCCAAACCAATCTTTTGTAGTTTTTCTTTTAGTTTTTTTACACTTTCATATATAAAAGTAACTCGAACATCATTTTTAGGCAAGGACTCTAAAATATTTTTATCAAATATAAATATAGGCAAAACTTCACCACTAGCATGTGCTAAAAGTGCACTATCTTCTACTCTTAAGTCTCGTCTAAACCAAAGAATTTGTTTTTTCATTTATACGCTTTTATATCACTTCTTAAAGCTAATTCTTTTGGATAGGGATTTAAAAATTTTTGTGATTTGAGATACGTATCATCAAACCTTTTTACATAAAGATTCAAAAGTTTCACAACTGCAATAAGTGGAATAATCCCATCTTTGTACTCTTGACAGGCTGTCAAAATATGTTCTTTTTCATCTTTATTTATTAGTTTTTTAAAGTAGCCAAAGATATGTAACAGTACATTGTATGTTTTTGAAATATTTCCTTTTTCACTTAAAGCTTTTAAGAACCCTAACTTATACTCATCTAAAACATCTTTTATATCTTTTTTTTCATGATTTGCTACTATTGCACCAAGACTTTTATATGATTCTTGACTTTTAGCATACACAAGGTATTTGTAACTCGTGTGAAACTCCACTAGGTTTTTAAATGCTGGATCACTTTCTAAAAAGTTTTTTAAATCTTTATAAGCAAATATCTGCATCAAAAAATTTTCTTTAAGCCATGGGTCATTAAGTCGTCCATCCTCTTCAATAGGAAGTAAGGGCTGTTTACTTTTTACAGCTTGAGCAAATAACCCTACTGCTTTTTTTTCATTCATGCTACTATTATTTTGATAGAGTTTTACTCTTTCTATTCCACATGAGGGAGATTTTGCCTTAAACACAAAACCACAAAGATTGTCTTCAAAAGCTTCTAAAGCAAGTGTTTCACAAATATCACTTAGTTCTTTTGTCACATCTTTATGCTCTTTATTTGATATAACTCTTATCTCTCCCTCTACATCAACAAGCCGTATAGACTCTCTAGGTGTTCCAAAAACCATCGCTTCAGGACAGTATGGTACAAGTTCAAAGTATTTTGATAACTCTTCTACTACAAAATTATCTTTACTTCCAGCTCCATCATAACGACACTGTGTCCCTAAAAGACACGAGGATACACCTATTTTCATAATTATTCCTTTATTTCTTCTATCTCACTCACTATCATATCACTAATTCTATTTGATTTCCCAAAATGTTCAAGTAGATGAAATCCAATATTTTTATATTTTAAAGCTAACTCTTTAAGTATATTTTCTAAATCAACACTAAAATATATCCCTACATTTAAAAAATATGGATACACATATATTGTTTTGATACCATTATCTATTTGTTCTTGTACCATATCATCTATTGAAGGTTGCGCAAACTCTAAAAAAGCAGCATTTATACTTTTAAATTTTTGATCTTTCTTTTTTATATCAGCGACTAATTTGATAAAATCATCATTTAAACTTTTTTGTTTATGCCCTTGTGTAAGCATAATCATCCCGTCTGTTCTCTTTTTTTCATTTGAATAGTTAGAATCAGTCATCTTTTCATACATATTTTTTAAACTCTGTACAAATAAAGGATGATGATTTGGAGCTGATGCAACTCTATAATCCTCAAAACCTAACTCCTGGGCTACTTCTCGATACTCGATATCTAACTCACCTTGAGTTTCTGAGTTATCAACTGTAAAAGATGTAGGATAGATTATCGCTTTTTTATTTTCTTTTACTACTTCTGCAAGTTTATCTTCTAAATAAGGTCGTAACCACTCCATAGGTCCCAGTCGTGACTGATACGCTACTTCTATACTTTTGAACTCTATACCTTGTGATGCCAGCTCTTTTTTAGCTGCTTCTACATTTGCTAAAAGATGTTTTTGGTACAGATCACCTTTGTCTATTGTTTTTTGAGGTAAACCATGACCAGAAAAAATCAAGGTAAAATCTTTACTATCATCTTCCCCAACAGACTCTTTGATACGCTCTACTATTGCTTTGTTATATAAACTATCATCATAGTAACTATCCAAAGTTTTGATTTTTTTATCTACTCCATACATCTTCGCAAATCGTGTAAAATCTTCAATAGATGATTTTGTAGTAGTACTTGAATAGTGTGGATACATAGGCAGTGCATATATCTCATCATAGTGTTTTATTTTTGCTATCACTTCATTTGCAAAAGGTGGAGTATAGCGCATCACATAAAATACATCTGCATCTACTTCTTTTTCTAGTCTTCTTATCAATCGTTTTGTATGCCCAACAATAGGAGAAATCCCACCCAATAAACTATAGTTATGTGTCGCTTCTTCTAGTCTTTTTTTACGTATGATATATCCTATCATAGCTCGTATCGGTTGTGGTGCACCTATAATATACTTATCATTAAACATATTTTTTAAAAATACATCAACTTCACCTATATTGTTAGGCCCTCCCATGTTCATAAGAACAATCGCTTTTTTCATCTACTTTCCTTTACTTAGTGTCCAAGTTTTATAATCTCTTCTTTAATATTATTTACTATTATATCAGTTGTTTGTTTCATTTGCAAAAGATTAAACTTTTTGTCTTCTGTGATACTTTTAACTATTTTTACTTTAAAGTGTTCAGATAACTCTTCTTGTATCTCAACCATATCTTTTATGTAGTGATTTCCACTTACTAGAAGCATAGGAACTATCTGTATTTTTTCCACACCATCTCTTTTCATCTTATGTATCAATTCCTCTTTTATAGCAAAGTATGGAAATGCACCCTCTAATGAACACGTATAGTTTAAAGCTCTTTTATCTTCAAGATACTTAGCACTATATGAGACAGAAGCCAATCCACCAAATTCTAGTTTGGGTGTACCGTGTATGATATATAGATTAGCTGTATTTTTTTTCGATATTGTTTCATCCAAATGTTTCAAAAAAAGTGTTGTATCTTTTGTTTTTGTCAAGATTGCATTAGATAGTCGTATATTTGAAAATGAAAATTGCTGAAATCCATGAATTGTTTTTTTAAGTAACTCGTGCTCACAAGCAGGAAAAAGATTTACAGATGATACGATAATGTTTTTATATCCTAACATATCAACATCTGCAATAGTTTGGGCTAGGTTTTTATAATCAAACCCTTTTTTTAAAAGCTCTTTTAAAACCATTCGAGAGTTTATAGAGATAAATACATCAATAGTCGGAAATGTATTTTCTATATGTTTTTTAAATTCTAAATATTTATCTTGTTCTATTACTGAACCAAAAACACTCAATATGATTGCTTTATCTTTTGTATAATGTCTGTATCTTTTCATTGTGTATATTACCTTATTATTTTATTAGGTAATTATATAAAAATAAAAATACTTTCATAGAGTTTTTATGACATCTTATCGGACTTCAATACTACCTATTTGAACTTTTTTATTTACATGTAAAACATACAACGAGTTTACTACTAAAGTCAGTAAGATTATGATTCCTCCTATAAGTGTACTATTTTTTGGTACTTCATTTAAAAACACCCACACCCAAACAGGTGCCATGATAGTTTCTATTATCATGAGTAAACTCACTTCACTAGCTGGTAACATTTTTGTACCCATCCCCATAAACAAACGAGAAAATGGAGCGACAAGTAAACCAGACAATAACAATATATACAAACTATACATATCTATATCGATATTTGTACTAATAAAAAAAGAGATAAGTACAACTATGATACTACTTACTGATATCACTGCAAAGATATTGATATCTTTATACCTTGACAAAACTACAAAAGCCAAAGAGAAAAGAGAGATACAGATACAAGCATAGATATTGCCTAAAGTTTCCCCCTCTCCTATTTGTGAAGTAAAAGTGACATATAAACCTACAAAAATAAAAAACGTGGATATATAGATATTTTTTGTGCTCTTTTCTCTAAAAAGTACATACATATAAAAAGCAGCAAAAATAGGTGCAGTACTAAAAATGATAACGGCATTTGCTACTGTGGTATTTTTTATAGCACTTATAAAAAAGATATTTGAGACCCCTAATAAAAAACTACAGATAAGTATCGCTTTAAAATCCGACTTGTAAACTGTTAAAAAATTTGATTTTTTATTTACTAAAAGTATTGTGTTGCTACTTACGAACATAAAAATACTACTATAAAAAGCAAAAGTTAGTGCACTTACTGTTGTAAGTTTTATAAATAATGACTCTAAACTAAGAAGTGTCACCCCTGTGATGGTAACAAATAAACCTAAAAAGTGTGTATTTTTCATCTTTTACCTTTAAATATATTTCTCGTATATTTGTAATATATCTTATGATTACTTAAAATATAAGTAGATATTCAGATAGTTTTCTTAAATAAACATTTATATTTAGCTATTGTGTGCAAAAAAGTTCTGCTTTAATAATTAACTTATTATAATATACCTATGAAAATAAAACCCAATAAAATACGAAGATCAAAAACCCAAACAATCAAAGAGCAAGTGTATGAGCAACTCGAGCACAAAATTGTTTTTTGCGAAATCGAACCTGGAACTATTTTAACAGAAAAAGAGATATGCGATATGTTAGGAGCTGGACGAACACCTGTACGTGAAGCTTTACTTTTACTATCCCAAAGATATCTTATCACTTTTTCAAAAATCGGTATTATGATACCTGAAATAAATTCTTCTGCACAACTTCAACTTTTAGAAGTAAGAAGACCCATCTTAAAAACATGTGTTACCTCCGCTATTAAGAGACTCACTCAAATAGACAAAGATAATATCGCAGAACTTTTATCTACTGCGGATCATTTAGATGATCGTGCATTTTTAAATTGGCTTGCTTTACGTCAAGAGGTATTAGCAAAAGCTTCAAAAAATCTATTTATATATGAGGAGCTACGAAATGTACAAGGATTATCGAGAAGATTTTGGCACTACTATGCTAAAAACGAAGATAATGAGGTAGTACGAGAATTACACAAAAATATTTTACAATCTGTGCATGATGAAAATGAAACAGAAGCATTAAAATATGTTGATGAAATGATCGATTATTTAGAAAACTTTTCAAAAAAACACTCAATTTAAAAAAATTTTCAAAACTAAAAAAACCATAAAAATATTTTTTTGGTTTTTTAAATAACTTATAACCCCCTATAAACACTATATAAACTCAACAAATAAGATAAGAATTATTTATTATAATCGGGAGTTAACTTAATGTATACTTAGAATATATATTAAGCATACATTAAGTATACGTGGAGTAAACTTTGGAATATTATTTATTTAAATAGTAAATTAAATTTGAAAAGAAGAGGATTAGACAAATGGAAAATATTAAATTAAGTTTAGTAACGATAGGTGCATTATCAATGCTTACCTGTGCAAATGCAAGTACTTTAGCTGAAGCATTTTCAAATGGAAAAGTGTCTGGTGAGTTAAAATCTCAATATTATCAAAAAGAGAGTAGTAGTTCTCAAAAAGTAAATATTTTAACAAATGGTTTAAATCTATCATATGTTACAGGTGATTTTAATGGTTTTACAGGTGGAGTTACATTTCAAACTGCTTCAGTAGCAGCTGAGGATTTAGATGAAAACCTTAACGCATATGATGCAGATCAAAATGTTGGTGGTTCAGTATTATCTCAAGCTTATATTCAATATAAAATTGATAACACTACATTAAAAGCAGGTAGACAGTACTTATCTACTCCATTAATAGCGTCTTCTGGTTCAAGAATTTTTAAACAATCTTTTGAAGCAGCTACTGTAACAAATACTGATATAAAAGATACTTCTATTTCATTATTATATGTTAAAAAGTTTCAAGGAAGAACTGATGGAAATGAAGGTGCTCCAACTTTTAACAATTTAGGGAAAGGTGTACTATCACTTTATGCAACTAATAAATCAGTTAAAAACTTAAGTTTAGCAGCACAATATGTTAATGCTAAAGATTTAGTAGCTAAAGATAAAGATGTAACTATTTATTATCTAAATGGAGAATATGATTTTAGCACATTTAAATTAGGTGCACAATATTATGGTTCAGATGATGAAGGTGTAAATAATAATGATGGAAATGCGTATGCTGTAAAAGCTTCAACAAAACTAGGAGACTTATCTTTAGCTGCTTCTTATAGTGATGTTTCTAAAAATGGTGGAGTTGATGCTTGGCATTTAGGAAGTGGAGCTGATTATATTTATACATGGACTTGGTTTGCAGGGTCAAGATACTCAGCAGATATGAGATCAACAAAACTTGAAGCAGGATATAAATTTACAGATAAATTATCTGCAAATGTTATGCATGTAGGTTGGAAAACTGGTACAACTTCAACTACTACAGAAACAGACATCAAAGTTGATTATCAAGCGACTAAAGATCTTTCTGTTAGATGGTTACATGGTGAACTAGATAATGCTAGTAACAAATACCAATCAAGAATTTACGTATCTTATAAGTTCTAATATAATATTAGAATTTTAAGAAAAAATAAGACGCATAGTTATATCATAAAATAAAAGGGAAAAAATGAGTACAAAAACACCAGTAAAAACAGAACTATTTGCTTCAAAAGCACCATTAGAGTGGGCAATCACTGCTAACAATACTTTATACACTGCACAAATTCCAATCGATGAGACAGGAAAAGTTGTTGAAGGTGGTATAGAAGCACAAACAAGAAAAACATTTGAAAACCTTGTACACACTTTAGAGTGTGCAGGAGTTGGAACAAATGAGGTATTACAAGTATTAATTTATGTTACTGATAGAGAATATTTAGCTACAGTAAACAAAGTATATGCTGAGTATTTTACAGCTCCTTTCCCAAATAGAGCAGCAGTAATTGTTGCTGGTTTAGCAAGAGAAGAGATGTTAGTAGAATTTGTTGTGTACGCACAAGCTAGTAAATAAAAAAGGAAATAAAATGAATTATAATTACGAAGAAGGTTTATATATTAACGGATCATGGGCAAAAGGTGTTTCAACTGTAGCAAATATCAATCCATCAGATATTTCTGATAACGTTGGAGATATTGCACAAGCAAGTACAGAGCAAGTAAGTGAAGCAATTAGTGCAGCAAAAACAGCACAACCTGTATGGGAAAAAACTCCTTTAGAACATAAAGTAAATGTACTTCAAGCAATCGGTGATGAACTTATTGAAAGATGTGAAGAGTTAGGTGAACTTTTAGCAAGAGAAGAAGGTAAGTCAAAAGCAGAAGGAAAAGGTGAGATTTATAGATCTGGTCAATTTTTCCAATACTATGCTGCTGAAGTATTAAGACAAATTGGTGAAAATGCAGCGTCTGTTAGACCAGGAATCAACATCGATGTAACAAGAGAATCTGTAGGGGTAGTTGGTATTATCTCTCCATGGAACTTCCCAACTGCAACTGCTGCTTGGAAAATAGCTCCTGCACTTGCATTTGGTAATGCAGTTATCTGGAAACCAGCTAACTTAACACCTGCTTCTGCTGTTGCATTAACTGAAATCATCTCTAGACAAGATATTCCAGCTGGTACATTTAACCTTGTACTTGGTTCTGGTTCAGTTGTTGGTGATGCTTTAATTAACTCTACTGATATCAATGCTATTTCATTTACAGGTTCTGTTGAAACTGGAAGAAAAATTGCAGTTGCAACTTCAGCGAACTTTGTTAAGTGTCAGCTTGAAATGGGCAGTAAAAACTCACTTGTAGTTGCTAGTGATGCTGATATCTCTGTAGCTGTTGAGTCTGCTATTGCTGGAAGTTTTTCTGGAACTGGTCAAAAATGTACTGCTTCATCTAGACTTATCGTAATGGAAGATATCCATGATGAATTTGTAGAAGCACTAGTAAAAAGAATGGGTGATTTAAAAGTAGGACACTACTTAGAAGAAGGTATCTTTATGGGTCCTGTATCTGATAAGAACCAATTCGAATCAAACTTCAAATGGATCGAAAGAACTAAAGAGCTTGGTGGAGAACTAGCATTTGGTGGTGAGAAACTTAACCTAGAAAAAGAAGGTTACTACATGAGCCCTACTTTATTTACAGGTACAAAAAATGACTGGGATGTAAATCAAGAAGAAGTTTTTGCTCCTATGGCTTGTGTAATTAAAGTAAAAGATTTAGACGAAGCAATAGCTACAGCAAATGATACAAGATTTGGATTAACTGCTGGAATTATTACACAAAGTTTAAAAACAGCTGCTATCTTTAAAAGAGAAGCACAAAGTGGTTGTGTGATGGTTAACCTTCCAACTGCTGGTACAGATTATCACGTTCCATTTGGTGGAAGAAAACAATCAAGCTTTGGTCCACGTGAGCAAGGTACATACGCAAAAGAGTTTTACACAATAGTTAAAACAACATACGAAAAACCTTATTAAGGATAAACATGTATAAAGATCAAATTATTATCGATGGTTTACAATATTGTAAATGGGATAGAGAATACTTCCTTTCACTACAAAAAAGTGGGATAACAGCTGTTCATGTTACGCTTGTGTATCATGAAATGGCAAGAGAAACTTTAACAAGATTTGCACAATGGAATAAACTTTTTGAACAAAATAGTGATTTGATCATGCCAATAATGAGCATGTCAGATGTTCAATTAGCTAAATCTACAGGCAAAGTTGGTATCTTCTTTGGAGCGCAAAACTGCTCTCCAATAGATGATGAGATTGGATTAATTGAGGTGATGAGAAAACAAGGTTTGCTCATCATGCAATTAACGTATAACAATCAAAGTTTACTAGCAACTGGATGTTATGAAAAAAATGACAGTGGTATTACTAGATTTGGGAAACAAGCAATAGAAGAGATGAATAGAGTAGGAATGATTGTTGATATGTCACATAGTGCACAAAGATCAACACTAGAAGCTATTGATATCTCATCAAGACCTATATGTATATCACATGCAAATCCAATCTTTGCACATGATGCACTAAGAAATAAGTCTGATGAAGTTATCAAAGCATTGGCTTCAAAAGGTGGATTGTTAGGATTTTCTTTATATCCTTTTCATTTACCAAATGGGAGTGATTGTACTTTAGACGACTTTTGTGCAATGATTGCAAAAACTGCTGATTTAGTGGGTGTGGATCATTTAGGAATCGGAAGTGATTTATGTTTAAACCAGCCACAAGAAGTATTAGAGTGGATGAGAAATGGAAAATGGTCAAAAGCGATGGATTATGGAGAAGGTAGTTCTTCAAATTCTGGATGGCCGGATGATTTACCATGGTTTAAAGACGAACATGGGATGGAAAACATTTATAATGGATTAATTACATATGGATTTCAAGAGAAAGAAGCTAATCAAATTCTTGGTGGAAACTGGCTTAACTTCTTAAAAAGCGGTTTAGAACCTAAAAATTAATCTTACATTTGTAAGATTAGTCTTTGGAGGATATTATCAAAAATATAATAAAAGGATTATAAGATGGAAATATCAGATATTATAGAAAAAGAAAATACATTGAATGAGCTAAATGATAAAGGCACACATAAGATCGATAAATTAGCTTTAGTTCTCAGTAGTGGTTTTTTAATGGCGTTTGTTGTTTTAGCACTTTATGACGCAAAATTATTAAGCACAGTTGTAAATGGTGGTTTTGCATGGTCAACTAAATTTTTTGGTGCTTACTGGCAGTTTTTATTATTGGCAACATTTCTTATTGGGATAGGATTGTCATTAGGGAGAACTGGTTCTGTTGTATTAGGAAATTTAAAAAGTCCTGAGATGAGTACATTTCAGTGGATTTCGATTATCATGTGTACACTTTTAGCTGGTGGTGGAGTATTTTGGGCTGCTGGGGAACCTATAGCACACTTTGTTTCACCTCCTCCTTTATATGGAGCCCAAACTGATATGTTTCAAAAAGCTGTAAATGCATTATCACAATCATTTATGCACTGGGGATTTTTAGCATGGGCAATTTTAGGAACATTGACTACTATTGTTTTATCACATTTACACTATGACAAAGGTTTACCTTTAAAACCTAGAACTTTACTTTATCCTGTATTTGGAGATAAAGTTATACATGGACCATTGGGTTCTATTGTAGATGCATTTTGTCTTATTGCAGTTGCTGCTGGTACTATTGGACCAATAGGTTTCTTAGGATTACAAATCTCTTATGCTTTAAATGAGCTTTTTGCAATACCTGATACTTTTACAACACAAATGACAATTATTATACTAGCAATTATTATTTATACAATATCTGCTTTAAGTGGATTAACAAAAGGTATTCAGATTTTATCTAGATGGAATATTATTTTAGCAGTATGTTTAATGGCATTTGTTTTTATCTTTGGACCAACTGCTTTTATTATTGATGCTTATATTCAAGGTGTAGGAACATCTATACAAAACTTTTTACCAATGGCTACATTTAGAGGAGATACTGGATGGTTAAGCTGGTGGACTGTATTTTTCTGGGGATGGTTTTTAGGGTATGGTCCTATGATGGCTATATTTATCGCTAGAATTTCAAGAGGTAGAAGTATTCGAATGTTAATCATTGCTGTGAGTATTTTTGCTCCACTGATTACTATGTTTTGGTTTACAATTGTTGGTGGTGCTGGATTATCTTTTGAGATTGCAAATCCGGGAGTAATTAGTGAAGCGTTTAAAGGGTTTAATTTACCTGCATCATTATTAGCAATTACACAATCGTTACCATTGCCACTAGTAACATCAATACTATTTTTAGTATTAACAACAGTATTTATTGTTACTACTGGGGATTCGATGACTTATACAATGAGTGTTGTTGTAAGTGGTAGCACGGAACCAAGTAAATTTTTAAGAATGTTTTGGGGTATTTTAATGGGAGCATTAGCAATCATATTAATCTCAATTGGTTCAGGTGGAATATCTGCATTACAATCGTTTATTGTAATAACAGCAGTTCCAGTTTCACTTGTACTGTTACCAGCACTATGGAGTGCACCACAAATAGCAATAAAAATGGCTGATGAACAAGGTTTGAAATAATCGTTCAGCAAACATAAAAGAAGTAGATTCTACTTCTTTTAAAAAAATTCAGGAGAAACAAATGAGTAAAAATATTAATACAACAGAAAATTCGTTATTAAGAGATACAAATGTCGTAATGGATTTAAAAAGAATGGGTGCAATGCATCAGTCAAGAATCAGTTTTACAAGTAGCCTCATACGAAAAATGGCAAACCAAAATTGGGTTGTTACTAAAACAAAATGGGATCTATGTGCTGAGGGTTATGGAACAGCTATTTATGAAATCAAAACACCAAACAATATCTACAATCTAGTAATTTTTTCAAACCATATTGAAGATGATGAAAGAAATGATAGAGTTATCGCACAAAAATGGGATACTACTTTTACATTAATAGATGGTGATGTTAGTGATACTTTACTAGATGCATTAAGAAATAATGTACCATTACAAGAAGCTGGTAGAAACTCAAATAGAGCTTTAGTATTAGCACGAGCAAATAAAAGTGTGCGTGTATTTTCTCATGTGATTGATTCATTATCAAATGGAGAACAACCAAGTATCGAAGAGATCTCTAAAGTTGGTTATATTTTAAGAACTACTGCTGTTTATGGAAGTGGAAAATTTGGTATCAATGACTATGCTGCTTTAGGTGATAATCCTGACTTTTCACAATCATTTTCTGCTGAGATGTGTGCTGTTTATATCTTAAGACAATTCTCACTAGACTGGGCAAACTATATTGCTAAAAATAAAGGTGGAGATAAAGCTGTATCTTTAGATAAAGATATACAAAGATTTTTAGGAGTTGGTAATGCAACTGGTTTAGGAATGGCTCCTTATCTTATCAGACATCCAAAAGTAGTAGATAACTGGTTATACCAAAGAGAATTAGCTTTAAGTAAAGTATCAGCTCAAGAGATTACAAAAGAGAAATCAAAAGAGTTAGTTGGATTTTTAAATAGAGCAATCACTCACTTAACAGATGTAGTAACAATAAATGAACATCAAAAAGAGTTAAATATAACTGCAGCTTCTGAAGTACCAACAGTAATAGCATCGCTTAACACTTTTATTGGAAAAACATACCAAGAGTTAATCCAAAGTTCTACAAATATTTCTTTTGAAGCACAAGAGGTTCTAATCTCATCAATTATGGAACTTTATCCAGAACTAGTTGATTCACATGAAAATGCAATGAGAGTAGATGAACAACCTTTAGAGTTATCTGGGGTAACAATAGAAGCATTAAAAGGAAAAATCCAATCACACTATTCATGGGCTTTAGACTATGACTTTACACAGAAAAAAGAAAACTACTGGTTTTGGTATGTATCTGAAGATAAAGGTGAACCAAGATTAGGGATAAGAGATGTAGATAATGGTTCTGAGTTAGAGCTACCACTAGATATTGCACGTCAAGTTTCTAAACTAAGTGAAAGATTATCAACTATAAAAGATGAGGAACAAGTTACAAAATTTTTATTAGAAAATCCACAATACTCATCAATTATCAGAAGAGTTTGGACTATTGGTGCTTGTCATATGGGTGAGATTCAAGCAAATGTTTTAAATGAAGATTTTTTACCTATGGATCTTTTAAGAGCAAAACTAGCAATGTTTGGAGCAACAAAATTTGACCCACGATCTGATAGATGGGTACAAGTTACATTTTTCCAAAGTGCACCTTTAATCGATGAGATTCACAATGGCGAGTGGTTATTTCCACAATTACCAAAAAATAAAGATGCAAGACTCAACGTAGATCAAGGGAAAATCTCTGTATCTAGAACAGAGTTAGCAACTATGTGTAATAACGCATTTAATGGTCTTAAAAGAGATTCTGGTGAAGCTGATTTGATTTCTAAGATGGTTGTAGACTTACAAATGGTTGGACTAAATGGTGTAAATCATTTTGCAAATGCATTAAAATATTTAAAAAATAATAATGACTTATCATTAAATATTGAGTCAAAAGATTCACATATTACAGCTGATTTAAATGATGATACTATTTTAGGACATATTCAAATTTTAGTGGCTTATGCTTTAGAATCAATTCCTACATATGGGAAAGTAACATTAGAGATTAAAAACTGTCACAATAGATGGTTAGTATTTTCTCAAGCATTAAGAATAGCAAAAAAAGGTCTAAATGCAAGATTTTCATGGAATAACTCATCTAACAATGACAAGATTTCATACTGCATAAATGCAAATGATGAGTTACCTACTGTATGTAAAGGGTCAAGAGACGATACAAATGTAAGAACACTTATGATTGAGATTAGTCAAGAGACTATCGAGTCAAAATGTGATAGTTCACAGCTTATTAGTGCTCAAACTTTACAAAACTCATATAATGAAGCGATTGAAAATGGACTGGTTATTGACTTACAAGATTGGAACGATTTAAAAGAAGTTGCAAAAGCAATTTATGTTGAATCAAGTGAAAAATCAAGAAATGATGCAGGTGGAATAGTTACACTTTAACAAACTAAGCCACTTTATAAAATAAAGTGGCTTGCAAACAGAAATAAAAGGAAATTATTATGAGTGAATTTCATTCACATATAAAACCAGCTGGAGGGTGGGGAGCTTTAAAATCGTCTGCAAAGTTTATTTTCGGTGCAGATTTTTTTAAAACTTCTAAAACTCTTTTAGCATTAAATCAAGTAAAAGGTTTCGATTGTCCAGGGTGTGCTTGGCCAGATCCTGATGATAAAGATCGTTCGATGAATGAGTACTGTGAAAATGGAGTAAAAGCAATCGCTTTTGAAACTACACAAAAAAGAGCTTCAAAAGAGTTATTTCAAGAAAAAACAGTAAGCCAGCTCAATGAGATGGATGTTTTTACTATCACAAATCAAGGACGGTTAACTGAACCATTTTATTACAATAGACATACAGATAAATATGAACCTATATCATGGGAAAAAGCTTTTCAAACAGTTGGTACACATCTAAAAAATATAGATGATCCAGATGATGCTATTTTTTATACTTCAGGTAGAACATCAAATGAAGCAGCATTTTTATACCAACTTATGGGACGAATGATAGGAACAAATAATTTTCCTGATTGTTCAAATATGTGTCATGAAAGTTCTGGTGTAGGGATGGGTGAATCTGTAGGGATAGGAAAAGGAACAGTAAGTTTAGCTGATTTTCATAAAGCAGAATTGATTATGATATTTGGTCAAAACCCTGGTACAAATCATCCTCGTATGTTGAGTGAATTAAAAGAAGCATCAAAAAGAGGTGCAAAAATAGTTTCAATCAATCCTTTAAAAGAAGCAGGATTAGTCTCTTTTATACATCCTCAAGATATAGATCAGATGATTACAAATGAACCTGTTCGTATAAGTTCACACTACTACCAAGTAAAAATGGGAAGTGATATGGCTCTTATACAAGCAGTTATCAAGTATATTTTAGAAAGATATCCTGATAGTGTTGATTATGGTTTCATAAATTCTCATACGTCGGGATTTCAAGACTACAAAGAAAGTATTGTAAAAAAAGATTGGGAAACTCTTATAAAAGAAACCTCATTAAGCAAAGAAGATATTATTGAGATTGCTAATTTATATGTACAATCAGAAAAAACTATTTGTTGTTGGGCTATGGGTCTAACACAACACGAACATGGTGTAGCCACTATTGAAGAAGTGATGAATTTACTTTTATTAAAAGGTAATATAGGAAAAGAGGGAGCGGGAGCTTGTCCTGTGCGTGGTCATAGTAATGTACAAGGAGATAGAACTGTAGGGATAAGTGAAGCTCCAAAAGAAGATTTTCTTAAAAAAATCGATAGTGTATTTAACTTTACTAGTCCACGAAGTCATGGTTATGATGTAGTGCATGCAATAAAAGCGATGCATAAAGAAAAAAATAAAGTATTTATAGGTCTTGGTGGAAATTTTGCAGATGCAGCACCAGATACAAAAATCACTTATGAAGCTTTAGAAGCATGTGAGTTAACAGTGCATATATCTACACATTTAAATAAAAGCCATTTAATATGTGGAAAAGAAGCTTTGATTTTACCATGTCTAGGAAGAACAGAATTAGATATTCAACAACACGGAGTACAAAGTGTGACAGTTGAGGATTCGATGAGTATGGTTCATAGTTCTAAAGGGAAAAATACCCCAATCACAAGAGACTTAAAATCAGAGCCAGCGATTATTGCAGGAATAGCAGATGCAACACTTGGAAAAGATAAAGTTGATTTTATAGATTTAGTAAGTGATTATGGAAAGATTAGAGAAAAAATAGAGCAAGTACTCCCCTCTTTTGATGACTATAATGAATCAATCAAAAAAGCTGGTGGTTTTGAACTCTACAATAGTGCAAAAAATAGAGAATGGGATACACCAAATAAAAAAGCAAATTTTTTAGTAAACCAAACACCAAACTTAGAACTAGAAGAAAATCATCTAGTTCTTATGACAATGCGGTCTCATGACCAGTTTAATACAACTGTTTATGATACAAACGACAGATATAGAGGGATTAAAAACAAAAGAAAAATATTGTTTTTAAATCAAAAAGATATAGATAAACTGGGATTTAAAAATGGTGATATTGTAAATATACAATCACATGCCCAAGACAATATCAAAAGAGAAGTTTTTGGTTTTGAGATAATATCATATGATATTACAAAAGGGTGTGCTGGGGCATATTTTCCTGAAGCGACTCCTTTGGTTTCTATCAATCATTTTGATAAAAAAAGTTTTACTCCCTCTTATAAATTTATAGATATAACTCTATCGAAGGGATAAAAATGGATTTTGAAATTGCTGATTTATGTGATGATAATCAGGATAAAAATATACAAGTACTTAACCCCAACTTTAAAAACTATGGGGGAAAGATACAGTGTGCAGGAGAGATAGTTACCATTCAACTTGATAAAAGTAACTGGAGACTATTGGAGATGCTTCGAGATGAAGATGGCGAAAATAAAATCGTAGTAGTAGATAATGCTGAGTATTTTTATGGTGTCGTGGGTGATAAACTCATGGCATTTGCACAAAAAAATAGATGGCAAGCGATTATTTTAAATGGATATGTTAGAGATACTGTACATACAAAAAATATAGATGTTGCTTTATATGCAATAGGTACTTGCCCTTTACGTAACTTTGAAAAGACTCAATCAATCAGAGGTACTCAGCTAAGTTTTGGAGGGGTGACGTTTCACCAAGGTGATTATTTATATGCAGATAGTGACGGAGTGATTATCTGTGATACAAAATTAATCTAAGTATATTTTAGAGTAGATAAAATTTATCCTTTTTTTTAATTCAGGTTTAAAAACCCAAAAAGTAAATAAAATTTATGAAACTAAAATATGAAAAAGGAGGTTTTAAAAAATTTAAATTAAATTATTTTATATTGTTAACTATTCTTCTTTTTAGAAGAATAGTATTCTCTAGAAGGTACTTGTTGTATTTTACATACACTCATTTATCATCCTTAAAATCGAAATTTAACAAATGCTTATAACAAATCAACATATGTGATAAACAACTTGTATCTTCTAGAGAATACTATAAAATAAAAGTCGAGTAACCCTACTCGACTTTTTTAAATATAAATTATTGGTTTAACTGTTGAGCTACTAGTTTATTTACTACTTGTGGGTTCGCTTTTCCACCAGTAGCTTTGAGTGTTTGACCTACAAAAAAACCTAAAAGTTTATTGTTTCCTGCTTTAAATTTTTCTACATTGTCAGGATTTTTAGCGATGATATCATCAATTATTGGTAAAATAATAGCTGGATCAGATACCTGAACTAAACCTTTATCTTCAACAATTTTTGCTGGACTATCTCCACTTTTACTCATCTCTTCAAATACTTGTTTTGCTATTTTACTTGAGATAGTTTTATCATCAAGCATTTTTACAAGTTGTGCTATTTGTGATGCTGTAAATTTCAGTTCACTTATCTCTTTTTCTTTTAACTCTCTTGCTACTTCTGTTACTACCATATTTGCTAAAGCTACAAAACTACTACACTCCACTAAAGCTTGTTCATAAAACGATGAAAGTTTTTCATCACGTGCAATGATATTTGATACTTCAGCATTAAGCTTATACTCTTGTGTATATCTGTCAAAAAGTGATTGTTGAGCTTCACTCATCGCTTCAACTTCACCTTTTACTTGTACTTTATTTTGCTGTTTTTTTGACTCTACTTTTTCTTTTGGTGTATCAGTTGTTTTTTTACCCCAAGAGTCTTTTAGTCCTACTATTTTATTAAATACAGGTTTTTCACTTGTATAATCTATAGGATCAGCATAAAAATACCCTTGTCTTTCAAACTGAAATCTTTCATCAATTTTGTCACTTATAATAGCAGGTTCGAGTAATGCATCTTTGATAACTGTTAAAGAATTTTTATTTAAATCTTCCATACCTTCAGGTGCTTCGTTTGCATAGAGTCTATCATATACTCTTACTTCTGCTTTTATAGCTTGCTCTGCACTTACCCACTGAATAGCACTTTTTACTTTGATACCACTTGTATCGCTTCCACTTTTAGAATCAGCATTGTACTCTACTTTTAGCTCTACGATTTTTCCATTTTCATCTTTTATCACCTCTTTACAAGTGATAATAAATCCATGCCGTAAACGTACTGATTGTGTTGGAGTGAGTCTAAAGTACCCTTTTGGTGGGTTTTCACAAAAATCATCTCTCTCTATAAAAATCTCATTGGTAAAAGGTATCGCTCGTGTTCCCTCTTTTGGTACATCGTGAGGATAATAAGGAGCATCAATCATTTCTGAACCTTCATAGTTCACTATAGTTACTTTTAAAGGATCAAGTACAGCTAAAACTCTTGGAACTTTTGTATTTAAATCATCTCTGATACAAAACTCTAACTGTGCTACATCTACCATAGAGTTCGCTTTTGCTATCCCTATACCATCACAAAAATTTAAAATAGACTCTTTTGTGTACCCTCTTCTTTTGTATCCAGCGATTGTAGGAAGTCGTGGGTCATCCCATCCACTTACTACTTCACCATCTACTAGCTCTAAAAGTTTTCTTTTACTCATAACTGTATAGTTTATTCCAAGTCTGGCAAACTCATACTGGTAAGGTCTTGGTGTTTCTAACTCTAAAGTTTCTAAAACCCAGTTATAAATATCTCTATTGTTTTCGAACTCTAAAGTACATATAGAGTGAGAAACATTTTCGATATAATCAGATAAACAATGAGCAAAATCATACATAGGATAGATACACCAAGCATCACCCGTTCTAAAATGATGTGCATGCCTGATACGGTATAAAAGAGGATCACGCATCTTCATATTTGCGGCACTCATATCGATACGTGCTCTTAATACATGTGATCCATCTTTAAACTCACCATTTTTCATTTGTTCGAAAAGTTCAAGATTTTCTTCTATAGTACGATCTGCATATTTACTTCTTTTTCCCGGTTGAGTAACCGTACCTCGAAACTCCCTCATCTCTTCTTCATCGATACTATCTACATATGCCTTATCCATCTTGATAAGTTGTACCGCATAGTTATGAATTTTGTCAAAATAATCAGAAGTAAAATAAACACTCTCTCCCCAGTCAAAACCAAGCCACTCTACAGCATCTTTTAAAGCTTCAACATATTTTGTGTCTTCTTTTGTAGGGTTTGTATCATCCATTCGAAGATTACAATGTCCATCATAATCTTTAGCGATACCAAAATTTATACAAATAGATTTCGCATGACCAATATGTGGAAATCCATTTGGTTCTGGTGGAAATCTTGTGATAATCTCTTTGTTCTTACCAGACGCTAAGTCCTCTTCAACTTTTGTACGTAAAAAATCTTTACTTTCACTCATTATTATTAAACCTTTTGATTTTGTAACTTTTATAAGGGTAGTATTTTATCAAATTTGAGCTTATAGTCAATAATAACTTACTTTTTATCAACTTTTATATAAAATGCCAAAATAGTTATAGAAGGAAAATCATGAAAGAGATAAATTGTTCAAAAGTAAATACAAAAAAGATGGACAAACTAGCAGCCAAAGGCAATCAAAATAAAAATGCAGTGAAAGTTGCCTTTAACCAAAAATCATCACAAGATGAACAAGTAATAAACGCAAGAAAAGGTGTAAATCTAGAATTAGCGAAGAAAAAAGCTAAGAAAAAAGCCAAAATGGCAAAAGCTTCAAAACGAAGAAATAAATAGTATCTAAAGGAATTATATCCCTTAGATATCTGACTCTACTTTTTTAAACTTCTGCATAAACTCAGCTTTTGTTCGAGTAAAACTAATACCACTTTCATTTGTGTAAATAATAGCATCTACCCATTCTCCATTGTATTTTACTTTCGCATTTGTATTTATCACGATGTACATTTTATTTTTATATGTGTATTGCATTTATTTTTGTCCTTTTAAATAATACGTTATTTTACCATTTTTATAGAAAATATAATATATTTAGCAAAAAGTGTTTTTTGTATAGAGGGATTTAGAGAGGTTCGTTCATTAGTTCCTTTGCAAATTTATAAATTTCATCATCAAAATATTTTAAAAACTCAAAAAGTTCACCTTCAATATTAATGTATTCTGTTTTATTGACTATTTTTTCATAATGAAAAACTCTATTCCTAAACTTTCTAATTTTATTTAGTTTTTTATCTAAGATTTGTCTATTTATGAACTTAATACTTTGATTAGGAATATTGGGGAATATATGTTTAATATCTTTAATTCTAAACAAATTAGAATAAGACTTACGAAATAAAGATGTCCAAAAACCAAAAGACAATTCAGCAATAATTTTATCTTGTGTAACTAGTTCTTTCCTTTGACTAATTTTTTTCTTTGATTCTAAAATTCTTTGTTTAGTGTCATTATGAAGTATCTCAGATTTCATCCAATCTCTAGAAATTTTTTCTTTGAAATAATTATCAATTGAGTTTCTTAAACTTATTTCAAATATTGATAATAATACATAGTACTTTTCTGAATACTTAATATTTTGTTTATATTCATCAAAGTCTCGATAATGAGTAAGTCTTTTTTTACTTATGAACATTGACTTTAATTCATCTCTCACTTGACTTTCCTTTTCTATTTTTATATAATAATCTTACGACGCTCAATAAGTCTTAAATCTTTGAATTTAAGCTTGGGTTTTTATGCTTTTTATAATTAAGTAGTGTACTTATTGTATTCTTCTTGATAAAGCCGTTCTGTACTATCTTTAAACTCCTCTTTTCTATCTTTTAGTGATTTTAAATTATTATAGATACTTTTATAAACAACTTGATGAGCAGTATTTTTTATTTTTTCTTCATCGTATTCTTCCATCTCAGTATCATTTTCTAAAATATTTTCCATTATTCTTAGTAAATCTTCTTTAATAATTTTATCGATTTCTTGATATTCCCCTTCAGCTTTTAGAAACCAACCTTGATTCTTATCAATTTTTAATATCATTATATATTTCTCCTCTATACTTATATGCTTCTTTTCCTGCTTCTAATGAATTAAGTAAAATTTCATAATTTTTTACTTTTGTTTTATCTATACAACAAACTAATTCTTTATCTGTTGGATAGCCTGTAAATATTTTATATGCAGCTTTACCATCTAAATTTTCTTTCTCAGTATATAAAATATAATCAGGTTTGATAGAAAGTCCAACCGTATTATTATGCGTTACAATAACTACTGGCATTTCTTTCGAAATACTTTTTATCAATGCATTTACATCACTATTTAAAAACTTATTATCAAATGAAGATTCAGGTTCATCTAAAAGTAATAAATCATAGTTCTGTGCATCTTTTATCTCTTGCAATAGTCTAAATTCAGAGCGTTCACCTCCAGAAACTTCATTACCATCTTTATTTAAAATCATATATTGTATTTTTATAAATGCTTTATAATAGTAGGAACTATCTAATTTGTCATTTAATTTAAGCAATTGTAAATACTCAAAAGGATTACTATATTTTAGAAAGGCATCTTTAAATGATAAATTTCCAGGCATTGTATCCTTGATTTCTCCTACTAACTTAAATGGTGATTTTTTAGCAACAACTCTAAACCCTTGAATAGGTTCATCAAATATAATCCCCTCTTTTTGCATAGCCTTTGTTATAGTATTAAATCTTTTTACTTTTTGTTTATTTAATAAAATATTATAAATATCAACACTTTCAATAGGTGTTGATGAAGTTCTATACCTCAAATTATCTTTTATATCATTAATTAATGAATTTATATATTTTTTATTTCTATCTTTTTTTGTTTTTTCCCAAAGTTTATTTATTAAGTCAGTTGCTAATAATTTAAGTTTATCTATTTCAATGTGTGACTCAATAGTTGACTGATATTCTTTATTATCAATTATATAAATCACTGATTCTATAAGTTTTTTCAACCCTGTGCTAGAATTAATTATAAATTCTACCTCTTCAAAAAGTTTTACTTTGGAATATTCATCTTTTCTATCAACTTCTTCTGCAGATTTTAATAATGATTCAAGATAAGAAGAAAGTTTATTCTCATCACTAATTAAATTGATTTGAGAAATATCATCAATCATTTGTCTAAAACTTTCAAGATATTTATCTACAAATAATCCTCTTTTTCTCTGTACTTCACTTTTGAAATTTTTAACATCCGATTCATCATCTTTTTGTACTAAGTCAAATTGTCTTACATATTTAACTCTAGAAAAAATATCTTCTAATTGATTCAATGTAAATGTTTTACCTGACGATCTTTTTCCTAATAAAACATTAAGACCTGTTGAAAGATGTTGCCCATCTTCAAAAACTTGAAATAATTTATTGCCATCGCGTTCTGATAAAAAAACCTTTGTTCTATCTTTAAAAACTCTTTTAATTGTTGTTAATGATATTTCACCACAATCAATATACGTTTGTCTTACAGGAAATTTATCTTGACCTTCTTTCATTCTTGTATCACTAAACAAAACAGGACAAAGTTTTTCTAGATCTTTCATATTTCTAACAAATTTCTTTACACTGTCAACTTCTCCAGCAGAAAAAAAATCTTTTAACAGTTTAAAATCTTCATTTTTAACTGCAGGTTTTTTTTCATAATGAGGAATTAATAAATACTGAGACAAATCCCCAAAAATACTTTTTAGTTCATTTACTGTTATAGAGTCGGTATTAGTTTTAATCTTGGCTGACACATTTTTACATTTTTCATTAAAAGAATCTAAATCATTTTTATCTGAAATAAGTAATAAGTGACCAGAGGGTAAATCAATTTCAATACCAGGAAAAACAACCGAAGATACTTCAGCTTCAATTATTTTAAATTGACTTAAATTGAAAACATTATGATTTGTAATTGCAATAACATCCAATTTTGATTTTTCAATATATTTTTTAAGTACATCCATAGAAAATGTAAAATCACTATCGCTTACTGTACTGACAGTATGTATATGTAAATCAATTTTTTTCATTTTACTCCTTTTAATTCATTTAAACAAAACTACTCAATCAGCTTTAGAACAATTTTTATCTATAATTGTATTTTTCCTTATAATGCTTCCGCACGATAAATAACATCTACCATCTTTTCACTACTTTAAAGTAGATTTAGAGTGTTTATAAATTTTGTTGTATTTTACTATAAGAAAGTCACGTTTTTTGTCACAAAAGGATTAAAATTATAAAAGCTGAAAATATAATTTTATAATTATTGTAAAAAAGAATAAATTCGGTGTGAAAAATACGGTTATTTATCAAACTCGTAATAATTATTCCAGTAACACTATGTAGATCTTTTAGATAAGCTGATTACTTATCGTATAAAAGGGAAGTTAATTAAGGGTAGGAATTTTTTCCTTGCCCTTTTTTTATTAGTGGGTTTTAAGCCTATTTATCGACTAGACAAGTTTAAAAACTTGCCCACTCGTCTGTATTTGTATTTGATGCGATTGGTTTAATCGATCTGTTTTGTGAAGAATTAGAATTGATTTTTTTACTTACCTTTGGTTTTGGACTTTGTACCGCAGTGTTATGTTCTCGTTTTTTCATCGCTTTTGCAGTCACTTCATTTTTACCAATAAATTCTTTTTCATTGGCATTACTAACTACTAGTTTAGCAATATTATCAGTATCAAGTGCTACATCATGAGTCTGTGAAGCAATTGTTGCATTTTGTTGTGTTTGTTGGTCTAAAGAATTTACAGCATCATTTATTTGCTCTATTCCTGTAAGTTGCTCTTTACTTGCAGTTTCTACATGTGTGATAAGTTCTATTGTTTTAGAGATATTTTCATTGAGTGTACTATAACCACTTATCATCTCTTCTGATATTTTTTTACCGCCATTTGCTTTTGTTGTGGCATTTTGAACTAATGTCTTAATCTCACTAGCTGCTTCTGCTGATCGTGATGCAAGATTTCGAACCTCTTGTGCAACTACGGCGAACCCTTTTCCAGCTTCACCTGCTGTTGCTGCTTCAACTGCTGCATTAAGACTTAAAATGTTTGTTTGGAATGCGATTTGGTCGATTACTGTTATGGCATCGTTAATTGCGTTTACTTCTACATCTATTTCGTTCATAGCTTGTGTAGTATCGTTTGCTAAAGATTCACCTTTTAAAACAGAGTCTGTAACACTTGAAGCTAAAGTAGACATCTCTATAATATTATTTGTGTTATTAGAAATATTACCAGTGATCTCTTCTAGTGCTGCTGCTGTTTCTTCCAGTGCTGTCGCTGCTTCATTTGAGTTTTGATTTAGCATATCTACATTTGTAAGTAATATATCACTACTATTACCTAGTGTTAAACCATTTGATTTATTTTCCACTAACATATCATTGATAATACCTGCAAAATTATTTAACCCTTCTGCTGTTTCTCCTAGTTCTCCTGTAAGTCTATGTGTAAAATCTAGTTTTTGGAAGTTTGTTAATGTGTCTGATATTTTATTTAAATCTCCATCTACTTTAGTAGCTACAATTGAAAATAAATCATTTACACCATTTTTAAGCTCTTCGATACCCTCATTGGCTGTAGTTTCTTTAATCGTTTGCTTCATCACACCAGTTTTAGCTATATCAATCGCTTTTTTAACAGCATTGATAACTTTTTTTGACCCTGTAATATCTTGTGCAAATTTCACTACACGAGTAACTTGACCATTTTTGTTTTTAACAGGAGTATATGAAGCTTGTATCCAAATAGAAGTTCCATTTTTATGAAATCTTTCAAACTCATCTATTTGAGACTGTCCGCTTGCTAAATTGTTCCAAAAAGTTCCATATTCACTTGAGTTTGTATATGCATTATCACAAAATATTCTATGATGCTGACCTACTACTTCATCTAACCTATATCCAAGTGCACCCAAAAAATTATCATTTGCATTTAGTATTGTACCATCTGGTTTAAATGAAATAATTGCATAGTTTTCCTCCATTGCAATCAACCTTGCTGACTCTTCTTCTGTTTTTCCAAAATTAAACATTAATTCGCTCCTTCTATAAAGCCCGAATTATATCCCTCCACTATTAAAAAAAAACTTAAAAATAGGTAAATTTTTTGTAATAAATAAAAAATATAATATTTATATATAAAAAATAAAATTATTTATAAATTATAGAGATATATTGGTTTTTTTAGAAAAAATTGGAATCATTTAACGGATTAATTTAGAGGGTAGTGTTACAATTCAAATGTGAATTGGCAAAAAAATAGTAAAAAAAGAAAAAAAGTTTCATATAATTAATCAATTTTGTTAAAAAAAACTTATAAACTTACAAAATAAAGTCCCATTTTATCGCTATTTTTTATATGTAAATGTAATTTCAGAAATCTTTTAGCTTAAAAATTGAATTTATAGTTTATAATTTTATCACGAATAAGAGAATTAAAGAATCTTGAAACCCTATAGTTATCATTGGCGTGCTACTTTTAGGATTCAAGATATATTGTTGTGTACCCATTTTTGATGAGTACACTTATACTAACAAAAGAAACTTATCTTAAAGTTAAAGGAAGTGTAAATGAAACTAAAAAAACTTTCATTAATATTTTTTATATTAATGTTATCTACAAATATTCAAGCAAATGTTGAAACAGAATCAGTAAATTATGAAAAATGTGAATTAGAATATTCACTTTGTGTACAATCATGTGATAGTCAAGAAAATACTACAGAGCAGTGCTATGAAGCATGTGATATTAAACAAGTAAGATGTGAAGAAAAGGAAGAATCTAAATAGTAACATCGTTCTCTTATTCGAAGTTTAATAATGGAATACATATATGCAAATAAATAATATTATAAAAAAATTAAAAACACATGGCGTAACAGAAGAGGATATGATTACTTTTACATTAAAATTAAGAGATAAAAGTTTTACTATAAAAGACTGTGATAATGTTTTAGTTAAATTAGGTTATCAAAGACTTTTTAGTGTAAAAAAAATTGAAATAGATACAAATAATGAACTTCGAGAAAGTCATTTAATAAATGAATTTATTCAAAGAAAATCTTTAAATAAAACTCAAATAGATTGATTGAATGTAATATTTTTAAGATGTCATAAACCCAATACATTTATAATTTTAAGTGCAAATAGAGAGATGCAAAACTACATTATATTACTATCCCTTAGTTAGTACACTAGTAATGTAATGAAATAATCATAAAGTAAGATATATAACTTTCCCTATTTTTTATATTTTTTACTATCGTTGAATATAAAATACTAACAGTTTCTCCTCCAGCAGAAATTACTCCTAGTTTTGTATTCTTTTTATTTGTACCTAAAATTATAATAACAATATCAATTCAGTAATTTAATATAAAATTTATAAGGGATAAGAATGGAAAGAAATTCAATATTGTATTTATTACAATCACTAAATTTAACAGAAAAGAAAATTGATCTTTTTAGGGAAAAACTCAAAGATAAAAACTTTACACTAGATGACTGTGATAAATTATTACGAAAAATGGGATATGAAAATATGTTTTCTTTTGACAAAAATATAGAGAAGGAAGAAGATGAAAGGTATCAAGAAATTGAACCAATTAGAGTACGAAAGGTTGTTATTGATGAGTAAAACTATTGTAATAGGAGATGTTCATGGTTGTATACATACATTAAAAAAATTAGTTAGAAAATTTCCAAAAAATTCAAAATTAATTTTTCTAGGTGACTTATCTAATAAAGGGAAGTATTCAAAAGATGTTATAGATTATGTTATTAAAAATAATCACAAATGTTTATTAGGAAATCATGAGATGAAGATATATCGAGATTTCAGAACAGTTTTGCATTCGGACAAAAAAAGTCATATCCCTTATGAAGATAGTATATTAGAAAGTCCATTAGCAATTCAAAGTTATAAAAAAACATTTAAAGCTAGAAAAAAAATGATGAAACATCTAAGCTGGATAGAATCTTTACCATTATATATGGAATTAAAAGTAAATAATAAAAAGATTTTTTTAACTCATGGATTTGGATTACCTTATTATGAGAGAAAAGATAAGATTAAATATGCAAAAGCTTTATATTTAAATAGATATCATGATGATAGTTATAAGAAAGAGTGGGAAAATTACTCAAAATATAGAGTAGTGAATATTTTTGGGCATTCAGTATTTAATGAGGTATTAAAAGAAAAAAACTATATTGGGATAGATACAGGTTGTGTAAATGGAAATAAACTTACGGCAATAGATTTAGAAACATTTAAAATATATTCACAAATAGTTGATTCAAAAGATTTAATAAAAGAGAGTAAGGAAATAAAATGCATATAGGATTTATTATAGCAAACTGGGATTCGATTGAACCTACAGCAAGTTCAACATTAGTAATTATTCAGGAATGTTTAAAAAGAAATCATACAGTATCAATAATGTATACAGATAGTTTAACAGTAAGAAATAATATAGTTCATGGTTTTACAGAAACTATACAAGAGATTGAAAAAATTCCAGAAAATATT
>Ga0193964_1000032_pt1 | contig 69922 bp, 59 predicted proteins | sample FB_7_MG_FD_140323 | JGI IMG/M metagenome (GOLD analysis project Ga0193964, IMG submission 140323) | Microbial mat bacterial communities from the Broadkill River, Lewes, Delaware, United States - FB_7_MG | ecosystem: Environmental > Aquatic > Freshwater > River > Microbial mats | place: USA... | reverse complement strand
TTGTTCCTACTCCTGTAGATACATTAAAAGTTTCTATAACTGTGTTATCAGATTTATATAAAACTACAGAACCTGTTCCTAAAGTGATATTTTCATTGAATGTTATTATTAAATTATCTGTTATTAATATATCTGTTGCATTATCATTTGGGCTCAGGATTGAAAGTGTTGGAGCTACATTATCATTAACTGTTATACTAAATACTTTTTCATATGTTGTATTACTACTATCTGTTATTCGTACACGAACAGAATATGGACTAGATGTTAAAACGGATGGGTCTGTTGCTCTTAAACTTGTACCACTAATATTAAAACTTCCATTATTAGTATCTCCAGTTCCTGATACTAAAGTATATGTTGCAGTATCTGCAGTATCTACATCTGTTGTACTTAATGTTCCTATCGTTGCATTTGCTCCACCATTTTGATTTACACTAGAATTACTAAGTGTTATATCTGTTGGTGTATCATTGACAGAAGTACTTATTACTGTAGTAGTTGTATTTGGTGTAGAGTTAGCAGTACCATCATTTACAGTTATTGTAAATGTTGTTGTTTCAGTACTTGCTGGGGCAACTGCATTATCTGTTGGGTTAAAAGTGATAGCTCTTAGTGCTGTTTGTGCCGCTGCTATTGTTGTACTTGCTATAGAAGTAGCTGAAAGTGTTCCTTTAGCATTATCATCTAAAGCTATAGTTATCGAGATATCATCACTATCCACATCTGCCAATGTAACAGCACTAAAGGGTGTGAGTGTTGCTGTATCATTCACAGCTTGGGAGGCTGTTGCTCCTATTATAGTTGGGATTGAATTGGGTACTGTCATTGTAAATGTAGAGGTATTTGAAGTGTTATTTACACTTCCTCCATCGTTTACTACTAACTCAAATGTTCTTGCACCTGATACTGTAGCTTTATATTGTAAAAACTGTATTATACCAGCAACTGCAGTAGGATTGGCATCCGTTGTAGTAAAGCTTATTTTTAAATCAGCACCATTTTGTCCTGTATGAGTATTGTCAACTACACCAATCTCTTTTATTGTCCCACTCTGCACAAATACTTTTGCCCCTGCACTAGGATTTCCACTTCGATTTCCTATATCGGAACCAAATGATACCTCTGATATATCTCCTGATGTTATATAAAAGTCACCATTTTCATTACCTGAAGTTTGTGTTATAGTAAAATAACCTCCATTAAAGTTATTATTAAAATCGGGATTACCATCATAATCAGTAATACCAAACTCCGCATCATAATCGATATAATTATCTGAATCATTTGTTAGATTTACAGTATAATTTTTACCATCTAAACCACCTGTAATAGGTGTGTCATTGACATTTTCAACCTCTATTACTACTTGAATTGAGCTAGCTGATTCTGCTCCATCATTATCTTTTGCAGTGATTTTAAAAGCATTTACATTTCCATATAGATTTGTAAGAGGAGTCCAATAAGCAATATGTGTAGCATCTACTACATCATTTGTTCCACTAGCCCATGGAGTTGATGCACCTTCGTTAGCTCCTATTTTCATTGTTCCTTTGTTTGATTCTACTGATTTTATAACAAAAGCATCTACTGTACCATCACTATCTGCTTCATCTGCTAAGCTTTGAAGTGTAGCAAATGTTAGCTCTTTAGTCTGCTCTTCTGTTGCTCCTGTGACATTACTTATTGTTGTTAATGTTGGTACATTATTTGCAGCAGTTGTTGTAAAATTGCCACTTGATACACTACTTTTATTACCAGCAGCATCTGTTGCAACAAAATAGTAATAATATGTCGTACCACCTGTCAAACCTATCACACTAAATGATTCTGCAGAAGTTGTACAAGCATCATTTGCTGATTTTGTAGCAGCTGCACCTGTATTACTTTGTCCTGCCACTACTTGTGTATTACTCGGAGTGGTTGAACTTGTAGTGATAACATAATACATCGTCCCTGACTCATTAGATGTAGCTTGTATAGTAGCTGATGTTTCTAATACACTTGAGTCACTTACACTTGATATGCTTGGAGCAGTATTATCACCAGCACCAACCCAAGCACAAGGAGCATTACTATTACAAGAATTTTCAGTGGTATATACAGTAGAACAAGCAGATCCATCTTTTGTTCCTGTACAACCTGAAAACTCTTTTCTAGAATCACCAGAAATAATATTTTTTTTATTTTGAGTATTATTTAAGAGATCATTCTCTTTTAAAAAAGCTAAAACATCTTTATCTTCATTTTTTACTAGCTCTTTAGTAGATGAAGAGCCAAAGCTAGAAAATGGATCTTTCTTTTTTATATCTTTCTTGACACTTTTAGTGCTATTTTGTACTACTGCTTTTTTTACTTTAAACCTGCTACTTCGTAATGAGCTTGCCATAACTGGTGAGCCCATAAAGAGCGCAGGGATTAAAGCACCTGCCAACTTTGCTTTTTTCATATTTTCTCCTCTGTAAAATCAAATATATGTCTTGTTAGTGAACTATCCAAACTTAAAACCTCTGGATTTATAGAATCTGGCACAACTGCTATATCATAGATCTGATCCACATCGCCCCCAAATTTTACATATGCTATCACACTATTATCTTCTAAATTTACCATCCATACTCCTGAGTAAGTCTCATCATACTCTTTAGATATTGGTGTAGGGTTTTTTATCTCACTTGCTCTAACCTGAGAAAGCCCTACAAACATAACTCCACCATAAAAGTAAAGCCCCCTTGTAAACCCCTGTAGTTTTACAACTAAAGTTTTCTTTTTTGTGATAGGATTATATTTCCATACTACACCTAGTCCTGATTCACATACATACACTTCACCATTATAAACTTTTGGAGAGTGGGGCATGATCATCCCTTCTAGAAGAACTTCATCACTATCCACATCGATAAGTGTGCCATAGTCTATACGCCCTTTACTCCATGAATCCCTTGCATCCTCCATATTAAAAGTAGTCACATATTTTGGTCGCCCATCTAACATGGCCATACCATTTAGATGACATCTATCCTCAGGTACAAGTTGGGATATAAACTTTGGTTTCCACCTTGCTATAAAAGAGCTATCTGGGCTAAGGGTACTAAGGCAAGAAAAAGTTGAGTTTACTACCCAAAGCCCCTCATCTCCCCAAGCTATATCATGGATATTTATCATACCTGTGGTTATTGTGGCACGATGAAGATACAAAGAGTCTGCTTTTTTTACAGCTGCTATCTCTTCATCTCGAAGCTTTTTAAGCTCTTCCATCTCCTCTTTATCTTTTTCCAATACTTTTTTAGAAAAATTTCCCGTATTATCCAAGGATCCACTTTTAATACTTTTTAAAACTTCATCACTTCTTTTAAACTCTACCACCTCATTAAAAGTACCCAAAGTGATACGCTCCTCATCAGCATAAATACCCATAGGACGAGGATATGCTTTTAAATTGGTATCAATCTCTTCCCCATCACTCCTGATCAAGATAAGCCTTGTACTTTGATAACTTGTCACAGCCAAAGATATACCTAAAGCTTTTAGTATTTTTGGAAAGTTTTCAGTTGAGATAGATGAAAAGTCAAACTCTTTTTCTATCTCATTGTTATCTTTATCTTCCATCATATTCCTTAAAAAATTCATTTACATTTAGTTTTGTACCATCAGGTTTTAGGATAGTTGGTGTTCCCGTTACACCTAAATCATTTACTATAGTTTTTATCAGATTTATCTTTTTATCTAAAATAGTTAGTTCCTTTTGTGTAAAATGTTTTGTTTGATATATAGGTGAATCTTCTACTATTATTTTCTCCATAGCTTCTAGTTTTTGTTTATTGTTTTTTTGACTTAAGATATATCTACTCATAGGCAAAGCTTTTTTATGAAAAGGGAGGGGATAAAGGTAATAATATATTTTTACACTCTTTTTTAGATCAAGACTTAACAATCTCTTTTCAAATCTTTTGCAAAAAGGGCACTCAGGGTCTGTAAAGATATAGTATTCATCTTCACCACTACCATAGGTAAAGCTTGCATCTTTTTTATAAGCAATGGGAGATTTTTTTATATATACTCTGTCAGAAGTTTTATTGTTCACAGTTCTACCAAAAAAGCTATATTTTAGATCAGAAGAAACACTAAATGAAATAGTTCTTAGCCCTCTTTTTGTAGGCATAGTTCCTTCTAGTATGTAAATAGTTCCTAAATCCTCAAACTCACTTACTTTTATATTTTTTGCTTTTATGGGGCTAAGCTTTTCAAAATCTTTTATAGTGATCTCTTTAGCAAATGATGAAACTAAAAATAGTGCCATTATAATTAGTACTTTATTCATTTATCTCCTTTTTTAATTTTACTGCTAAGTATGTTATTTTATTAATTATTATATCTTTTTAATATTAGATATAATAGGAAAATCAGAATAATCTATATCAAATATAAAATTATTTTCTTTGTTTAAAGATATACTATCATCAAAAAGATGTACTAAATAGTTTTGTTTTTTATTTAATATTGGATTTTCATCTAAGATATATTCACTATCAAGCTCATAAACAAACCACATAACCATACCATGACACTCTTTAGTATCTTTTATATCCACAGAAAAGTTTTTATACCATGACTCTTCAGGCATAGCTCCCAAGCTAAAATTATATATCTCAATAGGATCACTCAATAGATCATAATCAAAATAGTTCAATCTTTCATATAGATAATATGCCCTAAAATCATGTAACTTTTTGATATCAAGCCCAAAACTACTTTTCGCACTTCCCTCCTTATATAACTCTTCACTACTTATAGGAGCTGCCATAAGTTTTATGTTTAAAGGGAATATTTGAGCAGTCTTAGTTAAAAACTTCTCTTTTAAACTTTTTACAAGTAACTGATCCCTATATGAAGGAAACTTTCCTCTAAATATATCAGCGATCAAAATATCTGCTTTTTGATCGATCTCTTTTCCATATTCAAGGTCACTTGGCTCTTTAGTTATCATCTTTATCTTATCACCAAGAGCATTATCTCTTCCAAGCTCGGCTGATTTCATAGCTAAAAAAGGCTCTACTATTATAAGATCGATATTTGATGCCCCATTTTTAGCACATCTTAAAGATAAAATACCCTCAGCATCACTATACTCTAAAACTTTTTTATCTTTATCTATATTTTTATCTATCCATTTTTCATAAAGCTCTAATAGCTCTTTATTATTATAAAAAGAGTATCTATTACTAGGGAAAAGTTTTGTATAGATTTGATTTATGGTAGCTTTTACAAAAGTATTTGTTAATAAAGTTGGATCAATATCAGCAGCTTTTAGATAAAACTCTAAAGCTTCATTGAATATATTAAGCTCATAATAGGTCTCTGCCATCCTTAGGTGGGCTTCAAGGTGTTTGGGATCTAGTCTAATAATACTAGAATAGTGCCCAAGGGCTTGATTTATATCATTCATATCACGGCAAAGGTTGGCTCCATGCATATATGCTTGAATATTTTCAGGGTTAAAAGAAAGGGCTTTTTCAAACATCTCTTTAGCTCTTTGGTACTCCCCTTTTTTATAATAAGTAAATCCACAATTACTAAAAGCCTCAGAGTTATCTGGTGAATACTTTATAGCTTCTAAAAACTCACTTTGAGCTTTTTCAATATCGTTTTGAATAAGAAACACCACCCCTAGATTATTTCTATATGAGCCCTCTTTTGGCTTTAATTCTACAGCTTTTTGAATATACTTTATAGATAATTCTATATCATTTTCTAGATTTGCTATTAAACCTAGCATATTTATAGATTGGTGATGAGTAGGTTCTTTATCTACTATTTTTTGAAATAATATTTTTGAATCCTCTATAAAACTATTATTATACTTCTCCATCGCTTGAGTGTATAAGTTTTCCATGTTTTTTTATCCTTTAAAATTATAAAAAGGGGAGGATTCCCCTTTTTTAAATATTAGTTTCTACTTGGGTATAGACCATCTAAGGCTATACAAAAGTTCACTACCGTTGACGGTTGTATATTTGAATGAGCTTGATCACCACCCGTTTCTGAAACAACAGAGGGGCGTAGATCTACAAGATTTGAGGCACTACCATAAAGATTAAAAGTTTTACTATTCTGAGCAAAATAAAAATCTTCTACCCCTGGATTAGAAGTATCATAAGGTTTAATCTCAGTTCCTATCTCACTAGTAGCATTTACATCATGAAAATGTTTTGGTATCTGTTGTTCTACTAAAGTAACAGACTCTACTCCACCAAAATTACCCTGATGATACATTCTACCACTATGAACAGGAACTCTTCCTCTTAAATCTGGTAGCATAAAAGTACTTCTACCATCACCACCAAATTGTGTTCCTATTAACGAATACAAAGCTGCATTTTGATTGATCGCTAAAGGTTGTCCATCACACTTTGCCCATTTTACTGGTGCCCAATTAAATGAGAAGATTTTAATCTCCCCTGTAAAAAAAGTTGCCATCTAAAACTCCTTTAGTTTCTTGAAGGAAATGTACCATCGATACATAAACAAAACTGCATTGCCAAAAATGGCTGTCTATTTTCATGTGCAACAGAGAGTCCTGCAGTTGCCAATGAACTAGGATTCATCTGAACATAAGTAGAGATATTATCACTTTTAGCTTTGTAAAACTTATTTCCCCCCATTCTACCAATATAACTATTTTGAGGGGTACTTGTTTCTGCAGGATCATAATGCACATTTATTATATTATGATTATGTGCAGGGTATTCATTCATACTTAAAGCAACAGTATCCTGACCTCCAAAATATCCTAAAAACTTAGGACTAAGCCCAGGACCAGTACCAGCTCCCATAGGAACACGATTCGTAAGATCTGGTACACCAAAAGTGACACGCGAATCCCCACCATATATTCCACCTATTACTGCAAATACTATTGAATTTTGTGAGATTGGTAATAACTGACCATCACACGGTGTCCACCCACGGGGTGCAAAAGTATAAGGGAGGATTGTAACCTCTCCAATAAATCCATCTGCCATTATAAACTCCTTTTAGTTTCTACTTGGGTATATCCCTTTTAGGGATATAATAAAATTTAAACACAAAAACGGTTGCATATTTGCATGGGAAGAAGCATTCCCCTCCATACTTACAACATCTGCATCTAAAGAAACAATACTACTAGCAGCAGTTCCATCATCATAAAATGGTTTAGTTGCATCTGTTTGAGCTAATACCATACTATCAGGATTGATCTGTGTTGCTATATCTGATGAAGCCTTCATTTGATGAGTATGAGAAGGTGTTTGATTTGTTGAAAGAGTTACCCTTTCATAACCAAACCTTTGTCCTACCACTCTAGGAGTAAGCCCTGGTCCTTGACCTTGATGCATAGGTATTCTTCCTCTCATATCTGGTAATCCAAAACTAGATCTACCATTACCTCCATAAGAACTACCAATTAAAGAAAATAATTCCTGATAATCATTTACAGCTAATATCTGTCCATTACAAAATGCCCAATTTCTTGGAGCATAATTCCCCGCGAATAGCCGAATTTCACCTATATATGGATCCATTTTAATCTCCTCTTTTTATTTTATTTATATAAAAACAGCTAAAAGTTTCACTAAACCTTTAGCTCTTTTTACATAAAATATTATTTTATTCCCTTAACCACTTTTTCATATTTGGAAAGGCATCAATTTCTCTACTTGCTTTAATTTTTTGAGATGTAAAGCCCATCCACTCAAGTAATGGCACAGCTAGTTCACCACCTCTACTATAGTGTTCTCTAAGCCACGAGCTATCCCCTTTATAACCATTTCCATGAAATAAGATATCTAGATCAATATGGATATATTTTGCTGCTGCATAGGACCAAGCGATTGTTGATACCTCATCTCCAGGATTTTTACTTACATCATTGTAAACTTCCATCCTTTTTTTAGGTTCAAGAGTGGCTAAATGACCTGCTTCATGGAGTAAATCTCCTGGGTATTTCATCTTATCTATATCTATATAGATACCCCCATCTTTTATTAAGATACCCGGTAAAAAAGTATCCTCTTCTATCTTCATAGTATGCACAGGGATACCTATGCCAACAATAAAATCAACTATTTTTTGAGTATTTTTATCCTCAAACTTTAACTCTTCTAACTTAGTCATTTTTTATCTCCATAGTATAGTAGTAGCCATTTTGTCCACACATTTTAAGACCCATATTTTCATAGAGTTTTATAGCTTTTAGATTATCCATAGCTACACTCAATTGAAAACTTTTTTTATTTTCTTTTGCAAAGCTTATAAAACTATTTAATATCTCTTTTCCAAAACCTGAAGACCTAGACTTTTTTACTAAAGCTATATCTATAAGGTATAACTTATCTGTGATTTTATATACCAATCGTCCAATATCTTTTTTCTTTCTTTTTATTATCAAAAATTTCCCATCCCTATGCTTTGAGTGATAATCTTTTTGTTTTAATTCAAACTGTTGTTCTAGAAAAGCTTTTTTCTCTAGAGCAGACATTGGGCTCATATTAAGTTCATCCTCTCTTGTTGAGGCATATAAAGAGTATAAAAAGTTATTATGAGCTTTAGTTTCATCTATAAACTCCAGATTTTTACCAATATTTTTCAATACCATATTTTTACCTTTTTAAGTCAGTTTATAATCTATTTTAGGTTTATTACTAAAAAGATATTTAAAGTTTATTTCATCACCTTTTAAAGGTTCTTTTTCAAATCTTAATATTTTGGGTATATTTAAACTACACTCGTTTTCACCTAATATATGCTCTTTATATAGGTAGATGATCGTTGTAAATTGAAAATCCCTTTTCACTTCTGGGTCAGATATCAAGCTATACTTTTTATTTGTAACAATATTATCTTTTAGTAGATTTTTCGAACTATCCATATCCATCACATCACATAAGTATTTTGAATCTTTTTGATTAAAAAACATATTGTCTTTTTCTACCATCGTATAGTATGCTTCTTCAAATCCTACGAGCACCCTTTGAGGTATAAATATCCCTTTTGGGTTTAGCTGTGGTAAAAGATTTAGAGTTATAGGAACCTGAGGTTCATCAGAAAATGCGGCTTTCATGGTCTCTGTTATCATAAGATGGGTAGCTTTAGATACTTTATATTTACTAGCATCACCTTCAATATATTCACTTACAAAATCCTCTAAATTAAGACCTTTTAAAATATTTTTTACTGAATCTAGAGATGATTGATGGATATCTAAAAAACTCACCTCTACTCTTTTTGGATCAAATAAACTAAGTATAGGGATGATCAAAGTTGCATATGGCCCACAACCTGCATAAAGTATATGGATCTTTTCATCTGTAAACTCTAAAAGTAGATCAGATATAGCCTCATATACACCTCTAATATATTTTGTAGTTCTCATATATTCATTTGTACAAATTGCCGCATCCAAAGGCGATATGGCTATACCTGAATCAAGATATGTATGTTTTTCCTCACCTTGTGCTTCGTAATGAGATATTTTTGTAGAAACATGTGAAAAGTGTTCAAAAAACTCAGCTAACCCCCTTGAGGTATTAAGGAGATCAATATGAGTTGAATCCTTATTTAATAAGATTTGAGTTATCTCTTCTAATTCTTTATTTTTCATTGATATTTAACCTTTTAAAAATTGTGCCATCTAATACTAAATAATCCATAGAGGATTGGTTAAAAAACTCTATTGCCTCTTGTGGTGTTTCTACTATTGGCATCCCTTTTTTATTTAATGAAGTATTTAATAAAATAGGTATATTGCTTTTTTGTTTAAAACTTTTTAGTAGATTATAAAAATTGGGGTTTGTCTGTTTTTTTACTGTTTGAACCCTAGATGTTCCATTTTTGTGTACAACATCTGATAATAACCCTTTATATTTATCTTTCATAGGATTTACTAAAATCATATAAGGTGATAGCTCCTTGTTTTCAAAAAACTCCCCAAGCTCCTCTTCTAAAATAGCTGGAGCAAAAGGTCTGAAATCTTCCCTCTTTTTAATCTCTTTGTTAATAAAATCTTTTACTCCTTTTTTTGTAGGGTTTGCCAAAATACTTCTATACCCTAAAGCTCTAGGACCAAATTCACTTGCTCCATTAAACCAAGCTATTATCGCCCCTTCATTTAGAAGTTGGGCAGTTTTTTCAATATAGTTTTGCGTTTCAACTAACTCTAAATCATATTTCTTATGATCGATATTAGCAGTATAGATTTTTCCAAAATTACTTGTTTCATTGTGTTTTTTTAATCTTTTTTTCGAAACTTGATGCCAGCCATAGAAGGCACAACCCAAAGCAATACCACAATCTGATGCAGCAGGTTGAATATATAAATTTTGAATATCAGTATTTTTTAAAATCTTTTCATTTGCTACTGCATTTAAAGCGACTCCACCTGCATATGCCCATCTTTTATTTGGATATTTTTTTTGAAAATGCTTAAAACTATAAACCAAGGCTTCTTCACTCTGATTTTGTACCCAATATGCTATATCGGCATAGTATTGAAAATCTTTTTGGAAGTTTTCATAAGTGCTAAATGGTTTATCTAATTGATCTTGCCATTTTAATAGATTAAAAACCTTTCCATCTTTTAACTCAAAGATCTTTTCATCATATCTATGGGAATCACCAAAAGGAGCTAAGCCCATTAATTTTCCCACATCGTCCATATTTCCAAAACAATAATTACTAACAAATTGATATACCCCACCTATTGAGTGTATAGTTGTGGGCATTTTGTAATTATCTTTTAAGATATGATTGGACTGGGAAAACTCTTTTAGTAAAGGTCTTAATCCATTTTCTAGATCAAAACTATAAACACTAGTTTTCTCACACCAATAATCTCCAACACTTTTTTCAATGGACTCTTTAGCAGGTAAAACCTCTCCACCTAAATCATCACATTGATCATATGGACTACCACAACCATCTATAATGGCTACATTACAACTCTCAAAATTTGAAGTACCTATGGCACTATAAGCATGAGCTAAATGGTGTGAGATCCTTATAACTGGTATATTTAGCTCTTTATCAAAAAACCTTTTTCCATGATATTTATCAATATCTATCTCATCTTTTTCAAAATTTGCATTTTGTACTATTAAAGAGATATCATCTAAACTTATCCCCTCAGCTTTTAGACAATATTCAACTGTCAAAAAATCATTACCACCATCATGTTTTTTTCTTGATAATCTCTCTTTTTCAATGGCAAACACTATTTTTCCATCTTTTAAAAGACATGTGCTTCCATCATGGGACAGATTTGTACCAAGTACATAAATAGGCTTGTTACCCATTACAAACTCCATAATAACTATTCAATAACATCATCATCTATATCTAGTTCTTTATTCTTATTCCAAGAGTATTATCTAAGTCATAAATATAATTCATTGGCTTATTTAAATCTGAAGAGGAAGTCAGTGCTAGAATATGATTTAAAGTAGATTTATATCCATTAAGTTCGATATCATCATACACCACAATTTCAGTTATTAAAAATGGTCTTAAACTTTTATCTACATCATTTGGAAAGCTTATCTCGTTTGCCATAAGATAGGGATCATCTATACATTTTGATAACTCTAAAGCTTTCTCTTTATTTATCTCAAATATTGTACCAAGCTCTATCCCCTCATCCCAATAAGAAGTGGATCCCATCGGTATAAAAGCATCTTTAGGTTCTAAAACTTTACCTTTTAATAAAATATTCTCAGGTATTAGTATTCCATTTTGTTGATCTAATAAAGAGATAAGATTAAGAGTAATAGGCACCTGCATCTCTTTTTCTAAACCTGCTGCCATTGTTTCACTTATAATAAGATCAAACTTTTTTTCATCACTTTGTTTATAAATAGTTGCATCAGTTTGTATAAAATCTTTTATATAATCTTTTAAATCTAATAGATTAACTATATTTTTTAAAGACTCTAATGATTCTTCATGATAATCTAATATGCTTACTTGAAGCTCTTTAGAGGAGAAAAAAGGAAGTAAAGGGATAAGAATAGTACCATAAGGCCCAGAACCTGCATAAAGTATCTCTATAGGTCTATCTATATTTTTAGATAAAAGATCATCTATTGCTTTTTTTATACCTCTTAAAAAATAAGAGGTTCTTAAAAAATCTACTGCACATGATGCAGCTACTTTTGGGGAAACTGCTACACCCTTACTTAGAACAGTTTCATAATGCTCTTCATTATTAACTTCTTTAGGAATTTTTACACACGATAAAAGTTCAAAAAAAGATGCTAACTCTTTTGATTTCTTTTCCAAGATATCATCACTTGAACTCTCTTCAAGTAATATTTTTGAGAATTCTTTTAATTGATCAATTTTATTCATTTTTATCTCCTTTACTTCCAAACTGGATTTATAGTTCTATTTGCTGGATACATATTCATATAATGTACAAATCGTGGATAATCAGAGGTATTGATTGAACTGCCATGAGGGGTTGTTTGATTACAAATTATAAAATCTCCTGCTTCTGCTGCTATTTTGCGTATAGCAGATTTATATTTATCATCAAGTATCTCTTCTCTAGGATTATCTTTTTCACCTAAATCTTTCAACCAAGTATCAAGCTTTTTATTAAAGCCCGGCATACATTGAAATGCACCTTGTTCCTCTTTGACATCATTTAAATATAATAAACCAAAAATATCAAAAGGCATAGGATGAGCAAGACTAACATCCCAATGGATTTTATTGGGACCATAAGAGAGATCCTCTTCTTTTAAAGGGGGATTAAAACTAAGTCTATCTGTAGATAGAAAAAGTTTATCTGTTCCCCATAATTGAGCAAAAGCCTTATATATTCTTTGTGAGCTTCTATTTGAATCTAAAAGGGGATGTTCAAACTCTTTTAACCAAAAGCCATCCTCTACAGCTTTCCATTTTTCTGGCTCATTGGGAGAGAGATTAAGGTATTTCCAAATTGCAGATTCTAACTCTTTACAATCTTTTTTATCAGCTGCATTTTTTAATACTATATATCCATTTTCAGACCAAAATTCCATCTCTTCAGGACTAAAAACTGGATCAGATATCACTGTATCTAGAGGATAATCTTGTTGTCCATTTTCCACAAAATCAGAAACAGCATCATTAATCATATCAATCTTTTTAGAACATATAGCACCTTTATGTTTTAAAAGTATCCACTCTTCAAGAGCTTTAAAATCAGGCTCTTTAGTATATAAGTATTCAACTGCTTTAGCTATAGGTATATCTAAACCATCAAGGACAAAATAATCCATTTGATCTAAAAGTGGATTTTTTCTTCTATCACCTTGTATCTCTTTCATTTTTCTAGAATGAAAAGACTTAATATGAGATATTCCTAGATTCCCTAACTCTAAACTTTTATTTAAATCCTTTATGTTTTCAAGTTTTTTTGCCATCTCTAATGATATTTCTGAGCCTAACTCTTTTAGTGAAAAAATCATCTCCTCAACATTATCATCTGTTATCCCTTTGCTTCCATACTTATAAACTGGCTCTCTAAATCCACCTTTTAAAAAGTACTCTTTCAACCAATCATTTACATGACAATCTATAAGAAGATGAACCCTGTCAGATTCTCCATCGTTTATAACACTATGTGAATTATGGGCATCTATATAATAGCAATTACCAGTTATCATCTCATGTTTGTTTCCATTTAAGATAAAATATGTTTCATCATTTGTAGTAATAGGAATATGAAGTCTTGCATACCCCTGCTCAAAGCAAGAACCTTTATCGCAATGTTCTTTTATAATTGAATTTGCACCTAACTTCATAAATCTAACTGATTCTACTTTTGTTTTAAATGTACTTAGAATAGTTTGTATATATTTTGTTTTTTCTAATAATGGTGTATTTTGGTATTCTACATTCTCAAGAGCAACTATATCTTGAGTTTTTCCATTAACAGAAGTAAGTGCTGTAATTTGCCATGAACCTTCATATGCCTGAACATTTGGATGATTTACCCAATCTTCATCACAAACAAAACTTAAATTATTTAATAATTTGTCTATTTCATATTGGAAAGGTAGTTGCAAAAAACTTTTATTACTTTTCATTGTTACCCATTTTCTTTTATTTTAATATAACATACAATAGTGACTAAACAGTAATTTCTTTTGTATAATTAATTTTTATATTAAAAATTATATAATTTTACACACTATATTAATAATTTTATATAAATATTATTTATATAAAATCTATTAGTTTGAACTTAAAAATTCAAATGGTTTTGTTTCTATAAACTTACCAGACACCTCACCTGCATATACAGGGTATTTTGATAAGTCAAGTTTTTTTACTTTTGCACCTTTACTTAAATCTAATTTATTTATATCAACCCAAAAAACAGAAGGAGATATCGCTCCATCAAAATAATATTTTAATGCTTTTTGATCTGATACTGTTCTCCAAATAGTAGATGAAGCAGGAACTATTCTAAAAGGTTTATTTATTCCATTTGGAAGAGTTACTAGAGGAATACTAACACCTAGAGGAACACTTGCTTCTCTTATGATACTAAATGCTTTTGATACTGCCATTCTTTCATCTGTGTTATATAACTTTTCTTGTTTCCCTTTTACTGGATGATTTGTATAAAAAGTAGATCTTACAAAACGATCTGCAGGTCTATGTGTTCCTGGAAGCATAGCATTACCACCTACCTCTTTCCAATAAGAATTTATTGCTAATTGTTTTTCAAATGTAGGAGAATTTGTCATCACTTTATACTTTGAAGAATGATTGATTACCATTTTCCCTTTTATAAATTCAACCACTGCAGAATCACCACTTACATCAGAAATGGCCAAATGCATCGAAGTAGGAAGATGAATAGTAACAGCTTTTGGTAGTTTTACAATATTACCTTTGCCAGTAGGAATAGGCATACCTTCTGGTAATGTTATTTCATTTCCAGGTAAAGAAGCAGATTTTATTTGAAATTCAAGCTTTTTGAGTCCTTTTACTGCTTCATCTACTGTTTTATAATTATCTAATACATATTGCGCAAATGCACCCAAAGAGATTGTTGGTTTATCTGATTGTCCATATTTAGCTTCACTTAACCAAAGTAAGTTTGCAACAAGACCTTTTTCATTCATCCCATCTGCGGTTACTGAATTGTATCCGACAGCAACAACACTTCCATACTTGGAAGTCCATTTTAAAGATGTGTTACCTACATCACCATCCTTACTCATTTCCCTAGGAAATATCCATAATGCAGTAGGAATATTCTTTTTCCAATCCATACTACGAGAAGTAATAACTCTATCCTCTTCTACACACATAACACGAGTACAAGCTTGGGCATTTATAGATAATATACTTACTGCTGTCACACCTGATAAAACAACTTTTTTTAATAATGATTTCATTTATAATCCTTAAATAATTTTATATTCTATTATATTATATCAACTACTTTTGGCAACTTCTGGCAAAATTGACAATTTTTATAAATATCTAAACTCTTTGCACATTGCCTAAAGTTGACAATTCTTTTATGTATAATTTTTTATCGCAAATTTCGATTTGCTGAAGAAAAGGGCAATAGGTGTTCTTCAATTTAGAACGGCAATAAATACAAACAAAGGAATTAATATGTTAGCAGGTGGATGGAGTAAATTTAGAACTTTAACAGCAGAGGATAAAGATGTTTTTGATAGAGCAATGAAAGGATTAGTTGGTGTATCTTACGAACCATTACTAGTTTCTACACAAGTTGTAGCTGGAGAAAATTTCAAATACTTATGTAATGCTACAGTAGTAATTCAAGAACCAACAACTTCTCATAAAATGGTTCAAATTTTCAGATCATTAGAAAATGAAGTTTCTATTACATCTATAAAAGATGTAGAATAAAAAACCTAATAAAATTCGTCTCAAAATAATCAATGATTTTGAAATCATTGATTATTTATCATGAATCTACACTCCAGATTCAATCTTATAGCCAAATTTAAAGCACGATTTTATAAATTCTTTTTGTGTTTTTTTGCGTATTCTTTTTGCTAAAGTAAAAATAGCATCTTGCGAATAATCCTCATAATTATATATATCATTATGAATCTCTTCATATGAAACTTTTTCATTTAATTTTGTAACAACACAATTTATAAAAGCAATTTCATACGAAGTAAGAGCGATAGCATTATTCTCTAAAACCAAAGACTTATTCTCAGAATTCCAAATATAACCATTATTTAAAACCACTTTTTCACTTTGTGTAAGATTACTAATTGCTTCTAAAATAGTCTTTTTTAACTCCTCCATTTTAATAGGTTTGACTAAATAACTCACTAAATCTAAAGGAACAACTTTTAATAAATCTTCTGTATTTGTATGTGCAGATAATATTATAACTTGGCTTTTTTTGTCAGTTTTTCTAATCTTTTCTATAAATTCAACACCTCTTACTTTTGGCATATTTATATCAGTGATAATTATATCTGGCATATGTTTCTTGTGTAAAGCTAAGGCTTCATATCCATTGTTTGCTTGGTATACTGTATCACAAAATATAGAAATATAGTTTACTAATCTTTCACGTAAACTATCCTCATCTTCAGCTACTAAAATAGATACAGTTTGCATATCACTTCCTTTTTAATTTTTATATATTGAACATCATCAAATTGTTATTTTTAACTACTATCTATAAAATATTAATACTACATTAGTATAACAGAAGATAGTCACATAAAAAGTCACGTTTTCTCTTTTAGTATATTAAGAATTGTATTTGCATTTGAAGTAGCACCACCTAAAAAGTTACTACTAATACCAGCAATTGCACTTAATCCTAAAGGGATAGATGATTGTGATACATTTATAGAATTTTCTTTTGCTATTGAAGCGGGATTTGGTCGATTTGACTTTGCTAGTTCAAAGTAAATAAATCACTAACAAGATCATCATCAAGCCCCACTGGTTTTACACAATTATAGTTATACACAAAGGGACTTATACTAATTTTATCAAGAATAACTCTCTTCTGCAAACTTTCCATCTTTATTTGGATAAATATTTGTTTCTAATTCCATTCTATTTCCTTAAATTAAATTTGTTACATAATATATAACATTATAATAAGTGTAATACACAATAGTGACGAAATAGTGAGTATTTGATTGAAATAAAAAAAACTATCACATATTCAATGTTAATCTTAACACGCTATAATAAGTATAATAATACAAGAGGTAGATATGAAAAAAGCAAATAAATTTTATGAAATTCAAGATGCTGTAGAATTTAATAATCCCATCGATGATAAAGATGAATTTTATACCGATTTTTCGGGATTTAGAAAAGGCTTTAGTGAAAATAAAATTTACAAATTTTTAAATATAGATAAAGAACTTAATTGTAACAAGTTATCTCAACCAAAAAAAGTATTTTTAAGTGGTCATCGAGGTACAGGTAAAACAACCGAACTACTAAAACTTAAAAATGCTATTGATGAAACTAAGTGTTATTTAACAATTTTTTGTGACTTAAGTAATGAAGAATTAGATGTAAATAATATAGATTTTGTAGATGTTATCATATTAATTTTAGAAAAACTCATAGAAACTCTAAAAACAAAAGAAATAGATATACCAAAAGTAAATATAGAATCATTTTATAATTGGTACGAACAACGAATTAGTGAGATAAATGTAGAAACAGATGAATCAGCAACTATAGAAATTGAAGCTAAAGCTGGATTCGATATCTTTTCATTTCTCTCACTAGTTACTAAAACAAAAGCTAAATTATCTGGTTCTAACAAAACAAAAGAAACTATAAGAAGTACTTTTGTAAATAAATTTTCTGATTTTAGTCTAAAATTCAATCAATTTATTTTAGATATCAAAGAATATTTAAATGAAAATGGTTTATATAAAGACTTGCTTTTCATTGTAGATGGCTTTGAAAAAATTGGAAGTTTAGAAGATAGAAGAAAAATTCTAATAGAAAACTCAAATAAATTTATAGAGATAAAAACAAATATGATTATCACTTTGCCTATTGAGCTTTTTTCTGAAGCAGCAAAGTTAAATGAGTTTGCAAAGAGTATCTCCTTTCCTCTCATTAATTTAGATGAAAATGCAAAAGACAGATTCCGAAAATTTATATATAAAAGAGTTGATAAATCACTATTTAAAGATGAAAGTATTGTCGATAAAATTATCGAATATGGGGCAGGTTCTCCTAGAGAAACTTTAAAAATAATTGCAAATGCTTATATGGAAGCAGAAACTGAATTATTGGATTTGGATAGTGTAAAAAAAGCTTGTGAAGTTATGAGTGAACCATTTGTTGAGTATTTAGATGAAGATGAAATTATCCTATTAAAAAAACTTTATCATAAAGAATTAATTCCATATAGTGAAACTCTTGCTAATCTTTTAGTTAACAAAATTGTCTTAACCTATGGAGATGGTGAAAATAGGCAAATTAATCCAATAATAGCAGATAATCTAAATTTTAGAGAAAAAATAGGTGTAGAGTAAAATTGAATAGAGAACTAAACTTCGAACAACTACAAAAAAAACTCAAAAAAGTTTTAAACCCTGAACGATTTAGATTTGTAGTTATTTTATATCCAAATACAAATATGATAGAGGAGATAAAAGAACATATCTCATCTATCTATCCAGAGAGTGCAACTACGTCATTGGATTTAAAAGACAAATCATATCAAGAGATAGCACCAGAACTTTATAAAAATAATGAAGGCTTTGTATACATAAACGACTTTGATGAGATTTTAAACAATCCTGACTTATACAATGGATTTAACCAAAGAAGAGATAAAATAGCCTCTTTTAACATCAACCTAATATGTTTTATCTCTCTGTATCAAAAAGACGAGCTATTCACAAAAGCTATCAATGTCATACCAGATTTATGGGAGTTTAAAAATACTGTTTTAGAGTTGGAAAAAGATGATAAAACAGATAAGTTATCTAATATTGCAATTAGTGAAAGTAGTTCATATAGTTCTATTGGTGGATTAACTACAAAAGATAAAGAAATAGAACTTAAAACGCTACTTGAACGTTTAGAAAAATCTGATAATGATGAATTAAAATTAAATATTTTATTTCAAATTGCAACAATATATAAAGATTTAGGTAATTTACATAAATCTTTATACTATTTAAAATTACAACTTGCAATTCAAGAAAAGTATGAAAATAATAATAACTATATAGCAATAACCTACAATAATATTGCATTGTTACTAAGACAGATTGGAGACTTAGCACAAGCATTAAAATATCAAAAAAAAGATTTAGAAATAAAAGAAAATCTGATAAATGGAGATATGATTGAATTAGCTACTAGCTATAATAATCTATCACTAATTTATTCAGAAATGGAAAACTTGGAAAAAGCATTTTTTTATCAAAAAAAAGATTTGGAAATACTTGAGAAGAACGTCGATGAAAACCATCCAAATTTAGCAACTGGATATACAAATATAGCTTTACTTTATAATAACAATGGTGACTTTAAAAAAGCATTTGAATATGAGAGTAAAGCATTAAAAATAAAACTAAAATCATTGAAAGAGTTACACCCAGATATTGCAGTAAGTTATGAAAGTTTAGGATCTATTTATTTTAATATGGGAAATTTCACCAAAGCTTTGGAGTATCAAGAAAAAAACTTAATGATTAAAGAAGAAATATTAGGTGAAAATCATCCTTCCTTTGCACAAAGTTGTTATAATATTTCAACAATATACCAAACGGAAAAAAATTGTAAAAAAGCAAAATACTATTTAGAAAAATGTATTAAAATAATTGAAAAATTCAACTATGCTATTCCAATATATTCTATAGCAAAAAAAAACCTAGAACACGTTAATTTAGAAATAAAAAAACAAAAAAAAGCAGGATTTCGAAAATTAGGAAAATATTGCAAAGATATGTAAATATTACATATCTTTATTGTATTTTAAAGTGCCAAATAAATAACACCCTCTTCTATTTTAGTTTCATACTTTCGAGTACAAGAATCATCTTCATCTTTCACAACTCCTGTTTCTAAATCTATATCCCAGTTATGTAAAGGACAAGTAACAGATTTCTCATGGACAAGTCCTTCACTAAGTTTTCCTTGTTTATGCGGACATACATTATTTACTGCATAAATAGAATTGTCTTTTGTTTTAAAGATAACAATTTCATCATCACCTACAATCACTTTTCTAGAACCCATTGCAGGGACATTTTCTATTTGTGTTATTTTAATCCAGTTTGCCATCTCTATTTCTCCTTCGCTTCATATCCTGGTAAATTCTCTTTATCAATAACGATTGGTGAAAATTCATCAGCAAATCCATCTTTTCTAGACTCTTCCCAAGGGTCAACTTGCGCATATTTTTGAGACTCATCAAATCCTAAAGCATACTCTTTTCTTTTTTTCTCATCATGCAAAATAGCATCTTTAACATACTCTAATCCAACTCTCTCAACCCAATGAGCAGTTCGCTCCAAATAGTAAGCATCTTCTCTATAAAACTGTGTAATAGCTTTTACATATTCATATAACTCTTCATCCGTCGCAACTTTTGTAAAAAAGTCAGTCACACGTACTTTTATACCACCATTACCAGCGATATGTATCTCCCAACCAGAATCTACACCAATAACACCAATATCTTTAATAGTTGCTTCTGCACAGTTTCTTGGACATCCAGATACTGCAATCTTAAACTTATGTGGCATCCAAGATCCCCATGTCAGTTTTTCTAAGTTGATACCCATTTGCATCGAATCTTGTGTACCAAATCTACACCACTGATTTCCTACACATGTTTTTACTGTTCGTAAACCTTTTGCATAGGCTTGACCAGAAACAAAACCAGCATCATTTAAATCTTTCCACATTGGCGCTAATTGTTCTTTTTTAACTCCCAACATATCTAAACGCTGACCACCTGTAAATTTTACCGTTGGCACATCATATTTTACTGCTATAGTTGCCATATCTTGTAACTCTTTTGCAGATGTTAAACCACCCCAAATACGTGGTACTACTGAGTATGTTCCATCTTTTTGGATATTTGCAAATACTCTATCGTTTACTAAAAGTGAACGTTTATCATTTTTATATTTGTTATCATTGTATTTTACAAGTAAGTAGTAGTTCACTGCTGGTCTACATTTTACACAGCCATCATCAGTTTTCCAATTAAGCTTTTTAAACACATCATATACATTTGTAAAATCATTTGTCTCAACACATTTTTTAATATCTTTGTGTCCCACATCACAACAGTCACAAATCCCCTCTACAGTATCATTATACTCATCACCTAATGTATCTACTAAAATTTGTTCAACCACACCTAAACAAGAACCACAAGAAGCCCCTGCTTTTGTACATGCTTTTACTTCACCTAATGTTTTTAAATCATGCTCTTTAATTGCATTTACAACACAACCTTTAGTTACACCATTACATCCACAAATTTCTTCATCGTCTGCCATAGATTTAACATCGTCTCCACCATGCCCAGCATCACCAGATAAAGAAGACTTACCAAATAAGATTTTTGTTCGTAATTCACTAATATCTGATTTTTCTTTTAAAAGTTTTAGGTACCATGAAGCATCAGCTGTATCACCATATAAAACAACTCCTATAATGTTGTTTTTACTAATGACAAGTTTTTTATACACACCTGCTTTTTCATCCAGTAAAATCAACTCTTCTGTTGACTCATCACCGATATAAACCCCAGCAGAAAACAGATCTACACCTGAGATTTTAAGTCTAGTTGATAAAGTAGAACCTACATAACCATCAGAGTCAACCCCTGCTAACTTTTTAGCACAAAATTTTGCTTGTTCGTATAAAGGAGCAACTAAACCATACGTATTTCCACCATGTTCAGCACACTCACCAATAGCAAAAATATTTTCGTCACTTGTTTGTAAATGGTCATTTACTACGATACCTTTATTGATATCCAATGTTGCAGATTTTGCTAGCTCTGTATTTGGTACAATTCCTGTAGCAAAAACTACTATATTAGACTCTACACTCGTACCATCTGTGAATGTTACTTTTTCAACTATTTCATCGCCAGAAATCTCTTCAATAGTAGTATTTAGTTTAAATTCGATTCCATATGACTCTAAGTTTTTTTGTAATAGTCTTCCACCAGTAGAGTCAAGCTGTTGAGACATAATAGAACCACTTCTATGTACTAAAATAGTTTTAATACCATGCATTGCTATACCATAAGCAGCTTCAAGCCCAAGCAATCCACCACCAACAACAACTGCTGTTTTATCTTTTGAGATTAATTCTAAAATAGTATCACTATCAAGTTTTGTACGAAATCCAATAACATTTTTTAGTTCACTTCCTTTTGTAGGTGGAATAAATGAGTTTGATCCAGTAGCAATAAGAAGCTTATCATAAGAGAGTATGATGCCACTTTGGCTTGTAACTGTTTTGTTTATTTTATCTATAGAGATAGCTTTATCACCTTTGTGTAAAGTGATATTATTTTCTACATACCAAAAAGCATGATTGATTATCGTATCTTCAAAAGTTTTTTCCCCTGAAAGAAGATATGACAACATAATCCTATTGTAGTTAAAATGTGGTTCATCTCCGAATATTGTGATATTGTATTTATCTTTTGTAATATCAAATAGGTCTTCAATAGTTCGTAAACCACTCATACCATTTCCAATAACAATTAAATTTTGTTTTTTATCATTAGTTAATGACATTTAATTTTCCTTTTAACTTAGATTTTATTAATGTATATTTTTTATTTTACATTGTATCTAATTTTAAAACAAAATATTGTATAATAAATATACATTAAATTATATAATTTTTATTAAAATGATTTTTATTTAGGCTGTACACTATCCTTTCCGATAAAGTTTTTTTCGTTTGCACTAGATACTACAAGTTTTGCTATCGTATCTGTTTGTACTGCTACATCATGTGTTTGGCTTGCTATCATTGCATTTTGTTGTGTTTGTTGATCCAATGAATTTACTGCATCATTTATTTGTTCTATCCCTTGAAGTTGTTCTTTACTTGCACTTTCTACATCTGCTATTATTTCTATTGTTTTAGTTATATTTTCATTTAGTCCTGTATATCCATCTATCATTTGATCTGCTATTTGTTTACCTGTATTTGCTTTAGAGGTTGCGTTTGACACAAGTGTTTTTATCTCATTAGCGGCTTCTGCACTTCTACTTGCTAGATTTCTTACTTCTTGTGCAACTACTGCGAATCCTTTTCCTGCTTCACCAGCTGTTGCTGCTTCTACTGCTGCATTTAAAGATAAAATATTTGTTTGGAATGCAATTTGATCGATTACTGAAATAGCTTCATTTATTGCATTTACTTCTGCATCTATATCATTCATTGCTTTTGTTGTTTGGCTTGCTAAGTTTTGTCCTTCATTTGCAGAGCTTGTTAGTGATGTTGCAAATCCTGACATTCTTATTATATTATCTGTATTTGATGTGATGTTTGAGGTAAGTGTATCTAAAGCAGACGATGCTTTTTCAAGTGTACCATTCGCACTTGATGAATTTTTATTTAAGGTATCAACATTATTCAATAAAATATTTGAACTTTTTTCTAGAGTAAGACCATTTGATTTATTTTCTATTAAAATCGATGTAATTGATTCTTGTAAATTATTTATACCTATACCTAAATTATTCAGTTTACCACCTCTAAAAAGAGTTGTTCCTACAGAATCAACATAATCTTGTTTAGAATAATTTGTAAGTGCTATATCGATAGCATTTAAATTATTTTCAAGTTTTTCTGACATTACATTTAATGTATTTGCAATATATTGTAATTTGTGATTTGTGGATGTAACTGCAGTTACACGTTCCCCTATAAAACCATCAGAGAGTTTTTCTGCAAGAAGCATGATTTCACCATATACTTTTATCTCTTCTTCCTGTTTTCGATACAACAGTGCACTTATCTCTTTTATCTCTGTAGCAATTTTATTATTATGTCCTGTACCATTACACTCAAGTTCACTGATGCTATTAAGATCTCCATTTATATAATCTTTTATCTCACATAATGCGTCTAATATATCTTTTTCTTCTTTCTTTTTATTAAAAAACATTCAAAAGACCCTTTATACTAAAGTTTTATATAAATTTTGTGCATTTTCTATCTCTTCTTTAGTCGGTTTTACTCTTACTGAAATATAACGAGTATTCCCACTAGAATCAGTAGATGGATACGCCGTAGCATATACCCAATAAAAATCGCCATTTTTAGTTTTATTTTTTACAATACCTTTCCATGTTTTACCTGCTTTTAGATCATCCCATAATCCCTTAAAAGCTACCTTTGGCATATCTGAATGTCTAACCATATTATGTGGTTGACCTATTAATTCATCTTTTGTATAACCTGCCATTTTGCAAAAATCTTCATTTGCATAGACAATTATTCCTTTAGTATCTGTTTCAGATACAATCATTGTATTCTCTTTTAATGTATGCTCAACATTCATTAGTATCCTTTTTTATTTCTTATCTGGGATTTATTTTGTTATTTCTAAAAAGATAAATATTGTATGACTGATGTACATATATTTCTTTTTACTTTATCTAAATGATTATATATTTTATTTTATTTTATTTTAATTAAATTCGATTTATATCCGAAAGAATATTTAAATACATTAAAAAAGGCCAGCCATGAAATGACTAGCCTTCTTTTAAAAATACATGAATTATGATTTAGCTTTTACACTATTTTTACCAATAAAGTTTTTTGCATCTGCATTTGAAACAACAAGCTTAGCAATCTTATCTGTTTGTACTGCTACACCATTTGTTTGTCTAGCAATACTAGCATTTTCTTGTGTTTGTTTATCTAAACTATTAACAGCGTCATTGATTTGATGAATACCTTCTAATTGCTCTTTACTAGCACTTTCTACATTTGCTATAAGTTCTGTTGTTTTAGTAATATTATCATTTAAAACTGTATACCCTTCTATCATGGATAAAGCTATAGACTTTCCTGTATCTGCTTTTTCTGTAGCATTTAAAACTAACTGTTTAATCTCATTGGCTGCTTCTGCTGATCTACTCGCTAGATTTCTTACCTCTTGTGCAACAACTGCAAAACCTTTTCCTGCTTCACCTGCTGTTGCTGCTTCTACAGCTGCATTTAAAGATAATATATTTGTTTGAAAAGCAATTTGATCAATGATTGTAATTGCATCATTAATTGCATTTACCTCTTCATCAATTTCATTCATTGCTTTTGTAGTTTGTTGTGCCAAAGACTCACCATGATTTGCAGAAGTTGTTACAGAAGAAGAGATAGAAGCCATCTCGATAACATTTTCAGTATTACTAGAAATATTACTAGTAATCTCTTCTAAAGCTGCTGCTGTTTCTTCTAATGATGCTGCTGAAATATTTGAATTTTGATTTAATATATCAACATTTCGTAATAATACTTCAGAACTTTGAGCTAGAGTTAAACCGTTTGATTTATTTTCAACTAACATATCGTTTATCACAACTGCTAAGTTATTTAAACCAATAGAAACTTCACCTAAATTTCCTTTGATTCTATGAGTGAAATCTTGCTTTCCATATGAGTCTAATGCATCTTGGATTTTATTTAAATTACCACATACTTTTTGAGATACTATTTCTAAAAGTTCATTAAATCCATTTTTAAGCTCTTCTAACCCTTCATTTTGAGTTGATTCAGATATAGTTTGTTTCATGATACCTGTTTTTGCAATATCAACTGCATTTTTTACAGCTTGAATCACTTGTTTATCTTGTTCTATTAAATCTTTTGTTTTAGAAATATTTTGATTTACTACAGTTGACATTTTCCCAAATTCATCACTTTTAGAATCATCTAACAATGATACATTTTCAACCTCTTTATTTACATATTCAAAAAATCCTAAAAGCCCTGATTCAAAACTACTAATATTTTTTCGGAAATTTTTCACTAGTAATATACCTATAGTGATTGCAAGGATTAGAACAATAACAGAAATAATTTCAATAGTTAACAAAGCAGAACGTTCATCTTTATCTGCTTGGTGAATCGAATCTTCAAGTAAACCTTCTACACTTTTTGTTAATGTTTTTATGTGATTTCCCATTGCTGTTAATTCTTCACTTAACAACTCTTTTTCATGTGAAATATTTTGTATTTTTCCAAGTTCTAAATTATTTTCGAACTTTTTTAATGTAGTTGCAAATACCATTTGTTCTGATTCTAATGTTTTACATGTTTTTAAAAACGATTGATATTTTTCTTTGATTTTTATTTGATGACTATGGTCCATCGCTTTTTCAGCTAAAACTTCACACTCTTTGATTTTTTGTTCAGTCTTTTTTTCTAACTCTTCGATTTTATGTTCTATATCGATAAAAGCTTGTCCTTGAACATTTTTTGAAGCAATGATAAGTTTATATGTTAGTATCTCTTCTTCTAATATATCTTTTTCAAGTTCTATTATAACTTTACTAAGTGGTATTTGATATTTTGATATCTCTTCTATTTCAGAACCTACTTTAGTAAAACCACTATAAGAAGCCCCCGAAATTACCAACATACCAACAATTGCAAAAGATAAAACTGCAATAATTTTTGTACCCAAATTTGTATTTTTTAACATATATTTCCTTTATTCTCGGAATTATACATTATAATTATTAAATTTATCACTACTTATTTAGTAAAGATTATAATATAACTTAAAATAATACTTATATTTGAAAAAAAAGCTACTATTTTACTCTTTTTGTATAACTTTTACTTAAACGTCTTCTTTTCCTATAAACTCTTTATCATCAGTATTTTGAACAATATCTTTTGCAATCGAAGATGTATCTTTTGCGATACTTTGTGTGTTATTTGCTACACTTACATTATTTTGTGTTTGTTTCTTTAAAGCATTAACCGCATCATTGATGTGTTCTATTCCCACCTCTTGTTCTTTTGATGAATTTGAAACATCGTTTATAAGATCAATTGTTTGTTTTATATTTCCATTTAAGTCATTATAACCGCCAATCATATTATCAGCAATAACCTTACCATCTTTTGTTTTTTGTGTTGCTAATTCAACTAAATCTTTGATCTCTTTTGCAGCTTCTGCACTTCTTGTAGCTAAGTTTCGAACCTCTTGTGCAACAACGGCAAAACCTTTTCCAGCTTCACCTGCTGTTGCTGCTTCTACGGCTGCATTTAAACTTAAGATATTTGTTTGAAATGCTATTTGATCTATTACTGAAATAGCTTCATTTATAGATGAAACTTGTTCATTTATTTCATCCATTGCAACTGTTGTTTTATTTGCCATTGTCTCACCTTCAGTTGAAGATGAAGATAAACTATTAGCATTGCTATTCATTTGAATAATATTTTTAGCATTATGACGTATACTTTTTGTCATAGTATCAAGTGCGATTACTGTTTCTTCTATACTTTCAGCTGTATCATGTGAACTTTTATTAAGAACTTCTACATTATGTAATAATTCATTTGCCGAATTATCAAGAGTAAGTCCATTTTTTCTATTATCTCTTAATATATCTGAAATCAACTCTCCTAGCTCATTTAGTTGTATTGCTACTTTCCCTGAATCATTATGAATTGTTTTTGTAAAATCTTGTTGAGAAAAGCTTTCTAACAGTTTTAATAAATTGTTTGTATCATCACTTATATTTAAATTTAAAGAGTCTAACATTTCATTAAATTTCATTCGTAGTTCTTCTAGGTTTTGTGAATTTATACTTGTAGTCAATCTATTATTTAATCTACCCTCTTTCACTTTTTCAACCATATTTTTAACATCATTGATAAAATTATGTTCGATTTCTAATTGTGATGTTGCATTTAATATGTTTTCATTTATAGAATATGACATTTCACCTATTTCATCATTTTTATCTATAGAGATAGGAGTAATAGTACTTGACTCTTTGTTTAAATATTGAAAAAAACCATTTAAACCTTGGTGAAGATTTTCTAAAGGAACCAATACTAACTTATTAAAAAAGATATAGAGTATTATTAAGATAATAATCCCCAGTCCAATAATAGAAGCAATAATTTTGATATTTAATATCGTAGCCTTTTCCAATTGTTCTTCAATTGGTAAAATCACCTCTAAAGCTCCTCTAACATCTCCCATCTTCCAGTCAGTTTTTGGAGAATCAGCTCTTGTATTATGACAACTTACACAGCCTTTTGCAACCATGAAATCAGCGATGGAAACTCTAACGGATTCGACACCATCATAAATTTCTACACTTGTTACTGGTTTTTCTACATTGCCATTTCTAAATGTTTGCATTGCATTTTGAGAAAAACTATCAAGTTGAACTCCTCTTCTATTAGGAAAAGGATAATCACTATACAGCTTTAGTTTTACGCCACCTTTTTTTGAACTAACTAATGCTCCCATATCATGAATCATTGTTGCTGGTAATGGAATAGTATCACTCTTAACCTCATGATCAAAATTGATTTTTACACTTCCTTGAGAATTCTTTTTTACTTTTCCTACCACATTACTTGCATAATATTTTCTTAATGTTTTATATTGTTGAACTGTATTTGTTGCATTTATAATACTTTGATCAATAATATTTGATTTTACTTGATTTGATATATAAAAATAAATACCAATCATAATCACAATTGAAATGGCCACTATTGGTATAAATAACTTTATTCGAAGTCCTGTATCCTTTTTCATAGTTGTCCTTTTAATATTTAAGTCATTCTATAGTAAGTTCGGTAAGCAGTTTCTTAAATTTGTATTAAAAATACTTATAGTATAAAAAATTATGTTTTAAATTATATTTATCAAATACATTAAAAAAGGGCATGCTTTAGGCATACCCTTTTGATTTTAAAATAATTATATTTTTTATATTAAGATTTATTTTTTTTATTTCTTGACTTAGAAACTCTTTTTGTATTCATTTTATAAGTGGTTTTATTCAGCTTATCTATAAGTGATATTCCAACACTATACATATTCATAGTAACTGATATTTTGTCAAAATCATTTTCTTGTTTTGCTTGTATTCTTGCCTTATCATACCTTTCTAATAAAGAGAGATAGTCTATATTTTGTAAAAAAGGATAAAGAGTTATAGACTTTTTTTCCTCTTCTATCCATTGAGATAATAAACATATTACGAGTTGCTCTGGTATCCATATTTGACCTTGTGCTAACGATACCTCTATTTGTTTTACGATTGCATCATAATACACCATCAAAGGTTCCTCTTTTTTAGCTATCATTCTCATTGATTTATTAAGTTGTGATGTTGATATCACACTTCTTAAATAAGAACTATTTACTACACAATCTTGTAATTCTAAAAGTAGTACTTGCAAAGTCTCTAATAATATTTCACTATCTTCTTTACTTCCTATTTGTTTTATAGTTGCTCTCTTATTTGTTTCATCAAAAAACTGTTCTAGTGTTGTTCGTATAAATACCAACAATGCTTCTGTTTTTACGTCTCTTAGCATTGTTGGTTTTATTCTATTTTTACAAGTTTTAATTAGAAACTTGCCCATTCATCTTCACTTTCTTTTGGTTTTATTGGTGTTATATTTTTTGACGTTATTGTTTTTTTTGATGGTACTTTTTCATTTTCTTTTATTTCTATATGTTTTTTTGATGATGGTGTTTGTACTTTTTTCATATCTTTTGCTTGTACATTTTCTTTTCCATTAAACTCTTTTTCATTTGCATTTGATACTACAAGTTTTGCTATAGTATCTGTTTGCAATGCTACATCATTTGTTTGGCTTGCTATCATTGCATTTTCTTGTGTTTGTTGATCTAACGATGCTACTGCATCATTTATTTGTTCTATTCCTGAAAGTTGTTCTTTACTTGCATTTTCTACATCAGAGATTAGTTCAATTGTTTTAGTGATATTTGCATTTAATCCTGTATATCCATCTATCATTTGATCGGCTATTCGTTTTCCTGTATTTGCTTTTTGCGTCGCATTTGATACAAGTGTTTTTATCTCATTAGCGGCTTCTGCACTTCTACTCGCTAGATTTCGAACCTCTTGTGCAACTACTGCGAATCCTTTTCCTGCTTCTCCTGCTGTTGCTGCTTCTACGGCTGCATTTAAAGATAGAATATTTGTTTGGAATGCTATTTGATCTATTACTGAAATAGCTTCACTAATTGCATTTACTTCTGTATCTATATCATTCATTGCTTTTGTTGTTTGGCTTGCTAAACTTTGTCCTTCATTTGCTGAGCCTGTTAAGGATGTTGCGAATCCTGACATTCTTATTATATTATCTGTATTTGATGTGATGTTTGATGTGATCTCTTCTAAAGCCGCCGCTGTTTGCTCTAAAGCTGCTGCTGCTTCATTTGAGTTATTATTAAGAGTATCAACATTTACTAATAATACATTTGAACTTTCATCTAGTGTAAGACCATTTGATTTATTTTCGATTAACATTGTGGTAATAGCATTTCTTAAATTATTTATATCATTTACTAAAAGTTCAAATACTCCGCCTTTTTCTATATTGTGCAATGTCAATTCTTCTGTATAATCATATGCAGAGTACTTTGTTAAAACAATATTTACATCATTAAAATGTTGTTGTGTCACAGTAATCATACTATTTACACTATTTTTAAAATCTTCCAAAGTTGGATTTGAAGTAGTTGCAGTAATTATGTCGCTATATCGACCTTGTTTTACTCTTGCCATTGTAGATTTTGCAGCATCTATTAGTTCATTGTCTTCTTTAATTCCATTTTCAATTCCTTGTAAATATTCATTAAATTTTGAAGATATGATACCTATTTCATCTTCTGATGAAACTATTATTCTTGAACTTACATCTTTTGAAGTTAAAAGATTATTAACAGCATCATCAAGATTTGTTAATTTTGAAAAAACATCTCTCAATATCAATGTAGCCATGATAATCACAAATAAAATCCCTACAATATTAAGAATAATAAAAAGCACCAATGTACTTTTTGTATCATTTAAATGTGTTTCGATACTATGCATAATCTCTTCAGCTAAGTAATCATCTATTTTTTTCAAAAGATTAATTTTTGCAGTAATCTGAGAAAACCAATAAGAAGCATCGACTCCAAAACCACCAATTGTACTAGAATCTTTTGCTATCTTTCTCATTCTATTTACCTCATCTATAATATCACCTTGTAATATTTTTTTATAAAAAGCCAATACTTTAGACGTAGTTGATTTTTCAAAACTTACTAAAAAAGCATCTTGTTCGGTCATAAGTTTTATAAACTTATCTTTCATTCCAGGTAAAAACTTATTTCGTGCAAATGTATTCGACATAACTGCTCGCTCTATTCCTGCTCGCTCTTTTGACATTATAAAGTTATACCATGCACTTAAATCTCTTGCTTCATGTTTATTTGTTGCACTTGAACTACTAAGCCCAATTGAATTAATAAATGTACCATTTAAATATGTATAAAAAGCGATTGCACTTTTTGCTGGAATAGTTAATCCATCTACTTGTGATCGTATAATTGAAATATTAGATAACATCTCCACTGCAGTATTAAAATCTTTTCTTGAACTTTCATTTAATATATTTGCAGAAAGTTTATTTATTTTAGAATTTAGTATTGCTATTTTTTTATTTGTAGTCTCTTTTTGCTTTTTTAAGATAGTACTAAATTTTGCACCTTTAGAACCAATAAATCCAGCAGTAGCACCTCTTTCTTTTTGAAGTTCATGTACTAAATTTGTGGCAGATACCAAGAGTTCAATTTGTTTTTGTAAACTTGTATTTTTAATTCTTAACTGATCGATGATAAAATTTTCAGTCTTTTTCAATAATACAAGTTTTGCAGATATAGTTTTGAACCAGTAAGGTGCATCAATCCCAAAGCCACCTATCTCATTTGATGTTAATAATATATTTCTGATTCTATTAACTTCAGATACCTCTTTACCTTGTAATGTAACATCATAATAAGCCTTAGCTTGAGGAGTTGTATATTTAAAAAAACCATCCATATATGAATCTTGTGATGCAATTAAATTATTGAGTTTTACTCTAGCACCACCTTTAAATTTATCTTCACTTAGAGTATTTGTAGCAACTGCTCTTTCTATTCCTGCTTTTTCTTTTGAATTTAAAAAATTACTATATGCTATTATATTTTTTGTAATAGAAGGAGATTTTGAAATTTTTGATACTTCTATAATAGTATTTAAAAAGACTCCATTCATTTTTGAATAAAAAGCAATCGCATCTGAACCTTTTATAGATAAAGAATCAACACGCGATCTTTTTGTAGAGATATTTTTCAGTGAAGATAATGCAGAGTTTAATTTCTCATTTACACCTTCACCTAAATCAGCAATATTTTTATTGTTTAAAAACTTATCTAATTGTGAGATTTTTTCATCTGTTAATTTTCTTTGAGAAGAAAGTTTAGTTTGAAACTTCGAACCTTTTGAACCAATAAAGCCAGCAGTCATACCTCTTTCTTTTTGTGTTTCATGAATCAACAGTGAAATCTTTGTAGATAGTTCTACTCCAACATGTAGCTTTTCTAACTGAACAGATTGATTATAGTTTGTAACAATAGAGTTAGTTGATATTATCAAAATCCCTATTAATGGTATGGTCAATAACAATACCATTTTTGTTTTAATTGTTAAATTTTTAATCATTTTTTTCCTTATTTTGTGATAATTTTCGAAATTATATACAGAAAAAGTGGCAAAAAGTGTCAAGTTTTTTTATACACAAATTCATCAAAAAAGACAGAAAGTGTCAACTATTATTTAATAAAAAAATAATAAAAAATATATTCTATTATTATTTAGAAAATACAGTATAATATAAAATTGTATATTTAGTATTCAAATTACTGTTAATTATTTATCATCAAATATGTTAATATTAAACAATAAAATAAATTGGATGATAAAATGAATAATAATTTAACAACACCAATAGATAGTTTCATAAATCACAAAGCAGATACAGGGATGCAATGTGGTAACTACAGCATAGATGTACCTGAACTTAAAGAGGGGGAACAGTACAGATTTCATTTTGATGCAACAGCATGTGTGGGTTGTCACTGTTGTGAAGCTGCATGTAATGAACAAAATGGAAATGATGCAGAGATAAAATGGAGAAGAGTAGCAGAGATGGAAACAGGTATTTTTCCAGAGGTTTCTCAACTTTTTAACTCTATGTCATGTAATCACTGTGTAGAACCAGAGTGTCTCAATGGTTGCCCCACAGAATCATATATCAAACTTGATAATGGAATAGTATTTCATGAAGATGAGTCATGTATAGGGTGTCAATACTGTACATGGAACTGTCCATATGAAGTACCTGTATTTAATCCTGATCGAGGAATAGTAACGAAATGTCATATGTGTGTAGATAAACTAGAAGTTGGTGAAACACCATCATGTGTACAAGCTTGTCCAGCAGGAGCTATTGAGATTGAAGTTGTAAACAAAGATGAATGGATAAAAAATGATATGGCCAAAGAGGGAGTTGCTCCACACTTACCCGATATCAATATCACAAAACCAACTACAAGATATACTCTTCTTGAAAATACAAATGAAAAAGATTTTAAACCAGCAGATGATCATATCATACAACCTGCACATAGTGAACTGCCTTTAGTATTTATGACAGTACTAACACAAATGAGCGTTGGTGCGATGATAACTCTTGCGTTAGTAAAACTATGTACTTTATTAGGTTTTACAAATATAGATAGTGGAAGTTTTTGGTTAAGTTTATTTATTATACTTCCTGCAATGATTGGACTTCCTCTATCTGCCCTACACCTTGGTCGTCCACTCTTAGCATACAAAGCGATGAAAAACTGGAGAAACTCTTGGTTATCTAAAGAAGCATTAGCATTGGGTATCTATGCAGGTTTTGGTACAGTATTAACTTTTGCATACTTTGTTGAGTCTTCAGTTTTAATATTTATCTCGATGATAGGTGCTTTGATAAGTGGAGTATATGGAATCTACGCACAATCAATGATTTATAGAATCAAATCACGTCCTTCGTGGAATAAAAAATCTACTACAAAAAGATTTATGGGTACAAGTTATTTAGGATTATTATTGGTAAGTATTGTTTTAGTGATACAAGGTTTTTATTTAAGTGCTATATCAATATTAACTTTAACAATGCTTTTATCTACATACCATATTTCTACTATCCACAAAGAGAAAATATTTTATAAATATCTAGAGGAAAATGAAACAAACTTTTATCAACTCAATAAAACAAAGTATCTTCTAGAAAATAATTTTGCTAAACACATAAAAATAAGATATTTTACACTTATTTTATGTACGATAGTTTTACCACTAGTTTCTATTGTATTTTTGACAAATGAGAGTTACTTTAGTGCACTTTTCTTTTTAGCTTTAGCGTTCACTGGTTCTACCTCTAGCGAACTACTTGGTAGATATCTATTTTATGTAACAGTCGTGCCTTTAGGATTAGCAGGAAACTTTTTTGCAGGAAATCAAAGAGGAAGAGATTATAAACAAAATGACAAAAAGGATTCTCATGTTTAAATCACTACTTAAAAAAATCATATCTACAGATATAAAAGAAGATAAATACTCATACACAAAAGATATGAAATTTGGAACAATAGCAAAAAATAATGCACCAGATATTTGGGTACGAAGTACATGTGGTTACTGTGGTGTAGGGTGTGGTTTGTATATTGGAGTTAAAGATGATAAAGCAGTAAGAACTAAAGGTGATCCAGCTCACCCTGTATCAAAAGGAACTTTATGTCCAAAAGGAATCATGGAACATGAGATGGTACACTCACCCAATAGAGTTTCAACTCCTATGATAAATAAAAATAACACTTTTCAAGCAGTAGAGTGGGATGAAGTATTTCAATACACATCCGATAAATTTAAAGAGATTCAAAAAAAATATGGGAAAAGCTCAGTTGCTTGCATCTCAACAGGACAGTTTTTAACTGAAGACTTTTATACATTAGGTAAGTTTATGCAGCTAGGATTAGAGTCAAATAACTATGATGGTAACACAACTTTATGCATGGCAAGTGCAGTGATGGGATATAAACAAACATTTGGAAGTGATGGACCACCTGCTTCATATGAAGATTTCTCTCATGCTGATGTTATTATGCTTATTGGTGCAAACATTGCTGATAACCACCCTATTTTAAAACTACATATTGCTAAAAACAAACAAATAACAGGGAAAAAACCAACGATTATTGTAATCGATCCTAGGTTTTCAAAGACAGCCAATATGGCGGATATATTTGTGCCTTTAGCTCCTCGTAGTGATTTGGCTTTAATGAATGGGTTATGTCATATTATTTTAGAACAAGGCTGGGAAGATACAAAATTTATACAAGATAGAACAAGTGGATTTAAAAAGTTTAGAAAACATATCATGGAAAACTATAAACCGCAAGATGTAGCAAATATTACAGGTCTTAAGATAGATACACTTTATGAAATAGCCCGTGTATATGCAAAAGCGCCAAAAGCTTTAAGTGCATGGACAATGGGAGTAAACCAATCAAGCATTGGAACAGATACTGTAAGTGCAATTTGTAATCTTGCATTAATTACTGGAAACTTAGGGAAAAAAGGAGCAGCACCTTTTAGCATAACTGGTCAATGTAATGCTATGGGTACACGAGAGTTTGGATTTACCTCTTCTATTCCTGGATATAGAAACTTTGCAAATGAACAAGATAGAATAAATTATGCAGATATAGTAAATGTGCCAGTAGAACTAGTCCCTAAAAAAAGAGGATACTCTTACCCTCAGATTATTGAAGCAATCGAACGTGATGAGATAAAAGCTTTATGGATTACTGCCACCAATCCTTTGGTAAGTTTCCCCGATCAAAATAGACTTCGCAAAGCATTTAAAAAACTAGATATTTTGGTAGTACAAGATGCTTTTATGTCTGAAACTGCGCAAATAGCTGATGTTATATTTTCAGCTGCAACATGGGGAGAAAAAGAGGGAACATACACAAATAGTGAAAGACGATGTAATTATGCGAAAAAAGCAATTGAACCACTGGGTAAGTGTATGAGTGATGCAAATATTATCATAGAGTTCTCAAAATATTTTGAAGGTAAATATGAACTTTTATTTAAAAACTTTAACTCTAGTGCTGATATTTTTGATGAGATAAAAAAAGTGAGTGCGGGTAGATTGTGTGATTATACAGGAATGAGTTACGACAAAATTGAAAAACTTGGTGGTATACAATGGCCTTGTAATGAGACATATCCTGAAGGGAAAAAAAGACTTTACACAGAAGAGATGAAGTGTAATACAGAAGATGGCAAAGCAAAACTTTTACCCATTGACTGGAAACCATTGACTGAGAGCTTAAATGACAAGTTTCCATTTACTTTAAATACTGGACGTACAGTAGAACAATGGCACACAAGAACAAAAACAAAATCAATAGCATTACTGAATAATTTAGCTCCTGAAGCATGGTGTGAAATCAATCCAAAAGATGCAAAAAAATTGAAAATAAAAAGTGGCGACAGAATCAAGATAAAAAGTAAAAGAGGTGAAGTGCATGATATCATTGTAAAAGTAACTGAAATCGTAAGACAAGGCGATGTTTTTGTACCCTTTCATTTTAATACTCAACTTGTAAATAAACTCACACTTTTTGATTTTGATCCAAAATCTTTCGAACCAAACTATAAACAATGTGCAGTAAATATAATCACTTATTCAAAGGAAAAACATGATAACCCAACTTATACAAGAAAATAAAATTGAAATATTTTTTCAACCTATAGTTTCTATTAAAAACAAAAAGATTTTTGCATTTGAAGCACTAACACGAGCCTATGATGAAAATAATGATTTCATATCTCCTATGTACCTTTTTGAGCAAGCAAAAAAAGAGAATATATCACATACTCTTGATTCGTATGTAAGAGAGCTAGCTCTTGAAAAATTTATCCCTTATCATAAGAAAAACAAAGAGGTATTACTTTTTTTAAATTTTGAATCATCTTTTATAGATAGTGAAGAATATGATACATTTATCACAACAGTAAAAAAATACAATATATGTAGTTCAAATATAGTTTTAGAGATTAAAGAGGATGAGATAAAAGATAACCATTCTATCAAAAAATTTGTTGACTTGTATAGAAAAAATGGTTTTATCATCGCTATTGATGATTTTGGTACTGGGTATTCTAGTTTTGATAGACTCTCTTTAATCAAACCAGATATTGTAAAAATGGATCGTTCACTTATTTTTAATATCAATCAAAACTTCATAAACTCAGAAATACTAACTGCCGTATCTAATATGTGCCATAAAATAGGTGCGATAGTTTTAGCAGAAGGTGTTGAAGAAAAAAAAGAGATTTTAAGTTGTATGGAAAAAGATATCGATATTTTTCAAGGCTTTTATTTCTCCAAACCAAAAAAAGATGTTGATTTAAATCTCAATACTCACTTACTAAAATCAATTGAAGATATAGGTGTACATTACAAACAAAATATAAGTGATATCATAAACAATAAAAAACTTTTACATAAAGAGTCTCAAAACTTAAGTAAAGAGATCAGTCATCTATTTAATGCAAGTCATAATACTATCACGCAAGAAGTAAAAAAAATTATTGCAAAACATAAAAAACTGGAAGCTATTTATACAATTGAATTCACTACAGGTATTCAAAAAAATGATACAATAATCAATGTAAAAGAAAATACATTGTTCAATGCAACAAAAGATGGTCATGACCATACTTTAAAAGAGTATTATTTTATAGCAAAAAATTCATCTAGATGTGACTATTTAAGTGGTACTTATGTTTCAAGAGCTAGTGGAAATATGTGCATAACATACTCCTCTATTACAATGATTCAAGGTATAAAATACATTTTATGTCTGGATATTAAAACATCATAAAGGATTCTATATGCAAGAATTTATAGGAACATACAGAACAAATATACAAGATATAGAAAAATTTCTAATTGAAACTATACGAAACACAGGACACCTTGAACAAAAAGAAAAAAGTAATTTTGATAGACTATTTAAAGTTTTTCCATCATTGGAGCTTGTTTATATTTGTGACCAAAAACAACTTATACAAACTTCTCCAAATATCTATAGAAATAAACAAACTCAACTTCAAGTAGGAGATAGTAGAAAATATATCTTGGATAAACTCAACTTCAATGATACAGATATTTCTATATCTCAGCCATATATCAGTAGTGCTACTGGAGATACTTGTATCACTGTTGCGAAAAAAGAAAATGGTAATATATATTTTTTAGATTTTAAAGTGATTGAACTTTTACAACGACTTGGACTTGTAGAGATACACAAAGAGTTCAATATCATCAGTAAAAGTTTTTATTTTATTACAGCTATGGTGATGATGGTGTTAGCACTTTTTACTATAGGATATTCTTCATATGAGTTTATAAACTCTGTTTTTTTTAAAGCTGGACTCTCTATAGAATCTATTTTTAAACCAGTGATTGCATTAACTTTAGGTCTTGCTATTTTTGATCTTGCGAAAACTATTATAGAACAAGAGGTAGTTTTTAAGAACTATTCAAAAAATAGCAGTAGTGAGTATAAAGTACTTATTAAATTTTCGATTACTATTATTATTGCTTTATTGATTGAGTCGTTGATGGTTGTATTTAAAATCGCGATTGATAACTATGCACAAATGATACATGCGGTGTATTTAATAGGTGGTGTTTCGATGCTATTTATAGCGTTAGGTTTATTTATATATTTTACTAAAAAAAGATCGTAAGATCAATTTTTAGTATTATTTTTATCAGGTGATGTAAAAATAGACAACCATCTTAAAAGAAATAAGAAAAGTAAAACACCACAAAAAATCAAGATATGAAAATTAATCGAATTTGTCAATAATGTATCGATACTATTAATTTCAACTTCATTTATTTTTACTACATTTACGATCAATTCTCTTAAGGTCAAAATGATAAAAGCATCTATTAAAATCCTTATCTTCACCCTTTTTTCTCGTAAAAAACTCATAACTGCTCGCACGATTTCTAGCATAATTATAAAATACAAAAGATATATGATGATTACTATCATACTATTTGTACCTATAGCTATTGCAAATAAAATAATTGCAAGTATTAATTCTATGTAAAACTTATTATAAAAAAAAGCTCTAAATCTTCTCAATGGATATCCTTCTTATATTTATTATAAGATTATATCTAATTTATACTCGATTTTATATAATTTTCTAGTTTAGACTTTTTAATTTCCCCAATGAATTTTTCTACAAAAAAACCTTCTTTTGTATATAAAAAAGACTCTGGAATCATTTTGATATCATCAAATGCTTTTGCTAAAACAAAATTTTCTTTTCCTACTGTTACAGGGAAATTTACCTTATGTTTTTGCATAAAAGCTAATAGTTCTTTTTCATCTTTTTCTTTCTCAAATAATACACCAATAATAATAAAATCATTTTTATATTTTTCTTGAAGCTCTACAAATGTTGGCATCTCTTTGATACAAGGTTTACACCAAGAAGCCCAAAAATTAATCAAAACCATTTTTCCATTTAATTGTTTTGAAAATAAAACTCCATCAGAAACTTCAAATGTAATTTTCTCACCTGTAGTTGTAGTCAAAGTATAATTATCTGCTTTTAAAATCTCTTTCTTTTGCACTAACGTACTTTGTACCTCTTGTGCTTTTTGAGGTTTTGATTCACATCCTATAAAAAATAATGCAAAAATAATTGCATATAAAGATACTAATTTCATTTTATTTTCCTATTTATAAATTTCTGATTCTACTAAATCTAACAATGCTTTATGACTTAACTTATGTAGTTTTTTTCCATTAACAAAAAATGTTGGAGTACCTCGTACACCTAAAGTGCTAGCATCTTTTCTATCTTCATCAAGCATATTATCAATATCATTATTTTCAAAATCTGCTCTTAATTTTTTCATATCTAAGCCAGCAGAAGGTAACAATGTCCATAATAACTCTGGTTTTGGATTATTGTGTTGTGCCCATTTATTTTGATTTTTAAATATCACTTCAAGCGCTTCATTGTATTTATTTTGCAGTCGCGCTGCTTCTAAAAGTCTTACTGTAAACTTAGAGTTTCCATGATTTGCTAAATATCTAATAACTAATTTTGTTTCATCTTTATAGTCATTGAAAACCTCTTTGATAATAGGATGAAATGCACTACAAGATTCACATTCTGGATCTAAAAACTCTGTTATTATGACATTGTTTTTATTTAATCCAAATGATGGAGAATGTTGTCGCACAAATGGTGCTCCTTTTGTATTTGCAGATAGCTCTTGATTTTTACTATCCATACTATTTTGATATGCCGTAACAGCTACAAAAAAACCTACTATTAGTAATACAACTAAACCTAAAACAACTTTTTTATTTTTCATAAATCACTTCCCTCTTCCTAAAATCAATAATACAAAAAGCATTAAATATGCAATCAACGACAAAAATGGAATAGTTATAAAACCAAACCAGTTTATATACTCAGTAGAACATGGTACTCCACTTACACAAGGAACGATTGATTCTGGAATAATATCAAACATCAATAAATTATGATATATAGAAAAAAACAATCCTGTCACTACTAAAATCATTGCGTACTTAAAAACTTTATCATCTGGATAAAGTATATTAATTAAAAAGATTAAAACTAATGGGTACATAAATATTCTTTGATACCAACACATCGAACATGGTACAAACCCCATAATTTCACTAAAAAATAAACTTCCTAGTGTAGCAACTCCAGCAACTAAAAAACACAACAATATAATCGTCGTATTTATCTCCTTTTTTATATACATCTTATTCCTTTTCGTATAAGTTAAAATAATATATTTTACGAATAATATCTAAGATAAGTAACTCATAAGTTAATCATTAAAACTAAAAAAGTAACTTTATCATAAAATTATATTTATATTCCTTTAGTTGTTTCTTCATCAAAACTCGATAAAATAAATATATTCAAATCTAAAGGTCAAAAAATTGGAAAAAAAGATAGAACAAGCAAAGTTATTACTTGATGCTTTGCCATATATAAAAGAGTTTAAAGATGAAGTTTTTGTTATAAAGTATGGTGGATCTGCACAAATTAATCCAGAACTAAAAGATAGATTTGCCCAAGATATCATACTATTATACATGGTAGGGATTAAGCCCGTTATTGTTCATGGTGGAGGAAATAAAATCAACTCAATCTTAGATAAGATGCAGATTCAAAGTGAATTTGTTGATGGTATGAGAGTAACAGATGAGCAAGTTATGGAAGTAGTTGAGATGGTATTAGCTGGAAATATCAATAAAGAGATCACTACGCTTTTAAATATTCATGGTGGAAAAGCACTAGGTATTACAGGAAAAGATGGTGACTTTTTAATTGCTGAGCCTAAAGATGGTGGAAAATATGGACTTGTGGGAAATATCACAAAAGTAAATAGTGAAGTAGTTGAAAACTTACTAACAGAAAAGTTTATCCCTGTTATTGCACCTATTGCATCAGGAAATGAAGTAAACCATCCAGGATTTAACATAAATGCAGACCTAGCAGCTAGTAAAATTGCAGGAGCTTTAAACGCTCGTAAAATCATTTTTATGACAGATATTGCAGGAGTTATGGATAAAGAAAAAAATCTTTTACAAACTTTAACAGAAGAACAAATAAATAATTATAAAAATGATGATACAATCACAGGTGGAATGATACCAAAAGTTGATGCTTGTCTTGAAGCTATTCATGGTGGTGTAGAAAAAGCACATATCATTGATGGAAGAATTGAACATTCTATCTTACTAGAGGTATTTACAAGTGAAGGAATTGGTACAGTAATCAAAAAATGAGTTTTATAAACTAAAAGGAAAAAAATGGAATATCCAAAATTTACTCAAGAACATAAATCATTAATGGCAAAATATCTTACAAAAGAGGTATTTGAAGAGTTACAAAACACAAAAACAGCAAACGGTTTTACAATTGAAAATGTTGTTAATTCTGGTGTACAAAATCCAGATAGTGGCATAGGTGCATACGCAGGTGATAAAGAATCGTATACAACATTTGGAGCATTTTTTGATCCAATCATCGAAGAGTATCACGGTTTTACAAAAGAAGATATGCATAAAACAAATTTAAATCCAGATGATTTAAAAGCCCCTAATCCGGATCCAGATAATGAGTTCATCGTATCTACAAGAATTAGAGTTGGTCGAAACTTAGATCAGTTTCCTTTAGGACCTGCTATCTCTGATACACAAAGAAAAGAGATACAAACAACAGTTACAAATGCACTGAACTCTTTAGATGGTGAATTTAATGGTCAGTATTACTCACTAGATGACTTAAGTGATGAAGATAGAGATACACTTATCAAAGATCACTTTTTATTTAAAGAGGGAGATAGATTTTTAGAAACTGCTGGGTTAAATAGAAACTGGCCTAAAAATAGAGGGATATTCCATAATACAAACAAAACATTTTTAGTATGGGTAAATGAAGAAGACCAGCTTAGAATCATCTCTATGCAAAAAGGTGGAGATATCAAAGAGGTATTTACACGACTGATAAATGCTATTAAACATTTAGAAAAAACTATGGCATTTTCATTTTCTGAACACTTAGGATATATCACATCGTGTCCTACAAATCTAGGAACTGCGATGAGAGCTAGTGTACATATAGCTGTACCTAAGTTAGCAGAAGATATGGATAAGTTTAAAGAGATTACAGATAAATATCACTTACAAATTAGAGGTACAGATGGAGAACACTCTAAAAGTACTGGTGGAGTTTATGATATCTCAAATAGAAGAAGACTTGGAGTAACTGAAGTTCAGTGTGTTCAAGATATGTATGATGGTGTTGTAGAACTTATCAAAATGGAAAAATCACTATAAGATTTTTTCTTTAAAACGTTCAAGACATTATATAAAACATACATTGTCTTGAACGAAAAACACTCCAATACAACTCATTTTCTCACCACTATCTACGGAAAATTTAATACTCTATATGATACAATCCATTGTTAATAATTTAACAAAAGGATTTATAGTTGTTAGACAAATTTAGTATTGAAGTTTTATTATATCTTCCTCCATTTTTATTTGATTCAAAAGAAGAATTAGAATTATTCATTCAATCAAGTGCAAAAGAATCTAGCTCAAATATTGAGATAAAATTTGTATCTGAACTATCAAACAAAACTCAAATAGTTATATCTTTAGTGCGTGAAAACCTAGGTAAATTTGATATAGAATTTTATAATAAATATCAAGATAACAAACTAAAATTTCTCTTTTTTTATTTTCAAGATGTTAGTGTTGATATCGATGATATTGATGATGATATATATAAACGAATCGAATTTAAAGATGAATTAGCTACAAATATAAATATATATAATGAATTTGAGTTTATAGATGATTTAAAAGAGACATTAACACTCAACCTAAAAACATCTATCTCAGATATCTTACACAGAACAAATCACTCCAAAATAAATGCATCGGTTCTAAATAAAACAAAAGGTTCAAAGTTTTTTGACCATAATAACAACTTACGAAAAGTAGACAACTTTTTAAGAAGAGAAAAAAGAATCTCTTTGATAAATGGCTTAGGTGGAGTAGGTAAAACCGCCTTAGCTATAGAATACGCTGTACAATCATTAGAAAACAATATCCACGACTACGTTATCTGGCTTGATGTTCAAAATGGTATAGATAAAGAGCTACAAACTTTTACAATATCATATCTAGTAAGTAATACAGATGATGGTAAACAAGGTAAAGAATATTACGATAGAAAATTTAACGACTTTATAGAAGAACATCCAAATTCTTTAGTAATTTTTGATAATTATGAAAACGAAACAAGCCTAAAAGAACTAAGTGAATTTTCAAACAAATATAAACAACTAGACATCATCATAACATCAAGAGAAATCATTCCTACTTTAGATATACATCCTATAGAACTAGAAGTATTTCAAAAAATAGATGATGCACTAGAGATGTTTATACTTAACTCTAATAGAGAGTATCTATCAAGTGAAAAAGAGACTTTAAAAGAGCTTTTAGAACACTTAGGTAAACTTCCTCTTGCATTAGAGATAACGGCAAATTTTCTTTCAGATTCTGGAATGGATGTCAAAACATATCTAGCTGAATTCAAAAAAGAGAGTTTAAAACTTTTTGATAAACTAGATGACTATAAACCTGAGTTTCATCTAGAAAACTTAAGAGCAACACTTAAAATAAATAATAAAATAGTTAAAAACAAAAACTCCATGGATTTATTAAAAATATTTGCACTTATCTCACCAGAACCTATATCTAAAGATATCATAGAAACTTATCTTCGAGAAGAATTGTCAATATCCGAGTTTGATATAAGACTTCGTTTAAAAGAACTAGAAAAATTTTCTTATATCAAAAAATCTAACAACAACTACTCTATGCATAGACTTCTTCAAGAAGCGATAAGAGTGGAATATTTTGAAGAGGAAAATACTCAACAAATAGTACTTTTAACAAAACTTTCTTTAGCTATATTTCATTGGTTTGCTGATTCATTAAATGAATATAAATATGGAAATTACTTTAGCCAAACAAAACTACATATTGATTTCATATTAGAAAAATGGGAAAACCTAGACATTAATGAAGCCAAAATGTATTTGTATACTTGTATATCGGAATATATCAAAGATTTGGGTGGATGTAAAAAAAGCATATTAAACTATAGTAAAAAAGCTATAGATTTAATTGAAAGTATTACTATAAAAGACAATGACAAAGCTATTATCTTTATACAATATGCAGGTGCATTATCTTTAAATATAAAATATACAGAATCAATTGCAATTTTGAAAGATATTTTAGGTTTGTCAATTAAAAATGAAATATTGGCAACTATTAATAATGATTTAGGATGTCTTTTTGATAATCTTCATGATACCGATATGGCTATTTCTTATTGTAATAAATCTTTACAAATATTAATAGAGATTTATGGTATTCATCATCCACGAATATCTACTTCTTATTCAAATTTAGCATCTATGTACAGAAAACAAAAAAATTATGAAATTGTTAAAGAATATCAAAATAAATCATTATTAATTAATAAAGAATTCTTAGGAGATAATCATCCTCGAACAGCTCATAGTTATTGGTGGTTAGGTTTTTTTTATGCAAATGATATAATCAACTATCCTCAATCTTTTAAAAATCTTTTTCTTGCACAAAAAATTCTATTAAGTTTAGAATTATCACCAAAAAATATAAATCAGATTAAAGAAATATTCATTAGCATTAAAAAGACAAGAAATAATCTAACAAAAATACAAAGTAACCAAAAAATATCTATAAACAAACAAATAGATGAACTTAATAAATTACTTCTTGAAAAAGGGTTTAAAAAAATGAAACTAACGAAACTAAAATGATAGATATAAACATACTCATTATCTATAATGATAAATTTTCAGAGATAAGAAATCAACTTGTAGATAAATATAGTAAAACTTATCCTTTAACTTTTTTAGATATCAAAAATGACAACTTAGAAGACGAGATAAAAAATAGTGACATCCAAATCATCATCATCGATGACACTATGGAAAATTTCACAAATGAACTTTATGAAAAAATAAAAAACAAATTTTTATCTTTTTACTTTCACAAGTCTAATATAAAACTAAATAAACCTGATATGAAAAGTATCATGTCAAGAAATAGTTTCAAAAAAACGGTAGAAAATAAAAGTGACTTTCACAATATAAATGAACTCTTTGAAAATATAAATACTACTTTAATAGAACAAATAGCCATAAAAGAAAAAGAGATAAAACCAGATATTGATTCTACTTATTTAGAAGCTATTAAAGTACAAGATTATTTTTCTATAAAAGATATGGAAATCAATGATTTAAAAGATAAAAAAGAGATATATTTTGTAGGTGAAAATGGAGATGGTAAAACAGTTTTACTGCAAGCTATACTTTTAGCTCTTAAAGGTGATGAATATTCAGGTTTAGCTGAATTATATCTTGGAAAAGAAAAAGAAAAGATGAGATTATCTACCATTGATACAAAGTGGAATGATGAATATAAAACATATAAAAAAGTAAAAAATATTTTTGCTTATGGTATCAATAGAAATAAGATAAATGATAAACTAAGTAAAGAAGGTTTAGGATATTCTGCATTGTTTGATACACCAAGTGTGAATCGTACTACATATTTGAGAGAGCCAGAAGTACTTCTAAAAAAAGAATCAAATATTATAAATGATTTTATCATAAAAATAGAAAATTTAATGGGTGATAAGCTAAAAATTTTAAAATCTGAAAATGAAGTAAAATTTAAAGAAGTGGATGGGATAAATATAGACTTCGATATGTTATCAGAAGGTTATAAAAGTACTATTATATGGCTTTGTGATTTACTCTCTCGTCTTATGGAGAATCAAAAAACTATCGGGAAGCTAGAAGATTTTGAAGCAATAGTTTTAGTAGATGAAATAGACTTATATCTTCATCCTAAATGGAGATATGATTTTGTATTTAAACTTAGAAAAATATTCCCTAAAATTCAATTTATCATGACTACTCATAGTATAGTTACTATTTTAGGTGCAACAGATAACAATGAAACTAATGATGAAACGGCATTTTATAAAATATATAAAGAAGATGGAAATACAAAAGTAACTAGTCAAATAAATGACATATCTACTTATACTGCAAATATATTAATTACCTCTCCTCTATTTGACTTAAGCAGTGTAAAGGTAAGAGGTTTTAATGATAAACAGCTTGGTACTGACGATTATATATACAGTGAGATACATCAAGAAGTAAGAAAATATATGAAAGACAATCCTAGCGCACTAGATGAAAATGTAAAAGCAAAAGTAAGAGCTGAGTTACAAGAAAGATTGGCAAAACTGAGAAAAACATGAGAGAAATAAGTTCTACCAGAAGAGGTAAAATCCATTCTCATTTAGAAAGCGATACAGTCCAAAAAGCTTTTATACAAAATAAAGAAGATGAAAAATATTCTAGTAAAAGTGCCTATAATGATGGCGATTCCGATAAAGAAAACAGTATAAAATGGACTCTAAAACAAATTTATTATAATAAATGCGCATTTTGTGAATCGGATATAACGAATGACTTTGGAGATATAGAACATTTTAGACCAAAAAATGGAAATGAAGATAAAATTAAGAAGTGTGTCAATACATACTCTTATTATTGGTTAGCTTTTAGCTGGGATAATTTACTTCCTTCTTGTAGTAGATGTAATGGTAAAAAAACAAATTGTTTTGATATAGGTGGAGATAGAGCAACCTATGACACAAGTGATAATTTAGAAAACTTACACTACAAAACAGAAGAATACAATAAACAAGAAGTGCCAAAACTTTTACATCCTGAATATGATACATTTGAACATAAAATAAGTTTTGATGATAAAGGAAAAATTTGTTCAGAAGATGAAAGAGTTCTATATACAATTAAAATTTGTGACTTAAATAGACCTTTATTATCAAAAGATAGACAAGATATCATCGTTGATTTTATAAATGATTTACAAGAACACATAGTCTCTTTTGAGACGCATTATAATGAAGAGAATTTTGATATGTGTTTAGAATACTTTAAAACTACTATAGCTAATTTTATTAAGCATTCAAATAAACAATATCCATATTCACTCATAAGAAAATATGTTAAAGATAATTTTGAAGATTTTATAAATAATTTAGATATTAAATCAAAAGATGAAGAATTTTCAAAAGAAATTATACTAGTTGCTTTTGAAAGCTATTCAAAGTAAAATCACTATAACTTATACTTATTAACACTCAATTAACACCTTAAAGATAAAATTCCAAAATTAAATTTTATCTTTAAGGAAAATATATGAAACTACACTATTCTTTAGTGACTCTTTTAGCACTCTCTTCGCTTCAAGCAACACAAAACCTAGGAACAATCAACATCTCATCATCAACTATCGATGATAAATTCAATTCAAATAAACTTGATGTTTCAAATACTGCAATCATAAGTGGTACAGAAGTTGAAGAGATACACAGTGAAAATTTAGCAAATGTACTCAATACAATTCCAGGGCTAACTGCTAGACAAAATGAAGGTGACTCAAACAAAATACACATAAGAGGTATAGGTGCTGAGATGTATATGGGTGAAAAACCTGGGGTTGCTATAGTTATTGATGGTGTACCAGTGCAAGAGCGAGCTGGTAGTGTAAACATAGATAGTGATAACATAGAATCAATTAAAATCATAAAAGGTGGCGCATCATATCTATACGGAAATGATGCTTTAGCGGGTGCAGTTATCATTACTACAAAAAAAGCAAAAGCAAAAAATGGTGGTTTGATTACTATTGAAAAAGGTAGTTTTGGATATAGCAAATATTTAGGGAGATTTTCTGCTGCTACTGAAAACTTTGCTTTAAATTTGCAAGCTAGTAAAAAAGAAAGTGATGGATACTGGGACAACTCTGATTATTGGGCAAAATCATACAACGGTAAATTTCAATATTATATAGATGATACAAGTGATATCACACTAGGAGTAGATAAATCAACACGTTTTGAAAATGATTCTGGTTCTATTACACATACTGTAAATGGTGTAAACCAAATAGAAACAAATCCAAAAAGTAATGGAGAGGTTGGGTATTCTACTGAATATGATATAGAACTTGATAAATACTTTTTAACATACTCTAAAGATTTTGATCATGGTGCAAACTTTATGACACAAGTGTATAAATACGAAGATACTACAAAAAATAAAAATGGAGCATTTGATAATCCTCTAATAAATAGTGGATTATTAAGAGATGATCATAAATATAACTCATTTGCAAATACAAAACAAAAAGGTTTAAAATCAGAATACAGACTCGATGGCGATACTATTGCATCTATGATTGGTATTGATGTAGCACATAATGAAGAGGATAAAAATAGTATTTATAGAGTTGATTATACAAGCAGAGGAAAAACAACTCCAAAAGGTACAGTTGCAAGTGATACAAAATCAAAAGAAAATATAAAAGCTCTTTATGGTGAGATAAAATATGGTATCACGAACAAATTAGTATTATCTGCAAATGCTAGAGTTGATAAAATATCATACGATTATACAAACAATCTTAAGTCTACATCATGGGATAAAGATTTTGATGAAACATCATATAAACTAGGAGCTACATATAAACTAAAAGAAAACTCTGTAATTTATACAAATACATCTACAGGTTTTAGAGTACCTACATTGGCTCAAATGTATGCAGGTGATATGACAACTTCAACTTATAGTGGAACATACTCAAATAATACAGAAATTAAAACAGAAACAACTACTAACTATGAGCTAGGATACAGAGGAAAAACATCTGTACATTCATATGATGTAGCTATTTATCAACTCAATAGAGATGATGTTATAGGAAGAAGTAGTGGAAACTATGCTAGTACTAAAGGGGTAAATGTAAATTACGACAATATGGCTGATATCGAAAATAAAGGTATTGAGATGAGTCTAAACAGTGATAAAAGTAAAACTCTTTCATATAGTGTTAATTATACTTACTTAGACTCAAAATATACAAAATATGATGAATACAATCTTATTTTAAATGAAGGCGGAGTTGTCGATCAAAATACTGATGGGGATACAAAAGATGACTATGTGGAAGGTGTATATAATCTAAAAGGAAATACTGTTCCAAGAACATCTAAACATACAGTAAATATTGCTACAAATTATAAAGTAGTAAGTAATCTACTTCTTACTGCTGAAGTTAACTATCGTTCAAGTCAATATGCAGATGAATTAAACAGAGTAAAAATAGAAGGTTATTCTGTGCTAAATATTAGAACAAAATATGATATAAAAATTGCAGGATTTAAAACACAACTTTTTGCACAAGCAGACAATATCTTAGATAAACAATTTTATATGATGCCAAGAGTAACAGGAGATAGAAATGATGATGGAATCTATAATAAAGGAGATATGGGTCTTACTATAAATCCAGGAAGAACATATCTTGCTGGTTTATCAGTAAAATTCTAGGCTAAATTATGGTTAATTTTATTAAAAGAGATAAAAATGATATGTTCAAGAATCCTATTTTAGGGTTCTTATTTAAAAATGAGATATTTTTATTTACACTTCGTGTAACTGTTGTATTTTTCTTTTTTCATGCGATATTATATGGATTTGCAAATCCTACAAAAGAAAACCTTTTTACTGGAGCACTTTTTTGGGGAATATTTTGGGCACTATTTATAGTAGCTACTCTCCCCTCTTTTGGAAGAATATTTTGTGGTATATGTCCCCATGGATTCTTAGGAAAATATATCACAAAACTAGGTTTACAAAAAACTATGCCAAAATGGATGTAAAACAGATATATAGGTATCTTCATATTAGTAGTTGGATGGTGGGGTATATATTATACTTTTCCAGGATTTTGGAAATCACCACTTGGTACTGCTTCGATGTTTTTTGGTATGACTATTATCGCTTTTATTTTTTATTTTATTTTTAAAAATATGAGTTACTGTAAAAGTATTTGCCCTATAGGAACACTCACCCGTGCTTACGATAAACTAGCATTTACTAAACTAGAAACATATACAGATAGTTGCGCTACATGTAAAACATTTGATTGTGCAACTGCATGTAGTTATAATCTAAAACCTTTTACATTTGTCAAAAAAAACTCTACTGATGATTGTACACTTTGTATGGATTGTGCTGTTTCATGTGAAGCAGTTAAATTTAAAATCACTAAACCAGCTGATAAACTTCATGGTAAATTTAAAACGCTACCTGCTGAAATTTGGACATATATTTTAATCTTGGCAGCTATTCCTGTTTCGATGAATTTTGCTCATGGATTACAAAGAAGTAAGATATCAGATGAGATGGTATGGAATCAAACAGCAGTATACTTCTCATCTCCCGAACTAGGTGGGATGTTTGCTTTTTTATATGCTATTTTATTTACGAGTATATCAGCTATTTTAGGATTTTGGTTAGCTTCAAAAGCTCTCAATAAAGATTTCAAAACTACGTTTACTACACTTGGATATGGTTATGCACCTTTATTTATTTTGGGTTCATTAGGGCATGCAATTGAAAGTTTTTTTACAAGAGGCTATGAAAATATTGTTGAAGGATTTGCACAAGGTTTTGGTTTTCGTGTTGATGTAAATGATTTAGCATCTAGAGGTGACGAGTGGTTACACTATTTTTCTATATTTAAATGGGTAGCTGTTATATGGACACTTATTTTGATTTATCAAAGATTAAAACTTATAGAAGCCACAAAAATGAGAAAAATTCTTGGGTATTTTTTCACTTCATTTTTATTAATCTTTTTCATAATGGTTAATGTTTATAGAAGTTATATCTTTGATACATATGGCGCAAAAGAAAGAGGATCACACTCTAGTCACTCAAAAAATATGACAAAAGTGTCAACTCATCCTATACAAATCAAGTAACAGTTTCAAAAACTGTTATTTGGTTTCTTCCATTATGTTTTGAGTTATATAATGCTTTATCTGCATTATCGTATAACTCATCTATCGTGATTGTACTATTTGCTTTTTGAGTACAAATCCCCATAGAAACTGTCACTATTTTTTCTTTATTGAGTGTGTGTTCCATAGCTTCTGTATTGATTTTTTCTTGAAGTTTTTTTGCCATTTTTAAAGCATTTTTTTCATCTTTATTTGTAGTTACCACTAAAAACTCTTCGCCACCTACTCTATAAGAACACTCTGATGCTCTTTTAAAAACATTTTGCATGATAGAAGCTATATTTATCAAAACATCATCACCTTTTAAATGTCCATAATGATCGTTATATTTTTTAAACTTATCAACATCTATTAAAATAAAAGAGATATACCCATTACAGCGAGTACAATGATTCATTTGTATTGGTGCATTGTTTAAGTAGTGTCTTTTATTAAAAAGATCTGTTAACCCATCTGTTATAGATACTCTTTGTACTTCTTCATATACTTCATTTAATTCATTTTCTTTTTTTTGTAAAAACCTATAATAATAAACAACCATAACCAATAATAATAGTAATATTATGATAGAAACTTTTACTAATAATTCGCATAAAAACTCATATTGTTTACTCACATCAATCAAGATATTTATATACCCTACTTCTTTTTTATTGATATCATAAAATGGATTGGTGTGGATAAAATATCTACTAGTTCCATTTTCAACATAATCATGTTCATGATGTTCGTGTGCAATATTTTCATCAAGATGAAATTTTAAATCATCTCCAATATGAGAAACTGTTGAGTCGATTATGTATAAAGAACCCATCATTTTATAATTTATTTCTCTATTATTTTTTTTCCACAATTCAAAATTTTCTTTACTAACAAGCTCTTTTTTAATAGTAAAAATAATATCTACATTTGTGGATCTTGATAATTTTGGAGTCAGTTTATCTATCTCTTTACCCAACTCAATAAAACCAATAAGTTCCCCATCAACAAACCACGGTAATACAACACGAAGTGTCAAATTATGTAAAACACCAAACTCTACACCACTACTTAGTTTTAAATTTTTTGATGCATTATCAAGAGTAGTTCTTCTAATCATATCAGAGTATTTTGTTTTATTGTGCAGTCGTATAAAATTTTGTTTATTTATTTTATGTATATAAAAATGTGTTATATCATATCTTGCATTATAGGATTCATATGTATCCAAAAGATAACTATATAAAGATTCTCTATCGTTTTCTTGAAAATAATTAATAGTTTTTTGATCTTTTTCAAGCTGTTCTATTAAACCAAGCATCAAATCTGTATCTTGTTTAACAATACGAGAAAGCGATTTTGAAACAATATCAAATGTCTCATCTGCTTTATTTGAAATATTTTTTTCTAATAGATAAAAATTAGAATAAACAGAAACAAATGCTATTAAAAACAATCCCAAAAACAGGGGAAATATAATTTTAAATACGATATTAATCTGTTTCATCTCATACTCCTTCTCTCTGATAATTCATGTTATCATAAATTATTTTAATTTATTATTATTAATTTCATCTACTAAATTAACACCTGTTTAACACATACTAGCTATTATTTATCATATAAACGATAAAGGTTATTAAAATGAATATTGAATTAGTAAAAGATATTATTGACTACGGAGTTATAGGTCTTTTGATTTTTATGAGCTTTTTATCACTATGGTTTTATATAGAACGTTTATTTTTTTTTAAAAATATAAACTTAAGTACTTATCAAGACAAACAACTCTTAGAGATAGAGATTACAAAAAATATAGCAATCATCTCATCAAATGCATCAAATGCACCATATATCGGACTTTTGGGAACTGTTTTTGGTATCATAATCACTTTTTACACTATGGGTCTTACTTCTGACATCGATGTAAAAATCATCATGAGTTCACTAGCACTTGCTTTAAAAGCAACTGCTATGGGGCTAATTGTTGCTATTCCATCTATGATTTTTTATAATCATTTAGCACGAAAAATAGAAGTACTTACTGCTCTTTGGGAAGTGGAACAAAAGGACAAAAGTGCAAATTAAAAAATTTGATTCTATTAATGTAGTACCTTTTATAGATATCATGCTTGTTCTTTTAGTTATCGTGCTTACGACGGCTACTTTTGTAGCACGAGGTATTATTCCAGTTGATTTAAGTGAAGCAAAAAGTTCTACAAAAATAACAAAACAAGATACACTTACTATCACAATCAAACAAAACAATCAAATATTTTTCAATAAAAAGCATATTTCTAAAAGTGAAATTGTAACACATCTTTCAAAATACAAAACAAACTCATCGATAAAAATCAACTGCGATAAAAATCTAAAGTTCCAAGATTTTGTATACATCATCGATATCTTAAAAGAAAAAAAATACACAAACCTAGCAATAGTGACAAAATATGAATAGATACCTAAAATCTTTTACTCTTGCTGCTATTTTGTATATAGGGATATTTGTATCATTTCTTTATTCATTTGATGATAAATCTACACTACAAACAAAACAAATCAAAAGCGAAGAGCTAGTAAAATTTACTATCATACAAGAATCAGCACCTAAACTTGTAAAAAAAGTAGCAGAAAAAAAACCAAAACCTATAGTAAAAAAAATGGTAAAAAAAGAAAAAGCTACTAAAAAAATCAAACCTATAGTAAAAAAGAAAAAAGAGATTATTAAAAAAACTGTTAAAAAGATTGTTAAAAAACAGATCATCAAAAAAGTAAAGCATGTAAAAAAAATCGTTCATAAAAAAAGCGAAACTATAGTCAAAAAACAAATCAAAAAAAACAAATCAAAAGTTACTAAAAAAGAAAATAACTTGGAAGAGATAAAACAAAATAAATTAAATCAAAAAAAATACTATACAACTATAAAAGAAGCTATCAATAAAAACAAATCATATCCAAGAGTTGCAGTAAAAAGAGGAATAGAAGGGATGGTAAAAATCAAGTTTACTATCTCTAAATTTGGAGAGTTAGTTTCTTTTCATATTGTAGATGGAAAAAAAATATTTAAAAAATCAATCTCAAACGCCATCAGAAATAGTTTTCCGCTTACTCCACCAAAAGGTGTTTTGAGTTCAAATACTCAGCTTTCTCTTATGGTGAATTATAGGTTGAATTAATTATCATCTAAATAATCTAAAACTTTTTTAACATTATCATCAAATTTTCTTACAATTGGTAAATTTGTTTTAGGGTATCGAACTCTAAATTTATTATTATAAGATTGTTTAATTTTATTTAACCATCCATAACTATCTGCTATTTCAATTAAATCATACTCCTCCATTTGAAGTCTATCAATATCATCAGTTTTCAGATAATAAATCAAATCATTAATATAAAATTCACTTAATACATATTTATATCTTTTATCATATAGCATAATTTTCAAATCTCTTAATTCTTCGTAATTTAAAATATCATCTAATAAGATCAACGAATTACTAATATATAACTTATTAAATTTAAATACATCAAATAACATTTGATATATCCCATCTTCACTTATTATTTGAAATTGGTTTTTTATACTGTGAGAGAAACACTGAAGTTCTTGATTTCCTATATTTTCAACCAATATTTCATATGCACCCTTAATTGGTATTATTTCTAAATGATCTTCGATAATTCTAGTATTACAGTTTTTAATAATAAGCCTTATTAAGTTTGAAATAAATAATTTAAATTTCTTAACCTCTTCTTCCCTATCTCGGTAGGGTACTATTTTATTATTCTCTAAAACATCAAATTTTGTAGGTATATCTGAAAAATTAATTGAATATTCTTTTAACCAATTTATTAATGTTCTCTGAATATATATATCTTCTCTTACTAGTACCTTTTCTAAATATCCAATATGATTTAAAAAAATAATAGATGAAAATGTCAGAATCTTTTTCGTGTCTTTATTTAGATAATTTGGTTTTCCTGCATTAAAATTTAGTTCATCGTTTTCTAATATAAATGGTATTAATTCAAAATAATTCTTATATGATTTATGAGCTAATGAGAATAATCCTATTTCTGCACCATCACTATATCTTTGAAATAAATCTTTAGTTGTATCAGTTTGATTTCCCAACATTGTAAATATGTCTTCTAATGGGTTATCCTTTGTAATATCCATTTTATAAGTTGTAAATATTGGATTATTACATCTAAAGGCAAATGGTCCCACTATTCTATGAAAAACTGAACTGTGTATAAAATCTGAATCGCCATTCTTTAAAAAGTATTCATTTTCATCAATACTATGTAATCCATAGTTTCTTGTGTTTTCTTCTAAAATTTCATAGATATCTTTGATATAGGTAACTCCCTCTTTCTCAAAACAAAGGTTATCTCCTTTTAAAAATAATTCTTTAAAATTTAAATGTCCTAACTCTGTTTGCACAAATACACTAGACAAACTAATCTTTATATTTTCATCTAGATTACTTATATCACAATTTAATAATCTCTGATTTAACACAGGCAGTATATTATCTGTACTTTTTAATAAAGTAATTTCATAGCCTAATAAAAATAGTAAATTTTCTATTTCAAATTGACTCAGTTTTGTAATTATAAATGAAAATACTTCTTTTTGTTTCGCATATTGATATTTTTCACCAGATTTTGAAAAGATATTATGTGAAATATTTAGAAACTCAAACATTGCATTAATATTTTTACTTTTAATAAATTCTAAATAGTAATACTCAAATGCAATATCAAATTTGTTATATTTAGAATATACCTTTCCTAAAATTAAATTTAACTTTTCTTTTCCATCAATTTTCTCCACAAATTCATGAAATTTATCAAACAACAAATCATTATCATTCTCGCAAATTATAAGAGTATCAAAAACTATATTAGTAAAATCCTTTTTTTTATCTAATGATAATAACAAATAATTATAATTATTGATTTCACTTAATAATTTAATCGTATCTACTACTCGTGGATATATATTTGTACTATATGCCAATTCTAAAAGTTTTTTTATATCCTTATCATTAATATTTTCACCTAAATATTTTTGATAATTTAAGTAAGCTAATAAAAAATCAATATTATTATATTTATTTTCTTCAAGATATTTCACAATAAAACTATCAACTTTTTTATCCAACAAGATGTACCCCGAAATAAAACAATATACTACAAAACTATCTTTATAAATATACTCTATCTCAGTTTCAAGGAATTCAACAACTTTTTTCACTTCCTCTATATCTCTATCTTTTATAAAAGAAGCATATATAACTAAATCCTGTAGATTAAACTTTGATTTAATGAAACATTGTAATTCACCGTGAGTATAAGATATTTTTTTTATCTCACAATACTGCACAAAATGTCTCATTGACAATCTTTCTTTATTCTCTTCATATAATTTAAAATATTCTGTTTCTGCTTCTAGTATTAATAAAATGTATATATAGCTATCCAAGAGATTATTAATAAAATAATTATTAAAATACTTTCTTTGAATATAAATATTATCAAGAGATTTTTTATATTCTTTCAAATACTCTACATCAACATCATTTATTTGTCTTAAATAATTGTTTATATAATTTGTTCCATAAAATATTTGAATTTCATACTTATTAATAAAACTTAAATTATCTTTACCTAAGGCTTTTTGATAAAACTCATCTGCTTTTTTAAAATATTCTCGGCTAGTATTATCTTCATATTTATAAAATGAAGAATAAATATGTCCTCCCAATAAAAAAAGATGTTTGTTAAATTCTATATTTTTTATTTCTTCATCAAAAATTTCCTTTGCCTTATCCAACTTTCCACAGTTCATATAAAAAACTAAATCAAAATGTCCTTGAGGTTTACTCTTTGGAGTATCCAATCTTAACTGTTTAGATCTTTCAAAAAAGTCAGTATCTTTGTCCATTGATAATATTGTTAATTTCAATTCTCTAAACTTATTATCAATATATGGTTTATAGTCACTATTTTTTTCAATTGATTCAATATATTCTCTAAACTCATCATACCTACTAAGTTGTCTTAGAAAATCTGCTTTTTCTAATAATAAATGATATTTAATTTTTTTTACATTTTCATTATCTTTTAATAAATCATCTAAAAATGTCAAAGCTTCTTCGAATTTTCCTTCATCAAAGTCTCTTTTTATTCTTTCAATTGAACTATCAATTTCTGCATTTATTATAATGGAATTAGAGAGATGATTATCCCCTATTTGGAAAATATTTTTTATTAAATTAAACATTATTGACTACTATTATTTTCTTGCTTTGTGTCACCTATTTTAAAAAATGAAGAATCTTTATTTTCTTGTTTATTTACTTTTGAATTATCAATTTTAATACTAATTTTATACACTTTATTTGCAACAAATAATGCAACAAATAAACCAATAATACTTGCCCAACTACCTATATCTGATAATAAACTACTTTCCATTATATTTCCTTGCTAAGAGAGTAAAATCTCGATTATATTTAAATTTTATCATCATTTTTTCATTTTCTTTAAAAACATTGCAAAATGACAAGTTTTTTATTCATTTCACTCATTTTACAAAAACTTTGTCACAAAAAGAGTCACATATTTATTAATAATAAAATACTTAATTTAATTTATAAACTATGTATAATATAACTGAACTTTTTAATCTATATATTTATATTATAATGTAATTTCAAAGGATATTTTAATAAATATTTCAATAAACTTACCTATATTTATATTATAATATAAATACAAAGGTAAAATTAATATGATGATAAAAGAAATAGGTAAGCAAATCTTTAATAGAAGAAAAGAATTAAATTTAGATATAAATGATTTAAGCCAATTTAGTGATGTAACTACATCAACAATATCAAAAATAGAAAATGGCAAATTAAATCCGACTATTAAAACCATAGAAAAATTACTGATTCCACTTGGATTAGAATTAACAACTATTCTAAAAGTAAAAGGTTAGTAGATGCAACAAGGTAAGGTTTATAGAAATAATGTATTTGTTGGATTTATAAGTAGAAAGAAAATTTTAGGATATACGTTCCAATATGATGAAGACTATTTAAATAGCGATAATCCAAAAGCTATTAGTATTAATTTAAAACTTAGAAGGGAACCTTATGAGTCAATATTTCTTTTTTCTTTTTTTGCTAATTTATTAGCAGAAGGTGATATAAAAGAGTTACAATGTAAACAACTAAGAATTGATAAAAATGATAATTTTTCTAGATTATTAAAAACAACAAAAAATAATACTATTGGTTCGATAACTATTGAGGAGGTAATAAAATAATGACAGTATGTTTAGGATGTTTAAAAGAAAAAAAACTGAAAAATAGTTATTGTACAAAATGTATTAAAAATGTGTTTGATGGAGTAGTACCATTACCTTTAGATTTTGGTAAAAAAGAATTTTATGTACAAAGAAATGAATTAGCTCCCAGAATGTCTATGTCTGGTGTTCAAGACAAAATATCATTAAAATTTGAAAAAAATAAACTTGTTACTACTGCTATAAATGGTCGATATATATTAAAACCAATTCCTACTTCTTCACACATTAAAAATGAATCAGATGTTGTATACAACGAACATCTATCAATGTTAATCTCCCAAGAAATTTTCAAAATAAATACTGCAAAATGTGCATTGATACAATTTAACGATGGAGAGATGGCTTATATTACAAAAAGGTTTGACTATGAAGATGAAACGGGTTTAAAATATGATCAAGAAGATTTTGCTTCAATATTGGATGTAAGTAGTGCTTCTCATGGTGCAAATTATAAATATGAGGCAAAGACATATCTAGATTGTGCTAATGCTATTAAGATGAATGTTCCTGCATCTGTGATTACATTAGAAGATTTTTTTAAAAGAATATTATTAAATTATTTAATATCCAATGGTGATGCTCATTTAAAAAACTTTTCTTTATATAGTTTGGCAAATAAAAATGATTATGTATTGACACCTAATTATGATATTTTAAATACTCGATATCATGTCAATGAAATGTATGGAGATATGGCTCTTGATTTTATGGATGAATTCACAAAATCGTATGAAGTGGTAGGTTATTATACTTATGCAGATTTTTATCAATTTGCTCAATATTTAAATATAAAAGATATAAGATTTGAAAAAATAATGAATCTTATAAATAGTAGTGAAGAACGAATTATTGAGATGGTAAATAGCTCTTTTTTAAGTGATAACGCAAAAAAATATTATATTAATTCATATAGTGATAGACTAAAAAGACTTAATTATAAAATTAAACTTTAATTAAACTAAAAATAAACTACAATACTAGTTTTATTTTTAACACTTTCTACACATTTACTCAACATTATTGGAGTAGTATATATTTAGAAAAGGAGTTATTATGAAAACTATTCAAAAAATTCTTATTTTACTTATTTTAATGAGTTTACAACTCACTGCAAAAAATGGTTTTGATTTATCAAACTCTATAATTGATGAAAACAAAATCCTCTCAGGTGGTCCAGCTAAAGATGGAATACCTTCTATAAATCAACCGTATTTTATCGATGCTAAAAATGTGACATACTTAAAAGATGACGATATCATCATAGGACTAGATATCCAAGGAGTTCAAAAAGCCTACCCTACTCGGATATTGGTTTGGCATGAGATAGTAAATGATATCATAGGTACACAAAATGTAGCTGTGACATACTGTCCTTTATGTGGTACTGCTATGGTTTTTGATAGATATGTTGATGATACATTACGAACATTTGGTGTATCGGGACTTTTATATCAAAGTGATGTTTTGATGTACGATAGACAAACCAACTCTTTATGGTCTCAACTCGCTATGAAATCTATAAGTGGCAAATCTGTAAATTCAGAACTCAAATGGCTTCCAAGTCAGCACCTTACATGGAAAGCATGGAAAACAAAATATCCCAACAGTAAAGTACTCTCTTTAGATACAGGATATAATAGAAACTATACAGCATCTCCTTATGAAAGTTATAAAAATAGCGATGATGTGATGTTTCCAGTGCCTAAAAATAGAGATGATTTAGAAGATAAAGCATGGGTAATTGGAGTGATTATAGATGGTATTGCAAAAGCATATGATGTAAATAAATTACCAAATAATAAAGAGGTAAAAGATACTATAGGAAAAACAGATATTATTATCTCCAATGATAAAAAAACAAATCACCCATCTATCAAAACAAAAGAAAATAAAAAGATAGCTTCAGTTTTAGTGTATTGGTTTGCATGGCAAGCTTTTTATCCAAATACACATATTTGGAAATAGCTTGTAGTTTTATACTAACGATTTATTAAATTATCTGCTTTATTATTGAGCTTTTTCTTATGTAAAAAAGAGGCTTCTCGTTGGCTCAATGATTCTTTTTTTTGTTCTTCTTCTTTTTTTATTGTCTCTTTTTTGGGACTTTTAGCAGTTTCTTTTTCTTTTTTTATCTCTTGTTTTTTCTCTTTTTTAAATAAGGAGGTTACTAGATACGTAGACAATGCAATATTAAAAAAAATCACAACCCATTTAATAGGTAATAAAATATCTAAATACTCTAACTTTTTTCGTAATGTCAAGTATTCAACTACATCACTATAAATCCACTGAGAAAATATCACTACACAAAGTAAAAGAACTATGGATACTACTGTTTTTCTAAATTTATAAAGATGGTACCAAATAAAAGCAGACTTTGCTTGTTTAAACATATCTTATCCTATATAAAAAAATTCAAACCCAAAAATGCTAAAGCAGCAACTAAAGATTTATTTTTTAAATCATCGATTATTTTGCGTTCTTCATCTGCAATAATAATTTCAAGTTCATCATCACTAAAATCATCAAATGTTTTGTGGTTTTCGGCTAGTCGTGCTTTTGTTGAAAGGATAGCTTTTTCTCGTATTTTGAGATTTATTTGTTCTTTGAGAGCATTGCTTTTTATTTTAGCAAAATCAAAACCTTTACCAAATTGTTCTTTGGTAAGGTTAAGCATTTGATCTGATTTTTCTTTGAGTTTTTCAAGTTGTTTATTCATGCTAATATTATACTACAAGTTTATTAACAGAAATAAAACAAGATAAAAGAAAAGTTATAGATTAACCTATAACCTCTTCTTTTGCTTCAACTTCAGATTTCGTTCGAAGCATAGTCATATAGGGAAGTTTACCCGGTAGTTTAATAGGATTTACATTTCCACTATGTACAGACTCTAACTCTTTATCAGATTCTGTGATGATTTTATTAAATTTAATATAATATTTACCATCTTCTTTTTTATAAATAGACCCTAGTTCGTTTTCTACCTCATCGATAGTTACATTTAATGGTGCAAAAATTTCTATCTCATCTTGAGAATATACTTTATATTTACATAAAAAATGATCTTCATCTGACTGTACTAAACCTGTAACTTCATAACTACCAGCACTTAAAGCATACTCGTAGTTTTGTGTGTCATTTTTATCAAATGGTTTATGTACAAGATATGCATCTGTAAACCCACGGTTTTTTGTAGTGTTAAGTTCATCTTGATATTTTTGTGCTTCAAAATTATCAGCTTGCGCATCTTTAAGTGCCATACTATAAGCATATGCTGTAACTGCTGCATAATACGGTGACTTTGTACGACCTTCTATTTTGATACTATCAACTGAACCACTTTTTACTATCTCATCTACGTGAGAAGCTAAGTTCATATCTTTTGCATTAAAAATATATGTCCCTACTCCTGGATCCTCTTCAAGTCTAAATAATGATCCATGATCTTCATTTCCAGCATATAAAGTATACTCAAATCTACAGTCATTTGCACAAGATCCTCTATTTGGAACTCTTCCCATTTGAACTGCACTTACTAAACATCTTCCTGAATATGCAAAACACATAGAACCATGTACGAAAATTTCGATTTCTAAATCTGGTAAATGTTTTTTGATTTCTGTAACATCTTTTAAACTAATCTCCCTTGCAGCAATAATTCTTTTTACACCCATATCATAATAAACTTTTGCATCAAGATAGTTCATAACATTTGCTTGAGTTGATAAATGAATAGGAATCCCTGGAGCTAATTCATGACAAAGTGCAACAACACCAGGAGTTGCAACGATAAGTGCATCTGGTTCTAAAGCTGCTACATTTGCAATATGTTTTTTCAGTAACTCAACTTGTGAGTTAAATGGAAATCCATTAATAGTTACATAAACTTTTTTACCCAAAGAGTGAGCATAGTCTATCCCCTCTTTAAATGTCTCCATAGTAAACTCTTTACCACTTCTGATTCGTAAACTAAAGTGACTTACACCACCATATACTGCATCTGCCCCATAAGCAAATGCTATTTTTAATTTTTCTAAATTACCTGCTGGTGATAATAATTCAATCTTTTTCATTTTAACTCCAATTTATGGTTAAATATTTTTCGCATTTTGCCTTTATACTGCTTAAAAGCTATTGATATATTTAGAGTAATAATTTTTACGCAATTATCAAAGGTAAAGTTATTTTAAAATTTGCACCCTTGTAGTTATTGTTATTATACTCATACTCCACAGTACTTGCATCTAAAGCCCCATGCATACCGTCTACTATCATATTATATGTCATATGAAGTCCTATACCTGTACCTTGTGATTTATGTTTTGTTGTAAAATATGGTTCAAATATCCTACTTAAAACTTCATCAGATATCCCTCCACCATTATCTTTAAACTCTACGATTACATTCATACCTTTTTTATATGCTGTTATAAAAAGATATCGTTCATTATCTTTTACATTTTTTAATACATCTTTTGAGTTATTAAATATATTTATAAAACACTGCACGAGTTCATTTGAGTATCCATCTAGATATATATCTTTATCAATATCTTCTATTACTTCAATATGATATTTTTTAATAGAACTATGCACTAACTGTAAAAAGATATCTACATCTTCTTTAAGATTGAAATGTATTTTTTCTTTATCTCCACGTATAAAATTTCTAAAATCATCAATTGTTTTAGATAAATACTGTGTATTTTCATCTATGATATTACAATGTTTTGTAAACTGTTCATCACTTAAAAGATCATACTCTTTTTGTAGTAACATGCCGCTTGCACTTGTCGATATAATAGATAGGGGTTGTCTCCACTGGTGTGCAATATTTTCTATCATCTCACCCATAGAAGAAAGTTTTGAGTGTTCAAATAGAAGTTTATCTTTTTCTATTTGTTCTGTGATATTTTGTAAAGTTATTACTATCTCATTTTTCTTATCAATTTTTGTTCCACTTATTATGAAAAAATTCATCGTGTGGTTAAAATCAATACTAACATTATGTGTTGTACTTTGTTCATCCACTAAATAATCGTACCACATTTTTTTATTTATTTTTTTATTTAATGGAAAAGGCTGATTATCAAAGTCTAAAAAATAATCATCTATAAGTTTAGCACCATCTATAAATTCCTCTTTACTAGAGTAGTTTAAAAAGTCACAAAACTGTTTATTTGCATTTACTATTTTCCCTTGATTTAGAACAACTATGATACTAGGATTTACATCAAGTATTTTTTTGATATATTCTTTTTCTTTGTTTAATTCTTGTGTTCGTAAAGTTACTTTTTCATCTAAAGTTTGATTTATTTTATTTAATCTTTTTGTAAATATATACACTATATATAACATACTAGAAAAGATTAAAAATGTTATTCCTGTTAAAAGATAAAATGTCTTACTAGCAATTTCAAGGTCTTTATCCAAAGGATACGATGTAGATAAAATTGCTCTTATATTCCCTACTTTTTCATGAAAACCATTTTTATCTCCATACAATTCTACTAACCCTTTAGGTGCTAAACTTGGATCAGAATGACATCTCATACATTTTTTTGTTGTTCTTTTTGTTGGAAGCACATAATAAAGTGTGGTAGAATCACCCTCTTTGATAATCTCCGTGTATTCTTTTATCTCATTATTATTAAATTTTTTTAACAATAATGATTCATGCATATCTGCTTCATTTAATGGATTTCGTGGATTATCACTTGCAAAACGAATTGTAACTGGTTTTTCGCCAAGTTTATCCTTGAGTACATTATACATACTGTTTACATTTCGAGCACTAAATGTTGAAGAGAGTAAGGCAGGATGAAAATAATCAGTATCGATTTTTGCTTTATTTTGGAGTCTGTATATCTCCTCTTTTTGAACTTTCCCTACATAGTCTCTAAAAGCTTTGTATTGGAGTAACAATTCATTTATTTTTACTTTTGCATTATCTATGGTGTTTTCTTGTGTTTTTTTATAATACACAAATGTTAAAATAGAAAAAGACAAAATAGACAGGATAACAATATTACTAAATTTTAATCGAAACAATGAAATAACCCCTTATAAATATAATGTAAAATAATATAACGTATTGTATTATTTTATATCTTAATACTTGACTAAATTAATCAAGAAGAGATTATCTTATTCACAGAAGCTTATTTATGTGAGTAATTGAAACTTATAATACTTATTTAAAACTAGATAGGATAGCATTTAGGTATAAGACACTAGGAAAAAATATGTTGAAAAACTTTTTTACATTTTTATTAATTATTTTTTGTATACAAGGAGATACGGTTCATGCAAATAAACTTGCAAATGAAACTTCTCCATATCTCTTGCAACATAAAGATAATCCTGTCAATTGGTACCCATGGCAAAAAAAAGCCTTTGAACTTGCAAAAAAAGAAAATAAACTTATTTTTTTATCTATAGGTTATAGTACCTGTCATTGGTGTCATGTGATGGCACATGAATCATTTGAAGATAAAACCATTGCAAAAATATTAAATAAAAACTTTGTAAATATAAAAGTTGACAAAGAGCAGTTTCCACATATAGATAACTATTACCAAAGTATCTACAAATCAATACATAACAAGTCTGGAGGTTGGCCCCTCACTATTATTATGACAGCAGATAAAAAACCTTTTTTTGCTGGTACATATATCCCAAAAGAGCATGGTTATGGTTCAAAAGGTTTAGTAAACATTTTAAATGACATAAGTAAATCAAATAAAATTCTTTTAGAGAAAAATGCCAATACGATATTACATAAAATTGTAAATATTGAATCACTAAACAAAAAAACAAAAAAACTCAATAATAATCTAATATTAAAAGTTATAAACCAGTATAAAAATTCTTATGACTATAAATTCAAAGGGTTTACACAATCTCCAAAATTTCCACAAGCAAGCAATATCATTACTCTTTTAAAAATATATGAAGCTACAAAAAATAAAGATGCTTTAACTATGGCAACTGATGCACTAACTGCCATGGCAAAAGGTGGTATATATGATCAAATAGAGGGTGTTTTTTATAGATATAGTGTAGATAAAAGATGGGAAATACCACATTTTGAAAAGATGTTATATACAAATGCAGAGCTTTTAGTAGCTTATTCAAACGCATATAAAATCACAAAAAATAAGCTCTATAAAAAGATAATCGATGAAACAATTGCACAAATAGATAAACGATTTAAAACTAAAGGGGTTTATCAAAGTGCTAGTAATGCTGATAGTATAAATTTTGAAGGTCACAATGAAGAGGGGTTTTATTTTCTATATGAATATCTTGATACAATTGAATATTTAGAACAAAATAACATCGATGAAAAAACAATTAAAGAAACTTTATTATATTTAGGCATAACAGAAGATGGAAACTTTGATGGTGACTTTTCAAATCCAAATATCACAAAAGATATAAAACCAAAAAACTTAAACAAAATAAAATCACTTTTGTTAAAACTTCGAAATAAAAAAAAGTATCCATTTATTGATAATAAAATAAATACAGCATGGAATAGTCTTTATATAAAAGGAAAACTACAAGCTTCTGTTGTTAATAAACACTATGTAAAAGAAGCTACTGACTCTTTGGATAAACTTTTGAATTTACTCTATATTGATGATGTATTATACCATCAAACAATTATAGGTATAAAACCAACTCAAAAAGCTCTCCTAGAAGATTATGCATTTTTATCTAGTGCTTTATTTGAAGCATATCAAAAAACTTTAAATAAAAAATATTTTGTCCTTTTTGAAAAACTTACAAAAGAATCTATAGAAAAATTCTATAAAAACGAAAAATGGAGAGAATCCAACGATTCTTTTATTACTTATGCAAAAATTAATAATTATGGTTATGCAAGTGCATTAGCGGTGACCTTAAATAATCTGACTTTTTACGCAACAGTACAAGCAGATTTTAAAATACTCAATATCGTTCTTAAAACTATCGATCAGTTTTCTTCAAAGCTCAATAAAAATCCATCACTCTACCCAAATACACTGCAAGCTTTTATGATGAAACAATATGAACCCGTATTTATAAAAGCATCAAAAAACCAACTTAAAACATTTAAAATATCCGAAATAAATTATCCCTTTGTTTATAAATACGAATATAAAAGTGATGACTTTTTAGCCTGCAAATTAAGTAGTTGTTTTAGTTATGGAAAAGATTTTCAAAAAGTCAAAAATGATATTGAGGCACTATTAAACTAAATTCAAGTAAAATCGCTTTTATGAATTTAGATAATATACGAGAAGAAAGAGCCAAATGGCTTACATGGAAAAATATAGTTCCTATGAGAGAAGCTCTCAAAAATATACAATCAATCAACACTGATAATTTAAACATCTCTTATGGCGATTGGTTAAGTGCTGGAGATGCTTCAAATATCACTGAAGATGAGCTCAACATACTCAATGAAAATGCAAAAGCACTTATTCCTTGGAGAAAAGGTCCATTTTCTTTATGTGGACTTGATATTGACAGTGAATGGCAAAGTAATTTAAAATATAATCTTTTAAAAAAACATTTTAATATAAAAGACAAAATTGTTGCTGATGTTGGATGTAACAATGGATATTATATGTTTAGAATGCTGGAAGAGAAACCAAAAAGATTAGTTGGTTTTGATCCTTCTGCTATTTTTAAAACACAATTTGATGTAGTGAATCATTTTGTAAAAAGTGATATAAAGTATGAGCTTTTAGGAGTAGAACACTTAGAATTTTATGAACATAAATTTGATATGATTTTTATGTTAGGTGTTTTATACCATAGAAGTGATCCAATTGCCTCGTTAAAATCTTTAAATCGTGCTTTAAATAAAAATGGTGAAATCATTGTAGATAGCTTTATGATAGATGGAGATGAGGAAGTTGCACTTTGTCCTGAGTCACGCTATGCTATGATACCAAATGTATATTTTCTACCAACAGTAAACTGTTTTAAAAACTGGCTAAGTCGTGCAGGATTTACAGATATTGAACTTATAGAGATAACAACAACAGATGATAAAGAACAAAGAGTAACACCATGGACTTTTGGTATGAGTTTAGATGACTTTAGAGACCCTAATGACTCAACTAAAACAGTTGAGGGATATCCTGCTCCAAAACGAGCATATCTAAAAGCAAGAAAAAAATAACTGTGTCAAATATAATTTATGATTTAGTTGTAGTAGGCTCTGGAGCTGCTGGACTTGCAGGTGCAATCAAAGCAGGACGTAATGGCAAAAAAGTTTTACTATTGGAAAAACTTTCTCAAATAGCGACAAAACTCAAAGCCACAGGTGGTGGTCGATGTAATCTCAGTAATACTCTAGATAACACTACATTTATGCAGTCATTTGGTAAAAATGGTAGATTTATGACTACTGCATTAAATAAAATGGATCATAATGATTTAATGGCATTTTTTAAAAGTATAGATTTAGATACTCATATCCCTGATGGTTTTAGAATATTTCCTGTAACTCATAGTTCTACAACTGTTATAAATGCCTTGTGTGATGAATTAAAACGACTAGATGTAGAGATATTATGTGATCAAAAAGTAGAAAAAATAATTTGTGAAAATCATACTATAACTGCAATTCAAACACAAACAAATAATTATCAAACAAAAAATATATTATTAGCAACAGGAGGGATGGGCTATCCTAAAATGGGAGCAACTGGTGATGGATTTCCTATCGTTGAATCTTTAGGGCATAAAGTAACAAAACTTTATCCAGCCATGATGCCACTAAGTACAAAAGAGTCTTGGCAAGGAAACTGTAGAGCTGATACTATTTCTAAAGTGACTATTAAAGTAAATATACCAAATAATAACAAACTTAAAAAACTTACAGCAAAAGGTGATCTTATCTTTACTTCTACAGGATTAAGAGGTCCTGTAATTTTGGATTTTGCACGAGAGATTACGCCATTTTTAGATAAATATGATGAAGTGCCTATTTTAGTAAATCTGACTCATGGAATGAATGAAGATGAAATCATTAAAAAAATAAAAGAAAAAAGTAGTAAAGAGCCAAATAAAAATATCGTTGAGATACTTTCTTCAATTATTCCTACTTCACTAGCATCCCAATTATGTAAGCTCAATCATATTGATTTAACTACAAATTATAAACATCTAAAAGGTGAATCAAAAAATAACCTTATCAAAATGTTAGCTTGGACACCATTTACAATAAATGGGCATGATGGATTTAATAAAGCTATGATTACAAGAGGTGGAATTACACTTAAAGAGATAGATCCAAATACAATGCAAAGTAAGCTTATAAAAGGCTTATATTTTGCTGGTGAAATCGTAGATATCGATGGTCCATGTGGTGGATATAATTTACAATGGTCATTTTCAAGTGGCTATTTAGCAGGGGAACTTTTGTCAAGCTTATAATATTAATAAATATTATATAACTAACTAATTTTTCTATTTTTTACAAAGATTTAGTATAACAATTTTTAATAATTTTATGTGAATTTTTGTAGCAGTCACTTTCTCTTTTTTCCAATAAATTCAATCTTTAGTAATATAGTTGTATTTTTTAATACTTCTTTAAATTAAATTGTGAGAAACTCCTACATATACTTAATAAAAACAACGGAGAAAAAATGAACGCATCAGACTTATTTATAAAAGCACTAGAAAACGAAGGCGTAGAATATATATTTGGTATTCCAGGTGA
>Ga0193964_1000030_pt1 | contig 72473 bp, 73 predicted proteins | sample FB_7_MG_FD_140323 | JGI IMG/M metagenome (GOLD analysis project Ga0193964, IMG submission 140323) | Microbial mat bacterial communities from the Broadkill River, Lewes, Delaware, United States - FB_7_MG | ecosystem: Environmental > Aquatic > Freshwater > River > Microbial mats | place: USA... | reverse complement strand
TAATGCAAATATCTCTGCTTCTGTTAAGATATGATAAGAGTTTATATTCCCTGCTAATGTTCCAAAGTCACTCTCTACTCTATCTATTGCTGTTGGCGTCGCTATTACTGTTGGTGCATCATTTGTTCCTGTAAGAGTAATATTTAAAAATGAACTTGCTGTAGCATTAAAATCATCAGTAACTGTAATTGGAATTGAAAAATTAAGAATTTCATCTTTCGCTAAATAGTCATAACTATTAGTATCAAAACTATAAGAACCATCACTATTTAATACAAAACCTTCAATATCCGTAGAAGTTGTAGAAAAAACCAAATTAACTAAATCTGTATCTACATCTTCTGCTGTAAGTTGACCTTCTAAAATCTCATTTTCCAATACATTATTTACTTGAGTCTCTATTGTTGGCGCATCATTCACAGGATTTACTGTTATATCAATAATTTGACTTGTACTTAATAAACCATCATTTGCACTTAATGTTACTTGTGCTTGCCCATTATAATTTTCATTTGGTGTAAATAATATCTGTCCATTTCCATTAATAACGGCTGTACCATTTGTAGCTGTAACAGAATAAGTTAATGTATCATTATTTTGGTCACTCGAAGTAAATGATATTAAAAGAGTATTGTCTTCATCAACATTTTGAGGAGGAATAGTATCAATTACTGGAGCTACATTTATTTCTGTTTCAGCAGCCCCAAATAACGCAAAAGATCTAGGAGTATTAATACTGTCATTAGTATAAGTTGTATTACCAATTGCTAATGGATCAATATTAAAACCTGGGTTATTACTACTATCTGAATTTCCATTTGCACCAGCAGCAGGACCTGCAGCAGCAGCTTCAAGTGCAGAAGTGATATCAGTAATAGATGCTAAAACTTTATTATCATCAGCTTGAACAATTTCAACTAACTCTGTTCCATCATTTTGAGCTAAAAGATTTGCCATATTTTTTAAAATAAGTTCAAAAATATTTCCATCACCATCTTTGAACTCAATTTTTAAATCTTCTTCTACTAAAGAAGATTGAAATTTAACACCTTTTGGTACTTCAATTATAAGTTTATTATTTACAACTAAACCATCTAAAGAATATGATTTTTTACCATCAACTTCAACTATATTTGATAAATCAACATTTTGCCCGTATTTATTAATCGAAATCATTTTATGACCTTTTAGAAATGAATTATTTTATTATTATATAATATAGAAAAAGTAGTTACAATTTAGTTTCATTTTTTAAATTTGTGGCTTTTATATGATATAATTATTTATGAGCTTATCACTTAAAAAAATACTTAAACAACTTGATGCAATCTTTATATCGGAATCTGACGATTCTTATAAAAAAATAGAAACAACGCTAAAACTTTTTTTTAAAAATGTACTACATACTAATTCATCTATTTATGCGAAAACCCTTTATGAAAAGTATCACCCAAGTGTAATTGTAATAGATATTGATTTAAATGATATAAATGGAATAGAACTTATTAAAGAATTTAGAAAAAAAAATAAATCCATTCCTATAATTATAATTACAAAAAATACTAAATTAGAAAATCTTATAGAAGCTATTAAACTAAACTTAGTAGATTATTTGATAAAACCTGTAGATATAAATAAATTGATTTATGCAATTAATACAAGTGCAAAATTAATATTGAACAGTGGTGATATAAAAACTACAATTAAAAATGATATCAAATATAATTATGTTGAAAAACATATTATTATAAAAAGTGAGAAATTCACCTTAACAAAAAATGAATCAAGACTTTTAGAACTTTTTTTAACAAATAAAAATAAATTTATACAAAATGAAGAAATAAAAAAATTTATGTGGTCTCAAAAAGAAGTTAGTGAATCCGCTTTTAAATCTTTAATTAGTAGATTGTCAAATAAACTAGGTAAAGATACAATATCTAACTCTTTTGGAATTGGATATGGTATCTTTGATAAGTAATTATTTTCTTAACTCTTTAACTATTTTCATCATATAATCAGCTGAATTTTTTGCACTTGATTTTAAAAATTCATCAAAATCAAAACCTGCATCCATATCAGCAGTATCAGAAATAGCTCTCAATATAAAAAATGGAACATTTAATGCATCACATACAACAGCAACACTTGCACCTTCCATTTCTAAAGCATCTGCATTAAAAGTTTTTTCAATAAACTCTTTTCTTTCAGATGAATGAACAAATTGATCACCAGTTGCAATTGTTCCTTCAATAACTTTCATATTATTTTCAATAGCAACTTTTTTTGCTATATCTCTTAATACAGTAGAAGTTTCAACTAAAACTTTCCCCTCAGGAACATATCCATGAGGATGTCCAAAAGCAGTAATATCTAAATCATGTTGACAAAGCTTATCAGCAATAATTAAATCACCAATTTTAAGTTCAGGATTGATTCCACCTGCAACACCTGAAAAAAGTAAAGTGTCACATCCAAATTTTTCAATCATAGTACTTGCAGTTAAACTTGCAAATACTTTTCCAATTTTTGAATAAGCAATTACAATATCTAAACCATTGTAGTTTACTTCATAAAACTTATTATTTGCATATTCTACAACATTAACCTTATCAAAATATGCTAAAAGAGGTTCAACCTCTTCTTGCATAGCACCCATAATTGCTAATTTAGTCATTTAAATCACCAATTACTTTTTCTAATGATGCCATATCAGATACATTTGAAGTAGGAACTTTAGTAATTTTTCTATTTAAGCCTTTTAATACAATTCCATTTCCAAACTCAATAAACATATCAACTTTATCTGCATGTGATGCAATTGATTGTTTATATTTAACTGGTTTTGTAAGTTGTGATGCTAATAATTCAATAGCTTCATCTTTTGTATTATATGATTCTGTTGTCACATTAGAAATAACTGCAGAAAATTCATCTTTTAAATACTCTTCTAAATATGGTTTTAAGTTCTCAACTGCACTTGTAAGTAATTCACAATGACTAGCAACGCTCATATCTAATACGATTGCTCTTTTTGCACCAGCTTCTTTAAATGTATCTACAAGAGATTCTAAATCAGCTTTAATACCTGCTAATACTAATTGTCCATCCATATTATAATTAGCTGGCCAAACTTTTTTTCCATCAGTTCTTTGTTCTTCACAGATTTTTTCTACAGTTTCATCATCCATACCAACTAAAGCCATCATCCCAGCACCACCACCAGAACAAGCTTCAGTCATAAATAAACCTCTTTTATGAACTAACTCAATTGCATCTAAATAATCAATTGCACCAGCTGCAACTAACGCAGAAAATTCACCCAATGAGTGTCCTAAAACAAATTCAGGGGCAACATCACATTTATCTTTAAAAATTGCATTTGCAATTGAACTTACTAATAAAATAGCAGGTTGAGTAAATTCAGTTTTACCTAAGTTGTCATTTTCTTCAAATAATAATTTTTCAAAATCAATACCTAATCTTTCACTAGCTTTTGAAATCATATCTTTAGCTATATCACTATTTTCAAAAAAATCTTTTCCCATTCCAATAGTTTGACTTCCTTGTCCTGGAAAAATAAAAGCAACTTTTTTCATATTTCTTCACCTTATTATAAATTTTAATTTTAAATTTTGAGCAATTATACTCTTTTTTTTTAGTCTTTAAAATAAAAAAGCCCAAGAGTATTGAACTCTTGGGCTTTTAAGATTATTGTTGTCTAAATTAAAAATTTGACTTAATCAAAAATTTTCACATACTGTGAACTAGTGACAACCACAACCACCATGAGATTGAGCAGGTTTTTCTGTTCCACAAGAATCAGCACCATGATCGTGACCACCGCCACCACCACAACAACCGCCACCCATTGCAGCCATTCCACCAACAACACCTGTTTGAACTTCTTCTTCAGTCGCATCTCTTAAAGAAAGTACAGAAACTGAGAACATTAAAGTTCTTCCAGCCATTGGATGATTGTAATCAATTGTAACTTCAGCATCATTAAATGATTTAACTACAACTTGTACAGTTTCACCATTTTCACCAGTTCCATATAATGACATACCTTCAGTTAATTCAATACCTGCAAATTGCTCTTTTGGTAATACTTGAACTGCTTCATCGTTATATTCACCATATGCATCAGCTGGATTAACCATAACATCTGCTTCTTCATTAGCAGACATTTCAACTAATTTCGACTCTAAACCTGGAATAATTTGACCTTTTCCTGAGATAAATTCTAATGGAGCTTGACCAACATTAGTATCTAATTGTTCACCAGTTTTTGCGTCTTTTAATGTATATTCAATACCTATTACTTTTGACATAATTTTCCTTTATATTATTTATAATTTTGATAAATTTTTTTTAGCTTCTTTTGCTTCACCTGAATTAGGATAAAGATCTATTAAAGTACTATAAAAACTCTTAGCATTTTCTTTATCTTTTGTCATTTCAAATGAAATAGCGCTATGCAATAATAATGTTGGCATATAAGCTGCTTTATCATATAGAATTGCAGATTTTTTAAAATGACTTATTGCAAGATCATACTTCTTTCTTATATACCACATTTCACCAAGATAGTAATTACTCTCTGCTGGTTTATAATTTGACTCTATAAGTTTTTCATACTTAGGAATAGCACTATTAAAGTTTTTAGCTATAAAATCTTTTTTAGCTTGATTCATAAGTTCTCTTTTTTCTGTTGAAGTTAGCTTTTTATCACTAACATCAATTGATGAATTAACTTTAGTATCTACTTTCATAGAGGGAGTTTTTGTAGAGGTTTTTACACCTACTGCTTTTTTCAATGCTTCAAACTCTTCTCTTGTTACGAACTGATCCATATTTGATTTAAGTTCATTTGATGAAACATATTGTGAATTAATTTTATTTACCAGGCTAGAAATTTTTGACACAGCACTTTTTAAAGTATTAATACTTTGTCTCATTTCTTTATCTGATTCTTCTTTCATATTCAATAACTGTTCCGAAACAGATTTAATCTCTGCTGTTTCATTTACATTTTTAGATGCTATTTCTGAAGACATTTCAACTTTTTGCATAAGTTCATTCATTTTAAGAACAGTTGAGTTCAGTTTTCCTGAATCACCTTCATAAATAGATTCTAAGCCTTCAATTCTTTTATTTATAGATTCAATTAATAAATTAATATCTCCTAATTTAGAAGATAAATTATTAATATTTGTCTGATTTTTTAGAATATGTTTTTCTGAAGAGTTTAGGCCATATGGATTTTTAGAATTTAAATCACCAGCACCAAAAACCGAAACCTCTTGGGCTCCGGCTATTGTGCTAGCAACTAAAAAAGATAGAATATATTTTTTATTCATTGAATTATTTGCTTAGAGCGTGTTCAACTCTTCTGTTTTTTTGCCAACAAGTAGTATTTTTCTCAGTACAAACTGGGCTACTTTCACCTAATGAAACTAAAGAAACGTTAGCAGAAACACCGTTAGTAACTAATACATCTTTAACAGCTTTTGCTCTTTTTAAACCTAATGCATAGTTATATTCATCAGTTCCCCACTCATCTGTATTACCAGAAACTTTTACAGTAGATGCTGGATTTATAGCAGATAATTTAGATGCATTTGACATAGCTTTATCTTTCATATCAGCAGATAAGTTATATTTATCAAATCCAAAATAAATATTTTCAATTAATACTTTTTTACCATTGATAATATAATAAACACCATCAGCAGTAGTTTCACCCATTGTAAAGCTACCATCATTAATTTCATTAATGTTAGTATCAGGAATTGTATTTAATGCAGTTTCTGATGATTGTTCAACAGCTCCATTATCAACATTCATATCAACATTTTTTTCACTACAACCTGTTGTAAATAATACAGAGGCAACTAAAAGAGAGTATATACTAAGCTTTTTCATAAATTCATCCTTAAAATTAAAAATTTCGATCATTTTACAAAATTCAAACTTAATTACAAATTATATTATAATTAAGACCTACCAATCGATAGATTGAATTTTCCCACCACTTAATGGAAACAGATAAGATTTGTTAAAATTTAATCTTATTATCCCAACTGAACTAACACCATTATACGATTTAATAAATAAAAGTGACTCACCATCTGATGAAAATTTAGGAAATTGGTTAATTCCATTTGCCGTTAATCTTGTCAAATTATCAGATTTTGTTGACATTAAATACAAATTAAAACTTTTTGCACCCAATTCATTATCATTATCTTTACTACTATAAACTATATTATTTTTATATGCAGTTGCAGATGAGTTATTTTTACTATGATAAACTAATTTTTCTACCCCACTTGAATATATACTTTTTGCAAAAATATTTGGATTACCTAATCTATCAGAAACAAATACTATTCTTGAATCATCTTCTATAAATTGTGCACCAACGTCAATTCCACTATATTTTGTAACTCTAGTTTTCTTTTTAGTATTAGTTTCATATAAATACACATCTGGTTGAGAATTTGGTGAAGCGGTAATTAATATTTTAGAGCCATTATCATTTACATCTGAACATGCTATCATACCTTCAGATTGCATTATAATTTCTCTTTTTCTATTAAATATATTTAATTTAACTAATGTAGGTTTATCATAATTATAAGAAGTAAAGTAAATACTTTTTTGTTCTTTATCTGCCCATTTTGGGAAAATATTTAATCCTCCCGTTACCACAGTTTTTTTATAACTTAATGTGTAATCACCAATCATAATATTTGCTTTACCACTACTTTGATAAGCTGAAAATAAAACAAATTTTTCCATCCATGCAATACTTGGTGCCTTAAAGAAATCATTTACTGTTATAGCTGTTCTATGGGCTAAGAAAGGGTATCTTTCTTCTTGTGAAGTAGTGTAAACTTTTTCTAAAATTAAAGCTCTTGCATTTATATCAAAAAGCTTAGTTAAAAGTCTATATTCACCTGATGCATCTTTTATTGCTGAAATATTTAAATATAAATCTAAACCTTGATTTGATAAATTTATTAAATCAGGTATTTCTTCATATTTAATTTGACTTTGAATATTTGAAATTTCAAAATGTCCACTTATTTCAAAATCTTTAATAAGTGTATTTTTTATTTTACTAAGTGTTCCATTTTCACTAGAATTACTAGCAATTGAAACTAATATTTTCGGTAAAGTATTCGCTTTTTTAACAATTTCTAAATTTGCATCAACTTGAGCAAAAACTGAACTTATAAAAATTGATATTATCAACAGTATTCTATACATAGTTATCCTTCTGACTTAAAATCAACATTGATTTTAAGAGTTTTATTGTTTTTTGGTTTAGGGTATATTATACTTTTTTGTTCTTCTAAAAAAGCTTTTAAAGAATCATCAAAATTATTATTTAATGAATATGTAACAAATCTGTAATCAAATTTACCAGATGAATCAATTATTACAAGAACAACAGCTTTTAAATTATCTTCTCTTGTTGTAGGAACAAATTGATCTAGTAACTCTCTAACTTTTGAATAGTATTCATCTGATTCACCCTCTTTTGTTGAACTTTTAGATTTGGTATTAGTTGTAGTTTTTGTATCAGCTAATAAACTATCAATTTTAACATTTGATGATTTTTTTTCTTTTTCAAATTTAGCTTTAAATCTTTTAGGGTCTAAAGATTTTTCAACATTATTAACTTCTTGTTTAGCAATTTTTGTTTCATCAATTTTAACTTTTCCAAAAAGAGATTTTAAATCAGGTTTTTTTTCACTTGCAGCAGAAGTTGCTTTTTCAACAACAACTTCTTCTTTTTCAATTTTTTTATCTTCTTTTTTTTCTACTCTTTTTTTATCACTTTGTTCAACTATAACATCAAGTTCTAAAACAGTTGCAGTTGATTTTATATTATACGTCTTAGCTTTTGGACCGACAACATAATAAATAAATAAAAAACAAATTAGAATATAAAAAGAAAAAGATATGATACCTGAGAGTATAAATGAAGATTTTTTTTGCATACCTTATCCATCAGTAACTAATGCAACTTTGAAAAAACCAGCTTCTTTTACTGATTTTAATACAAAAATTATATCATCATATTTTAAATTTTTATCAGCTCTAATATGAACTGGTGTCTCTTGGTTTTGACCATTAACAAATAAAGTAAAACTATCTGGGAAATTATTAATTTCAATTTTTTTCTTATTTAATATAACTACTCTATCTTTAGTAATTAATATGTCTATTTTTTTGAAGTTTTGTACTTGTTGAGATTTACTTCCTTTTGGAAGATTTATTGGTTCTTCAAACTCAATTACAGGTGCTGTAACCATTAATATTGCTAATAGAACTAGCATAATATCAACTAAAGGTGTAATATTTAAATCAGGTTTTTGATTATAATCATACATTTATATAATTACCCTTTAGCGATTAAAATTTCAGATTGTGCCTTAATATATGTATTTAATTCATATACTTTTCTAACTAAAATTTGATGAAATGTGTAAGCAAATATTGCAACAAATATACCTGCTGCCGTTGCTATTAATGCTTCAGAAATAGCTGGTGCTATAACAGAAAACGAAACTTTAGATTGGTTTGCAAATTTTGCAAATGATTCTAAAATACCAATAACGGTACCAAATAATCCAATAAATGGCGAAGTTGATGAAATTATGGCTAACCATGAAATTCCAGAACTAGCTTCTTTTATAATATTTATTTCACAAGCGTGTAATAATTCTCTTGAGTTAGAGTTGTTAGAACATCTATTTAATGCAGATAATGGTGAAAAAGTAGCTTCTCTTGAAGTAAGAGATTCCAATGATTTTTCTTCATTTTTAATTGATGCATTAACAGAAGTAAATTTATATAAGAAAATCCATATTGTGATAATTAAGTAAACTGACAATAGTGCTAAAACTATATAAGTTATAGCACTACTATTTGCCAAATAATTTAGTATTGTGTTTGTCATAAGCTTTTATGCAAATGAGTTGATTTTTGCTTCAACTGCTGCAACAGAGATATTAGAATCTTTAACAGAGTTAACTAATTCTTTTGCTGCTTCAATATTTTTAGCAATTTCAGAGTCTTTTCCTGCTGTTAATGCAATAGCACCATCTGCTAATACATCTACAGAATTTTCATCTACTTTAACATGTCCCCAGTTAATAGCAACAGCTTCAGTAGAATCAGCTTTTTCAATTATTATTACACCAACTGTTAATGAAGAAACTAATGATGAATGTCCCGGTAGAACTCCGAACTCTCCCTCTTTTCCAGGAAGAGTTACGGTTTTCACATTATCATTGAATATTTCTCCATTAGGTGTAACTATTGATAATTTAATTGTATCCATGTTATGCCTTAATGGTTTTTGTTATTTCAATTTCTCAGCTTTTGCTAGAACCTCGTCGATTCCACCAACCATATAGAATGCCATTTCAGGAATATTATCATATTTACCTTCTAAGATTCCTTGGAATCCAGCAATAGTATCTTTTAACTCAACATATTTCCCTGGAGATCCAGTAAATACTTCTGCAACGAAGAATGGTTGAGATAAGAATCTTTCGATTTTTCTAGCTCTTGAAACAACAAGTTTATCAGCTTCTGATAATTCATCCATACCAAGAATAGCAATAATATCTTGTAAATCTTTGTATTTTTGTAATACAGATTGAACACCTCTTGCTACATCATAATGCTCTTGACCAAGAACGTCAGCACTTAAAATTCTAGAAGAAGAATCTAATGGATCAACTGCTGGGTAAATACCTTTTTCAGCAATTTTTCTATTAAGTACTGTAGTTGCATCTAAGTGAGCAAAAACAGAAGCTGGAGCTGGATCTGTTAAGTCATCCGCTGGTACGTATACTGCTTGAACAGAAGTAATAGAACCTTTAGAAGTAGAAGTAATTCTTTCTTGTAATTTACCCATTTCTGAAGCAAGTGTTGGTTGGTAACCAACAGCTGAAGGAATTCTTCCTAATAATGCTGACATTTCAGAACCTGATTGTGCAAATCTAAAGATATTATCAACGAACATTAATACGTCAAGACCTTTTTCATCTCTAAAGTATTCTGCCATTGTAAGACCAGTTAATGCAATTCTATTTCTAGCACCTGGAGGCTCACTCATTTGACCGTAGCACAGTGCAACTTTGTCAAGTACGTTTGAATCTTTCATTTCATGGTAAAGGTCATTACCTTCTCTTGTTCTTTCCCCAACACCAGCAAATACTGAGTATCCTGAGTGTTTAAATGCAACATTATGGATTAATTCCATAATAATAACTGTTTTACCAACACCAGCACCACCAAATAGTCCAACTTTTCCACCTTTTGAGTAAGGAGCTAATAAGTCAACTACTTTGATACCAGTTTCAAACATTTCTGTTTTAGTTGATTGCTCTTCAAAAGAAGGAGCAGATCTATGAATAGACCATCTTTCAGTATCAGCAGGAATTGCTTCACCTTCATCAACAGGATCACCAATAACATTGAAGATTCTACCAAGTACAGCATCACCAACTGGAACTGTAATAGGTCCACCAGTAGCAATACATTCTTGACCTCTTGTTAAACCTTCTGTCATATCCATAGCAATAGTTCTAACTCTACTATCACCAATATGAGCAGCAACTTCTAGTACTAATCTATCAGCATTAGCATCAGCTAATACTACATTAATAGCTTCATTAATTTCTGGTAAGTATCCGTCGAACTCTACGTCAACAACCGGACCCATTACCTGAAGAATTTTACCTTTCATGCGGGCAGCTCCTTTAAATTATTTTAATGCTTCAACACCACTGATAATTTCTATCAGCTCTGTTGTAATCGCAGCTTGTCTAGCTTTATTATATTCAACTGTCAATGAATCAACTTTTTCTTTTGCATTTTTAGTTGCAGCTTCCATTGCTTGCATTCTTGCAGAATGTTCAGCAGCTAAAGAGTCTATTAATGCATAATACATATTGAAATCAATATATTTCTCAGTTAATTCATTTAACACTTCTTCTTCATCATCTTCTGGCTCAATATTTAACATAGAAGCAGTTTCACTAATTTCAACTTTTTCTAAGCTAATTGGTAACAATTCTCTAACTCTAATTTCTTGAGATAGCATGTTTAAGAATCCATTATAAACTACAACTACCTTATCAGTAACTTCGTTTTTAAAATCTTCTACAACACTGTTAATAAATTCAGCTGCTCTGTCATAATCAGGAGCAGAAGAAAGATCAGAAACTTTTTGTTCTAATGACATACCTTGGAAAGTGAAGTAATCAACTCCTTTTCTTCCAGCAGCTCTTAATCTAACTTTTGTACCCTTTGCTTCATATTCAGCAATCATTTTAGAAACAGTTTTAATTGTTGCCATATTAAAACCACCGCAAAGTCCTTTATCAGCAGTTACAAAAACAATATCAACTGTTTTTGGAGCATCATTTTGAACAAATGCTCTACCAATATTTCCTTCGTCTTGAACTTTGCTAACTCTAGCAGCAATATCAGAAAGTACGTCATTTATCTTAGCTGCATAACTTCTAGCTTGCTCAGACAATTGTCTAGTTCTAGTAAGTTTTGCAGAAGAAACAAGCTTCATAGCTTTTGTTGTTTTCTGAGTATTTTTAACACTACCGATTTGTAATTTTATTTCTTTTAAGTTAGCCATCGACTAATCCTTAGTTTGCACTAAATACAGTTTTAAACTCTTCTAATGCAGCTTTTAATTCTGCTTCAGTTTCATCATCAATTTTTTGTTTTGATTTAATTGCATCTAAAATATTTGAATATTTTTGTTCAAAGAATGCATGTAATTCAGCTTCAAATCTAACAACGTCACCAACTGCGATATCATTTAAATAACCTTTAGTACCAGCATAAATAATAACAATTTGTTTTTCAATAACTAATGGCTTATTAACACCTTGTTTTAATACTTCTACCATTCTTTGACCAAGTTCAAGTTCTCTTCTTGTAGCTTCATCTAAGTCTGATGCGAATTGAGCAAATGCTTCTAATTCTCTATATTGTGCAAGAGATAATTTTAAAGTACCAGCAACTTGCTTAGTAGCTTTAATTTGTGCAGCCCCACCAACTCTAGATACTGATAAACCAACATTAATCGCAGGTCTGATACCTGAGTTAAATAGGTTAGTTTCTAGGAAAATTTGACCATCTGTAATAGAAATAACGTTTGTTGGAATATACGCAGCAACGTCTCCAGCTTGAGTCTCAATAATTGGTAGTGCAGTCATTGAACCAGCACCTCTTTCATCAGACATTTTAGCAGCTCTTTCTAATAATCTTGAGTGTAGATAAAATACATCCCCTGGATAAGCTTCTCTACCTGGAGGTCTTCTTAAAATTAATGACATCTCTCTATATGCAACCGCATGTTTAGATAAATCATCATAAATAATAAGTGCATGTTTACCATTATCTCTAAAATATTCACCAATAGTAACACCAGTATATGGAGCTAAAAATTGTAATGCAGATGAATCAGCAGCAGATGCATTAACAACAATTGTATAATCCATTGCACCAGATTCTTCTAATGTTCTAACTACAGAAGCAATTGAAGATGATTTTTGACCAATTGCAACATAAATACAAACTACATCTTCACCTTTTTGGTTAAGAATTGTATCAATAGCAACAGTTGTTTTACCAGTTTGTCTATCACCAATAATAAGCTCTCTTTGCCCTCTTCCAATTGGAACTAGTGCATCAATTGCTTTAATACCAGTTTGTAATGGTTCATGAACAGATTTTCTAGCCATGATTCCAGGAGCTTTTTCTTCAACTAATCTTGATTCAGAAGATTCAATAGCACCTTTTCCATCAATTGGTTCTCCAAGAGCATTTACAACTCTTCCAACCATAGCTTCACCAACTGGAGTCTCTAAAAGTTTACCAACTCTTTTACAAGAAGTACCTTCTCTAAGACCTTCACCTTTTCCAAGTACAACTACACCAACTGAAGATTCTTCTAAGTTTGAAGCAAGACCTCTCTCACCATTTTCAAACTCAACAATTTCCCCAGCCATAACATTTTTTAGACCGTAAACTTGAGCAATACCATCTGCGTAAGAGATGATTTTACCAGTTTCATTTACATCTACATTTAATTCAAAGTTATCAATTCTTTCTTTTATTATAGAACTGATTTCATCAGCTTGAATTTTTGCACCCATTCAATTTCTCCTTTATAAGTTCTAAACTGCTTTTAAAATATGATCTATCATTTGAGACTTTAATCTCTCTTTTGAGAAAGAGATTTCAACCCCAAGGCCATCAATATCTACTTTAATACCATCAAAATCACAAACATTTTGAGATAATGATAAATTAACATCAAATTTTTTACTAAATTGCTCTTCTATAGAAGATACATAATCACTAGACAGTTCTTGATTAGTATATACAACACCAACATAAGTATTATTCATTTTTGCAATTTGAACATTTAGTTCTTTTGCAATAAATGGTAATAAACCTAATCTTCTTTTCTCACCAAGTAGTTTGATAAAATTAACTAAAGTTTCACTTGCACCATCTACTAAAGAGATGATTAAGTCAACTTTTTGCGTATCAGTAACTTCTGGAGAAGTAATGATTGAATTAAATTTATCATCAGTAAAAGCTGAAGAAATAGTGTTTAATTTATCACTAACACCACTAATAGTTTGAGTATCTCTACCTTCTACTAATGCTTTAACATATCTTTTTGCTACTAAATCATTCATATTATGCTACCTTTTTAAGAACAATATTTGCTAACTCATCTTGAGTTAATTTGATATTGTCTGAATTTAATAACTGTTCTAAAATCTCAGTAACAACTTGCTTTTTAGCTTTTGATGTTTCAACTTTCATCATTTCATCTAAATTTTTATTTAAATTAGTGATATCTGCATCAACAGCAATAGATACTTTCTGCTTAACTGAATCAATATCAGCTTTAGCGCTTTCAACTATCTCAGATGCAAGTTTTTTTGCCTCTTCAAGTTTCTTTTGTGCCTCACTTACTTTATCTTGAGAAGCTTTTAAAGTATCTTGTACTTTGTCAAGTTCCGCTTGAATAGATAAAGTTCTTTCAGCAAAAAATGCTTTAATTTTATCAGCAAGTAAATACCATAAAATTCCAGCAAATATTATAAAGTTAACGGTTCTTTGAACTATATCAGTTTCCGCACCTTCACTACTTGCAAATAATGCAACAGGAGCTAAAGCTAACCCAAGTAATAAAATTCTTTTCATATTCACATTCCCCTTAAATTGAGCTAAGCTTAGCTTTTAGGCTCTCATTAAATTGAGGCATTGTAGATACTAAAGAATCTCTCAGGGCTTTAGTCTCATCTTGTAAGTTTTTAGCAAATTCTGAAGATTTTGCTTCTAAATCAGATTTAGCACTTGCAAGTTTTGCATCTGCACTGTCTTTTGCTTCCTTATAAGCTTGTTCTCTAATTGCAGCTGCTTCCTTTTTAGCTGTAGCGATAATATCGTTTGCCTCGGCTAAAAGACCATCTACATCAGCACCGTTTGATTTTGCATCTTCTAAATCTTTAGAAATAGAAGCTGCTCTTTCATCCATATGCTTTAATAGCGGTTTGAATAGACAGCTGTTTAGTCTAGCAACAACTAAAAGAAAGATGATACCAGAGCTAAGCAATAATACAGGACTTATGTCTAACATTCATTCCTCCATATTTTTTACAGTTTAGTTTAACTAAAACTTGTACATTTTAGCAAAAGTAACTATAAAATTATATTAAAAGAAAAAATTACATTATAAATTTTTAGATTTTGTTACTATTGTAAATTAAAGTAACTAGATATCTTGTCAATATCTTCTTGAGAGTTTATTTCAATTTTGAAATAATTTTTTTCAGCCTTTACTTTTAGGTTGCTAGCTTGAAGTTTCGATAATAAAGTATCTAAAGGTTTAAAGTCGAAAGGCGATTGCTTTTTTTCTTTTTTAGGTAAAATTTGGTCTTTTTCTTTTAAATCTTTTACTAGTTTTTCTGTTTCACGAACAGAAAGTTTCTGACCTATAATTGAGTCACACACCATCTTTTGTTCATTATCACTAAGTCCAAGCATAACTTTTGCATGTCCTGCACTAATTTTGTCGCTTGCTAAAAATTGTTGTACATATGAGTTTAATTGTAACAGTCTTAGGGTATTTGTAATAGAACTTCTACTTTTAAATACTTTAAGTGATAGTTCTTCATGTGTAATATTGTGTTCATTTATTAATTGTGCATAACAATATGCTAATTCAACAATATTTAAATCATCTCTTTGAATGTTTTCAATTAATGCAAGTTCTCTCAACTTTTGTACATCAATATCAGTTACAATTGCTTTTATCTTATCAATATTAGCAATTTTGTGAGCTCTTAATCTTCTCTCACCTGAAACTAGTATATACTCACCATTATCATCTTCGATAACAGTTATAGGCTGAAGTAAACCATGCTCTTTTATTGATTCACTTAGCTCTTTTAATTTTTCTTCATCAAATATTTTTCTAGGTTGATTTGGATTTGCTTTTATTAATGCTACATCAATTTTTGTAATACCTGAGTTGTTATTTCTAGTTGAACTTTCATAAGCAGATTCAACTTCTCCTAATAATTCTCCTAATCCTCTTCCTAATGCCATAAATATTTCCTATTATTAAAAAATTAACCAGCAATTGCTCTTGCTAAATTAGTATACGCTTTTGTTCCACTTGCCATTGCATCATATAGCATAATAGGTTTTCCAAAACTTGGACTTTCTGCTAATTTAATATTTCTTGGAATTACTACATAAGAATTATTATCAACTTTAAACAACTTACTCTCAAAATGTTGTGCTAAATCTGCAAAAACTTGTTTTGATAAATTATTTTGTGAACTATACATTGTAGGTAAAAAACCTCTAATTTGTAAACCCTTATTTATAGTTTGTTTAACTAATTTAATCGTGTTTAATAATTGTGCTAAACCTTCAAGTGCGAAAAATTCACACTGAATTGGAATTAAAACTGAAGTAGAAGCACTTAATGTATTTATAGTAATTGGCCCTAAAGCAGGAGGTGAATCAATAATAATATAATCAAAATCTTTTTTAATTGGATCAATTTTTCTTTTTAAAACTAATTCTCTCTCTTTTGTATTTTTATAAAATTCTTTTTCAATCCCAACTAAACCAATATTAGATGGTGCTACTTTTAAATTTTCAATTTCAGAGTCTAAAATGATTTCACTTAATTCTTTTGTTCCCAACATTACATGATAAATATTATACTCATATGTATCCCTATGAAATCCTAAAGATGTTGTTGCATTTGCTTGAGGATCAGCATCAATTAATAATACTCTTTTTCCTTCTAATGCAAGTGCTGCACTTAAATTCACAGCTGTAGTAGTTTTACCTACTCCGCCTTTTTGGTTGGCGATTGAAATAATTTCTGTCATCTTAAACTAAATACCTTTTTATTGTTTACTTGTATAGAACCATCATCATTTAGTAGAGCATTTTCTAATGATACTTTTTCATTTTCAATGGTTGCTTGGAATTTCTGACTATGTTGGAATTCTATCTGAAAATCGCTAAATATTTGCTTCCATAAAATCTTTTTTTTCAATTCAAAGAAATAATTTTTTAGTAGATTTTCTATATCAATTTGTATATCTAAATTACCAAATTCCTCACTAACATTTATAAGATTTAATCCAATACCACAATATATTAAATCTTTACTCATTGTTGTTATTGTACCACCTATTTTTTTACTATCTACATAAAAATCATTTGGCCATTTTAACCATACTTTTGAACCAATTTTTTTTAATAAGTCTTTTAAAATAAATGAAAAATAAATTGAAGAACTTTGAAGTTCTAAATCACTTGGTAAATCCTCTTTTGATAATACAAAAGAAAAAAATAAATTTCCTTTTTTCCCCGTCCATTCATTTCCTCTACTTCCAATCCCATTTGTTTGTAAAGAAGTGACAATACACATTGGTTCTTTATATCCATTTTCTTGAATGTATTTTTTAAGGTAAGTATGAGTGGAATCAACTTGATTTAATCTTATAATATTCATTTGTGGATTATACATAATATATTTACAAGATTTTATTAAATATAATCCATGTAAAAAGGTTAATATGTTAGATCCAGTTTTACCAATAGCCATATACTTACTACTTGGATATTTATTCAAAATAATTTATCATGATAACTCAAAGCAATTAATTGAATTTATCATTTATTTTTCACTTCCCGCAATAGTATTTTCAAAAATATATCCACTTGTTTTAGATGAAAAAATATTGGGATTAATCTTAATGTTTATATGTTTTATTTTATTTAATCTTGCCCTTGCTTACTTTATTGGTAAAGCTATGAAGTTAGATAGACTTTTGTTGGCAACATTTATGATTATGGCAACATTTGGTAATACATCGTTTATTGGATTCTCATATATTGATGCATTTTATGGTCAAGACTATATTGTATATGGTTTAATTTATGATTTATTTGGTTCATTTTTACTTTTAGTTTCTGTAGGTATGTTTATCATAACTTGGGGTAGCGGAAGAAGAAATGATACAAAATCAATTTTTAAAAGTGTTTTTTTATTTCCACCAACATTAATGTTTTTTATCACAGTAATTGCTAAGAATTTTGAAGTTCCTAATTTCTTAATCTTAACTTCACAAACTTTAGGTTCAACACTTGTTCCAATAGCCATGATAGCAATAGGAATGAAACTTGAACTTAAACATATATTTGTTAAATTTCATATTGTAACAATGGCTATGGTATTAAAAATGGTTATTGTACCTATCATTGTACTTATTGGGTTTCAGCTATTTTATGGAGTAGATCAAACTTGGGTTAAAGTAACTATAATTGAAGTTGCAATGCCTCCAATGACAATGGCAACTGTCTTAGCAATAAAAGGTGGTCTTGATGAAAAGGTTGCAATTAACTCTTTAGTTTTAGGTGTTTTATTAAGTCTTTTAACTATTACTTTATATACTTCATACTTAGCATAACTATTTGCTAAGTATTAAAGTATACTCTCCACCTATATATTCTTTATTATCATAAATAAATTTTATATTTTCTAGTTTTATACTTCCATTAAAATGTTTCTCAACAATTAATGTAGTCATAAATAATCCCATATTAAACATATCTGAATATTCTTTTTTTTCTAATTCACAAATGTATGGATTTTTTGTATTATCTTTAATTTTTAAAATCAGTTCTTTTTCATTTGAAGTTAAATCAATGATTATTAATTTTTGTTCATCATACGCAATATTTTTAATCAATTGCTCTTTTATATTAGTAATAATATTTAATATTGCTTGAGTTAATTCATTTTTTAAACCAAAAATTTTAACATCTTCTTCAATATTTAAAATAATTTCAATTTTGTTTGTAGATAAAACTACCTCTGCTAACTCTAAACTTTTGTTTATTGCACTTAATATTGAAAAATTTTCTTTTACAGCTTCTAAATTATAAAAGCCTCTAAAATCATCAATTGTTTCTGATAAATTCTTTGTAGTTAAAACAATTTTTCTTAACTGTGAAATTAATGCATCTTTATCAATTTTATCAATTTGAACCTCAAGAGATAATGCACTAGCAATTGTAGAGATAGTACTTAAAGGTTGTCTCCATTGATGAGCAATATTGGATAACAATTCACCCATTGAGGCAATTTTTGATTGATGAAAAATAATTGCTGAATTTTGTTGATTTTTATTTACTTCATCTTCAACTCTTTTTTCTAAGGTCTCATTTAATGTTTTCAATTCATTATTTACTTTTGTAAGTTTTTGAATATCATTTTGTGCTTTTGAAATAGACAATGCAATAAAAGAACTAAACATTGAGATTATTTCTTTATCTTTTAAATCAAATGGAACAATTTTGTTATCAATTTTTTTATTTAAGAGTTGAACAACACCTAAAGTATTATTTTCAATAGGATGTATTAAAGGTACAGTAATTATACTATGGGTAATGTAATTAAATTTTTTATCATAATTTTTAGTTCCACAAAAATCATAATCATTACTTAAATAAATATCATCAACTTTTATAATTTTTTTCTTTAAAAAAGCATCAACAGCTAAAAACTTATTTTCTTGATCTAATGATAAATTCATATCTTTTAATAAAAAATATTGTTTATATATATCTTCATAAGATAAAGCGTCATTTTGAAATACGTGAAATTTTAAACTATTATTATCTTTTATATAAATAGTACCTGCTTCTGCACTAAGTAGCTCTCTTGTATGTTTCAGAGTTTCATGTAATAAAACATCTAAATCATTTATATTAAAAAGACTAATATCATAAATTTCTTGTAGATCATCACTTGTATTCATTTTCCACACTTTTAGATAATTTTATAATTATTTTAGCAGTTATTTTATAATATTACCTAAATCTAACCTATAACCTCTAACAAAATCTGTTGAATTTATAGCTTTTTTTGAGGGGGATTGTAGTGTTTTTACTTTTAATATACCTTTTTTGCAAGCAATCAAAATAAAATTATCTTCTATCTTTAAAAGCTCACCTTCCCTATTTTCAGACTCAGTATCAATTAATTCAATATCTTTTAGTTTTAAACCTGACTCTAAAAATACTCCTGGCCAAAATGAATATGCCTTATATTTCAAATACAATTTTTTAGCATCTTTGAAATCAACAAGTCCATCTTCTTTCTTTATTTTTTTACAAAAACTAACTTCAGATTCATTTTGTTTTAATGGTTCTATTTTTTCAAAATTATCTAAAGTTGTAATAGTAAGTTTTGCTGCAATTTCTGATAACTTATGAAAAGCTTCTTCAACTTCCATAGTTTGGGTAATTTTTAGATATTGTAATCCTAAAATATCTCCACTATCAAGTCCTTCTTCCATTAACATTGAAGTTACACCAGTGTAATAGTCATCATTTAACAAAGATTCTTGAATTGGACTTGCACCTCTATATTTCGGTAACAAAGAGGCATGTAAATTTATGCAAGGAGCGATATCTAATATCTCTTTTGGTAATATTTGTCCATAAGCTGCAACGATTATAAAATCTGGATTTAAGTCCTCTATTTGTTTTTTAGCTTCAAGGTTTTCCCTTAGTTTCAAAGGTTGAAAAATTGGAATATTTATATTCTCATCTATGCAGTATTGTTTTATATGAGGAGGAGTTAAAAGTTGTTTTCTTCCAACAGGTTTATCAGGTTGAGTAAATAATCCTATAACCTCATACTCGCTCTTAATTAACTCCTTAAAAATAGTAGTTGCATAATCAGGAGTTCCCATAAATAGAATTTTTTTACTCAATTTTAATCCTTTAAATGTCCCTTTTAAAGGACTTATATTTTTTTAAATATTGTTCCACTTTTGTGATTTCCATCAACTAAGTAATCATATGCATTTGTTAAATCAAATCCAGATGATAAATACATTGGAATTCCATTTTTCATTAAAAAATCTGCTGCTTTTAGTTTTGTTACAATTCCACCAGTAGCAAATTCTGAATTTGCTGTATGAGTCATTTCTAAATCAGCAGGATCAATATATGAAATATTTTTTTGTAAAACTGCATCATCATGTTCTCTTGGATTTTTATTATAATATCCATCAATATCGGATAAAATTGCTAACATATCAGCTTTAAAGTGATATGCAACATGAGCAGCTAACTGATCATTATCTCCAAATAAAAGTTCATAATTTGCTATAACATCATTTTCATTGATAATTGGTAATATGTTATTTTCTAAAAGTATTTCTATAACATTTTGGGCATTTGTAGTTCTTTTTCTTGAATCGAAATCGTCAGCTATTAAAAGCATTTGTGCACAAACAATATTATGTTCTTTAAATCTTTTTTTATAATTTTTCAACAATAAAGGTTGACCAATTGCAGCAAGAGCTTGTCTATTTGCAATTTGTTTTTTATCCAATTTCAATGAAGTAAATCCAGCTCCAACAGCACCTGAAGATACTAAAATAACTTCTAATTTTTTTTCATTTTTTAATTTAGCAATTAAATCTACTAAATTTTCCATTCGATCAATTGCTAATTGGCCATCTTGAGTTAAAACAGCCGTTCCTACTTTAATAACTAAACGTTTCATTTACCCTGTTCCAATAGATTATATAATGCAAAACCAAGAGCTTTTATATTTTTTCTTGTAATAGAAGAAATTGGTAATACAAAATATGGCTTACTATTGTCAAATCTTGAATATGTTAAATCTTGAATATAGTAAGAGTAGTCTTTTTCAAAGCCAAATTCATTTGAAGTTGCTTTCTCTAAACCAATATCAGCTATAAACTTTTCAATATCACCATGTAAATCTTCACCATAATATCCATCAATTTTACTTAAAACTATTGCATAATTTCTTGTAGATAATTCTTCTGAGAATTTTTTAAGTTCTTCTTTTAGAACATTATATTGATCAATCATTGTTCTATAATTTGCAATATCAATTACAAATAACAGAGTTTTTGTTCTTTCAATGTGTCTTAAGAACTCTAACCCTAATCCTCTTCCTTCGCTAGCCCCATCAATAATTCCTGGAATATCTGCCATTACAAAAGAATTATACTCACCCACTGTAACAACACCTAATTTTGGTGTTAAAGTTGTAAATTCATAATTCGCAACTTCAGGAGTTGCATTTGAAGTAGTAGAAATTAATGTTGATTTTCCAACATTTGGATAACCAACTAATCCAACGTCAGCAATAAGTTTCAACTCTAATCTAATATTTCTAGTTTGACCTGGAAGTCCTGGTTGAAAATATGTTGGTCTTTGATTTCTAGAGTTTTTAAAGTGAACATTTCCTAATCCACCTTTTCCACCTTCTAAAAATTTAACTTTTTCACCTACTTCTAGTAAATCTAATATTACTTCATTAGTATCATCATCAATAACTTGTGTTCCAGGAGGTACAATTAAAACTAAAGCTTCACCTGACTTTCCAGTCATGTTTCTACCCATTCCCTGGTCACCTTTATCGGCTTTAAATACTTTTCTACCTTTATAGTTTGATAATGTATCAGTATTATTGTCTACTAAAAAATAAACATCTCCACCTTTTCCACCATCTCCACCATCTGGTCCACCTTTAACAACAAATTTTTCTCTTCTAAATGAAGCGCACCCTTGTCCACCTTTTCCAGACGAAACCGCAAATCTAGCGCTATCTATAAACATAATATATCCCTTTTAATAAATAATTAAAAACTAAAAGTAAAATATTAATTTTCACTGTTAACTTTTAATTAGCTACCCTGATTTTTAAATAAAAAAAGGGTGTAGGCAAAAGCCATACACCCTCTTAAAGAAACATTTGGTATCCAGAATTACGAAGCGTAAACTGAAACTTTTTTTCTTTTCTTGTCTTTAATTTCAAATTTAACAACACCGTCAATTAAAGAATAAATTGTATGATCTTTACCCATACCAACGTTTTGACCTAAATGTACTTTAGTACCTCTTTGTCTAATAATAATGTTACCAGCTCTTACAGCTTCTCCACCATATTTTTTAACTCCAAGTCTTCTACCAGCAGAATCTCTATTATTCTGCGTACTTCCCTGACCTTTCTTGTGAGCCATCTTTTATCTCCTTAAGATTAATTGCTTATGCAGCTATTTTAGTAATTCTAATTTTAGTGATGCTTCTTCTGAAACCTCTTTTTAATTTAGAATCTTTTCTTCTTCTTTTTTTGTAAATGATTACTTTTCTTGCTCTATTTACACCTGTACCATCTAATACTACTTCTGCTTCAACTTTTGCATTTGCAACAGCTTCACCAGTTTTTAACTCACCGTTGTTTATTGCTAAAACATCAGTAATCTCTATCGTTTCTTTAGCAGCTTTTCCAGTATAATCAATATCTAAGATATCACCTTCAGATACTTTATACTGTTTTCCACCACACTTGATAATTGCGTACATTTTTCTTCCTCTAATATTCAATTCTACGTGCTAGGTTCATATAGTTAATTTAGTAACTCTATTTTTCGAACCGGAATAGTATCTTAAATTAGTTTAAACTTTCTTTAAGACATTACTTTTTATCTATAATTGTTTGCAAGTGCAATCGCATCAACCATGATCAAAGAATTTTTAGGTAAACCTTTGGCCGATATTGTACTACGTGCTGGCTTATGTTCACCAAAAGCTTCAGCAAATAATACGTTAACTACACCAAAATCTTCAATATTTTCTAAATAAACTGAAACTTTAACAACATTTTCCATTCCACTTTCAGCATCTTCAAGTAAAGTTCTAAGGTTTGATAAAACTTGTCTTGTTTGAACTTTAATATCTCGTTCAACTATTGTTCCATCTAATGTAACAGGAACTTGGGCAGAAGTATAAATCATACCATTTACTTTTATTGCAGGAGAGTATGGGCCAATTGCTTGTGGTAAATTATCGCTTTGAATAAATTTCATTTGTTATCCTCTTTAAATATAACTTTTTTGAATTCTACAAAAATTAAACTAGTAATTAACTAAAATTAAAATATTAATTATAAATTATAACTTACAAGTTTACCTTGTTTTAACTGATAAATATTATCTTTAATTTTTCTAATAAGATTTGCTTTTTGCTTAAAATCTAACTCTTTATCATAAGAAATAGCCGTAAGTTTGTTTGCATAAAATTTGTAAAGAAGTGTTAATAACTCTTGATTTAATCTTTCATCATCATAATTTTCTAACTTTTCATTTAATACAATTGAGTTTAATGATGAGTTCTCTATATCATTCAACACTAATTCAAACTCTTTTTTATGGGATTCAAACATAGAAGAATCGATAATATCTAGTACTGAATCTAATCTTTGTGGTTTTTCTAGTATTGATTTAATTATGCAAAGTTCAGCAATATCTATTTTTGACAAATTTACTTGAAAATTTCTTTGCTTATCTCCACTAACTTTTACTAAATTTTCTCTTATGTTTAATTTTTGTGCAATATATCTTTTATATTCATCTTGATAAATTAAACTCAAAGATTTTAAATATTCATTTGTTTCAACTAATGCTTTTTGCTTTTGAGCTGGATCATTAATATTATATTTTGAAATTATATAATCAATTGCATAAGTAATAAAAAGTTGAGGAGTTGAAAAAATTTTATTTAATTCTTCAATTTTTCCTTCTTTTACCATATCAGCAGGATCTTTTCCTTCACCAAATATAATAACGCCACCTTCAAATTCACTTTGACTCAACATTACTGATGCTTTAAAAGCAGCAGCAAGTCCAGCTTTATCTCCATCATAAGCTAATATTACTTTTGGCTCGCCACGTCTAAGAAGTGGTAAATGATCGCTTGTAAGTGCTGTCCCAAGTGTTGCAACTGCTGTATTAAAACCTGCTTGATGAAGCATAATAACATCTAGATAACCTTCACAAACTATAATTTCATTTTTTTTATAAACTGCCTCTTTAGCTAAATGGTATCCATATAATAGTCTTGATTTGTTAAATATTTTTGTTTGTGGAGAGTTTACATATTTTGCGTTATGTCCTGTTATTGTTCTTCCACCAAATCCTACAAGTTTTCCACTTATTGAGTAAATGGGGAAAGTAATTCTTTCTATAAATCTAGCATAAAGTCCATTTGTACCAGTATCAATTATTCCTAAATCTATGGCATCAGATAAATTATAATGATTTGATTTTAAATAATTAATTGTATCATTTGAGCTAGGAGCATAACCTATTTCAAATTTTTCGACTGAAAATTCTGAAATTCCCCTATCAATAATATATTTTTTTGCAACACTATTACTAACAAATAGTTTTTGATAGAATTTGTTTATATCTTCTATCACTTTTGTATCTTGTTTTTTTTCTGTGCTATTTTCATACTCAAGCGAAAAATTATACATTGAAGCTAATTTTTCTAAGGTTTCAGGATATGATAATTTTTCATATTCCATAACAAATTTAATAGAATCTCCACCTGCTCCACATCCAAAACAATGATATATCTGTTTTGCTGGACTTACCACAAAAGAAGGTGTTGTTTCCCCATGAAATGGACAACAAGCCTTAAAATTTGCACCACTTTTTTTTAATTCTAAAAATTGAGATATTACATCAACAACATCAAGGTGCGTTTTTAAATTTTCAATAGATTCTTTTTTTATCATAAAGGGATTATACTCTTTTATTATTTTATATGAACTTTTATGATAATATAAAGTCCTTAGAGAACAAAACAAGAAGGTTTTATTTGGATAATATAGTTTTAGAATATAGAGATCCCTTATTTGGTATCATTATATTTGTTGCACTTATCTTTATCATTTCATTTTTTACATATTCTTATGGAATTTATAAAGAAAGACTTGCAAGAAAAGATTATAGAAAATTATCTAAAAGATTTGAACTTGGTAAACTTAAAGAAGAAGACTATGTTCATCTTTATAAAACTTACAATCTACCCTTTGATTCAATTTTACTTTTAGCTTCAACATTTTTACATAAAGGCGATTATAATAAAGCTATAAATGTATATCTAACACTTCTTGAACATGTTAAAGATAGAGTAAAAAAAGAAGAATTACTTGAACTTTTAGGAACTACTTATTTCAAAGGCGGTTTTTTACAAAGGTCAAAAGATGTATTTTTACGAATATTAAAATTCTCACCTAGAAATGATCAGGCATTAACTTATTTACTTTTAATTTATGAGAAATTAAAAGATTTCAAAAATGCAAAAGAAGTTACAGTTAGTTTAGAAGAGCTAGAAAAAGATATGAGTAAAGATAAAGTTTATTTAGAAGCTTTAATAATTTTAAATGATCCAATTTATTCATATGAAAAAAGAACTGAACTTTTATACAAGATTTATAAAGAGAATAAAAGTATAGAAAGAATTTTTACTTCATTTTTACTTCAATTTAATAAAGAATTTTTTTGGGAACACATTCAAGAGTTTGATTGCTCAAAATTTATTGACTTGATGTGGTATCTAAATTTTGATGATATAAATTTTGATAAAGTAGTTGAAAATCAATTTTTAGTAGAACTTTATAATGCAAAAGGGTATTTAAATACTCTAAAACACAGTAATGATTTTGATTTTGATATTTTGATATTAATAAATCAACATGAACATAAAATAAAAGCATCTCTTGATTTTGAGTTTATATGTACATCTTGTAAACACTCTCATCCAGTTTTTGATACTAGATGTCCACATTGTCATAATATATTAACATTTGATGTAAAACATCACCTAACAAAGGCTTTTTTTGAGACAAATCAGTCTTTGCAGTAGTCTATGTATATTCATAATAAAAGATGTGATATACTTGCACCAACTTTTACAAAAAAATAAACTTTAAAAGAGGAAGGTAAAATATTAATGAGTGATTATTCAAAGTTAGAAAAGTGTTTGGGTTATCAGTTTAAAGATAAAAATCTGATAATCGAAGCACTTACACACAAGAGTTTCAAAAAACCTTATAATAATGAGAGATTAGAATTTTTAGGAGATGCTGTTTTAAACTTGATTGTTGGAGAGTATCTATTCTTAAAATTTCCAAAATCAAATGAAGGTGATTTATCAAAAATTAGAGCTTCACTTGTAAATGAAACTGGTTTTACAAAGTTGGCAAATGAAATTAAACTTGGTGATTATATATTTATTTCTAATGCTGAAGAAAGAAATAAAGGTAGAACAAAAGCTTCTATATTATCAGATGCCTTTGAAGCTATTATGGGAGCTATTTATTTAGAATCTGATCTTGAAGTTTTAAAACCAATTATTCTAAAAATCTTAGAAGATTCATACGACAAAATAAATCTTGATGTTTTATTTAGTGATTATAAAACTGCATTACAAGAAATAACACAAGCAAAATTCGGTTCAATTCCTGAATATAGAATAGAAGGTTCTTATGGTCCTGACCATAAAAAAGAGTTTGAAGTATCAATTTGGATTGATGACAAAACATATGGAACTGCAAAAGGTAAAAGTAAAAAACTAGCACAACAAGCAGTTGCAAAAATTGCTATTGATATTTTAAAGGAAAATAACTAAATGAATACGTTTGGACATAGATTTAGATTTACAACTTTTGGAGAGTCTCACGGGAAGGCTTTAGGTTGTATTGTAGATGGAGTTCCAGCTGGAATAAAAATTGATGAAGAGTTTATTCAAAATGAAATGGATAGAAGAAAACCAGGACAAAATAAATTTGCAACAGCTAGAAAAGAAGGAGATAAAGTAGAAATTCTTTCAGGAGTCTTTGAAGGCTATACTACAGGAACTTCTATTTCGATGGTTATATTCAATGAAAATCAAAAAAGCAGTGACTATTCAAATGTGAAAGATTTATTTAGACCAGGACATGCAGATTTTACTTACTTTAATAAATATGGAACAAGAGATTATAGAGGTGGTGGAAGATCTAGTGCTAGAGAAACTGCAGCAAGAGTTGCAGCTGGTGCTATTGCTAAATTAATGTTAAATGAAATTGGAATAAAAGTACAAAGTGGAATTTGTGAAATTGATGGGATTCAAGCACAAAATTATGATTTTTCAAAGGTTAGTGAATCAGAAATTTTTGCTTTAGATAAACAAGTAGAAGAAGCTCAAAAAAATGCAATACTAGAAGCAAAAAACTCACATAATAGTGTTGGTGGAGTTGCTCTTGTAAATGTAACAAATGTTCCAGTTGGTCTTGGGGAACCACTTTATTTTAAACTTGATTCACAAATCGCAAATGCAATGATGGGAATAAATGCAGTAAAAGCAGTAGAAATTGGTGATGGAATGTTATCATCAAAAGTAAAAGGTTATGATAATAATGATCAAATTAGATCTAATGGATTTAAAACAAATCACAGTGGTGGAATGTTAGGTGGCATTTCAAATGGTGATGATATAAATGTAAAAGTTTATTTTAAATCGACACCATCTATTTTTATAGAACAAGAAACTGTTGATATTTATAATAACGAAGTTGAATGTAAATTAAAAGGGAGACATGATCCTTGCGTTGCTGTTAGAGGAAGTGTAGTTGCTGAATCTATGATGGCTTTAGTTCTTGCAGATATGGCTTTACTTAACATGTCTTCAAAAATAGAAAATGTAAAAAAAGTTTATAATTAGTTAATCTAATTATAAACTAGCTTAAGTACTTATCATTCATATCTTTTATCTTATTAGTTAATTCAATAATCACATTTTTATAAAATTTTGCAATAGTTTGAGATTCCTCAAATTCTCTTATTTTAAATGCTAAAACTAAAGTTTTATCTTCAGAAGATTCAACAGTAGCACTTCTTGGTTCTCCAGTTATTCTCATCATTTCACCAAATAAAGAAGGTTTATTTATTATTGCAATTGTTGTTTTTAAAGATGTATTTTTATAATATTTTTTAATTTGTATTTTACCTTTTAATAAATAATAGATATAGTCATTATTTATTTCACCTTCATTGAATATTATGTCTTTATTTTTATAAGTAAAAAATCGAACTTCAGTTATTAATTCATTAATTTCTGTTTTATTTAAAAATGAAAAAAAAGGTATTTTATCAGTTAAAGATATTAATAAGTTTAGGGCTTCATCATCTTTTTTTAAATTATTTTCTAGAGACATTTTCTTCCATTGAGTTATTTAGCTTAAAATACAGCTTTATTATATTTCATAAACATAAAAAGAAATATTAAAAAATTTGTAATAAAGATTCATTTAAAGTTTTTTGATTATAATTTCAGTACTAAGCAACTCTTTGGTCAAGGGTTGCTTTTTTTATGTCTTATTTAAACCTATCTGATTTCTGATTTTAACTCTTCAAGTCTTGCAACTCTATCTTCAGTTGTTGGATGAGTTCTAAATAAACTTCCTAAAGTAGATTTTAATCCTGAAAAAGGATTTATTATAAACATATGTGCTGTTTGTTCAGTTGCATTATGAACTTGATGTCCACTTCTTGCATAATTTTCTAATTTTACTAATGCACTTTGTAATCCTGATGGATTTCCAGTCATTCTTGCAGCTCCTTCATCAGCCATAAACTCTCTACTTCTACTAACTGTCATTTGAATAATTGAAGCAGCAAGAGGCAAAAGAATCGCCATAGCAATCATCATTATTGGATTTCCACCTTGTCTATTATTCCCACCAAACATAGCCCCAAACTGCATCATATTTGCTATCATAGCAATAGCACCTGCAAATACAGCGGCAATAGTTCCAACTAAAATATCATAATGTTTAATATGAGATAATTCATGGGCAATAACACCTTCTAATTCTTTTTCATTTAGCATTTCATATAACCCCATTGTAACAGCAACAGCAGCGTGTTCATGATTTCTACCTGTTGCAAAAGCATTTGGTGTATGATCTGGTATTAAATACACTTTAGGCATAGGTAATCCAGCTTTTTTTGTTAACTCTTGAGTAATCTTATAAACTGGGTGCCTAACATCTTCTAAAAGTGTTGCATCATAGTGTTTTAAAACTTGCTGATCTGAATAATAATATGCATAAAAGTTCATTCCACCAGCTAATAAAAAAGCAATTAGCATTCCATTAGTCCCACCAAAAGAAAAACCAATAAATACAAATATAACAGTTAAAAATGTTAATAAAAATACTGTTTTAATTTGTTCCATTATATACTCCTTTATAATCTATTTTATTATGCTAACAAAAAAAAGTTAATAAATCATAAACTAAATATTATTTAAAATTGATTCTTTTTTATAAGGTACTTTTGCACTTGGTGTGTTTTTTGATGTTGATTCTAAATGTACATCTTGATCATCAAAAAAGATGTCAGCACCAAAAGCTTTAACAACTTCATATTTCTCAACACCACCTAAAAAGAATGCTTCATCAAGTCGAACTCCCCATTGAGAAAGTGTTCTAATTACTCTTTCATGTGCTGGTGAATTTCTTGCTGTAATAAGAGCTGTTCTAATTGGTGTTTGCTCATGTGGATATTTTGCTTGAATATTTGAAATAACTCTTAATAACTGTGCAAAAGGGCCACTTTTCATTGCGTTTGAAGCATTTTCTTTTTCATACTTTAAAAAAGCTTCAAGCCCTTGTGTTTTATATACTATTTCAGACTCTTCTGAAAATAAAACAGCATCACCATCAAAAGCAATTTTAACTTGATTTGTAAATTCATCATCTTCATTTTCAAATGGCAAAATTCTTGCGGCAGCGATTCCTTCATTAATTGCATTTTGAACATCTATCTCATTTGCAGATAAAAATAAGTCTACTTTAAAAGGTTTTAAGTACTTTGAAATATCATTTCCGCCACTCCAAGCAGATCTTGCAATATCAAGTTGATATTTTTCAATTGATTTTGTGATTCTTAAACTTGTTGCAGAATTATTTCGCGACATAACAATAACTTCAACTTGTTTATCATCGGGAAAATCTTCATTTATTTTCAAAAGATTTTTCACTAGCCTAAAGCCCGTACCTTTTTTTAACTGTAAATCTTCATTTTCTATTTGATATTTATAATATTCATCAAGACCTTTTTCTTCAAATATTTTATTTTCTTCCTCTAAATTAAATAAAGCTCTTGATGATATTGCAATTACTAATTTTTTATTTAAATCGTAACTCAAATCTTTCCTTTTATATTTTTTATTGATTATACTAAAATAGTCATTATATTGATATTTTACAATTATAAAGATTGTTATTATTAAAAAATAAGAAAGTATACAATACTTATTTATTATTTTTTAAAACATAACCTTTTTTTTAGATATTAAATAGATTATTTTGTATTAAATAAAATAATATTTAAGAAAAATAACAAAAACTTGTAAATACTCCATAGCTTCTTGTATTATTTACAATAGTTTAAAATTTTTATTAAATAAAAAGCTAAATTTTCTTACAATCAACTCATTATATTTAAAAAAGAGTTTTTGATGAAAAAATTATACATAGTTAGACATACACAAAAAGATGATGAGATACAAGGACAAGATGACTATGATAGAGAATTAAGTGATCATGGTATCAATGATGCTTTAAATATGGCAAAACAGTTATCAGATAAAAATGTTAAAATAAATTTAATAGTAGCAAGTCCTGCAAATAGAACTAGAAAAACTGCTGAGATATTTGCACAAGAATTAAACTATAGAAAAAGTGTTATGTATAATGAAGTTTTATATATGGCATTTGTAAATGAATTACTAGAAACAATTACATATACCTTTGATACAGTAGATACTATGTTATTAGTTGGTCATAACCCATCTTTAACAGCACTTGCTATTACATTAGTTGATTTTAAAGAGAAATTTGAAATGGGAGGGATTATGGAAATAGAATTTGATTGTGATTCATGGATTGATATTTGTAAGGAAAATGCAAAACTAATCTCTTATATACATCCTAAAAATATATAATTTTAGGAGAATAAAACTCAAAAGAGTTTTATTTTCCTAAACAAAACTCCCCAAACATTACATCCAACATTTCATCATTTTCATAAGGTCTTGTAATCATAGAGATATTTTCTAAAGCTTCTGTTATATAATGTGCAAAAAACTCCAGTTCTCCACCTTGTAAAGGCATTACAGATTGTTTGATATTATATAAAGTATCTTCAACTGATATAACTTGTCTTTTTGAGATAAGAGTCATTTCATCACTATGTGTATTTGAATCTAATATTTGTTCAATTTGTCTAATCAAAGGATTAATATCTTCTTTTGTAGAAATTTCGATGAAATTTTCTATTTTAGCTTTATCAAATAAATTTTCTAAGTCTGATTTATTTAAAACTTTAATAATCTCTTTTTTTGAATTTTCATCTAATAGGTTTATAATTTTTTCATCTTCACTATCACAAGTTTTACTATTATCAAATAGTGCTATTACTATATCTGCTTCATCTATTGCCTGAATTGATTTTTCAATTCCTATTTTCTCAATAATATCATCTGCATTTCTAATTCCAGCAGTATCAACTATTTTAATAATATGAGTACCTATTTTAACTGATTCTTCAATTGTATCTCTAGTTGTTCCAGCAATATCACTTATAATAGCTCTATCATAGTTTAAAAGCTTATTTAACAATGAAGACTTACCAACATTAGGTTTTCCAATGATTGCAACTTTAAAGCCTTCTATCATACCTTCACGTCTTTTACTAGCTTCTAAAGTATTTGTTAGTTTTACAATAATTTTATCCATCTTATTCTGGATCTGTTCATAAATATCAGAGGGTAAATCATCTTCAGCATAATCAATAGAAACTTCTGTATAAGCTAGCATAAATAATAAATCTTCTCTAATATCATTTACAAAATTAGTTAATTCACCCTTTAATTGACGAGCTAATAATTTAACAGCATCTTCACTTCTAGCTTCAATAATTTTAGAAATTGCTTCTGCTTTACTTAGATCAATTTTGTTATTGAAAAATGCTCTTTTAGAAAACTCACCTGGATTTGCAAGTCTTGCTCCATGCTTTAAAACTTCATTCACTACCATATTTGCAATAGCAACTCCGCCATGGCATTGAAACTCAATAACATCTTCACCAGTAAAAGAGAATGGTGCTTTAAAGTATAAAACTAAAGCCTCATCAATTAATTCTTTTGAAGTATCATAAAGTGGAGATAATGTTGCAAGTCGTGGCTTGAATTCATTTTTTTGAGAGATTTTATAAGCAATATCAAGAGCGTTTGCCCCTGATATTCTAACAATTGAAATAGAACCTATTCCATTAGCTGTTGCTATTGCAACAATTGTATTATCATCAAACAATTTATATTTCTTTTGCTCTGTACTCATTTACAAGTACATATTTGTCACCTCTAACATTTGTTTTTACTGCAACATATTTGTCAGGGAATTCATCTCTTAATCTTTTAAGAGCAATATGAACTAAAATACCATCTAAAGGTTTAGTTTTAAATGTACCTTTTTCTTTTATAATATCAATAATTGGTTCAAGATAAGTATAAATAGCTTCTTCTTGATTTTTCAAAAATTGTGCAACTTCAAGTCTTAGCATAAGACCATATTTTTCATTTATCCAATTAAATAGAATATATGAAAGTGCTTTATATCTGTAACCTTCTTTACCAATTAATAAAGCTGAATCTTCACCAGTAAATTCAACATAAATAGTTTCATCATCATAAAATTCAACTTTAATATCTTCTATTTTATAACAAGTTTCATCAAATAAAAGATGAATTCCTGCTTTTACTTCTGATAAAATATTTTCTTTATCTTTTTTAACTATTATTTTTGAAATTTCTGTTTGTGATGATTCTTCATTGTAAAAATTGTCAAAGATTTTATCTTTTGATTTTACTTTTGAAACTGTTTTTACAGGAGTTTCATCTAATGATTTTGATTCTGTAGATTCATCACATTGATTTGAGTATTCGATTCTTTCAGAAACATTTTCAATTTTAATATCTTTTCTTCTAAAAGTTTGTGACTTTGATTCGTTATTATTACCTTTACAATTATCTTTAAAACAAACTTCAATAATTGCTGTTTTTTTTCCAAAGCCAAGAAAACCTTTACTTGGCTGTTGGATTATATCTATTTCTAAGTCTGTAATAGAACATTTAAACTCTGATGTTGCTAATTCATATACCGTTTCTAAACAATTTGCTTCAAACTTTTTCATGAGTTTTCCCTATTTTTTTTCAGTTCTTCTTTGTTCGAATAATTTATTTATATAATATTGTTGTCCAATTGTAAATAAGTTATTTACAAACCAATACAATGTTAATCCTGCTGGGAACCATAAGAAGAAGAATGTAAATATTACTGGTAACATTTGGAATATTTTTCTTTGCATCTCATCTTGCATAGTATTTGGAGTAATTTTTTGTTGAATAAACATTGTAACACCCATTAAAATTGGTAATACAAAATAAGGATCCATTTCAGCTAAATCATGTACCCATAACATCCAAGGTGCACCTTTTAACTCAATAGCATTTAATAAAACTCTATAGATTGCAAAGAATACTGGAATTTGTAAAATTAATGGTAAACATCCACCCATTGGGTTCGCACCATGTTTTTTATAAAGTTCCATCATATGCATAGATTGTTTTTGTTTATCATCTTTATATTTAGCTTGAATTTCTTTCATTTTAGGAGCTAAATCTTTTAGTTTTTGCATAGATACCATACCTTTGTATGATAAAGGATATAAAACTAATTTAATTAAAACAGTTAAAATAACAATTGTCCAACCCCAGTTACCAACATAACCTTGGATAAATTGTAAGAATAAGAACATTGGTTTTGCAATAAATGTAAACCAACCATAATCAATTACATCAATTAATTCTGGGTTTAAAGCTTCTAAATCTCTATGATTTTTTGGTCCCATAAATCCAGAAAAAGAAATATTGTCTCCACCATGAATAAATCCTTGAGGATTTGATTGTGTATCAGGCATTAAAGAAACATAAAATGATTTATCAAAATTATAAGCTACAGTTGTATAGTATCTATCAAAATTAGATACAAATTTTGCACCTTCAATATTTTGATTTTTATCTAAATCACCATCTTCAACTGTAGATAATGTTCCATCATTTAACTTTACAATTAATCCATGAACTGCATACATATCAGCTAATACATTTGGTCTAAAACCATTTGTAATAAAGAATTTTTTATTGTTAGTTGTAGAAACTTTTAAATCATAATGTCCATCAGGATAGAATGTTAAAGTCTTAGTTAAAACTGTACTAGCTAATGTTTGCGTTAAAGTTAATTCAGCAGTTCCAGCTGTTGCATCAACATTTGTAGAACTAGCTAACATATCAACTTTAAATGCTTCATTATTTAAATCCACATCAGCAAACCTAACTTCTAAAGGTCTTAATTGATTTGCTTCAAATAGTTTAATTTGATTACCATCTTCATCTTTATATTTTTCTTCAAGTAATGTAACTTGAGCAACTCTACCTAATCTATCAATTTCTATAATATTTTTACTTGTTTTGATTGTTGCTAAGATTTGAGAACCAGCTACTGCTTTTGTTGATAATGATTCAACTGATTTACTCATATCAATTGGATTACCATTTACATCTGTTGATACCATACCTTGTACTGTATTTACATCAGGTGTAGCTTTTTGAGCTTGTTCTTGCTTAGCTTGTGCTGCTTTAGCTTCTTTTTGAGGTTTTAAAACTAAAAACTCATAAGCTAAGAAAAATACAAAAACGATTAGCGTCATAATTAACATTCGTTTTTGCATACCATTATTTTGATTCATGTTGTTCATTCTTCTTTTTCCACTCCCGATTCTTTACTACTAAATACTTACCATTTTCTAATGGAATATACCAATATTTTATTTTGATTTTTTCAAAATTAATATTTTGATTTGCTCTCAACTTTATGATTGGATAATCAAATCCACCAGGAAAAAGTTGATTGCATTTTAATATGCGTGATATTGTAAAATAAATAGCCTTAAAAAAAGTATTATTATCCAGTTGCCATAGGGCATATTGTGAACAAGTTGGATAATATCTACACGATCCGAAGGAAATAACAGTTAAATATTTTTGATAAAATCTAATAATATATTTAAAAAGTGTTCTCATTTTAAAACATCTAGTTTTTTTAATGCAAAATTAAAATCTTTTTTTAATTCTAAAAAGTTTTTTTCATGTATTGTTGTTTTAGCAACAAATATATAGTTACCAGCTTTTAACTGGCTTTCATATGAAGCAAATAAAGCTCTCATTCTTCTACGTGCTTTATTTCTTAAAACAGCATTACCAACTTTCTTTGATGTAACAAAGCCAGCTTTTAACTGCTCAGTAGAACTAAAAAAAGCGACAAAAGTAGTAGTATGCCACTTTTTGCCGCTTTTATATAGTTTGTTAAAGTCTTTTGAACTATTAAGTCTATGATTTTTGCTTAAACAGCTAATCTTTTTCTACCTTTAGCTCTTCTAGCTTTGATAACTCTTCTACCATTTTTAGTAGACATTCTTACTCTGAACCCGTGAGTTCTTTTTCTAGGAGTATTATGCGGTTGATATGTTCTTTTCATCTTAGTTTTCCTCTATATTTCACTAATTAAGTCGTGGATTATAGTTAAACTCAGCTTAAATATTCTTTAGATGAGAGTATTAATAACTTAATTTATTTGAATTGGCAATATTAATGTAAATATAGCACCTTTATAAGTTTTTGAATTATATTCAAATTCATCATTAGATACAAAGATATTGCCATTTAAGTGCTTAATGACCATTTCTTCTGTCATAAATAACCCTATACCAGTCCCTTCATGTCCTTCTTTTGTAGTAAAATAGGCCTCAAATATCTTTGGTAATATTTCATCACTAATGCCACCTGCATTATCTCTTATGTATATAAAAATCTTATCTTTTTTTACTTTTGTATCAACAAAAATATATCTATTATCTTCAATTTTCAAAAGTTCATCACGGGCATTATTTAAAATATTTATCAAAACTTGTATTAATTCATTCTCTAAATTATACATAACACAATCATCTATGTTTTTTATGATGTTTATATTTTTACTTGTAAATTGAGCAGTAACTAAACCTAGTGCTTTATCAAATGCCGACTCGACTAAAAACTCTTTTGGCTCTTTTTGAGTTCGGAAGAAATTTCTAAAATCATCAATTGTTTGAGACAAATATTGTACATGTTTATTTATCATATCTAAAGATTCATTTTGAAATTTTTCATCAACCACATCTAATTCTTTTTGCATTTTAATTCCAGTTACAATAGTAGAAATAGTTGATAAAGGCTGTCTCCATTGATGTGCTATATTCCCAATCATCTCTCCCATAGCAGCCATTTTAGATTGATGTGCAAGTAAATTATCTTTTTTAATATTGTTATTAATTTGTTTCTTTAAATCTATTTTGTATTTTTTAAATTGATCTTCAAGTAATGCTGATAAATTAAAGAAGATTATTAATAAAACTATTGTAGTGGCTACACTGAATATAATTAGTTTTTGTACTTCCTCTTTATTTTCTTTTCCTAATTTTTCTTTTTTATTTAAAATATCTAAATAAAAATCATCCATATAAAATCCAGTACCAATAATCCAGTTCCAATTTTCAATTGAATCAATATAACTATATTTATATGTTTTTTCTCCTGTATTTGGTTTTTTATTATAATAACTTACGTATCCACCTTTATCTTTAGCTGTTTTTAGCATTGATTTAAAAAGTTCTCTAGGATTACTAGCATAACTTTTTTCAAAAACTGTTTTACCTAAATATGAAGAATCAAAATAACCAAGATATTTTCCATCATAGTCAATTACAAAAATATATCCATCATTATCATATCTAAAATTTGAAACTTGAACTAAAATCCTCTCTTTTAATTCTTCTTCAAAGTCAACTAAATATTCACCTGCACCTATAAAAATATTCAATGGTTCAAATTTTTTAAAATAGCCTAATTTCTCATAATCTTTATTATCATTCTCTTTTTTCCAAAACCAAGTATAAAATGTTTCATTTTTTTCTTTTAATATTTTATTCATTTCTTGAATATAATATGTTCCTTTTACATCTCTTGCATTCCAAAGATTTGTATTTTCTAAATATTTCTTTTTAGGATGTAAAATATTAGTTCCATCTAAAGTATAAATAAATATATATCCTCGACCCTTGTTAAATTCAATATGCTCTAGCACATATTTTATTATAGATAATATCTCTTCTTTAGTTTTATCTTGATTCTTTTCATAAATTGATTTTATTATTTCATAGGCATTGTCAACTTGAGTTTTTAATCTATTTTCTAAATCTTTTTTTTGTAAAGATTTTTCATATAAAATTCTTTCTTTAATTTTATCTACTTGAAATTTAATTTGTTTTTTATTTAGCTCTATATAATTTTCTTCAAGTTTTTGAGTTTCTTCATGAAATTTATCAATATTTTTTGTATATAAATAATAAGTAAGTGCTATAGAGATTATAACTATAATTGCAGAAGGAAGATATCTTATAAGTCTAAGTATTTCATTTTCACTCTTTTGCATATTTATCCCCAATTAAAATTATTATTAATTATAGCACAAGTATAGCAAAAGAGTATTAAGTAAATTTTTTACTTTTCTTATCAATTAATTGTTGTAATTACCTCATCATTTATCACATCGAATTCTACGCTACTTCCCTCTCCTATTTTATCTTCCAAAATTAAATCAGCTAATTTATCTTCCACTATCTCATAAATTGCACGTTTAAGTGGTCTTGCTCCATAAACTGGATCAAATCCTATTTTTGCAATAAACTCTTTTGCATTTGAAGTAAGTGAAATTTTAATATCTTTTTCTTCAACTTTTTTAACAATACTGTTAAATAAAATATCAACTATGTTTGTAATAGCCTCTAAATTTAATTGTTCAAAAATTACTATATCATCAAGTCTATTTAAAAACTCTGGCCTAAAATGTGCTTTTAACTCATTTAGAACTTCTTTTCGTCTCTCCTCTTTATCACTTATTTCAATAATTCTAGAACTACCAATATTTGAAGTTAAAATTATAATTGTGTTTTTAAAATCAACTGTGATACCCTTGTTATCTGTTAATCTTCCATCATCTAAAACTTGAAGTAAAATATTAAATACATCAGGATGTGCCTTTTCAACCTCATCAAAAAGTATTACGCTATATGGTTTTCTTCGCACAGCTTCAGTTAATTGTCCACCCTCTTCATATCCTACATAACCAGGTGCAGCTCCAACTAATCTAGAAACTGCATGTTTTTCCATATACTCACTCATATCAAATCTAATAAGGGCTTTTGGATCATCAAATAAAAATTTAGCTAATGTTTTAGCACTCTCAGTTTTACCAACCCCTGTTGGGCCTAAGAATAAAAATGAGCCAATAGGTCTTGATGCTTCACTAAGTCCTGCTTTGTTTCTTTTAATAGCTCGGCTAATAGCTTTTAATGCTTCATCTTGTCCTATTACATCCTTTTTAAGAACTTCTTCTACCATTAAAACTTTTTGTTTTTCAGAATCCATCATTTTATTAACTGGAATTCCCGTCCATCTACTTACAATACTAGCAATTGCATCTTCATCAACAGAATTTCTTAAAAGAGTTCCTTCTTTTTGCATTCTATCCCATTTCTCATTGTTCTCTTTTATCTTAGCTTCTAGTGTTGGTATCTCTCCATACTCTATTTGTGCAGCTTTTTCAAATTGTGATTCTCTTTTTGCAATATTAGCTTGTGTTTTTAATTCATCAATTTTTATTTTTAATTCACTTGTTGCATTAAATGTTTGTTTTTCGTTGTCAAATCTAGATTCTAGATTTTGTTTCTCTTCATTTTTATTTGCAAGCTCTTTTTCTATTTGTGTAATTCTCTCATCATTCTTTTTAGTTTTTTCCATTTTAAGAGCTTCTTTCTCAACATTTAACGTTTGAATCTCTCTTTTAATAGTTGACAATACAATTGGCTCACTCTCAATTTGCATTTTTAACTCAGCTGCTGCTTCATCTATAAGGTCAATTGCTTTATCTGGTAAAAATCTATCTGTTATATATCTATTTGACAATTTAGCAGCTGCTACTAATGCTGAATCATTTATAGTTACATTATGATGAGTTTCAAGTTTCTCTTTTATACCTCTTAGTATTTGTAATGCTTCATTTACACTTGGTTCATTTACATTTACAGGCTGAAATCTTCTTTGCATTGCTGTATCTTTTTCAAAATACTTTCTATACTCTTTTAGTGTTGTTGCACCAATTGTATGTAATTCACCCCTTGCAAGAGATGGCTTTAAAATATTAGCAGCATCCATACTTCCCTCAGATGCACCTGCTCCAATAATTGTATGAATTTCATCTATAAATAGTATTATATTTCCAGCTTTTTTTACTTCATCAATAACTGATTTTAATCTATCTTCAAACTCACCTCTATATTTAGCTCCTGCTATCATAGCACCCATATCAAGTGTAACTACCCTTTTATTTAAAAGAGAAGTTGGAACATCTTTATTTACTATTCTTTGAGCTAAACCCTCTGCAATTGCTGTTTTACCAGTTCCTGGTTCTCCTAGAAGTATTGGATTGTTTTTTGTTTTTCTAATTAAAATTTGCATCATTCTATTTATTTGTTCATCTCTTCCAATAACTGGATCTAATTCACCATCAATTGCTTTTTTATTTAGATCAATTCCATATTTAGCTAATGCTTCAAGATTTTCATCTCCACTTGCACTATCTATTGTATTTCCAGCCCTCATAGCTTCAAGCTCTTTTTTTGCTTCTTTTAAATCTACATATTTACCTAATACATCTTTTAAAACTTGTGAATCAAAATTAGCTATCAATAATGTATCAACAGCTATAAATTTATCACCAAAACTTGTCATTAATCCTTCTGCTTTTTGTAAAGCTGCAAGTAGGTTTCTTGATAACTTTATATTCTCTTTTGTTACATTTGAAACACTTGGTAATTTATTTGCATATGATTTTGCTTCAAGCTCTATTGCTGCTTTATTTACATTCATTTTATTTAATAGTTGATTTAATACCGAATTAGTATTTGTTAATAAAGCCCAAAGTAAATGGATCATTTCCACTTCTTGATTTTTATTATGCATTGCTAATGCAACACTTGAATCTATTGTTTCTGTTAATTGATTTGTCATTTTTTCAAAAATATTATTACTCATTTAGCACTCCTTTAGTTTAACTGCTAAGAAAATTATAGCACCTTGAGTGTATCTTTGTCAAGTATAAATTAAAATATTTATATTATGTTTCATATTGTATACTTAAAATTAAAATAAATTATCAAGGATTTTATTTGTTATGCGGAATAGATGAAGCGGGGCGTGGCCCTATTGCTGGGCCTTTAGTTGTTGCTGGAGTTATACTTAAAGATGAAATAAAAGAGTTAAATGATTCAAAAGTTTTAAGTGAAAAAAAAAGAGAGAAACTTTTTGATGAAATAAAAGAAAAGTCTTATTTTCATATAGTATTTACTAGTGCAAAAGTTATAGATGAGATAGGATTAAGTGCTTGTTTGAAAAATTCCATAAAAGAAATAATGGAAACTTTAAAAGATAATTGTGATGAATTTTTAATGGATGGAAACACAAGTTTTGGCATTTCGAACCTAACATGGAAGATAAAAGCTGATGCAACAGTTCCACAAGTTAGTGCGGCTTCAATACTTGCAAAAGTTAGTCGAGATAGATATATGAATAAAATTGCAGTAAATTATAAAGAGTATAATTTTGATAAACACAAAGGATATGGAACGAAAGCTCATATTGAAGCTATTAAAAAAAATGGTAGAAGTGACGAACATAGAGTTACATTTAGATTAAAAGCTTTAGGAGAAGAAAAAATGGGAATTCAAAAAAGTCTTTTTTAGACTATTTTGAAACTTCTCCTATATAATTTTCAACTGATTTAATTTTTTCTAACATTCTATTTTCATGGTTTGGTCTAATATCAAATGAAATTGTTGAGTAAACTCTACCACACCCTGCTTCTTCTAAAACCTTATAACAATTTCCTATCAAAATTAAAGCTTCACTCATTTCTTGAGTTTCAATTATTGTGCACATTGAAGTTAATTGATATTTGTATCCACTATCTTTTATCACTTCAATTACTTTTGAAACATATTCTGATTTACTTTCACTTATATCAGTAGGAAACATAGCCATCTGAACTAAAACACTCATTTAAAACCTTTAATTAATATTTTTAATAATACATTATTTTCTATAAATTAATCTTAATAATCTATGTATAAACTTTATACAGTTTATTGATTATGGATATCATTTTTTTAGTCTACCTTTAAAATTATTTTGATAGAATGATTATCTATAAAAAAAGAAAGGAATAAAGATGCAATTAGACGTATCAGCAGAAGTTATATTATCACAACTTGGTTATTCAAAAAATGATTCATCATTACAACAAGCAGAAAAAATGATTTCAAATACTACAAATTTTGATAAATTTTCAAAACATATTTTCTCATTAAATGACCATTTAAAAAAAATGAATGCATATGTAGCTCTATCTAACAAAACAGATTATTTAAAAATTAAATGTGAGGAAAATGATTCTGAAGAAATTTTACAAGAATTTCACGATGAAGTTTCACACTGGGCAGATAAATACAATGTAAAACTTCAAAAAATAGATAATAGACCTATTTATTATATAGTAGGGACAATCTAGAAAATCTTTCTATAACTATGACAATAAGGCACCTTTTGGTGTCTTTCATAATAATCTTGATGGTAAGCTTCAGCTTCATAAAATGGCACTAATTCATATAGACTTGTAGCAACTTTATAATTTTTAGATTCTAATTCATTTATTAATTTTTCACAAATTTCTTTTTCTTCTTCATTTGAATAAAAAATTGCTGATAAATATTGACTTCCTATATCTGGACCTTGTCCATTTGTTTGAGTAAAATCATGTGTTTCAAAAAATTGTTTTACTAATAATTCATATGAAACCTCTGCCTCATCATATTCAACTCTTACAACTTCTAAATGCCCTGAAAATCCTGTACAAACCATTTCATAACTTGGATTAGCAATTGATCCTCCCATATATCCAGAAACTGCTGATTTTACTCCTTTAAAGTTTTCAAAGAAATACTCAGTACCCCAAAAACATCCTGATGCAAAATATGCATATTTCATATTAATTTTCCTTCTTAAAATCTAAAGATACTGAATTAACACAGTGTCTTGTGTTTTTAGGAGTTAATCCTTCACCTTCAAAAACATGCCCTAAATGTCCACCACAAGAAGCACATACAATTTCTATTCTTCTACCATCAATATCTGGGACTCTTTTTACTGCACCTTCTATCTCATCATCAAAACTTGGCCAACCACAACCTGATTTAAATTTGTCTTCTGATTTATAAAGTTCAGCATTACATTTTCTACAAGTAAAAATCCCATCTTCATAAAAATCATTAAATTTTCCACTAAAAGGATACTCAGTTCCTTTATTTTCAATTACTCTTATCTCTTCATCATTTAATTTATTAAATTCCAAAATTTATTCCTTTTTATTTATCAAATCTTATAATATATCTTATTCCATCTTCTGTTTTTTTAACAAGTAATAAACCAAAATTTTTTTCAACAAAAACTTTTATTAGATAAAAACCTAAATCAAAAGTATGATTTTGAATATTCAATGGTATATCAAAAAGTCTGTTTATTTTATCATCTTCATATATTTTTGAATTGTCTTCATATGTGATATAAATAGAATCGTGATTCTCTTCAATAGTCAAATTAATATAGTTATCTGATTTAATATTGTATTTAAAATTTATTAATGAAAACTGTAATAACTTTGAAAAAATATGTTTTATCTCTTCATATACAATATTCATACAAATTAAATTATTTCCATTAATATCAATTTTTATATTTTGTGATTTTAATTCATCTTTTAAAGGTGAGATTGCATTATCCAAAGCAACTTTTATATTTGTATTTTCTTTATTTTTTTTATTATTAAAAAATTTATGAAAATCATCCATTACATCATCTAAAATAGCAACTTCTCGTAGTGTATTTAGAAAAATTTTTTGAGCCTCTTCATCATTTAAATTATCTAATTTAATACTTAAGGATTGTAAATATAGTTTTACTTTATCCAATGGTTGTTTCCACTGTAAAGAGATAATATCAAGAATGTCAGCCATTGCAGCTATTTTTGATTGCTGAATTATAATTTTATCTTTTAATCTTAATTCTTCAACTTGTTTTTTTACTATATCATTTAAATTTATATTTACTTGACTTAATTCTTTCATTACATTTGATAAGTTTAAATGTAATTGAACTCTTTTTAATAATACCTCACTATAAAATGGTTTTGTAACATAATCAACTGCGCCTAATTCAAAACCTTTTACTATATCTTTTTCTTCATCTTTTACAGTTAAAAATATAATTGGTATATTTCTTAATAAAGGATTATTTTTGATATTTACACAAACTTCGTATCCATCCATTGTGGGCATTACAACATCTAATAATATTAAATCAAATTTATTTTTAGATAATAATTCAAGAGCTTTTTCTCCACTTTGAGCAAAGATTACATTATAATCTTTTAAAATACTCATTGCTACTTGAAGATTCTTTGAATCGTCATCAACCAATAAAATTTTATTCTCATATTTTCTATTCATTACTCTCTCCTTTAAATTTATCTTCTAATTTCTTTAATCTTACATATGAATTTGCTTTAGTAATCAACTCAATTGTAACAAATGGTTTTACTACATAATCTATACCACCTGTTTCATATGCCAATTCAATGTCTTGGGTTGAATCTTTTCCAGACAAAAATATAACGGGAATATTTTTTGTTTTTGAATCATTCTTTAGTTTAGTACAAACTTCAAATCCATTCATATCTGGCATCATTATGTCTAATAAGATTAGATCAAAATCTTGTTCATTAATTAACTTTAATGCCATCTCACCATTTTTGGCATAAAACATTTTATAACCTTCATCTTTTAAAATATTCATTGCCATTTGGATATTTTTAGGTATATCATCAACTATTAATATTTTACCATTCATTTAAATTTTACCCTTTAATTTTTCTATTAAATCTTCATATGTATTCATCAAATAATCAACTTTTTCTATATCAAAAGATTCAATATTTTTTAACAACTCATTTGAATAATCTTTTAATATATATATTTTTTGTTCTTTTGATAACTCTTTTAATTTTTTTCCAAACTCTTCTATTAAAGAAAAGTCACCTCCATCTTTTATATCAATCCATTCATTTTTTAATTCATTCTGCAATTTATTAATTACAATCTCTAATTTATTTTTATCTAGAATTTCTTCATTTATTTTTACATTGTCTTCTTGATTTTTAACATTATAATTTAAGTATTTAGTTAATTCTTCTATTAAATCATCTAATATAACAGGTTTTCTTAAATATCCATCAAACCCATACTTTGATACTTTTTCTAAATCTTTTCCCATAACAGAAGCAGTTAAAGCGATTACTGGTATATTTTTTGTTTTTGGATTATTTTTAATAATTGTAGTAGCCTCATATCCATCCATTACTGGCATTCTTAAATCCATTAAAATCAAATCTACATTTACATTTTTTAATTTGTCAATTGATTCTTGACCATTTTGAGCAAATATTAAATTTATATCATAATCTTTTAAGCTTGCTTGCACTAATTTTCTATTTTCTTCAACATCATCTACTACTAGTATTTGTGCCTTTTCAAACTCTATATTTGACATATATAATCTTTCAACTTTAACTTCATCTTCCATTGAACTAACAGGAATATCTCGTAATTTTACTGTAAAAATCGAACCCTTAGTTTTTTCACTTTGTACAGAAATTTCTCCATTCATCATATGAACCAATTTTGTACAAATTGCCAATCCTAATCCTGTTCCTCCATATTTAGCAACATCATGATTACTCTGTTGCTCAAAAGCATTAAATATATTGTTTAAATTTTCTTTATCAATTCCAATACCAGTATCTTCTACACTAAAAATCAAATCAACTTTACTTTTTATATTATCTTTATAAACATTTTCAACTTTTAATTTTATATAACCTTTTTCAGTAAACTTTATTGCATTTCCTATTAAATTAAATAATATTTGTCTTATTCTTATATTATCTATAATTATATATTTTGGTATTGTTTTATCAATATCTACAATAAATGTTATATTTTTACTTATTATTTTTGAATGAAAAATTGACTCAATCTCTAAAAAAAGATTTGTTGGATTAATTGACTCATTTTTTATCTCTAATTTCCCAGCTTCTATTTTTGAAAGATCTAGAATATCATTAATTATTCTTAAAAGTGATTGTCCACCTTTTTTTATTGATTCCAAGTATTCTTTATGTACTGGATTTTTTATCTCTTTGTCAAGAATCTCTGCAAATCCTATTACTGAATTCATAGGTGTTCTTATCTCATGACTCATATTTGCTAAAAATTCACTTTTTTGTTTTGCTAAATTTACTGCCTCATCTTTTGATTTTTCTAATTCTATATTTAAAGATTTTATTTGATTACGCTCTTTTTCTAATTCTCCTCGTATTTTTTCTTTTTCTATAATTTCATATTTTAATTTTCTATTCCAGTATATAGTTCCAGCGATTATAAAAAATGCAAAAATTATAATCTTCCATACTAATTCATAATCAATTTTTTGTTCATAATCAATTTTTATCCATTTTCTATAAATTTCATCTTTCTTATCTTGTGGAATATATTTTAAGATTTTATTCATAATAGATACTAAAATCGGATCACTTTTTGCAATACCAAAACCATATTCATTCTCATAACCAGAAGGTCCTAATATTTTTAAATTACTTAAACCATATTCTCTGCTATAGTATTCAAAAGTTGGAATATCCAAAATAAAGTAATCTATATTCTTTGTTGATAATGCTTTTAATCCATCAGGAATTATTTTAAAAGAAACAAAATTGTTCAAATGAGGATTATCTCTTTTTAAATTTTCTGCAACGGAATAGCCATCCACAACTCCTATTTTTTTTCTTGATAGGTTTGGAATTTCCTTAACTGAGGTTATATAATTTGTTTCATTTTTATTTCCAATAATAACCACATGTGAAGTAAAATATTTTGATGAAAAATTCAAAAAAGTTGCTCTATCTTTTGTAGATACGATTGCATCTAAAAGTTTAACTTTCCCCTCTTTTATTAAATTAATACTATCACTCCATTTTTTAGTTTCATTATGATGAAAATTAATTCCACTTATATCTCTAACTAAATTCATCATATCAGGAACAATTCCTATATATTTGTCATCTTTATAAAAAGAAAATGGTGGCCACATAGGATCCCCTGCTATTTCAACTACAGGATTATTTTTTATCCAATCTAATTCTTCCTTAGAAAAATTAATACGCTGGTATCTACTTTTATCTTCAAAGCCCCATTTTTTATTAATTTTTGTTCGTTCTTCTTGAGAAATATTTTCAAATACTTTTTCTAAAATATTAAATAAAATTTCTTTTTCTTTTAAAACAGCAACTGATATTTTTGCTTTTTCAAAATCTGCTTTTAATTTGACTTCTAAATTAGTTAATAAATCTTTTTCAATAAAATATGTAACAACAGCTAAATTTCCTAAATAAAAATCTGCTTTCTTATAAGTAATAGCTTTAAATGCTTCTTCATTAGATTTCACAAAATAAAATTGCATTTGAGGGAATCTTTCCTTTAATTGTTCGTAAATATAATTGTTTTCCTGTATGGCAATTTTATAATTTTTAATATCATCAAATGATTTAAGTTTTGTCTCTTTTTGACCTACAACAACTACATCTATATTTAGATATGGTTTAGTAAAGTCTAAATATTTTTCTCTATCTGTAGTTTTTCCAGCACAAGCTAAAATATCAAGCTCTTTTTTTTGTATTTTCCCAAGAATATCTTTCCAATCACTTGAATAAATATCAAACTTTAAACCTGTATATTTTGAAACTAAATTTAAATATTCAGAAGATATTCCTTGATATTTTCCAGTTATATCAATGTAATCAAAGGGAGGCCAATTAGCATCAACTCCAACTTTTATTATTGGATTTTTATTTATCCAATTCAATTCCTCAGCACTTAATACAACTTTTGATTTATTTTCTTTTTGGAAAATCCACTTTTTATTTATTAAATCTGTTTTTTCACTTTTTATTTTATTTAAAGATTTTTGAATAATAGAAGCTAATATTATTTTTTCTTTATCGATACCCATAGATATTTCCATTGGTTCGAAGGGTGTTTTTAATTTTATTTCAAGATTAGTTAAAAAATTCTTTTCTATTAAATATTGTATTGAAGGGATAGTGTCGATATACACATCTGCACTACCATAAGAAACAGAATCTAAAGCTTGACTATTTGTTGAAGAATACACAAATTTTATATTAGGGTAAATTTTTTTTAAATTTTCATCCATTGCTGAGTTTTTAACAGTAGCAACTCTTAAATTCTCAATATCAGAAAAAGAATAAAGTTGCAAATCTTTTCTAGCAACAACTACAGAATCTAAAACAAGATATGCAGGAGGAAAAGTTAAAAAAGATTTTCTATCTTCTGTTTTAACTAAACTTGAAATCATATCAATTTCACTATTTTTTATTTTAGAAATTACATTTGGCCATAAATCAGCATCAACTTCAAACTTTAATCCACTATATTGAGAAATTAAAGCTAAGTATTCAGAAGCAATTCCCTGCTGTTTTTTATTTTTTTGTTCGTAGTCAAATGGTGGCCAATTGTTATCAGCACCAACTTTTACAATTGGATTATATTTAATCCATTCAAGTTCTTCTTTTGTAAACATAGAATTATTATCTATATTTGTATTTGAAAGAAGGTTAGTTAGTAATAAGATTAATAAAAGCAAATATTTCATTGATATCCCTATGTGTCAATGAAATATTATATCATAAAAAATAATTATTTATTAAGAAACTATATATGATTCTTCGATAATTATTTGATTATTATATAGCAGTTTTGCTATAAACTTATCTCCTATTTTAAATTCTCCTACACCCTTTGGCGTTCCACTCATCAAGATATCACCATCTTCAAAAGATAAAAAAGTTCTAACTTCATTTATAATTTCATCTGGTTTGTTTATCATTAAAGTTACATCACCTTTTTGTCTTAACTCATCATTAATATATAATTCTAATCCTAACTTTGAAATATCTCCACTAAAAGGAACAAATCTAGAAAAAACAGCTGCACCATCAAAAGCTTTTGCTCTCTCCCAAGGAAGACCTTTTGCTTTAAGTTTTGATTGTACTTCTCTTAAAGTTAAATCAAGTCCAAAACCAACAGCACTGATTTTATTTTCTTCAATTAAAAACGAAATCTCCGCTTCATAGTGACAACTTTGATTTCCTTTTGGAAAAATAAGATGTGTACTAATACTTGAATTTGGTTTTATAAAAAAGACCATTTCTTCTGGTACTTCATTATTTAATTCTGCAATATGTTCACTGTAATTTCTTCCAATACAAACTACTTTTGATGGAAATAACTCTTGTTCATCTAAAAAAATATGATTCATTTTTTACCTTTTAATAATTATTTTAAATTTATTATATAATCATACAAAAAATATTAATATAAAAGGCTTTTTAATGAAAGAAAATTTATTAATTGTTTGGACAAATGGAGATATTGAAGTTGCAAACAAATTTCCACTTTTATACTCTTCAGTTATTTTAGATAGAGGTTATTGGAAAACTGCACATCTTATGCTTTGGGGTCCATCAATTTTATTAACTAAACAGAATAAACTAATTCAAGAACAACTAAAAAAAATACAACAAACTGGTGTTAAAATGAGTGCTTGTGTTGTATGTGTAGAAGATTATGATGCAACATCTATACTTAATGAACTAAATATAGAAATCACACATACAGGAGAGTTATTGACAAGTTCATTAAAAGATGAAACTTACTCAGTAATGACTATTTAATACTTTTCTATTAAATCTCGTATGATAACAGAAGTGATTCCCCAAATCACTTCTCCTTCATATTTATAAACCCATATTTTATGTCTTTTATTTCCCCAAGGCTTTTTATAAGCATCAGGAAGACCTAACTCTTCTACTGGAAAAAGTATCTCTTTATTTCCATTCTTATCATATTTATATGGCTGAATTTCTTGTGACAAAGTATATTCTATAGCTTCATTTTCTTTAAAAAATGAGATTGGTATTAATAAAGTTTTTTCAACTTCATTTTCATCTATTTTCATATTTTTAACAGCTTTTTCTTTAACCCTTGCAACAAAAGACTCAATTACAGCTCCTGTTGGAGCAACATAAGTATCTAACTGACCTAAAATTTTTATATCTTTTTTTTCAATTCCTAACTCTTCAAATGTTTCTCTAATCGCTGTATCTTCAAATGATGTATCAATTCCTTGTTCAAATCCACCACCAGGGAAACATATATCTCCACCTTGTCTTATATGCGCAGCTCTTTTTTGAAATAAAAGATGAAAAATACCATCTATTTTAACAAGAGGAATTAAAACTGCACTATTAAAATATCTAGCCCTTCCTAAAACATTTGGATGTTGGGGTAGATTTGATATTAACTGTTTTAAATTATCTTTTTTCATATTTTTCTCTATTGATTTTCTAAAGAATTGATTGCTTTAATCATTGTTTTTACAATCTTTCTTAAATCTTCTTCTTTAATGGTATATGCAACTATTGAGTAAACTAATTTACCAAAAGGACGAATCCAAACTCCATTTGCAACACAATAATCTTGAATTTTTTGAGCATAACAATCATCTTTTAGCTCAATTACTCCAATAACTCCAATATTTCTAACATCTTTTACAAGTTTTAAATCTTTTGCCTTTTCTAATTCTTGTGTAAAAATACTTTCAATACTTTTAACATCATTTTGCCAAGATTTTTCTAAAAGTAAATCAATACTTGCATTAGCAACACTACAAGCAAGTGGATTTCCCATAAAAGTTGGTCCATGCATTAAAACACCAATTTCGCTATTAGAAATTATATCACTTACATTTTTTGAAGTAATCATTGCGGCCATTGTCATATAACCACCAGTTAAACCTTTCCCAATAGTCATAATATCAGGTTTAATACTAGCCCATTCACAAGCAAACATTTTTCCTGTGTGCCCAAATCCTGTTGCTATTTCATCTGCAATTAATAAAATATCATATTTAGTACAAAGCTCCCTTGCTTTTTTTAAATACTCCGGATTATAAATTCTCATACCACCAGCACCTTGAACTATTGGTTCAAGTATGAATCCAGCTACTTCATTTTTATTTTTCTCTAATATGTTTTCTAGTTCTTTTATAGCTTCACTACAATCACTACTAAATCCTAAGGAAGGAGCTTTTGTAAAAATATGTTTACTTAAATATGAACCATAAATACTATGCATAGAATTATTAGGATCACACACACTCATAGCACCCAAAGTATCACCATGATATGCATTTTCTAAGGCTAAAAATTTAAATTTTTTTAAACCTTTAGCCTTTTGATACAAAATTGCAGTTTTTAATGCAACTTCAACAGAAACTGATCCACTATCACATAAAAAAACTGAATTTAATCCAGTTAACTCAACTAGTTTTTTAGAAAGGATACTTGCTTGCTCGTGAGCTAATCCTCCAAACATAATATGTGGCATAATTTCAACTTGCTTTTTCAAAGCATCATTTAATTTAGGATTATTATAGCCATGAATTGCACTCCACCAAGAGCTCATTGCATCAATTAGCTCTTCTCCAGTACTTAAAAAAATAGAAGTTTTATCTGTTTTCTCTACTGGCAAAATTTTTGTTTTTGAAGGAAGAGAATTATAAGGGTGCCAAACGTGATTTTTATCTATATCTAACCAATTCAAATAGTTTTCCTAATATTGTTATTGTTTAAATTATATCCAATATGATTTTAAACTCGGCACCTTTATATCGTTTTCCTTCGTAGTCATACTCAACATTTAAACAGGAAATCTTACCATTCATATGTTTTGTTAAAATCTCTTGGCACATATAAAGACCTATCCCTGTACCTTGATAATTATGTTTAGTTGTAAAATAAGGTTCATAAATTTTATCTATTATTTCTTCTTCAATTCCACCAGCATTGTCTCTAATAAGAATAATTAAATTCTTTTTATGTTTAAACATACTAATAAATATTAATTTTTCACTTATACTTTTATTTAATTCTAATGCATCTTTAGAGTTATTTAAAATATTTATCAATACTTGTGTTAGTTCATTTTCATAACTATTTACTTTTAGTTTTTGTGTATTATAAATAATTTTTATATCTTTTTCTAAAAATTTTGGATTCATTAATTCAATTGTTTTAGTACAACAAGTACCTAAATCAAACTCTTTTTTTTCTTTTTCTGGTTTGTAAAAATTTCTAAAATCATCAATTGTATTTGAAAGATAATTTGATGTTTCAATAATAGAATCTAAAGTAGAATATAAAAATTCATCACTTAAATCATCTACTTGTTTTTTTATTTTTATTCCACTTGCACCAGTAGTTATCAAGGATAAAGGTTGTCTCCATTGATGTGCAATATTTTCTATCATTTGACCCATAGAAATCATTTTTGATTGTTGAGATAAAAGTCTATCTTTTTTTAAATTTTCTTCAACTTCTAATTTAATTCTTGACTCAAGTTCACTATTTATTTCTAATAGTTCTTTTGTTTTAATATCTACTTTTTTTCTTAATAATAAATTATTGTCCTTTAAAAGTTTTTGTCGATAAAGTATTCCTAAAAAGATTATCAAACTAACCAATAAAATTTGCCATAGAAGACTATAATCGAACTCTTTTTTATACTCTACAGTAATCCATTTTTTCAATATATTTTCTTTTTCTATATTACTAATACTTGATATAGCCTTATCTAAAATAAAATATAAAAAAGGATCATCATTTCTAACTGCAATGGAAATAGGAACTAAAACATCAAGTTTTCCAGAAATTTTAAGTTTTGTAATATCACTTTCATAAAGCTTATACCAAGATGTATGAAGTAAATCTATGTGCCCATATAATTCTCCATCAAGAACTTTTTTAATACCTTCATCTAAACTATTTACGTCAACAAAGTCTATATTTGGATATTTTTCTCTTATCCTTTTGTTGACTGAATAACTTTTTACTAAACCTATTTTTTTATTTTGATAAACTTCTAAATTATCAATAAATGGACTTTTATTATCTGTTATTAATACAAAAGGTACATCCATAAATGGCTTTGTAAAATTTGCAAAAGTTCTTCTATCATTAGTTGATTCAGCAGAAGATAAGATATCACATTTTTTTTCTTTTAAATATTGAAGTGATTGCGAGATACTATCAGTTTTTATTAATTTAAATTTAAGACCAGTATTTTGACCAATAAGAGCATAGAAATCAGCTGCAAAACCTTTTAGTTGGTCATTTTCAATATAACTATATGGCTTAAGATTTGGAAGAATACACATATTAACTTCTTTTTTCTTATTAATATATTCTCTCTCTTTACTTGATAAATTTAAATTAGCTTTTATTTTTTTTTCATCAACCTCTAAAACAAAATTTTTTGTATCAATAGGAGTTTCTATTAAACCCATAATATTATATAAATCATGAATTCTTTGAGTTTTTTCACTATTGATTTCACCTAATTTATCAGTATTATAATATGACAATTTTTTAAGTTCTTTTGCTTCATATACTAATTCATCTTTTTTTAGTTTTTGGCTATTATATTTTGAAAGTATTAAATCTACACTCTCTTCAATATTTGAATAAGCATATTTCCATCCTTTTAAAGAAGCATTTTTAAATGCAATTACACTATTAATATCATTATTGATCAAATTTTGATTTGTGTATAAAAAATCACTGTACATATCAAAACCAAATTTTTTTGGATCAAATATATTAAAAGGGATTTTTCTTTGTTCTAATTCATAAGGAGCTTTTGATATGTATGCTGAAATAACATCTGTATTTTTATTGATTAAATCATTTATATTATGACTATGCTTTAAAAAGATCAATTCATCAAGTCTAACTTTATGAGATGTTATCATTGCTTTTAAAGACACTTCTGAGGCATCATCAATTGTAGTCATAATTTTCTTATATTTAAAATCATCAATTTCATTTATTCCAGATTCTTTAGTACTTATTAATATAAGAGGGGTAGCTTGAAATAAAGCATATAAAGCAACAATATTTTCATTTTTCATTTTTTCTAAAATAAGTGTTTCTCTTCCAATAGCAAAATCTATTTTTCCATCACTTACCTCTTTAGGAATATTTATACCAAATTCAAATGGTTTTATTTCAACATCAAATCCAGCCTCTTCATAAAAACCTTTCTCTTTAGCTATATAATAACCAGCAAACTGGAATTGATCAAACCAAGAAAGTTGTAATGTAATTTTTTTTAAATCTTTAGCATTTAATTGTAAAAGAAAAATTGAGAATAAAAATAGAAGTTTGAAAATTTTTAATATATGCAATAAGCACCTCGTGAGATTTTATATATAGTATATCAAAAATAAATAAAAAGAAGAAAGCAAATACCATAAATATTTTATGGTATTTGCTAATAAAAATTAATGTAAAAAGTGTCTTTTCCCTGAAAAATATAAAGCCATACCAAATTCATTTGCAGCTTCTATAATTTCATCATCTCTAATAGACCCACCAGGCTCAATTACACATTTAACACCCGCTTCTTGTGCTGCATCAATTGAGTCTCTAAATGGGAAAAATGCTTCAGATGCTAATACTGAACCAGATACATCAATACCTAAATCTTCTGCTTTTCGTAGAGCTGCTTTTGCAGCATCTACTCTTGAAGTCATACCCATACCAACTGCAACCATTGCAGAATTTTTCACATAAACTACACAGTTAGATTTTGTTAATGAAGCAACTTTATAAGCAATTTCCATATCTTTTACTTCTTGAGCTGTTGCTTCTCTTGTAGATTTAAGCTCAGAGTTTCTAACTTCATCATCTTCAACTTTATCTGCATCTTGATAAACAAATCCACCATCAACTATTTTAAAGTTAAATGCATCATTTGCCATTTCAAGTTTAGATGTTCCTTGTTTAAATAATTTAATTCTTTGTTTTTTATTTAATTCTGCTTCTGCTTCTGCTGTAAAATCAGCTGCAAAAACAACTTCTAAAAAGATTTCATTCATTTTTATAGCTAAAGGTAAATCAACAATTCCATTAACTGCAACAACTCCACCAAATGCTGAAATTGGATCACATCTTAATGCTTCTTCATATGCTTCAAGTAAGGTATCTTTAATAGCAAAACCACATGGATTTCCGTGTTTCACAATACATACTGCATTATCATCACCAAAAGCAGATGCAATTTTAGCAGCTCCTGAAATATCACCCATATTATTAAAAGATGCTTCACCTTTAAGTGTGATGAATTTATTTGATAAATGTTTATCAAATTCGTATAATGCACCTTTTTGATGTGGATTTTCTCCATATCTTGTATCAAATACTTTTTCACCTACGATGAATTGTTTAGCCCCAAAACCGTTGTTAAATCTTTTATTCATATAATTTGCAATCATAGAATCATAAGCAGCAGTATGTTCATATGCTTTTATCATCATATCTCTTCTAAATTCAACAGTATTTGTGTTGTTTTTTAAGTTATTTAATACTAAATCATAATCAGCTACATCAGTTACAATAATTACAGAATCAAAATTTTTAGCAGCAGATCTAACCATAGCTGGTCCACCAATATCAATATTTTCAATAATCTCTTCAAAATCATCAGTTTTTTCAATAGTTGCTTTAAATGGGTATAGGTTTACACATACTAAATCAATACCTTCGACACCAAGTTCTTTTGCTTGATCTAAGTGAGATTGTTTATCTCGTCTATGTAAGATTCCACCATGGATATATGGATTTAAAGTTTTAACTCTACCTTCAAAACACTCAGGAAATTTTGTAATTTCATTTGCCTCAATTACTGATATTCCAGCATCTTTAAGTTTATTGTATGTTCCACCAGTACTGATGATCTCATAACCTAATGCAACTAATTCTTTTGCGAAATTTTCAACACCACTTTTATCACTTACTGATATTAATGCTCTCATCTAATTTTCTCCATTTAATGTATAGTATAAATTAAAAAAGCCAGACTCCACTTAGAGTCTGGCTTTATTTTTTTGTTTTATTATAAATCTTGTTCTATTACTTGTTTAAATCTATTAAAATAAACATCACTTGCTTTATCTAATTCTTTATAGATATCATTAATAGAAATTTTATCTCCACTAACTTGACCTATTTTGCTACATTCAATATTAAATGAATTTGCAACTTTTTCAAAAGCTTCACAGTTTTCTGGTCTAACTTCTACAATTGCTCTACTTAAAGATTCAGAAAAAATATCTTTTGAATCATCCAAAGAAACAGATATCTCAATTCCTTTTTGTCCAACAACTGCCATTTTAGAAGCACTAATAGCAATACCACCAATATTTACATCTTTTGCAGATTTTAATAAACCTTGTTTATTTGCTTCAATTACTGTATTCCATAATGCTAATTCTTTTTTAAAGTCGACTTCAGGATGAGCACCTGCAACTTTTCCATACATTTTTTTCATATATAAAGAAGCACCAAATTCAGATTTTGTTTCACCTAAGATATATAAAATATTTCCATTTTCTTGAACACAAGAAGGTAATACTTTATTCGCATCTTCATTTACACCAACCATTGCAATTGAAGGTGTTGGGAAAACCCCTACTCCATTTGTTTCATTATATAAAGATACATTTCCACCAATAACTGGAGTATTTAACTCTTTACAAGCAGTTTTTATACCTTCACAAGAAGCAGCAAATTGCCACATAACTTCTGGGTTTTGAGGATTACCAAAATTTAAACAATCTGTAATTGCTTTTGGAACAGCTCCAGTCATTGCTACATTTCTTCCTGATTCCATAACAGCAGCTGCTGCTCCAAGTTCTGGATTAATATAGCAAAGTCTTGTATTACAATCAGCACTCATAGATAATGCTTTTCCATTTTCTTTGATTCTAATAGAAGAACCATCAAGTTTTCCTGGACCTTTAATTGTATTTGTTTGAACCATTGAGTCATATTGAGAATAAACCCAAGATTTATCTACAACTTCCATATCAGAGAATAAGTCATCAAATGCAGCTTGATTTGAAATCTCTTTATCTAAGATAATATCTTCAATTCCATCTAAATAAGTAGGTTTAGAAGTTGGTCTATCTAAAATAGGAGCTTGTTCTGATACTGGTTGAACTGGAACTTCTGCACATTTTTCACCATGCCAAAATAATTCCATATTACCTGTATCTGTTACTTCACCAATAACTGCAACATCTAATTCCCATTTTTCAAAGATATCAATAATTGCTTGCTCACTACCTTTTTTAGCACAAATAAGCATTCTTTCTTGTGATTCAGAAAGCATAAAGTCGTAAGGAGTCATACCTTCTTCTCGCGCAGGAACTTTATCTAAGTGCATAATCATTCCAGATCCAGATCTTCCAGCCATTTCAAATGATGAAGAAGTAAGTCCAGCAGCACCCATATCTTGAATACCAATAATTAAATCGGCTTTAAATAATTCTAAACAAGCTTCTAAAAGTAGTTTTTCAGTAAATGGATCTCCAACTTGAACAGTAGGTCTTTTTGATTCAGAATCTTCTGTAAATGCAGCACTTGACATAACTGCTCCACCAAGACCATCTCTACCAGTTTTTGAACCAACATACATTACTGGATTTCCTAGACCTTCTGCTTTTCCTAAGAAAATTTCATCAGATTTTGCAAGTCCAACAGTAAATGCATTTACAAGGTTATTACCAGCATAACACTCTTCAAATGTAGTTTCCCCACCAATAGTAGGAACACCCATACAGTTACCATATCCACCAATACCTGCAACAACACCTCTTAATAAGAATCTATGTTTTTTTGCAGTTTCACTATCACCTTCAATTGAAGCAAATCTAATTGAATTCATATTTGCAATAGGACGTGCTCCCATTGTAAATACATCTCTTAAAATACCACCAACACCAGTAGCAGCACCTTGATATGGTTCAATAAATGAAGGGTGATTGTGTGATTCCATTTTGAATACAGCAGCATAACCATCTCCAATATCAATAACACCAGCATTTTCACCTGGTCCTTGAATAACCCATGGAGCTTTAGTTGGGAAACCATTTAAATATTTTTTACTTGATTTGTATGAACAGTGTTCAGACCACATTGCAGAGAAGATACCAATTTCAACATAATTTGGTTCTCTTCCTAAAATTTCTTTGATATTTTCAAATTCTTCAAGTGTTAAAGAGTGAGCAAGTGCTATCTCTTCTAAGTTCATCTCTTGTTTTTGCATTTTTCGCCTTAAATATGGTTGTTAAGTAAGGGCGATTATATCTAAAAAGAGTTAAATTTTATTTTAACCCTCCGCAAGAATTTTTATTTGTCCGTTAAGTATCTCTAAAAATAGCTCTTTTTTACCTACAAATTTTACACTTGGACTTAGATAATCTTCATCCATTAAAACTTTATACATTTTTTTATTTAGTGAATTTGGATATGGAGAAATATCTATATTTGAAAATTTAATTCTTTTTCTTTCTCTTTTAGCAAATATTCTTCTTTTAAAATCTTTAAACTCTTCAAAATTACTACCATCATCTTTTTTAAAGTTTGGAGAATAAAACTTTAAATATTCTTCAATATCAGATTTTTTCCATGAGTCTCTCCATTTAAAAATACTTGATAAGATTAATGCAATATCTTCTTTTGAAGCTTTTTCAACTTCAGCTTTACTTGTAAGCAAAATTGCTTTACTTATGTCAATTTTTGAAGCTAAGTCTTCCAATTGAGGATTATCTAAAGCAATACAACCTTTAGTAAATTTTTCTCTGTCTTCATTTAAAGGCATTCCATGAATCCAAATACCATGACCTTTTTTATCTAATGTTTTATCAAATACATTTGGATATGAAGTAACAAGAGCAAAAGGACCATAGAATGGATCTAATTGTGTTTTCTTATCAACTAATTCATATGCACCTTCAGGAGTTTTTTTATCTCCTTCTAAAAATTTATCGCCCTCATTTTCACCAACAATTACACTATTTCTAGATAATAATTTAAAATCATTATTCTCTTTTTCATATAATGATAATTCACCTAATTCTTTTTGAGTAACAATAACGTATTTTTTATCTTCATAATATCCAAAATCTATATTTTTATCTTTTAAGTAACCAGACCAATATTTTTTATCTTTCAAGCTATCTTCTAATTTTTGCTCTACTGCGTTTAAACCTTTTGCTCTGTATAAATCTACCAAATCAGTAGCATAAATGTTTATTGCAACAAATAGCAAAATAACAATTTTCGTCAAACTTTTCTCCATATATTTCTTTAAGTTCCGCAATTGTATAATAGTTGCCCTAATTATTTAATAAAAAGTGAAAACATCATGAAAAAAATCATATTATCAATTATTATTTGTATCAATTTTTTATATTCTGCACAAGTAGAAGAATTACCTTGGCCTAAAGGAGAAACATTTCTGACATTTTTAGAAAAGTATTCTATTCCTTCAAAATTCTATTTTGACTTAGAAAAAGAAGATAAAGAGCTATGTTCTGAAATTGTTGCAGACAAAAGATTTTATTTATATACAGAGGATGATGGAAGTTTAAACCAAGTTTTAATTCCAGTATCAGAAGATATTCAATTACATATATATAAAGATTCAAGCAATGAATATAAATTTCAAACATTACCTATAGATTATGTGGAATATACAGAAACTATTGCTATACCGGTTACTGTATCAGTTTCATATGATATACAAAAAGCAACAGGGGACGTAACTTTAGCAGCACAATTAAAAGCAATTTTCAAAGGCAGTGTAAATTTTAGAAAAATGCAAAAAGGTGATTTCATTGCTATAAAATACACTCAAAAATCACTTTTAGGAAGACCTCATGGATTACCTGAAATTGATGCTGCAATGGTTCAAATTGCAGGAAAACCATTCTACAGAATTAGAAATCCTAAAGATGATAAATATTATGACGAATCAGGAAAAGGTTTTACACAAACTTATTTTTTTAAAATTCCAGTATCATATAGTAGAATTTCAAGCCAATTTACAAAAAAAAGATGGCATCCTGTATTAAAAAGATATAGAGCTCACCTAGGTACAGATTTTGCTGCACCAAGAGGTAGAACAATTTACGCTGCAGCTGATGGAAGAATTGAGTTTGCAGGAAGAAAAGGTGGTTATGGTAAAACAATTATCATAAACCATGGGAATGGATACAAAACATTATATGCCCACCAAAATGGTTTTGCCAAAGGTATTAAAAGAGGAATGAAGGTAAAGAAAGGTCAGCATATAGGTTACGTTGGTAACACTGGATTAAGTTCAGGACCTCATTTACATCTTGGATTATACAAAAATGGAACAGCTGTTGATCCTCTCAGTGTAATTAGAAAACCAAAAAGAGTTGGCTTAGATGGAAAAGATAGAGCTACATTTATAGCTAATTCTAAAAAAATAATAAGCGATTTTGAAGCACAAGTTAAAAATGAAGATAGAAGAATAGCTACAAGACTAGATAGACTAACAGATAAAAGTGATATTAATATATTATAAGGATTTAAAATGGCTCAAGAAGATTTAATAATAAAAGATCCTAATAAATTACTAGAACAAATTGAGTCTCTACATCCAAGTGATATTGCTAATAGCTTAAAAAAAATAGAAAAAGAGAGTGTAGATGACTTTTTCTATGTTTTAAAACAAACTCCAGATGATATTTTAGGTGAAGTTCTACTTGAACTTCCAGAAAATCTAAGAGAAGATGCCTATACAGAACTTTCAATCAAACAATTAACAGATGCAGTTTATGAACTAGATTCAGATGATCAAACAGATATTATTCAAGAAATTGAAGAATATGATGAAGTTAAAGCGAAAGAGATTTATGATGGTCTTGAAGAAGAAGACAAAAAAGAGATTGATTGGCTAAAAAAATATGAAAATGATGAAGCTGGTGCTTATATGCAAACTGAGCTTTTTTCAGCAAATATTTTTGAAACAATTGGAGATTCAATAGCAAGACTAAAAATTGCAAAAGAAGAAGATGAACTTGAAAATATTCATCAAGTATTTATAATAGATGAAAATAAAGTTTTACTAGCTTCAATTTTACTTGAAGATTTAATCATCTTTGATTTTTCTAAAACATACGAAGATGTACTAAAAAGTGATGAAAATAGATTTAAACCCTTTAGTGTTGAAGACGATGAAGATATAGATGATGTAGCTAAGAAGTTTGAAAAATACGATTTAACAGTTGTTGCAGTTACAGGATATCAAGGTATGCTAATAGGAAGAATTACATCTGATGATATTATTGATGTAATTGAGCAAAATGCAACAGAGCAAATGTATCAATTAGCAGGGGTAAATGAAGATTTTGAGCATGAAGACAATCTTATTAACACAGCAAAAAAGAGAGCTTTGTGGTTGTTTCTAAATCTTGGAACTGCAATCTTAGCTTCACTTGTTATTGGAATATTTGATGAAACTATTCAAGCTTACGTTGCCCTTGCTATTTTAATGCCAATAGTTGCTTCAATGGGTGGAAATGCTGGAACACAAACACTTGCTGTAATGGTGAGACAATTAGCACTTGGGGATATAGAACTTGAACACTCAAAAGATGCTGTAAAAAAAGAGGTTTTTATTTCATTATTTAATGGACTTTTATTTGCCATTATTATGGGAATAATAGCTTGGATTTGGTTTGATGAAAAACTTTTAGGTTTAGTAATTGGAATATCAATGATTGTAAATCTATTTAGTGCAGGTTTTTTTGGAGCTTCAATACCACTAGTTTTAAAAAAGTTTGATATAGATCCAGCTGTTGGTAGTACAGTCTTACTAACAACAGTAACTGATATTGTTGGATTTTTTAGCTTTTTAATGCTAGCAAAAATAATACTTTTATAAAAGGAAATAAATGGCGCTATTAGATAATAACAAAGATATTCTGCCTCTAAGTAGTATTGCTGAACTATTAACTGCAAAAATTAGAACACTAAAAATGTATGAAGAAAAAGGCTTATTACCTAAAAAAAAGAGTTTAACTAAAAAACTTTACTCTATAAATGATGTTAAAATTATAACATTTGTTCACTATCTTGCAAGTATGAAAAAAATAAATGCAAATGGAATAAAATACATTTTAGAAATGTTAGAAAATAATATGGATGAAAAAAATAAAAATGACTTTTTAAATATTGTTGAATCAAAATTAGATAATATTTCAGGAACTGACATACAAGATATTGAATCAATGTAATATCTTGTATAACTAGCTCTTTCTTTCCCTTTCCCCAACTTTCAAATACTTATATCAATCTCTTATATAAAATATATTTTAAATACTTATTAACTTTTATTTAAGAATTATATGTTATAAATTAACATATTTTATGTAAAATATTTACATAAAATATGTATAAAAATTACATAAAAAATGAAAGGAATAGTATTGGTCACCAAAATAGAACTTTTAAAACCAAATAAATCTCATACAAAAGAGATAATAAATCTCATAAAAAAAACCAAAGTATTAGATGTAAATTCTGAATATTTGTATTATCTACAAACAATCCATTTTAAGAAATATTGTTGTGTCGCAATTGATAAAAATAAAGTAATTGGTTTTGTTTCTGGATATATAATCCCAAACAATAAAAATAACACTTTATTTATATGGCAAGTAGCTGTTGATAAAAACTATAGAGGATTAGGCTTAGCACAAAAGTTAATCTTAAAAATTATACATAGAAAATCATCGAAAAATATTGAGTTTATTCATACTACTGTATCACCAAGTAATAAATCATCAGTAAGAGTATTTGAAAAAGTTGCACAAACTTTAAAAACAAAAATAAAGAAAAATGATTTTTTAAAGAAAAATGATTTTACAAATTCACATGAAGATGAGCCACTATATAAAATAGGGCCATTTAATTTAAAGGAGAAAAAATGAGAATATTTGAAAATTTTGAATCGGAAGTTAGAGGTTACATTAGAAGTTTCCCAACAATTTTTACAAAAGCAAAAGGTGCTATTTTAACTGATGAACAAGATGTTGAATATATAGATTTTTTTGCAGGGGCAGGAACACTTAATTATGGACATAATAATGAAAATGTTTCAAAAGCATTAATTGAATATCTACAAAATGATGGAATAGTTCATGGATTAGATATGGCAACTACAGCAAAAAAAGAGTTTATTGAAACTTTTCAAAACTCTATTTTAAAACCTAGAAACCTAGAATATAAAATGCAATTTACAGGACCAACAGGTACAAACTGTGTTGAAACAGCTTTAAAACTAGCAAGACTAGTAAAAGGTAGAAGTAATGTTATAGCTTTTACTAATGGTTATCATGGATTAAGTCAAGGTTCACTTGCAGTTACTGGGAATAATGAGTATAGAGATGAAAGTTATATTAGTAGAACAAATGCTACATTTATGCCATTTGATGGCTATTTTGGGGATTTTAATACTTTAGAATATTTAAGAAAATTTTTAAATGATGGAAGTAGTGGTGTAGATTTACCAGCAGCAATTATTGTTGAGACAATTCAAGGTGAAGGTGGAATAAATGTTTCTAGTGCTAAATGGCTTCAAGAATTAGAAAGTATTTGTAACGAGTACGATATTTTACTAATAATAGATGATATTCAAGTAGGGAATGGAAGAAGTGGAGAGTTTTTCTCATTTGAATTTGCAGGTATAAAACCAGATATTGTGACACTTTCTAAATCTATTGGTGGTGGTTTACCAATGGCACTTTTACTTTTTAAACCTGATTTAGACCAATGGAAACCAGGAGAACATACAGGAACTTTTAGAGGTAATAATCTTGCCTTTGTAGCTTCAAAAGTTACTATTGATAATTATTGGCAAAATGATGATTTATCAAATGCAGTGAAATATAAAGAAAAAATCTTAAGATCAAGACTTGAAGAAATAGCAGAAAAAAACAATGATATTTGTGATATTGAAGTAAGAGGTAGAGGATTAGCTTATGGATTTGAAATAAAAAATGATCCAAGTATTGCATCTGAATTATCATCATATTGTTTTAATGAACAACTAATTGTTGAAACCTGTGGCTCAAGAGGACAAGTAGTGAAATTTTTACCTCCATTAGTAATAAGCGAAGATTTATTAGTAGAAGGACTTAATAGATTTGAAGAAGCTTTTGAAAAATTACTACAAGATAAAGAAGATAAATTAACAAAGGAATACTAATGATAGTAAGAGATATAAAAAATATAATTGGAACATCTAAAGAAGTTCATGCACAAGATGGACAGTGGAGTAGTAGAAGGATGCTTTTAAAAGAAGATGGAATGGGTTTTTCTTTCCATGAAACTATTATAAAAGCAAATACAAAAACTCATATACATTATCAAAACCATTTAGAAGCTGTTTACTGTGTTGGAGGAAATGGGAAAATCGAAGATTTAGCTACAAATGAAGTTCATGAATTATATGATGGAGTTATGTATGCCTTAAATAAAAATGATGACCATAATTTATATGGAGGAACAGAAGATATGAGAATGATTTGTGTTTTTAATCCTCCATTAAAAGGAACAGAAAACCATGATGAGAATGGAGTTTATCAATTAGAAGATTGATAAGTAAACTCATAAAAAACACTAAGGAACAAATATGCAGGATTTATATCCAAGTAGAACCAATAAAGAAAAAATTTTGCCAAGAGTTGATCCAGTTGTTTACTCAAGTGAAAAAATTGGAAAGCATTCATTAGATAAAGAACAATTAAAATTTTATGAAGAGAATGGATTTATAATTTTTCCTGAACTTTTTTCAAAAAAAGAGATTGAAACTTTTAATAAAGAGTTAAAAAATTTAGAGAGTAAAAAAGAGTTAAGAGAAAAAGAAGAGTTTATTACAGAACCTGATACTAACGAAATAAGAACAATATTTAATCAACATCTTTTTAGTGAAGTTTATAAAAAACTTTCATGTGATGCAAGAATATTAGATAAAACTCAACAACTTCTTGGGAGTGATGTTTACATACATCATGGAAGAATTAATATAAAACATGGATATAAAGGAAAATCTTTTCCATGGCATAGTGATTTTGAAACTTGGCATAGTGAAGATGGACTTGAAAAATGTAGATGCTTATCTGCATGGATAATGTTAAATGACAATACACAGTTTAATGGTCCATTATATCTAATAAAAGGTAGTCATAAAAAATTTGTTTCATGTGAAGGGATTACGCCTGAAGATAATTATAAAAAATCATTAAAGAAGCAAGAATATGGAGTACCTAGTATAAATGCAATTAAAGAGCTAACAAAAGAGGATAATCTGGTTGTGGCACTTGGAAAAGCAGGAACTTTAGTAATTCATGATGGAAATATTTTACATGGGAGTAGTGATAATATATCTCCTTTTGATAGAACAAATGCTTTTTTTGTTTTTAATTCTGTAGAAAATAAGCCAGGAAAACCATTTGCCGCTACAAAACAAAGAGCAAATTTCTTATGTTTAAAAGATTTTACACCAATAAAAAAGTGTAATTAAAAATATTATGAGTAAAGTAAAATCTTCTTTAACTTAAATTTCACTAAATTTTACTTTACTCTAATCTTATTATAAGAATAGAATGTTATATTTAATACATAAAAAGTGTAAATAAATTACATATTTTATGTATTAAAAAGGAAAAATTATAGATAAAGTTACCAAATTAACCGTAAAGAATGTCTACAAAATTTTTGGAAAAAATCCAGAATATGCTTTAAAACTTTTAGAAAATAATATATCAAAAGAGGAAATCTTCAGAAAAACAGATATGACAGTAGGTGTCAAAGAAATTTCATTTGAAGTAAAAAAAGGTGAAATCTTTGTAATAATGGGTTTATCTGGCTCAGGGAAATCAACACTAGTTAGACTACTAAATAGATTAATTGAACCAAGCTTTGGTGAAATCTATATTGATGATACAAATATTACAAAACTAAAAGATAAAGAACTTTTAGATATCAGAAGAAACAAAATTTCAATGGTATTTCAATCTTTCGCATTAATGCCACATATGAATATTATTGATAATGTATCATTTGGTCTAGATTTAAGTGGAATAAGTAAAGAAGAAAGATATAAAAAAGCAAAAATTGCACTAGATCAAGTTGGACTAATAGATTATGTAGAATCATATCCTGATGAATTAAGTGGAGGTATGCAACAAAGAGTAGGATTAGCAAGGGCATTAGCTAATGATCCAGATATATTATTAATGGATGAAGCTTTTTCAGCATTAGATCCATTAATTCGTGCAGAGATGCAAGATGAACTTCTAAAACTTCAAAATGAACAACAAAGAACAATCGTATTTATTTCTCACGACTTAGATGAAGCAATTAGAATTGCAGATAGAATTGCAATAATGCAAAATGGAGAAATATCTCAAATTGGAACACCAGAAGAAATTATAAATAATCCTGCAAATGACTATATCAAGGCATTTATACAAGGTATAGATGTTACTTCAATTTTAAATGCTTCTCATATAGCAAGAAAATCTAATATAACCATTGTAAAAAAAGAAGGAAGTGGAATAAAATCTGCCTTAAAATATATAAAAGATTATGATAGAGATTTTGCTTATCTAATTGGAAAAGATAATTTTTACCTTGGAACATTAAGTGTAAAATCATTAAAAAGAGAAGAAAAAAGATCTGGAACTATCGAAGATGCAATAATTGAAAATGAGACTATTTTAGAAAGTACATCGATCAGTGATTTTATAGGAACTGTTGCATCATCTAAATATCCCATTGCTGTCATAGATGAAAAAGGGAAATACAAAGGTTCAATTTCAAAAACATTGTTACTTGAAACACTAGATGAAGGAGTTGAAAATGAGTAATAATCCTTGGGGAACAGCAAGTGAAAAAAGTACAACAAATTGGTCTAATGTAGAAGCAACACCAAAAAAAGAATTTGATTTTCTTCATCCATTTGATGATGCAATAATTCCATTTGATAAATGGGTAGAATCATCTTTATCTTGGGTTGTTGATAATTTTAGAGACTTTTTTCAATTAACCAAAGTACCAATAGAAACTACCCTATTAGGTATTCAAGATTTTTTATTATATCTATCTCCATTTGTTGTCATCATATTTTTCACATTATTAGCTTGGCAAGTTTCATCAAAAAAACTTGCAATTGGAACACTTGTATCTTTCTTAATAATTGGATTTATTGGAGCTTGGGAAGAGGCAATGATAACATTAGCTTTGGTTTTAACCTCAGTTTTATTCTCTATTCTAATAGGTTTACCTTTGGGAATTTTAAGTGCTAGAAATGATAAATTAAATGCATTTTTACGACCTGTCTTAGATGCAATGCAAACTACACCAGCATTTGTATACCTAATTCCTATTGTTATGCTTTTTGGAATAGGTAATGTCCCAGGTGTAATTGTAACAATCATATTTGCACTTCCTCCACTAATTAGACTTACAAATCTTGGTATTAGACAAGTCCCAGCTGATTTGATAGAAGCTTCTCGTTCATTTGGAGCAAGTAGAAATCAAATGCTTTTTAAAGTTCAACTTCCAGTTGCAATGCCTACAATAATGGCAGGAATAAATCAGACACTAATGCTTTCTTTATCAATGGTAGTAATTGCTTCAATGATTGCAGTTGGAGGATTAGGACAAATGGTATTAAGAGGTATTGGAAGACTTGATATTGGACTTGCTGCTGTTGGAGGATTAGGTATTGTTCTGCTTGCTGTTATTCTTGATAGATTAACACAAGCTATGGGAAGTAAGAACAAAAACAATAAAAATAAATGGTTTGAAAAAGGTCCAATAGGACTTATACTTAAATTTACAAAAAGGAAATAAAATGAATAAATTATTATCAGCAATAGTTAGTTTATCTCTAGCTTCAAGTTTATATGCTGCTACAAAAGCAACTGCATATAAAAGTTCAATTGCAGAGGAGAGCTTTCAAACATATGTTGTTTTAAAAGCACTAGAAAAGTTAGGTTATGAGACACAGCCAATAAAAGAGGTAGCATATGCAGTAGCATATAGTGAAATGTCACAAAATAAAGATAGTGATGATGTTCTTTTTATGACTACTAATTGGGACCCTTTACATGATAATATGTATAAGAAAGTAAATGGCGAAGAAACACTATATAGAGATGGAACTTTTGTAGAAAGCTGTGCACAAGGTTATTTAGTTGATAAAAAAACTGCTGAGAAATATAATATTAAATATATTAATGATTTAAAAGACCCAAAAATAGCAAAACTATTTGATATAAATGGAGATGGGAAAGCTGACTTATCAGGATGTAATCCAGGTTGGGGTTGTGAAAAAGTTATTGAATATCAATTAGATGCTTTTAAATTAAGAGATACAATTGAACATAAGCAAGGTGAATACTCTGCTATTATTGCAGATACAATTACTAGATATAAAAAAGGTGAACCAATTCTATACTATACGTGGACTCCTTATTGGGTTAGTGGGAAGTTGGTTCCAGGGGAAGATGTTGTATGGCTTCAAGTTAAAGAAACTGCACACCCTGTAACAAAAGATACGTCACTTCCAAATGGTATGAATTTCGGATTTAATGTAAATAATCAAAGAATAGTTGCAAATGCAAGTATAAAAGAAAAACATCCAGATGTTGCAAAACTTTTTTCTATTATGAAAATTGATGTAAATGATATTAGTGCTGAAAACATGCTAATTGCAAATGGACAAAATAAAGAAAAAGATATCCAAAATCACGCAGATATTTGGATTAAACAAAATCAAGAATTATTTAATTCTTGGATAGAAAAAGCGAAAGCTTTGCAAAAATAAATCAATAGTTTAAAACTATTGATTTACTTACGAAGTGAAGATGAGACTATTGATAAAAACTCATCTTTAGTTTTTTTGTTTGATTTAAACAGACCCCTAAGTGCTGAAGTCACTGTAGTTGAACAAATCTTTTCAACACCTCTCATCTCCATACACATATGTCTTGCGTCTATCATAACAGCAACACCTTTTGGTTTTAAATGCTCATTTAAAGCATCACAAATTTGCTCTGTTAGTTGTTCTTGAATTTGTAATCTTCTTGCAAAAACATCTACTACTCTTGGTATTTTAGATAGTCCAACAACTTTTCCATTTGGAATATATGCAACATGAGCTTTACCAATAATTGGCAACATATGATGTTCACATTGAGAATAAAATTCTATATCTTTTAACACTACCATTTCATCATTAGTTGAAGTAAAAAGTGCTTTTTCAATTATCTCTTTTGGATTTTGATTATATCCACTACACATAAATTCATAAGCTTTTCTAACACGACTTGGAGTATCAGCTAAACCTTCTCTATTTATATCTTCTCCAACATGTTCTAGCATTTTTCTTACTGCATTTTCAAACTCTACATCACTGCTCATTTAATTCTTTCCTTTAAACTTTTATCATATTTCCCATATCCCAAATAGGCATAAAAATAGCTAATACAATCCAAAGTATCAAGCTCATTATAATTACCAAAAATATAGGTGGTATCAATGCTGTTAATATTTTAATTTTTTCATCAAATCTATTTTTATAAATCTTTCTTATTTCATAAACTGTAATACTCAAAGAGTTTGATACTTCACCTGTGTTTATCAAGTTTAATATAATATCATCAAAAATATCTGTCTTAAAAAAAGATTCATTAATATTATTACCATTTTGTAATAGATTATCAATGAGCGATATTTTATCTAAAAGATATTTGTTTTTTAGTAAAACTTTAGAAGAGAGTATTGCGTGATGAAATTCATAATTTGATTTAAGCATAATATCTATTAATAAAAAAATCCTATAAAATTGCATATTTAAATAAACATCTCTTATCAAATATATATTTTTAGCTACTAGTTTATGTATAAAATACTCAAATTTTGAATTCGTCTTATAAAAATATATAAGTAGGAAAATAAAGAAAAAAATTGTAAACATAATATAAAAAATATAGTTTTCAAATACAAATTGTGTCTTTAAAAGTATTTTTGTAGCAAGTGGCAATTCATTTTTTGTTTGTGAAAATATCATTTCAAACTTTGGAATAACAAAATAAAACATAGAAAATAAAGAAAATAAAAAACTTATAAACAAAACAATAGGATATGAAATAGCTTTTATAAAACTTTTTTTTATTTGAGTATTTTCTTCCAATAATAGAGAAAGTGCTTTTATATTCTCATTTATATTTCCATTATTTTGAGATATCTGTAGAAAAGATATTACTAGGTAATTTACTTTAAAATTCTCAAGTGATTTTTCTATTGGCTTTGAATTTATAAGAGAGTTTTTTAGCTCACTTAGAAATAAAAGAATATTTTTGTCTTTTTTATTTTTAATTAAAATATCGATTGCATCGTTTAATGCAATTTTAGAATCTAACATCAAACTTAATTCATAAAAAAGAAGATTTACTTGCTTATCATTTATACTCTTCTTTTTTAAAAAACTAAAATCAAAAGATATATTTTCTTCCTTTATATCAATGATATTTTTAGGAAGATTATCTTTTGATAGAGTATCAAGTTTTAAAATCTTCTCCTTTATTTCATCTCCTATTTGATATTTTATTTTATATGTTTTCATTAAATATTTACTACTTTATAAACTTCTTCAAGAGATGTTATATTTTGTGAAACTTTTTCTTTTCCATCATCCAAAAGTGTTTTAAAATTAATAGTTTGTAAATATTTCTTTATTTCATTTATATCTACTTTTTTAAATATCATAGAAGATAATTCATCATCAATTTTTAAAATTTCTGCAATACTTGACCTATCATAAAATTTGGTAAAATTACATTTTTCACATCCTTTTGCTCCACAATTTGTACAATAATTTAAAACTAATCTTTGAGCCATAACAAGTTTTAAAGTAGATGAAATCAAAAATGGGTCAGCTTGTAGGTCTATCAGTCTTGAGATAGTTTGTATAGCACTACTTGCATGAACTGTTGCAATAACAAGATGGCCTGTAAGAGATGCTTGTAAAGCAATATCAAGTGAAAATTTATCTCGAATTTCTCCTATAAATATAATATCTGGATCTTGTCTCAGTATATTTCTTAATACTAATTCAAAACTTAGTCCAACTTTACTATTTATCGAAATTTGACAAATTGAATCAATTTTATACTCAACTGGATCTTCTACTGTTATTATTTTTCTATCATTAGATTTTAACTCTTTTAATATAGAGTATAAAGTTGTGGTTTTTCCACTTCCTGTTGGTCCAGATAAAAGTATTAAGCCTTGAGTTAGTTTCAAAGATTTTTTTAGTAAATCAAGTAAATCAGAACTAAGTCCTAAGGTCTGTAAACTTTTGTTAATATTTTTCTTATCTAAAATTCTTAAAACTATTGATTCTGAAGTTATTGTAGGCATTGTAGAAACTCTAAAATCATAAGTTTTATCACTAATTTTTAGTGAAAATCTTGCATCCATTGGCAAACGATTTTGTGTAATATCTAAATTTGAAATAAGTTTTATATATGAAGATAAAGGTTTAAAAAGTGTATTAGAGAATACAAAAAAGGTTTTTAATTTTCCATCGATTCTAAAACGAAATAAAATATTGTCTTCAAACTCTTCAATATGAATATCGCTTGTTCTTAAATTTATAGAAAATTTAATCATCTTATAAATAAACTGTTCAATATTATGCTGAGTTTTTATAGCATCTTTATAAAGTAATATCTTATATTCAAGATTTGATAATGCAAATTCTATTTCTTTTTTGTCATATTCTTTAAACTTTATCATCTTAAAAAAATCATTTTTAATAGTAGTTAAATTTGACTCTTTACAAACTGCTACTTCAAAATTAATTTCATTTTCCCAAATAGGTATAATTAGATTTTCTTTAAAATATTTGATATCATATTTTTCAAATAGTTTATAATCAATTAATATGTTTTGTAAATCTGTCATTTATCAACTTTAATTTTAAAATTTCTTTGTCTCTTTTTAATTTAATATAATTTTTCTGGATTTCAACTAATTTATAATCTTCAATAACTTCATCTATTTTTATTAATTTATCATCAATAAAAGCATATTTTCCTATTATCGCTTTTAGTTTAAAATCTTTTTTAACTATTACTTCTTCCTTTGAAGTTTTCCTTTTAATAAAATATTTATCAAGAGTAAGATTTATCTCAAATTCATAGCTATTTGATTTTTCAATCTTTTTAATTTTTAGTAAATTTAAATTTGTAAAGTTGTTTATAGATTCAAGTTTATTTACTAATTTTCTCAAGTTTGAAACAGAGCCTTTACCTTTTACATAAACAGTTTTCTTTTTATTGTAAAGATATAAAATATCAATATTTACCAATTTAGCCTTTTTTTCAATTAGTCTAAAAAGTTCTAAAAAATCACCTTTATATTTTTTATTTGAAAAATTAATTTTTATGGGTTTTGAAACTGTTTTTTCTATCTCTTTTGTGTTAATAAAATAAAATACAAAGTATATAAGTAG
>Ga0193964_1000028_pt1 | contig 73761 bp, 70 predicted proteins | sample FB_7_MG_FD_140323 | JGI IMG/M metagenome (GOLD analysis project Ga0193964, IMG submission 140323) | Microbial mat bacterial communities from the Broadkill River, Lewes, Delaware, United States - FB_7_MG | ecosystem: Environmental > Aquatic > Freshwater > River > Microbial mats | place: USA... | reverse complement strand
TTCTTGTAATACTTGTAATCTCTTCTACAGCTGCTGCTGTTTCTTCTAAAGAGGCTGCTTGTTGGTTTGCTTTATCTGCAAGGTTATTTACTGATTCTGTCATAGTTGAAGAACTTGCTTCTAAGTGTTCACCATTACTTAGGTTTTCTTTTGCACTTGTTGACAATGATGTACCTAGTTTATTTACACTTTCCATAACTTCTAGTAAGTCACCTTTGATAGAATTATTAATTGTTAATTGATTTCTGAAATCATCATTTGCATAAACTAAAAGATTTTCTTTTAATTCAATCATGTTCTTTTCTGATAAATTAAGTGATTTATTCAAAGTATTTTTTAAAGCTTCTATCATAAAGTTTTCAGAACTTGAATGTATTCTACATTGATAAATACCTTGTGACATTTTATCAAGAGTAAGAACAATCTCCCCCATCACCCTCATATCGTCTTTTCTCATTGTGTCAAACTTATCAACATAAGCATTAAGTTCTGTTAAAATTAAACCTATCTCATCATTTTTCATATATTGTGCTTTATCGATTCTATTTACTCTCATAAATGCAAAATCCATAATATCATTCATGTATTTTTTAAATCTTTCAATACCACCTACAACTCTAACCATTGCAGCATAATTTGTATACGCAATAATAACTGCAAATACTACGTTAACAGTCACCAATGCTGTAACCTGAGAATCGCTTAATATTGCTACTGTAGTTATCGTAGTAAATCCGATTTGTGCTAAAAACATATTTACGAGTATTTTGTGCTTAGTTGAGATATTTTTAAACATAATTTCCTTTTTTGTACCTTAATTATACCTGTATTTTATCAATTATATTCTTTGAGATAACTTTACAATCTAGCGTCATCTTACTGTTCTGTAGGGTAATAATACTATCTAATTCAATTTCATTTAGGCTTGTGATTTTGTCATTTACAGTAAGTTGTACAAAACCTTTTTTATCTTTTTTTTCAGGAAGGTTAAGAAGATAAGATTTTTTTATAAATTCTAAATTATCCGATTTTGTTTTTATTATTTGCTGAAAGGAATTTTGATATTGTTGTCTGATATTTTTTATCTTTGACTCTATGAATTCAAATCTTTTTTGAAAAGATTGTTGTTCAAAACTTGACTTTAGATGAATTAATTTTTGTTCTTTTTGAACTAAAACTGTTTTAAATTTATGATTAAAATCATTTACAATTCCATCTGTATACTGTCGTAAATCATTAATATTTGGAGTTGAAATTTCGATAGCATTTGAAGGAGTACTAGCTCTTACATCTGCAACAAAATCAGAAATAACAAAATCATTTTCATGACCAACAGCGCTAATAATAGGAATACTTGCATTGTAAATGGCATCAGAAACTATCTCTTCATTAAAAGCCCATAGGTCTTCAATACTTCCACCACCTCTTCCTACAATGAGCAATGAACTATCCAGTTCATTTATAGCTAATAAATCTACTTTTTTAATATTTTGTGCAATATCTTCTTTTGCACTATCACCTTGTACTAAAGTGGGTAATAAAATCATTTTTGCAAGTGGATACCGTAAAGATAATATTTTTTTCATATCTTCAATGGCAGCACCAGTATTAGAAGTAACTACATATATAGTTTTAGGGTGCAGAGGTAAAGTCTTTTTTATAGCTTTATCAAAGTAGCCTTTTATTTGAAGTTTTGTTTTTAATTGCTCATATGCTAATGCTAATGCACCCACTCCACTAGGTTCAACTTTTTGACAAAGCAATTGATAATTACCGCGTGGAGTATATACTGTAATATTTCCACTAATAATTATTTTTGCTCCAACCTCTAAACGAAATTTTAGATATTGTGCATTTCCTTTAAACATAACACACGATATGGTAGATTTATTATCTTTTATACTAAAATAAATATGCCCAGAATTATGATATGTTAAATTTGATATTTCACCTTCAACATACACACTTGAAAATGTTGTTTCTAAGATACCTTTAATTTGCTCATTAAGTGTACTTACTGTTATTGGAGAATTCACTAAGTCTATATCTTTCTTGCTATAAAAGTTGTACTCATATCCATAGAATAACCTTTTACAAATATTGGCTCTAATCCAACTTCTTTTAACTCTTCACACATTTGTTTTGTAGTAATAAAAGCTTCAATAGACTCAGGTAAATATGTATAAGCATCTTTATTTTTAGATACTAATCCACCAATATGTGGCATCAAGTTATTCATATAAAATTTTGTTAATTTTGCAGGAAAATTATCTTTATCATTTTTAGTAAATTCTAAGATAACACAAAGACCACCTTTTTTAAGAACTCTTGCAAATTCTTTTAAGCCCTCTTTTCTTTTTACAACATTTCTTATCCCATATGATATAGAAATAATGTCAGCACTTTTATCATCTATTGGCATAGATTCAGCACCTGCTTCTACAAATGTTCTGTGAGGTATTTTAGTTTTACCAACTTCCATCATTCCAACACTAGGATCAACACCAACAATATCATCTATTTCTATTCCATTAGTTTTTGCAACATTTTCCCAGTCGATCATTAAATCACCTGTACCACAAGCAACATCAACTATTTTAGTCAAATTTGATTTTCCATAGAAATTATATGCCATATTACAAGCTTTTTTTCTCCACTGTTTATCTATACCCATACTTAAAATTCTATTTGCTAAATCATATGTTTTAGCAATATCATTAAACATTTTAATTATATCTTCTTGATTGTCTCTATTTTCTTCTGCCAATTTTTTACCTTAAAATATATATTTTGCAACTATTAAACCTAAAATGAAACCTACATTTAAACCAACTAAAATTTTTAAAAATGTTAGTTTTTTATCACTGTTTGGTACATAGTTTAATATACTCTCTTGTTTTGCTAAACTATTATCAAAATTTTCTGATGCAATATCAATTTTTTTTAACATATGTTGTAATGTAATTTCACTCAACTCAAGTTGTTCTGCTAACTCTTTTGCTTGTTTAAAACTCATATCGCTCATAAGAATAGTCCTATTTTTTTATATCTATCCATCTATCCAATTCTACAAAAATACCATTTAATGTACCCAAAACATAGTCTTTTGCTTCTGTTTGTAATCTTCTAAAAAAAAGATATTTTAATGCAGCTTCTCTATCTCCAGCATCTTTTGCTTCGAGTGCTTTAACTGCAAAGTCAGTATTGTTATGAGCCATCTCCCACACAGTACTACCAAGATATCTACTCATTGTGATAACTTTGTCATTTTTAACTGCAAAATACCTTGGGTCTTTTACAAAATCAGTAATTGTTGAATTACTTCCTAAATATTTATGACCAAAAAAGTTAATAAACTGTTCTTCTAAATAATCTTTTTCTGTACTGATTGCTCTATTTAAAGCAAAAAATAGATTATCTGTAGAGTTTCTTTCTATTTTTCTTAATTTTTTCATAGTTGCAATTGCATTTTTTCCATCAAGCTCACCATCACCCATAGGAACAATCCATTTAACATTTCCAAAAGTACCAACTTTTGCAATTTCATCAAGAACCAATGAAGATGTTTTATTTCCACCTACATCAACAATGATTTCATGATTATCATCCATCAAAATCATCTCATCAAGCTCTGTAATTTTATTTGTGGATAACATTTTTTTATTTACAATTTTAGTTGCTGTAAAACTCTGAGAATCATTATTTTCATCATCAATCTCGATATAAGTAACTGCTTTGCCATGTTTTTTATATAAGTATGGTGCAATAACTTGCATCGCAACTGTTGATTTACCAACGCCACCTTTTGTTTGAGGAATAATTATCATCTATTTTATCCTTGTGTATATTGTTTTAGTCTATCTAATTTTTGATTTTATTTTGATTATGTATAGATAAAAATTATAATCAATTAATAATACTATTTGACCTAACTTCTGAATGATTATTATATAATTTTAATTTAAATCCGTCTATTGATTTACCTGATTCATCCATCTCTATAATCAATATTTGCATAATAGCATTACAATTGTTTGGCACATTAAAATGTCCCCCGATTCCTGTTAAAGCTTTTTTAATAGGAATATCACTTTCCATCCCTATAACATTATCTCTACATCCAGTCATCCCAACATCTGTTACATAATATGTGCCATCAGTAATCTCTTGATCGTCAGTTCCTACGTGTGTATGAGTACCACAAATGGCACTCACTCTTCCTTTTAATAACTGCATCAATATTCTTTTTTCAGCTGTTACTTCAGCATGAAAATCTATAAAAATATGTTTTACGTTTTCTTTTTCAAGTTTTTCAACTACTTCTAATACATGAGTAAAAGGATTTAAAACTTGCGGCATTGTATATAGACCCATAAGATTTATTACTGCTAATTTCATACCATTTACTTCAACTACTTTCACTCCAGAACCAGGTACACCTTCAGGATAATTGTCAGGTCTTAAAACAGGTTTTGATTCTAATAACGCAATCATATCTTTTTTCTTATCCCAGGAATGATTACCACCAGTAATCAAATCAATACCACAATTAAATAATTCTGTTGCGTTTTTTACAGTTAACCCAAAACCGTGACTTGCGTTTTCACCATTGGCAATAACAAAATCTAACTCATAAGTTTCTTTTATCTCTGAGAGTTTTTCTTTTATTATTTTTCTTCCTGGACGACCTACTATATCACCTATAAATGCGATTTTCAGTCTATCTTCTTTTAACATTTTGCCCCTTCTGCATATAATTCTATTTGGAACTTAGCCCCTTCTTGCGTATTTGATGCTTCTATCAAACCACAATGTTCATCTATTATCTTTTTTGCGACATTAAGACCTATTCCCATACCACCTCGAGCTTTACTACTCACAAATGGATCAAATATATTAGCCAATAAAGATTCTTCAATTCCACCTGCATTATCAATAAATTCTACAATAATTTTATCTTCATTTTTCAGAATATTTATATCTAAACGTCTATTTTCATAATCATCTACTTTAATTAACTCGTCAAGTGCATTATTTATAATAACAATCCATACTTGTTCAATACGTTGTTTTTGAACTAAGGCAGAAAAATCTAATTTATTTTTATCTATATCAATATCAAATAATTCTCCATTAAGATATATTCTCGTCACTTGCTTTGAGTTGTTATAACTTAAAGTAAGTGATGTAACTAACGTATTATAAATATTTACACTCTCAACATTTTCAGAAGAAGTTTGTGAAACTTCTTTCATGGCTTCTATAATATTTGATATCCTATTTAAACCATTTGTAATTATTTCTGTATCTTCTAAAATACGATCACGAATATCACTTTGAGGTAAATCTTGAATATCATATTTCATAAGTTCAAAATTTCCCTTTATATAAGTAAGAGGAGTATTTATCTCATGTGTAATACCAGCAGATAAAGCACCTATTGAACTAAGTTTTACACTATTGAGTTGTTCTTTTTGTATCAATTCTAATTGTTCAGTGTTTTTTTCTACTTCTAATTGTATTTTAGCTTCTAAAGATTTATTCAACTCTTCAAGTTTTACTTTATTTGAAATATTGATACGTATTGCAGTGTATGATACAATTTTACCATTTATAAAATTTGGTTCGATATGTGCTTCAACCCAATAATATGACCCATTTTTTGCAAGATTTTTTATCTTACCATCCCATCTTTTTCCCGTAGTTATAGTATTCCACAAACTTTTAAAAACTTTATTTTTCATATCAGGATGACGAATTATAGAATGATTATGTCCAACCAATTCTTCTTTACTGTACCCTGAAACATTACAAAATGCATCACTTGCATCCAAAATCATTCCATTTGTGTCTGTAATAGACCGTATTACGTATTTGTCGATAATTCGTAATGACTCATTTAACTGTGCAGTTCTTTGCTCTACCTTTCTATCAAGGCGATTATTTAATCGTTCTATTTTATTTGTCATTTTAGACATAGGTTTAGAAAACAAATATGCTAATATTATTGCCAAAACAGTTGTAGATATCAGAATAGATACATAAATATAATACATCTCATCATCAATTAATGTTTCAAAATCTGGATAAACCAAAATCAGTACTAGATCATCTTCATTATTTGCTATATCTACTTTTAATGATCTAAATATATCTGTTTTAACTGAATTTTTTTCTAAAAAATCGCAGTTTTTTTCACCTAATTTTTTTTCTATTGCAATATCATTTTCAAAGTTTTTAGACCACGAACTCTTATTTTTTGAATCTATTAATATATTACAATCTTTATCTACTAATAACAATTTATAGTATTCATTAGACATTATTTCTACTATTTCATCGATTGAAATATAAAAAGTTAAAACTCCATGCCCTAAATTAATACCCGTAACAAAAATAGGCTTTTGATTACTAGTATTACCATCACTTTCGATATTTAGTCCCATCTTTGAATGCCAAACTTGATCTATTTTTTCATTCATTAACTTCTTAAAAACTCGATTTTCTAACTTCTTTGAAAGTAACTGGTTATTGTTTTTTTTAATTTTTTGGGAAATTACTTCTATTAAATTTTTACCATTTTTATCTGTATAATTGATCTGATAAATTCCATGACCTGAAAAAAGCATTGTTTTAAAAAGTTCAACTATGTAAGTTTTATCAGAACCAGAGGTTAGAAATTTTTCGAATATTTTATTTTGTTTTATTGATAAAAGGTGTTGATCTAAGCTTTCTACATAATCTGAAATTTTTATCTCTTTTTGAGTTATAAACTCGTTTGAGATTTCAAATTTATTATTCAGTTGTCTTTCGTAAGCAATTTGAGAAAATGAATATACAGAAAATAATGCTAAAAATATACCAAATATGACAAATGTAAAAAATAATTTTAGACTAAATGACATATTTTTATTTATTATGAGTTTAAAACTTCGCTGATTTTACTTTCAACGGTATCTAAAGAATTAAATGGTTTCATTAAGTAATGCATAGCACCATTTTTATGTGACTTTAAAACTTTGTCTAAAGTTGAATATGCAGTCATCATAATCACTTTTTGGTCACTATTATTTTCTACAATTTTCGCTAATGCATCTAATCCATTCATTTGAGGCATCATAATGTCCATTAAAACTAAATCATAACTTCCATCTGAAACACTTGATATTGCTGTAACAGGATTTGAATATGTAGTTACAGTATAACTCTCATTTCTATTTAAAAATCTTTGTAACATATTTAATATTTCAGTTTCATCGTCAACTATTGCTATTTTAAATTTTTTTGCTTCCATAATAATCCTTATTGAAATAAATCTTTAGCGGCTACTTGCATAACCATTTCATTTTTTTCTTCTAACATTTTATCTAATATTTTAAACACATCTTCACTAGCAGCTTCAATTAACTTCACTTTATTTTCAATCACTGCTTTAGAACAAACTACAGAAGTACCGGCACACTCTTTTGCCAATAAATTTGCTTGGTCATGCACTACGGAATGTGGTTTATTTAAACTTGCATATGATTTTGTTGCACTAAATTCTGCTTTACCTAATCCAGAATCATACCATTTTCCAAGTCTACACTCTGTGTGCTTACTTGTTACAAAATTATTACTATCTCCAAATAATAATTGATATAAATTATTTTTATATATCACATGATCTAGTTTTGCAAGATTTACAAATATTTTATTACTAATTGAATCTACTTCAAATACACTTCGTCCTGCATTTTTTTGAAAAGATTCCATAAGTTTAATCAGTACACTTACTCTTTCTTTTGTTTCAACAACAACATTTGCAACAATATCAGAACTTTTTTTCATTTTTGCCGTTTCTTCTTGTATAGAAAGAACAACATCTTTTATCTCTTTTGCCGCATCAGAAGATCTTGACGCAAGATTTCTAACCTCTTGTGCAACTACTGCAAAACCTTTTCCAGCTTCACCTGCTGTTGCTGCTTCAACTGCTGCATTCAATGAAAGGATATTTGTTTGAAATGCAATTTGATCTATTACGACAATTGCTTGTGCAATATCATTACTTTTTTGTACTAAATTTGTAACTATCTCATTTTCGTTTACTATTTGAGTATTTAAATTTTCCGTATCTTTTACAATATTTTGAGTTAATGTCAATCCCTCAATTGAACCATTGGCAGTTTCTTTTGACTCTATTGCCATACTATCTAATTCTGTTAATAAGTCTTGATAAACATTTTGTGTATTTGATAAAGATACATTAATATTATTGTTGTGTTTATGTAACAAACCATCCTCTGCATTATCATGAATAGAAGTTTTAATCAAAGATACAATAGTTAAATCTTCATATCTTTTATATGATAGTTTTGCTTCACAATCTGAAATAATCATCGTGTTTTGAGTTTTAGAAATCACATTCGTTAGTTCATTTTTATTTGAAACATTTTCGTCAGCTCTATCATTAATAAAAATGATATTATTTTGTTTATCTACTGCTACTAAACCTTCAGCTGTAGAAAATTTTGCTATTCTAGATAACTGATCATTTTTTATTTCTAAATTTTTTATTTTTGTTTGAAACTCATTTGTTACACTATTTAACTCTCTATCGTGACTTGACCTATTCAATGATAATTCTGATTCAAGCTCTTCTATCCGCTGTTTCAACTGTTCGCATTCTTGATTCTTAGCGTTATTAGAAAAAAACATGTTCCACCCTTTTTAAAAAATTAGATTATTCTATCAAATTAATTATTATATAAGAATTAATTATCATTTCAAATTAAATATTTAGACAATGCCCACTACTAAAGGCCCACTGGAAATTATATCCACCTAATTCTCCTGTAACATCAAGTACTTCACCTATAAAATAAAGATTTTTTTGGATTTTACTTTCAAAATTTTTATTTATTTCATCTGTATTTATTCCACCCTTTGTTACTTCTGCTTTTGTATATCCAAAATTTCCAGCTGGTGACATAATATAATTACGTAAATCTATATCAAGATTTTTGATTTGTTGTTTTACACGCTTTGGTAAATAACTATCTTTATTTGGCAAAAAATCTATGGATATATTTCCCTTTTTCCAATACAAAGATGTTGTTAAAACAGCAGGTCCACTGCACCCCTTATGAGTAAATAACATTTTACCTACTACAGATTTATCCAGTACTTTTATTTTTACATCTACAGACAATCCACTCAACTCTTTGAACCAAAATTGCTCTTTTTGTACAGTAAATCCTACAAGTGCAGGATCAAGTCTATTTATAGTATGTCCAAATTTTTGTGCAATTTTAAATCCAATATCACTACCACCTATACTTGCATATGATAAACCACCTGAAGCAATAATAAGTTTTTTCCCTTCAATATCACCCTTATTTGTTTTTACTGTATAGTTTTCATCATACTCCACATCTAAAACTTTTGTTCCTAGTCTAAACGTACAGTGAGATGTTAGTTTTGTGAACATAGAGATAACATCACTACTACTATTACAAAAATATGTTCCTTTTACTATTTTTGGGTTAAGATTTGGATGGACACCATTATTATTTAAAAACTTTAATAAATCTTTTTCATTGAATTTTTCTAGGTATGGTTTGATAAATTCTTCATCACCTAGAAACTTATCTACACTCATAAATTTATTTGTAATATTACATTTAGCGCCACCACTTATTTTTATTTTAGCACCAATTTTATCATTTGAATCAATAATACAAATACTTTTATTTTTTATCTGAGATGCAGCCATAAGACCGCTAGCTCCAGCTCCTATAATTATAATATCATATAACACTATTTATACGCTCTTATCACAAAACCTTTTTTGTCTTTAGAGTTCACTGTGTAATTTACTGTTGTAATATTTTTATACTTACCTAAGTGTTGCCTGATTAACCATGTAGCTTCGATTACTCTTTGTCTAGATAGTCCTATTTGAGAATATTTTGAAAGATGTTTGATTCTTTTTTCTCCATATACATCTTTTAAAGTATTAATCAATTTAAAATCTTGATTATCAACCATACCAATCACTTCAAAAGCATCGCTTTTTTTATTTTTATCTAAAAAAGAATATAGCTCTTTTTTACATTTTTTAGAAATTTTCACACTACCTGAACCTAGATCTTTACATGTATATGTATTAAAAGAAAGATTAGACTTTTTTACTTTCTTTTCTATCATAATTTCATTTGATATAGGAACTGCAACTTTTACTATCTTTTCTACTTCTACTATTTTCTCTACTACTTTTTCAATTTCAACTATTTTTTCAACAGGAACTTTAACAATTTTTTCAACTTCTACTATTTTTTCAATCACTTTTGTTGATATATTACTTTCTTTGTCTTTTTTCAATTGTTGAATCTGTTTATTTAAAGTAGCTATTTGATTATTGTGCTCATAAAAATCTATATATCTACTTTTTTCACTTGCTGGAAGTTTATTAAAATTTATATCTGTTTTTAAAATATACTTATCTAGTAACTGTCCTTTATTTACTAAATCATTTGAATTATACAAATAGCCTATATATCCTGATAATCCAAATATCACTGCTGCTAATATATATACTAAAGTATAACTCTTTTTAATATCAGATTCTTTTAACTGTACAATTTCTGGTTCCATATTATTTCCCTTTTTTTGTCAAATAATTTAGTGTTGTTATGATTAAATCATCATCATCTCTACTTGGCGATTTTATAGTTTCTTTTTTCTCATCATTATAAACAACAGTGATATTCATATCGTAGTTACTAATTGTTTTGATTTTTTTCTCTAAAGCATTAATTTTTATAATAATTAATTCAATAAATTGTTTTGTAGGAAGATCAAGTTTACCAAATCTATCTTCCATCTCATCTTGAATAGAATAAACCTCTTTGATAGCAGTACACATACTTAATCTTCTATATAACTCTAGTCTTACTCTATCTTCACTCACATAATCACTAGAGATAAAAGCAGTAATGCTAAGTTTAATATCAACAGATACTTCCTCTTCTTGTACTTCCCCACTTAAAATAGCAATAGCCTCTTCTAACATCTTAAGATAAAGTCCATATCCTATTTGTTTAATATGTCCACTTTGAGCTTCCCCGATGATATTTCCACCACCTCTAATTTCTAAATCTTGGTGAGCTAAAGCTGTACCACTTCCTAAATAAGAGTTAGACTCTAAAGCTATAAGTCTTCTTATAGCATCTTTAGTGATAGTTTTTTTATCTTGAACAACAAAATAACAAAAACCTTCTTTATCCCCTCGTCCTACTCGTCCACGTAACTGATGTAAATCAGCAATACCAAATCTATCCGCACCATCTATGATAATACTATTTGCATTTGGTAAGTGTAGTCCAGACTCTACAATGGAAGTTGCGAGTAATATATCTATTTCACCAGCTGAAAATGCTTCGAGTGTTTTTTCACTTTGTGATACTGTGATTTTTGAGTGCATCACAGCTATTTTTAGATTTGGCATGATTTCTAGTAGGTCTTTTTTCTTTGTTTCTATTGTTGCAATATTATTATAAATATAAAAAAGTTGTCCTCCACGTCGTTTTTCACGCAAGATAATCTCTTTTATCATCTTCTCATCATACTCTTTTACAAAACTTCGCACTCCCAGTCTTTCACTTGGTGGAGTTAATAAAGAACTCATCCCTTTTACTTTTGACATCGCAAGATTAAGGGTACGAGGAATAGGAGTAGCACTCATAGAAAAAATATGCACATCACTTCTGATATCTTTGAGTTTCTCTTTTTGCTTTACACCAAATTTGTGCTCTTCATCAACGATCACTAAACCTAAGTTTTTACACTTTACACTTAAAAGAGCATGTGTACCTACTACTAAATCTATAGTACCTTCTTCAAGTGATTTTTTTAATGCATTTCTATCTTTAGTTGATGTTCTACCATCAAGTTTTGCCACTTTAAACCCAAAAGGCTCTAGTCTTTTTCGTATCCCATCAAAATGTTGAGAAGATAAAAGTGTCGTAGGACAGATAAATAAAGATTGGTATCCATTTAATAAAACAGCCAACATACCATTCATAGCAACTTCTGTTTTACCAAAACCAACATCACCACTTAAAAGTCTATCCATCACAAGTCCAGAACCCATATCTCCTAAAAACTCTTTTACACTTCTACTTTGATCTTTTGTATACTCAAACCCGGCATTTCCTTGAAGAACTTGAATCTCTTCTTTTGTTGTATCTATGTAGATACCTTTAGTAAGTTCTCTTTTTGCTGCTATGGCGATGATATCACTAGCAATGGCAAAAAGTCTCTCTTTCACTTTTCCTTTGAGTTTTGCAAAACTCCCTTTTCCAAGCTTATCTACTGTAGCTATACTTCCACTATCTGCTAAATATCTATCGATGATACCTATATTTTCAACAGGAATTAAAAGTCTATCATCCCCTGCATACTGAACAATCACAAAATCTCTTTTTGCTCCCATCACTGTCACAGGTTCTATTCCCTTAAACTGTCCTATTCCATGAACCTCATGAACTACAAAATCATTTTTTTGTAACTCATCGAGTACAATTTTGGGTCGTTTTTTTCTTTTCTTTTTTACTTGTTTATTTAGTGAGATGATAACCTCATCGTCACTTACAAGATTTACTACTTCATGTTGTATTTTAAAAGTGATACTTTTATCATTTAAATCAAGATCATAGCCTCGAGCTTTCCCTTCAGTTGAAGAGATTATAGTTACTTTTTTTCCTTCATGAAACTTTAAAAAATCTAAAACGTTTGCTACATCTATTTGTTTATATGTATCATCTTCTAAAATAGGAGTAGTTGATAGAAGTTCCTCTTTTGGTATCCTTTTTTCATCAAAAATATAAACCTCATCTATCTCATCAAGAGCTTCTTTTGTGATACTACTTTGTAACTCTTTTGTATAATAAGAAGCGTCATCATCTAAAAACCAAAATCCTAAAGAGTGTATATCTTTCTCAAATACATCAATATTTGATTCTGCAATTTTTTCATTTATTGTGGCTAGCTTACTCTCATCAAAAGCCAAAAATGAAGCACTTACAGTAAACTCTTCTATCTCATCTTTAAATGATTTTTGGTTTTCCACATCAAATTTACGAATACCCTCAACTTCATCATCAAATAAACTAACTCTATATCCATACTCGTTATTTGGAGGGAAAATATCGATGATATCACCTCTTACTGAGACTTCACCCTGTTCAGTTACGATATCCACAAAATAGTATCCCCAGTTATAGAGCTTATTTTTCAGTTCTTGTATATTTATCGTTGAAGCAAATTCAATAGTTAAGTTATCAAAACAATCTGCTTTTGGTAAAGGGTATGTGATAGTTCGGACAGGAGAGATAAGAAGTTTGTTTTGTTTTCTGTACTGGTGAAAAGATTCTAAAGTAGAGGTCATCTCTTTTATCTCTTCTGAAAAAGAGAGTAGATCATCTCCAAAATTTGCACGTAAGTCACTTAAGACAAAAGGACTCAGTCCCAAATAACTTGCACAATCTCGTGCTATCATAGCTTGCTTTTCATCTGCAACTATTAACAGTTTTGTATCTTTATTTTGTTTTATGTAATTAAATATTTTATTCATAGAGTTATAAGTCTTCCTTAAATGAATTATGCCACTTTTCTTCTCAAAAACTGCTTTTGACTTTATTGGGTTCTTTTTATTTCCAATTTGTATCTTTCACAAGAGATTCGTAGTCTACATATTCTTGATCGTTATGTAATATATCATTTACAAATCGAGTCTCTCTTATTTTTTCTTTTATATGCTCCCTTTTTGATAATCCTACCTCACGTTTACTATTCAATAACTTTTTCATAGTGTTAAATAAGATTTCAATATTTTCTATTGGTTTAGAGATAAAAGCATTTAGTCCTATGTTGATTGCTTCTTGTAACTCCTCTATATCTCCATGTGCTGTTAATAATATAATAGGTTGAGTATAATCTTTCATTTTTATCTCTTTACCCATCTCAATCCCATCCATCATTGGCATATTTAAATCTGTTATTATTAAGTCTGGTTTATTATGTTTATATTGCATTAAACCCTCTGCACCATTTGCTGCAAAAAATAATTGTTTACATTCATCCTCTAGTAAAAGTTTCATATACTCTTGCATATCTATATTATCCTCAACTAAAAGTATTGTACTATTTTGAAACATTCTCTATCTCCTCTTTTTTTATTATCTCTTTTTCTAAAACAATTGTAAATATAGCCCCTAATGGATTATTCGAAGCAATAATACGTCCTCGCATATGTTCTTCAATAATCATTTTTGTCATGTACAGTCCTAATCCGGTACCATTTTTATCCTCTTTTGTAGAAAAATACGGATCAAATATATTATCTATACAATCTTCAGGAATACCCCCTGCATTATCTGAAATAATTATATGTATTTTTTCACTAACCTCTTCCACTGAGATATTTAATTCTTTTTTTTCTATCTCATTGTCAATCAAAGCATCTTTTGCATTATTTAAAATATTTAAAACCGCTTGCCCTAATTCATTTTGATATCCCACTATTGGATACTCTTGTGTTATATTCATCTTTACACTTACATCATGACTTAGATATATTGGTTTTACAATATCCAGTAAGTTTTCTAATACATCGTTTAATAAAAATCTTGTTTGTACTTTTTGCGGTTTGAAAAAATCTTTAAAATCATCTATCGTTTTTGACATCTCATGTATCTGTTTTTTCGAATGAACTTTAAAAAATTCCATTGCTTCATCGTTGAGTTTATATCTATCATATTTTAATAATATTGTTTGATTTAATAGAGATAGACTATTTAATGGTTGTCTCCACTGATGTGCAATCATACTGATTACTTCACCCATTTGAGCAAGTCTACTTTGACTAAACATCATTTTGTCTTTTTCTCTATTCTTTGCAACTTCTATTTTCACTCTTTCTTCAAGGTTCTCATTTAATTTTCGTATCTCTTGATGTAAGCGTTTTTGTTTAAAATTTGAAATTATTAAAATAAATAGAATTCCCGTAAATATACTCATAATTTGTAAAAAATGCACATAATCAAATTGTTTTTCAACTTCTAAACTTATCCACGCATTTTCTATCTCTTGTCTTTCAAGTTTTGACATATCATTTAACGACTTATTAAATATACTCAAAAGTATTGGCTCACGTACCGTTACTCCAAAACTGCCATTAAGTTTCTTGTCTCCAATTTTTGACATGATTTTTAATTTATTTACATATTTAGGATATATATTATGTGACATATGATAAGAAGAACCAATAAATCCATAAAATTCCCCACTCACCACTCTTTTTAGATTGATAGATTCTAATTCAACTATTTCCATATTAGGATATATTGATTTTACATAAAATACTAAATTCTTTTTCCCTTTATGCATTGCTATTTTTTTATTTTCTATATCTTCTAAGTCATCTACAAATGGTTCATTAATCTGCGTTACCAATACTATATTGTCTTCTACAATAGGAACAGTAGCTTTTATAAAATCAAATTTATTTGGTCTTGTTACAATTATAGGAGAAATATCACAAGTACCATCTTTTATTTTTTCAAAATGTTCTTGTACAGTATTGGTTTCAATCATATTAAACTCTAGATTACTTTTTTTTGTGATATGTTTTAAAAACTCTACAGAAGAGCCTTTCATCTCGTTTTTACTTTTTATCACCCATGGATGTTGCTCTTGATGGTAACACACATTAATTGTCTTTCTTTTTTGTATATATTCACGCTCCTCTTGAGTATATAAATCTACCTCACTACTATCTAAGCCAAACCATTTTGATTCAAGTTTTAAATACTCCTCGTCTGTAACTGTTTTTTGTGCTTTTTCAAGAATATTTCTTAAAATAGTTCTGTGTTTATTAACTCCTATGCGTAATGAAGATTTAAGCTCATTATCGTCATTTAAAGTTACATATGGCACTTGCAAACCATTTTTTTTCATCAAAGAATCTACCACAGCAAAATTTTCTATAATTGCATCTGCCTCTTTATTAATAACCGCATATAAAGCATCTTTTGTATTTTTATATGTCTTAATTATGATGCTAGGATAATGTTCAGTAAGATAGTTTTGTGTATAAAATTGGTCTGGTATTGCGACTGTTTTTCCCTTAAGGTCTGCAATATTTTTGATATTTTTGATATTTGAAAATATCGCTTTTTTCGAGTGTATATAAGGACTCGTAAAACTAAAATATTCATCTCTTTGTTTGTTTTTAACAATATTAGCTATCACATCTATCTCTTGATTTTTTAAAAGTTCTAAAAACTCACTCCAAGAATATCCTTGTTTGTATTTCACTTGAAGATGGAGCTTTTTTGCAAGTAGTTCAATATACTCTATTGAAAAACCCTTTGCTTTGCCATCTTTTATGTAATTATAAGGTGCCCAATTATTTTCATTATGAACTGTTATTGTTCTATATTTTTTAAGATAATCTTCCTCTTCTTTAGTTAAATTAAGATTGTTGTCTCTTTTTTTAGGACGATAAATAAAATTTAATAAATTATCTTGCTTGTATTTAACAGTACCGCTATAGCTATAAATATATGCGATACTATCTACTTTTGATTGATTTAATTCTCCAAAATTTTGACCAAGCCCTGTCATCTTTTTTAAAATACGTGCTTCATTTAATAATGCTTCTTTAGATTTATTTTGCGAATTGTATCGTTTATAAATTATATCAACAACTTCATCAATGTGTGTAAAGGCATACTCAAACCCCTTCTTACTCGCTTTATACATATTCTCAACTAATTTTGGATTATTATTAATTGTTTCTTGTAGAGTAAATAAAATATCACCATACCTTTCAAAACCATAATCACTTGGATTAAGAATAGATATATCCATCCCCATCATTTTTGCAAGATATGGTTCATTTGAGATATAAGATATTGCTAAATCTATCTCTTTTCTTTTTAACCTGTTTAATTTATCCGTAATACTTGTTTTAATGAAATTTATATTATGAATTTTTAACATAGATTCAATTGCTTGCCCATTGATATCATCATAAATAGCAATTTTTTTACCATTCAATTTTGAAAGTTTATTTAAGTTAGATGATTTTAGTCCCATTAAAATGTATGGTGATGTTTGATATACAGCCATCATTGCTACTACGGGCAAACCTTTAAGTGATTCTAAAATTAAAGCAGAATCACTCACCCCAAACGTAACTTTTCCCTCTTTCATCTGTTTTAAGGTATCTGTTTTATCTGTATACTCTAACATCTCTACATCTAATCCTACATCTTTATAAAAACCTTTTTCTTTGGCTGCTATAAATCCTGCAAACTGAAACTGATATTTCCATTTTAGTTGTAATGATACTTTTTCTAAATCTTGTGCATTTAAAAAAGAAATAATCATAAATATCATCAGCATTATTCTTGTCACTTAAAATCCTTTTATTTATTTTAATTAAATCATAAAGTTTTTCTATCATATCTGTATTTTCCTTTTACAAATTAATAGCTTTATTATAAAACACAAATCTAATCACATTTACGCTAAATTCTGAGGAATCTGTATCTTGAAGTTAAAAATTGGGTAGTATTATTTAGTAGTTGTAGAAGATAAAGTTAAAAGGATCGATTGTAAAATTTTTGATTTTATTATAGATGAGTCTCTTTTAAAAGCAAAAATTTAATCTTTGTTAGAAGTTATCTAACATCTAAGATTAAAGATTCGTAGTCTACATATTCTTGATTATTATGTAATAGATCGTTTACTACACTATCAGCTTTGTGTTCATCATGAGATTTCACTTTATTAACATGCATAAGCAGTTTTGCAATTGTCTTAAATAATATCTCTTTATTTTCAACAGGTTTTGATAAAAAAGCATTCAATCCGATATTTATCGCTTCTTGCAACTCTTTTATATCACCATAGGCAGTTAAAAGGATTATTGGCTGAGTAAAGTCTTCAGTTTTGATATGTTTACTCATCTCGATCCCATCCATAATGGGCATATTTAAATCTGTAATAATCAAATCAGGTCTGTGTTTTTGGTACTGTTCTAAACCTTCTACACCATTATTTGCGAAGAATAGCTCTTTACAACTATCTCTTAAAATAATATCAATATACTCCTGCATAACCTTATCATCTTCTACTAATAAAATTGTATAATCTTGAAACATTTTACTATCCTTTTGAAATATATGGAAAATAAATATCCATATTTAAAATAAATAACTAAATTATTGTAGTTTTATAGGTATTTATAAAATTTAATAACTTTTTAATCTTGTTCGTATATTACCATTATTTTATCTTATTATAGCTTTTTAGTATGTTAGCAATGATAGTTAGTTTATTATTCTAACATTTTAAGGACAGATGTTAACTTTTCATCATCTGCATAAAAATATTCTTCAAGTAAAGGTTTGACTTTGTATTCTTTAACAAAGTCCAAATCTTCATCATTTTCTATTTTCATAAAATAACTATGACCTAATTTAAAATCTTCACCTATATTATCTTCAATGTACTTATTTAAATTATCCATTAATTTTCTTGCATTATCATTTTTTACTAACTTGGACTTTGGTTTCATTTTTAAAAATGTAAATCTTCTTCTAAGTGCTATGTCTATAGTAGCTATTGATTTATCTGTTGAGTTCATAGTAGCTACAATATAAAGGTTTGATGGTATTTTAAACTTCTCTTTTGAGTATGGGAGTGTTACTTCAAAGTCATTTTTATCTCCTACAGCTCTTTTATCCTCTTCTATTAAAGTAATAAGTTCACCAAATATTTTAGATATATTTCCTCTGTTAATTTCATCTATAACTATATAGAAGTTTTTTTGATCAACTTTCTTTTCAAAAATATCAAATATTTCTGTTTGCATTTTATCTTTAAATTCAAGAAATCGTAAATAAATTGCAAATGGATAATTTGGTCTTTGTTTTGTTGTTCCCATAATATTAGATAATTTTTTAATCTCTTTTTGTTCTTTTATATTACTATTTACCATAACTTTAATGTCATCAAATAAAATTTTTACATTCTTCATGCCATTCGTATAACTAGTATAATAAAAAGCTTTATCATCAATATTAGAAACATATACACTATCTGATAATTTAATTTCGTCATGTAATATACAATCTTTCACAAAATATTCAAATGTTTGTTCTAATGCTAAGGAGTCGCTATCCAAATAGCTATTATTCAAATTTTTCATTGCATTATCAGCAATATTTTTAAATATACCCTGTTTATCTAATTCAATCTTTCCATCTTTGTTTGGTCTAAATCCCTCAATAAAATCTTCATAAGAATAACTTTGATGAAATGTAACAAACTCGATACGTTTATCATCTTTTATATTTTGAAATATTTCATCATATTGATTTATTACTTCTTCATTTTCAGAGATACTTTTAAATATCTCATTCTCAGTTTTACCCTCTTCAATCTGTGAGATAAGTTTTTTATAATTATGTGTTTTTCCAACACCTGGAGCACCGTAGAGCATAATGTTTTTTGTTTTATGAGTAATCTTTTTCTTTATTGTTATGGAAACATTTTCACGATCTATGAGCTCTACTCCAAGTTTCTTTTTTAATGCAAAATCGATAACATGATTTATATTATTACAATCCTTATGGTTTTTTTTTCCATTATTTCCCCATTGAGTCGTAAAATATAATTTTTCTTGATTATGCTCTATAGGTTCAAAATATCTTGATTGCGTATCTAATGTGGTATTTTTCCAATCTTTCTCATTTAATAAAACCATATTGCTAGAACAATGTAACTGATTAAATATATTTTTTAACTCTTTATAGCTTTTGTTCTTTTCATTATCTAAATAACATTTAAATATGTCATAACATAAAATATTAAGCCCATTATTATCCATGCCTTTTTTAACATAAATTTTATTATTAAATTTCACTTCCATTATAATTCCCTCAACCTATTCTTAATCTCTTCAATAAACTCTTCATAAGCACCATTAAAATTCAAGTCTATACTTCTCATTTTTAGCACCACTTTATTATCATTATTCCCTAGTATTACATCTTCATCTATCACATCTAAATGTTTTGGATATAAAAGCATTGTCGTATCTATATTTTCATAATTATTAGCATATACATACATTTGGTATCTATCATCTCTTTTTGCTATTTCTTTATCTTTTATTTTTTTATACTTGCAGTCTATGATTACGTTTTTACTATTAACAATAATATCAGGTTTTAAATATAACTCTCCAAATTTTTTAGTCCCTTTTGGTATCTCGACATCATCATTTGATTCATATATTATCTTACCTATAAATTTTTCAAACAAAATATTCATATCAAATAAAAATGCGAAACCTTTTTTATCTTTTGAAAAACTAGGAATTGACTTTTTTAGTAACAAAAGTGCAAATTCAAAACTCTCTTTATATCTCGCATTAAGTCTATTGAAATGAATATTTAAATTTGATATTTCAAAATGTCTATATGTCACTTCATTTAAAACCAATTCACATTGTTTTAAAAGTTTTTTATTTTTTGTATATTTCATAAGTGTTTTAATGGCGTATAAAAAGAATTGATTCAGTTCATTGTTTTCACTAAACTCATCATATTCACAATATATTTTACTGTTAGTAAAGTTATTTTTTAAATTTTCATTTATAAGATATTTTCCTCGCAAAGTTGTAAGGTTATCTTGTTCAGTTATATACTCTTTATAAGTCCCTCTTTGAAACTGTGCAAATAAATTTTTAGCAAACATTTGTATAAAAACTTCTAAGATGTTGTTTGATTGTAAGTTTAAAGAGTTTGATAAATTTTCATTATGCACTTTTATATCATGAGAATACATAAGCATATAAATAAAAATATCTAAATTCTTTTTATTCTCATTAGCTGCTATTTTAGGAAGGATATAATAATCAGTATTGTCATAGTTAACTATTCCACAATACTGTTTCGCTTTTACTTTTCCCCAGTCTTGTTTGAAATATTGATGTAATGATTTATCATCTATGATATGTTTTGTTAGTTTTTCACATTTAACAGTTTTATATTCATAGATAATAGTATCATTCATTAGGATTGCGTTTTCTTCAACTCTCGTATCTCTTCTTGCATCTCATTCATTTTTTCTAAAAGGAGATCGATTTTATCTTCTTCTCTATTGTGTTCCTCTTTTTTTTCATCATCCCTTATGCTTTCCATCTCACCAATGATAACGGCAACAAAAAGGTTAAAAAATACAAACGCAGCGATGATAACAAAACTAACAAAATATATCCATGCCCAAGAGTATAACTCCATCGCTTCATACATCACATCTGTCCAGTCTTCAAAAGTAAGAACTCTAAAAAGCGTCAGCATTGCAGTTAAGAAGTCTTTCCAAAGTCCAGATTTAAGCTCTTCAAAAAAGAAGTTTCCAATAATTGCATAGATATAAAAAATAATAAACATCAAAATCACAATATCAATAATAGCAGGAATAGCACCTATAAGCATATCGATGATTTTTTTCAATTCTGGTCGAGCATTTAAAAGTCTAAGAACTCTGAAAATTCTCATAAGTCTTGCAATAGCTGCAAATGACGAGTTTTCAAGAGGAACAAGGGTAATCACAACAATCACAAAATCAAAAATATTCCAACCACTTTTAAAGAAGTCTTTTAGATTTTTTTCTGCATACATTTTGATGATTATTTCTACTAAAAAATAAATAGTAATAAACATATCAATAGAATAAAAAAGCAATCCAAAAGGTTCAGCTACATTATCAATAGTCTTAAATCCTAATGCAGCAGCATAAAACAGTATGATTCCTGTTGTTAGATTAGAGAACCATTTGGATTCTCTTACCTCTATAATCTTTTCTTTTAACGTCATTTGTCTAAATTATCCTTTTATTTTTCATTTACTGGTAGTGTTATTTTAAATGATGCACCACAGTACTTTTCACCATTAAATTCAAATTGTTTAGTAGAAACACTAATTTCTCCACCCATATTTTGTTTTATAATATTATAGGCCATATGTAAACCTAGTCCAGTACCATTTGTTTTCTTTTTTGTAGTAAAGTATGGATCAAATATTTTAGTAACGATATCCTCTGGAATACCACCAGCTGTATCAGTTATCGTTATCTCTATAGTTTCTTTTTTATTTTCTGTTGTTAAAAAAATCATTCTATCATTTTCAGTTAACATCTTTAATGCATCTTTTGAATTACTCATAATATTTACAACAACTTGAAGTAAACCATGTGATAAATTATAAATACTTAAATCTTTATCAAAATTTTTCACAATTTTAATATGGTTTTTTTCTATAATTCCGTGATTTAAATCTAATGCTTTATCTACAATATCATTTGCAACAAAATCAATTCTGAGAGAATCTGCTTTTAAAAAATCTCTAAAATCATCAATTGTTCTTGACATATACATTACAGATACACCTATAGTATCTAAGTTTGAAATCCCTTCCACTCTGTTTAAGACTTCATCACTATTTGAGTCCTTTATATCTTGAATAGCTCCACCTATCGCAGACAATGGTTGTCGCCATTGGTGTGATAAATTTCCAATAGTCTCGCCCAAAGCCAATATTTTTGATTGTTTTTGAAGTAACCTACTTTGATGATTATATTTTTCTATCTCTTCATCAACTTTTTGTTGAAGTTTGTGAATCTCTTGCTTGAGATCTTTTTCTCTCTCTTTGATACTATCTCTACATTTAGAAATTGTTTTATTTGAAAATTTATTGATAACATACATCACTAATAAAAGTGCAATACTAAACAAAAATAAAAGGGCAATATGCACATAGATATTATCTTTTATAAGGTCAAGCAAATGTGCTTCCCATGTTTGTAATTCGTCATTGATGATATCATCGTTAAACTTAGTTGAGATAACCCAATTCCATTTTTTATTTAAAACCATATATTCTATAGTTGATATATCTTTTTGTGTATTTTCATCATAATACTTATCATATTTAAAGTACTCACCTTTTTCTTGAAGAATATTAAAATATGGCATATTTTTTGTGAGTGTTTTTATCGAAATAGTGTGATAATTGCTTTTGTTTATTTCTGAAATAAACTCTTTTATAAATTTCTGATTTTTTGAAGTATCTTTAAAGTTTTGACTGTCAATTAAAACATTTATATTATGTATTTTATATTTAATATCACTTTTTTTATCGTTTAAAAATTTAGTCTTAATCTCTCTTTCCAAATTCTCAAAATCTTCTAATTTAGAATTTACGCTTAACATTATTACTGCAAAAGCGACAAACATCAGAATTAAAAATGTGCTGATTAAATTAATATTACCTATACTTTTTTCATTATACTTTAACATATTGCTCCGTTTAATTGCATTTTATATAGTGTATCTAAAATTGTTTTAAATTTTTCACTTGGTTTATAGCCCATTTGGACAAGGTCTTTGCCCATATATAGGGGTTTTGGCATGTTTTTTTTCATGTGTAATTTTTTAATTAAATTTGCTACAAAAGTATCATTTTCTTCTAATTGATCCTCAAATATCTTTGGCACATCAAAACTTTGTAAGCTAACTATTTCTCTTAAAAGCTTTTTGTCATTTAAGATTTTTTGAGATATTTTTTCTAATATTGCAAAAATAACTAAAAGTATCTCTTTTCTATCTAGTGAATATGTAACTACCTCATCTACTTGAATTATTTTTTCTGTTTCTATTTTTTCTATTTTTAAAATATTTAAAAGTTTCAAACCTATAGATGGTTTTTCGGACTTTAAAAAAAGTTTTTTGTATTCTTCAAAAATTCGCTCTTTTGATAATAAGCTAAATTCATCTTTTAAAATCACTTTTTTACATAAATCCAGAGTCTCTTCATCTACAATAAAATCAAATCGTGCACTAAATTGAATCGCTCTATACACCCGCAGAGGATCTTCTATAAAAGTCTTATCATCTATGTGTTTTAGTATCTTTTGATGAATAGCTTTTATTCCATCAAAAGGGTCTAAAAATATTTTATTTTTAAAATCATAACCTATAGAATTAATAGTAAAGTCTCTTCTTTTACTTGCTTCTTTAAAATCCATTTTTCCATCAACAAAAACTTCAAATCCTGTATGACCACCAACAGTTTTATTTTCTGTTCGAGGAAATGAAAAGTCATATTCCATGGTAGGAGTTGAAAGTTTAACTATACCAAAACTTTTCCCCACAAGATTTACACTGCCAAACTCTGATAAGAGATCTTCTAGTTTTTCAAGACTCTCTAAACCATATACTTCGATATCATAATCTTTTACTTCTATTCCTAAAAAATGGTCTCGTACACATCCACCTACTAAAATAGGTGTTGCATTGTATGCCAATATTTTATTGAGTACTTGGACTAAAAAGTTATCATTTATTTTCATGGATAGTTATATTATAATACAAACGATCCTATTAATCCAATCAATCCACCAAAGACTCCACCCTTGTGTTTTACAACTCTTCTCAACATTTGACTAAACACCTTATTCAATGGCTTTAAGTGAACTCTATTCAATTCTTATCCTTTGCAATTATTTTCAATTTTATGCTATTTTACAACAATTTGTTGTAATATTTTGTTGTAAAACTTTTTACTACAAAATGTATTATTAAAATTACAACACAAGTTTTAAAAATGCATTATATTTAAATAAGGTTTAATATGGGATTTAGAAAATTAAAGGCTAAAAAGTATAGCGGTATCTATGAATACTTTAAAGATAGTGATAAAGATAAAAAAATAATTGCTTATTATATTTCCTACAGAGATATTGACAATAAAGTAAAAAAATTAAAGTGTGATGCTACTACAAAAGAGGATGCCCTTAAAATTTTAAATGATAAAAGAAATGAACTTTCAAAAACAAGACTTGAAATACAAAAAGATGCTTCACTTTTAAATCAAAAAATTATGAATAATAACTTAACATTAGAAAATGTTGCAAAACTTTATTTCCCAACTAAGACTGCTAAATCAACAGATATGATTAAATCAGCATATAGCAGATTAATTAATCCCACTTTAGGGAAAATTAGAATTACAAAAATAAAAACAGAAGATGTAAAAAATTTAAGTGAAACTTTAAAAACAACACCATCAAGGCAAGGAACACCCCTTAATCCAAGAACGATTAAAAAAGTAATTTCTTATCTTAGAGCATTATTCAACTGGGCTATAAAAGAAGGATATGTTGATAAAAATCCTGTAGTTGTAAAAGATATTATAAAAGTTGATAGAAATGAAGCAGGAAGAGTTTTATCAAATGAAGAATTAGAAAAACTATGGAACTTAGATGAATTTATTGTAAAGCCTAGACTATTACTTTTTTTAAAAGCTTGCTATCATACTGGAGCAAGACCATCAGCTGTAATGGATATACAGGTCAAACATATAAATTTTAGTAAAGGCACAGTACATATAAGAGCTATGAAGCAAGGTAAACCTTATGATGCAAGAATTAGTAAAGAGTTGTTAGATTTATTTATAAGTTGGATTAAAGAACACAATTTAGTACATGACAACTTTATTTTTTACCCACAACAATTATATAACAGAGCGATAACTTTGGAAGAAAAAGAAGCACTTAAAAACCAAACAACTAGATACCCAAAATATGCAGAACAATTAAGAAAAATATTTGATAGACATTTTAACCAAAATATAGGAGCATATGACTTAGCTTATAGAGTGAGTGTTTACACAATGAGAAGAACTGCAGCAACTAATGTTTATAAGAAATTTGGTATAGTACATGCAAAAAGATTTTTAAACCACACTGAGATAGATACAACTATGAAATATCTCAATATAGATGATGATATGGAGGTTATAGATTATGGATTATAATGATGAATTTACCGAGGATACATTTCCCAGAAGAACAGATGATAGATATAAAAGAATAGAGAACTTTAAACCTTATGAACTTACACATTGCATTGTATTTGAAATGGCAGGTAGAAATAAAGAAGTAAGAGCATCAATACAATTATTAGCTTCAATAGAAGAAGTCCTAAAAATTAGATATAAGAAAATACCTAATAATAAAGAAACTATTGATATTGATGAATTACTAGGTATAGATGATGCAGTAGAAGTATCAAAAGAGAAGTATGCACAACTTGAAAAACAAAGGCGAAAATTTAAAGAAACTTTTGATGAAGGTATACATATCTTAAGAAATAAATACTATATTCATTATAATCAAAATACAGTCAACATTCCAGAGATAGAAAATCCTTTTAAAGAGAAGGATTTTACTGGTATGTCTATTGAAGAAATTGAAGAAGAATTTTCAATTGCACTTAATTCACCTATGATGAAACATATCTCAGGTGGGATTGGAAAATTCCTACATGGAGAAGAATATCCAGATTATAAATCTGACCATAATATATTTGAAGGATTTGTAACAGCTAGAGGAATTGAATCAAGATGTAAAACATTTAACATTTCTAGTATAAATACACATTTTCAACGAAAAATTTATGATACAAATCAAATCAATGTGGCTTTAAATATGGCACTACCAGAAAAAGAACTAGTTGAGTATGTTAAGCATATACATAAAACATTATCTAATACTAATTCAAATAAATTAAAATCACCTCATAACCTGCTTGGGGCAGAAGTTAAAGAAGTTACAAAAACAAAAAACTATCCTAAAAAACCAACAGCATTAAAAATGGCTGATTACTTTTTTGTATATGACTATGTGACTGCAAAATTAAAACAAATAGAAGAAGATCAAATTCTAATTGATAAAGATTTTAAATATAATGAAAAGCAAATAAAAAAGAATCGTAGTTTAACCAATCGTGAAAAAAAAATACAAATAGATGAACTAAAAAAAGAATATAATGAAAATAAAGTAATTACTAAAATAGATGATATATTTAAAGAGTTAGAAAGTTCAACACAAGATACAGTGTTTAAAAGTTCTACTGTTTCAAATTACTATTATGCTCTAAAACCATATATTGAAGAGTGTAGGTATACAGAATTTTTAACAGGTGAAAGTATTATTGAAGATGAAAAAGATTTAGTAAAATAGCTAGGCTTCATATAAAAATCTAGCTAATTCATCGAGTGAAAACATCACTTGCCCTAAAACTTTCTTTGAATTTAACTGACCGTTCTGTCGGAGTCTGTCTATTGTAGCCTCACTAACATTTAGTTCATTTGCTGTTTCCTTTTTTGTAAGTAAAATTTTTTTATAATTATCTCTGAGCATATTAAAAAAATCTTTTTGAGACATTTTAAATCCTTTCTATTTTGTTTTATAGAAAGAATTATAATAAGAACTTTTTTTTCAAATTGTAAAATTTCAAGATCATTTTTTACAATTTGTTTATTACTCTATTTTTAATCTCTTCAAAACTCAAATCAATTCTATTATGTTCACTAAGATAAACAGATTCATCATCCTTAGGTTCTTTTTTGGATTTGATAAAATTAATAATGGCATCAACTGAAGCTAATTTACTATCAACTTTAGAAAATATATCGACTAGTTCATCTTTGTTAAATATACCATTTTCCAAGATAGCTCCAAAATCAAATAAATCTCTTGATTTATCTCTCATGATTAATGCAACTATTTTTAATTTAGCAACTGACTTTAAATCAAGTATCTTTAACTGTGAATTTTCAAAATTAGTAAATGTAGCTTGAGATAATATCTCTTTTTGAATAGGTCGATTAGCTTGAAAAAATTCCAACTTTACATTGTCTAGTATAAATTTTATCATATACTCATCTGGAAACAATCCAGCCATTCTAAGGGCTGTTACATTTTCATCTTGAAGCTTAGTAGCTCCATGTGATCTTATCTTTGGTATAATTTTTCTATATGGCAGTGTTTTAGCAGATACTATATCTATATCTTCCGATATTCTATGGTTTAAATAATAGGCTAAAGCTGTACCTCCTACGAAGTACAGCTCATCGTTGAATATTTCATTATCACTTATCTTGTCTAATGCTTTTTTTACATTAATAGTCATTTATTACACCACTTAGTTGTCTATACATCTCATTTTGATTATAAGTACCACTCAATGGTATATCCATACCATTAGTTGATATATATCCTTGAGAGTACATTTTTTTATACTTATCTACCAAAACACTTTTAACCATATTTTTACCAAACTGTTCACACAATTTTTGTATATCATGTTCATTCATGCTTGATAGATAGTTAGAGATGATAGCATAAACATTTTGTTCACTTTGTTCATTTGTTTGCCAAAAAAGATTATGAGAATAGATTGCAGGATCAAATATAACAACATCATCCACATCTACTGCATTTATCTTTTCTTTTGCTTCATCGTACTCTAATGACTCTAAAAGAGTATATAACCTTTGTCTACTCTTTTTCCAATCTCTTAGAGTTCTATCTGGTACATCTAGTAATTTACTAATTTGTTGTTGTGTCATAGTAGTACCTTTCTAGTTTCTTATATTATAGGCGAATATCGCCTAATTGTCAATATCTTAAATTTTAATTATTAATCTAAAACAATTTAATAATTGTCATATTCAAAATCATCATAATTACATTGTAAAGTATCTTTTATCATATCTTTACATAAAGAGTACATCTTATTTTTTGCATTAGGATTAGTATAAAAAAATATTTTATTAGGTTCATTTTTTGTTGAATTATCAACTATAAACATTAATGCCGTTAAGTTTTCTGCTGCATTATTTGGCAAATGCGTAGCAACTTTTTTATTTTTGTATTGGATAAATAATCTTCTTGCGATTGATCTAAATACTAATTCATTAGATTTTTCTAATCCATTTGCCAAACTTGAATTGGAATACCAAGGATGAATAACATATACTAACATTGTGGGAATGGTTAAATGTAGTTTATTAAAGTGTTGAAAAACTAATTTATGTTCATTTTCAGCATATTGGTATGGATGATGAGTACCAACAGCCATTAATACACCATGACCCCTTTGAATTTTATAAGATAAATCTTCAATGACATCACTTTTATAATTAGATTGATTACTATTAATAGCCACCTTTATTTCAGCTATAATTTTTTTTACATTTGACGTAACAGTACCATATTCTAATTGATATGAAATCTCTGGTAATATTGTTACCTCTGTTCCATTAGTTTCCGTATCACATAAATCTTGAATTATTCTTTGCTCTTTATCTGATAAAATTTTTACATCAATTAATAAATTATCGCCAAGACTTAAATCATAATTTGTAATAGTTTTTTTATGAAATTGACCTAATGTACAATTGCCATCTACATTAATTTCACTATCCAATTTTACCATACCTCTATTTCCAATTTTAAAAAAAGTTTCTAATGCACAAAGTTCTGCCCATGCACCTTCATGGTTTTTTTCATCGGCTATTGCATTCAAGATATCAAAGATTGTTTTTTTCCATTTTTCATTAGATTCTATATCTTTGGATTTAACTAAAGATTTAATATTTTTAGTTTTATTTAAAAAAGATTTTTTAAATTCTTTAAAATTAGAATCTGAAATAATAGCATTAGAAAAATTATTACCTTCAAATTTTTTGCATTTAAACTCTTCAAATATACTTTGAATAACGTTTTCATATTTTTCTAAATCATTCATTTTAATCCTTTATAGTAGTAATCTGTGCAACATGTTTTTATCTCTAAAACTTTACCTAACACTCAATGCTCTCTCAAAACTATCAAGCATACCAGTTCTAAATGCATCATCTCCTGCAAACATCTTATATAGTTCTAGTTCTTTTTTTCTTTCACTATTCATGATTTCAGATACTATTTTTGTAAGTGCTAATCTTCTTGTATGGTCATCCATGTTATCTTGATACTTTGATTTATAATCATCATGTGTTTGAACTTTTTCCATAAGATGAACAAATTTCATTCTTTGCTCTTCTGGTGTTGCTTCCCAACCATGAAACCATCTTTCATTAAATGTTTTAATAATATCATCAAGAGGGTTTATCTCTTGTTCTCCACCATGTGAGCCTCTTGGATTAGGGTTTTGAGGTTCTACCTCTGTACCACTTTCATCAAGTTCTATATTTGCTCCTAATTTAACTCGTTCTAGTCCATATGTTGATAAATCAACTGAATTTAAAAGTTCATCTAGTGCATCTTTATCTTTATCTTTGATAATTAGTTTTGGTATCAAAAATTTTAGGAACCAAAATAGCTTTTCCCAAGCTACTATTTCATACGGCATAATAGAACTCATTTGTCCATATATCTTTACAAACTGTTTAGCTTTTATCTTATAATCAGGCTTTTCGTCATCGTCCAATTCTAATTCACTATTAAATCTATTTGCTACTGTATCGATGATTGGTGAAAGTTCACTTGCATCTACACCTTTAAAGTATTTCTCAAAAAAATCATCAACTTCATTTTGTTCATATACACCTAAATCATCAAGATTAGATTTCAGTTCATGAAGTACATTTATATCTGTTTCTTCACTAAGTGTAGTAGATGTGTAAAATGGGTCGAATGATGCTTTTATATCTTCAACTTTATTATAAAAATCTAATATAAATAAATCCTCAGTTTTTTTACCATATTTAGGTGCCGAACGATTCAGTCTTGATAGGGCTTGTACTGCTAATACTCCTTGTAGTTTTTTATCAACATACATCGTACAAAGTTTTGGTTGATCAAATCCTGTTAAAAATTTATTTGCCACTACAAGTAGTTTATATTCATCACTATCAAATTTTTCAGATATATCTTTTGAAGCAAAGTTGTTAATACTATCTTCTGTATATTCAATCCCTTTTACCTCTTTTTTTCCTGAAAATGCGATAATAGCTTTAAAAGGGTTATCAAGTTTTTCCAACTTTTTAACTATGGCTTGATGGTAAAAAATGGCTGTGTCTATATTTGATGTTACAATCATAGCTTTAGCTTGTGATTTTAGTTTTTTTGTCTTTACAACATTATTGATAAAATGATCAAGCATAATATCAGCTTTAGTAGCTATTGTCGATGGATTTTTTTCTACAAAACTTCTCAAGTATTTTTGAGCTTTTTTTGTATCAAAAAGAGGGTTATCTTCTATAGACTTTTCTATCTCATAATAGCTTTTATAAGTTGTATAGTTTGATAATACATCAAAAATAAATCCCTCTTCAATTGCTTGTTTCATAGAGTATAAATGAAATGGCTTAAAAGTTCCATTAGTTTGTTTAGTCCCAAATTTTTCAAGTGTAGTGTTTTTTGGAGTGGCAGTAAATGCTAAATATGAAGCATTTCCTTTCATTTTTCTACTCTTCATAATCTCTAAGACCATATCTTGAGCATCCATCTCTTCATCAAATTCTTTTTTACCCATTGCTTCATTCATCTTACCATGAGCTGAACCACTTTGTGATGAGTGAGCTTCATCAATAATTACTGCAAATCTTTTATCACTAAGATCCGCTATCCCATCAACTATAAATGGAAACTTTTGAATAGTAGTAATGATAATTTTCTTACCATTTTCAAGGCTTGTTTTTAGTTCACTTGAACTATAAGCAGGTGCCATAATATTCTTTTGTTCGCTAAAACTTTTGATATTTTCTCTTAACTGTTTATCAAGTATTTTTCTATCAGTTACAACTATTACACTATCAAATAGTGGATAATCCATACCTTTACTTCCATTTACACTTTCACTACTTGGATAAGCTTCTATAAGCTGATATGCACTCCATGTAATAGAATTTGATTTCCCACTACCTGCACTGTGTTGAATAAGATATGTTTCTCCAACTCCATTTTGACTTACATCATCAATAAGTTTTCGTACTACATCAATTTGGTGGTATCTAGGAAAAAATAGTGTTCGAGTACTTAACTTATCACTCTCTTTTCCATCAAGTCTTACAAAATGTTGGATGATATTGGCAAGTGAATGTTTTGTAAATATCTCTTCCCATATATAAGCTGTTTTATGTCCATTTGGATTTACTGGGTTTCCTGCTCCGTGATTATCTCCTTTATTAAAAGGCAAGAAGAAAGTTTTAGCACCATCTAGTTTAGTAGTCATATAGGCTTCATCTGTATCTACTGTAAAGTGAACAATACATCTAGCAAAGTTTAATAATGGCTCTTTTGGGTCACGATCTTCTTTATATTGCTTAATACCATGAAATCTTGCATTTTGACCTGTCCATTGATTTTTAAGCTCCATAGTGATAATGGGTAAACCATTGATAAATATAACCATATCGAGTTCTAAAAGAGGGTTAGATGTAGAGTGAGTTATTTGTCTAGTTACACTAAACTGATTTGAATTAAACCTTTTTTTAATCTCCGCACCACTTGAATTTAGTGGTGCTACATAAAAAAATGTAAAATGAGCATCTTCAACATCAAGACCTTTTTTAAGAATCTTAAGTATCCCATACTTTTTTATCATCTTATCAAGTCTTTGAATCACTTTTAACTTATAGTTAGAATCTCGTTTTAATTTTTCTAATTCATCAGCTTGTGTAGTTTCTAAAAAATCCCAAAATCTTTTCTCATCTATTGCATACTCTTTGTTAAAATCACTATTAAAACCAATATAAAATTTATCATTAGCTCCATATGTAGGTGCTGGTTCACTTACAGCAAGCTTTAGTTCCTCTTGGCAAGTTCCTGTAAGATATTTTTCTATACTACTTTCTAGTGCTTGTTCATTTGTTTTTGATGTCATAATTTACTTCCATTTATATCTATCTCTTAAAGGAGATAGTCTATAATCATTAAATTCAATAACCTTTTCATGCATTAAACGACCTACTACAATTGAAGTTTTTATACCTTGTTGTTTTGCAAAGTCAATTATGCTAGCTTCTGAAATATCATCTAATGATACAAATTTGTTAAAATCAGTACCATTAATTAAAAGTTCACTAGCAAATTTATTTGCTTCTTTTTCTTGTTTTTGTAGTTTTGGATCACTATACCCATCTTCTAAAAATACTTCTCTTTTAGGATGTAGTAAGATATGTCCAACTTCATGAAAGAAACTAAACCAAAATATATCACTACACGAACCTCTTAATGTCATAGCAATTACTGCTTTATCATTATCTAACCAAAATGTAGCACCTTGTATTTTTGTATTTTTGAAGTGAGGTAATAATACAAGTACAATACCACAACTATTTAATACTTTTTGAATTTCTTCTATCGCTTCATTTATATCTTCTAAAATCATTAAAGATTTCATTTGGATTAACTTCTCTTTTAATATTTTCTTATCAAAAGTCTTTGTCTCTATATCTTTTGCTTTTATTCTTGCGGCTTGTATCCATGTAGCAATTGATTCATGAGATACATTATCGTGACTTGATACTCTAAATGCAGGTTGATAAGCTTTTACATGTTCAATTTGTACTAGTTTTGCTACATTAAAAAATCTTTTTAACTCATCTACTTTTTCAATGGCTTTTCTTGTACCTTTTACAAAACCAGCCTTAACCAAATCAGCATAAGGAAAGTTTTTAATAAGCTTAGTTTCTTCTTCCATCTGTTTTAATTCTTCTTGCTTTGCAATAACTATTTGATACTCACTTTCTAAACCAATCCAAATATGAGATGGTACTCCAAGTACATCTTCAAGTTCAAGAGCAGTTGTTGATGTTATACTTTTTTTGCCTTTTATAATTTCATTGATTGCCTGTATTGGTCTTCCTAGTCTATTTGAAAGTTCTGCTTGAGTCATACCTATTTCTTGTAGGGTTTCTTCTAAAAACTCCCCTGCATGTATGGCTAAATCAGAATTATATATATTAGTCATCATAATGTTTACTCACTTCCTCTATTTTTGCGATATCAAAACTATCACCGTCATTGGTAATAATAAGTCTGTAAAATCCTGTTAAAGATATTGCAAACTCTCCATTTCTATTTCCTGTAAGTGGATGAAATTTTAATTGTGGAATTTTATACAATTCTTCAAAAGATTTAGCACTTTTTAATATATTTACTCTTTGAATATATTTTTTAGCAACATCCATCCCATAAGCTTTTACTGCATCTTTTGAGTTTTCATATTGTTTTTGTAATTTATTTGTTTTAAATTTAATTTCCAATTTTACCTACTTTTATTCACCCTTTAGGTGAAAGTATATTGTATTTATGCTTTTGTCTTTATAATATTGTTAAAATAAGTTGTAAGGTAATTACAAACTACTACTTTAGCTTTCTTCTTTATCTTCACTTTTGATTTCATTTATAGTTTTAATTAAATGACCATTATTAACAACTAATTTTAAAACAAACCACCATAGATAAATAGCTTGAGCACTAAAAAAAGTATTGTATGAACTTAACCCATGTGCAATATTATTTCTTAAATTGTAGCCTATTGACTTAGTTAATAAAGATTTAAATTCATAGATCATGTTTTTACTTATTAATTCTTCTAATTTTGGTTCGTCAATTAATGTACTTAATCCTTTTTCCATTTCGATACCAGTTGGCTCTAAAACACTTGTTTTAACACCAGCTTGTTTTAATAATACTCTAATTAAATGTTCTATTTGAGGTATTAATAGATGAGTGGTAACTAAAAAGTTATTTTCAAATCCAAAATATAATCCTTCTGCCCACAGCATGGCTCTATCTCTTGGAACAATGGAAGAGTTCAAACATATTGAAATAATATATTCCTTACTAATTGTGTGTTCAAGTAAGAATTGTTCAAAAGCAGGATAAATACTACCTTGTATTGATAAATCAATATCAATAGAATATTCTTGTTGTATTTGTGCTTCTAACTGTAATTCATAATCTTCCCCACTTTGCTCTAAACCACCATTTGTTTTAGCAATTACTCTACTATCTGCAGAATAGTATGTAGCACCAAATAATCTACTAAGAGAAGACCCTAAATGCTTTTCAGCACTTTGCTTTAATCTCTTAAAATCACTATTTCTTGAAATATTAGCTAAACTAACAATTGCTTTGTCGATATCTTTATTTTTAATTCTTGTTATTGCACCTGATATTAGTTCTGAAATATCAATAGGATCTGTTTGCATAAGCTGTAATTCACCAGTTGCTAATTGATTAGACTGAACCATTAATTGATAAATTTCATGTAATCTATCTTCAACATTATATTCTGCTCTATCTTTTGTTGGAACAAGTCTGTATTCTTGTATAGCATTTTCATAAAATTTAGCTGCTACCATTTGACTATCTTTTCTGCTATTTGCTTCACCTACAAAATTTTCTGCAATTTTTACTGTTAATCTATTTATATTTTGAGTATTATTTGTTCTTGTAAACCATGTTCTTGCAGATTGATTGTATTCTCTAGCTCTCCAATGATCACCTTTAATTTCAAATTCTTCAGCAAATGATTCAAGCTTTTCAATAACCTCTAAATTGTCCTCGATATTGATTTTAGCTATTAATAATAAATCATTAATATGGGTACAATGAAAATTATCTTCTAGTTTTGAATCAGTAAATACTTGTAATAGAAATTTTTGAATATTATCTATTGGACGTTTTGATAAAATGATTAGTCGTATAGCTCTTTCAATACATTTGTCAGAGTCCTTATGAAAATTATCTATATCCATAGGAAACTTCATATAGTTTTCAACTGCTAACTCTAAATGCTTTATGTTCTTCTTCTTTTTTATTAACCATAAAATATCAGCAATTCTTGCCTGAAGCCTAAAATCATTACATTCATCTACAATATCTTCAAAAAATTTAATATCATTATCAGTAAAATCTTTTGAATCAACTGATTTACCACCATTTACCATAACAATATAAGGAGAATATGGTTCTTGTAAACTTTTAGGATTTAACATTAATGAACAAATATCTGATAAAAGCCAAAGAACTTTACCTTTCTTTTCATTTCCAAGTTCAATTTCTTTTTTTGCTTCAGTAGATAAGACAGTCCAATATGCAGTGTAATCTTCTCGTTTAGAAGTTTTTATTATTTCCTCATAATTAGAGTTTTGAAAATCTTCAAGTCCTATAGTTAATTCTAAGTTATATTTATGATTACTCATATTAAACCCTCACTTTTCCAGTTACAACACTATCTATCAAAGTAGTTTTATACTCTTTTAGTTTTGTTATTTGTTGCTGTTGTAAATTTATAGCTTTGTCTATTTTCCAGTTGTTTTTTTCTATGTAATTTGAAATTTTAATTTGTTCATCCCTTGGAGGTAAAATTACAGGCAAGTTTTTTAACAACTCTTGACTCAAAGATGCTCTAATTACCAAATTCATCTCTTTGACAAAATATGCTCTATGGATTGAAGAACGAAAATAAAATTTTGAATAGCCTTCATATAGTTTTTTATTTGGTCTAAATCTTATTAAAAAACCAGAAAATATCGCATTATTAAATGTTTCCGTACATGTAGAAGAAAATCCAATTTCTATTGCTGTTTCAGAAGTTCTAGTAAAAAAGACATCTCCCTTGAGTATAGAATAAGTATTCCTATCCTCCTTAGAAGAGTTAGCTAAACCACTTACTACTTTAGGTAACTCTATATTTTTATAGACATCACCATAATTTATAAAAGGAAAACCACTACCAAAGTATTCAGCACCAGCACTTATCCCATTTTGAGTATTTCCTATATATCTTAACTTCTTAACTTCCCAATGCTCAGGAATCTTACCTATCCACTCAACCCCACTATCTTTCATATCTACAGTTTTATCTAGCCCTTTGGTAACAGCATCATTTATAAGAATCTGTCGTCGCTCTTTTAACTGCTCTATAAGTTGCTCTTTTTGTTTTATAGCTTTGTCTAATTGTTCTGTTTTAGTGTTGAGGAATGAGGCTATTTTTATTTGTTCATCAATAGGTGGAATACAAATATATGTTTGTTTTAAATGTGCCCAATAAAGGTTTCTCTGAATTGTACCTACACCTCTTGAATTGATTAAGTATTGAGAAACCACTAATCCAGTTCTAAAATAAAAGTTAGCAAAATCAGAATTGAATAATTCAGACAATTTCAATACTATATATGCTGGGCTTACTATACCTTTATACTTTGAAACACCTACCGAACCTCTCCATGCTTGTTGATTGTTTAAAACTAAATCACCGGGATTTACTATTTGGTAGTCACTTAAATCAGTACTTGTTACATTTGTTCTTTTCTGAGTAATATCTTTAAATCTAATTACGCCAAGTTCTAAATATACTGATAATAATTCTAAATTAGAAGCATTCTTAATAGATTTAATTTCAGTACATGCTTTTAATGGTATTGCTTTCCAATCACTAGGAATCTTTCCAATCCACTCAACACCACTATCTCTATAAGATGAGTATCTCTCTAACTTACTCATCCTATAGTCCTAATATCTCACGAATTAAGCCATCACTTTGTTCTTCAAGTGAGAGTATCTCTTTTGTTACATCTTCTATACTTCTTAATGGTTTATGCTTGTAAAAATACTTATTGAAACTTATCTCATAACCTATTTTTGTACTATCAAGATTTATCCAAGATTCAGCTACATGAGGTTTTACCTCTTTTAAAAAGTACTCGTGAATATCATCTTTTAAAGGTATATTTTCACTATCTCGCAGATCCGTATCTCTTTCATACTCTATATACTCATCTTTTTTATCTGATTTGTAGTACCCATAGTTTGAAAGTGCATCTTCATCACAATCTAAATGATCTAAAAGCTTATCTAATTTATCACCACTTATTTTTGATACTTTTTTGATAACTTTCACTGCGTTTTCATCGTACCATGAAACAGCATTTAGTATGATATTTTTTTCACTTGCACTTAGTTTGATTTTTTCTTTTTTTATCACCGCATCAACATCAGCTTTAAAGATATTAAAATCATCATATTCATCACTACCTATTTTATCTTTTAAAAGATTTGCTGTATTTTCAAGGAGTTTATGTTTTTTCCAAAGCTCTTTTGATAGGAGAGATTTAAGTTGTTTTGCATTTAGTGTTATATCCTCTTTATCTAAGTAGTGTTCTATCTCTTTTTTATATTTTGATAAATCTACATAACACTTTTCTTTATACTCGTCTAAACAGTATCTCATAGACTCTTCTAAAGTTTTATCAAATCTAAGTGTTTCAATTAGTTCTTCTCTAAATTGTGCTTTTAATCTTTTTGGTCTTTCAATATTTACTTTGTAATATCCAAAATCACTATTATCAAAGATTTTAGAAGATATTTTTTTACTATCTACCTCTTCATCACATTCTGCAAATTTATTATAAACTTCCATAATTTTTGAAATATGTTTATTTTTAAATTCACAGTTTTTATTTCCAAGATTTTTTCTCAGTTTTGTATATAAATCATTTGCATCGATTAGCTGTACTTTTCCTTTTCTATTCTCGGCTTTATTATTTGATAAAAGCCAAATATATGTTGTGATACCTGTATTGTAAAAAAGGTTGTTTGGTAGCTGGATAATGCAATCTAATAAATCATTTTCTATTAAGTATCTTCTGATATTACTCTCTCCACCACCTGCATCACCTGTAAAAAGTGAACTACCGTTATGTACAGAAGCTATACGACTTCCTATAGCACTTGAAGATGTTGGTTTCATTTTGTTCACCATCTCCATTAAAAATAGTAGTTGTCCATCACTACTTCTTGGTGTTGCATCAGCTTCTGCTTCATTTCCCCAATAGTCTTTAAGTCTTACTATAAATCTAGGATCAATTATCTCTTTACCATCTTTGATATACTTAGCGTCACTTGACCATGATTTACCATAAGGAGGATTTGAAAGCATAAAATCAAATTTATCTTGTGAAAAGTCATCTACTTCTAAAGTTGAACCATTTTTGATATTTTCAGGATTGTTCCCTTTTATCATCATATCTGATTTACAAATTGCATAAGTTTCGTCATTTATCTCTTTTCCATATAGATATACATCTCCTGTTGCTTTTATCTCTCCATTTACATCGGTGATAAAGTTTTGAGACTCTGTTAGCATACCACCACTTCCACAAGCTGGGTCATAGATAGTCATAACTGATGGTAGATTATCTTTGATAGGGTCAAAAACGATATGTGTCATCAAGTCTATCACTTCTCTAGGAGTAAAATGTTCTCCTGCTTCTTCATTATTATCTTCATTGAACTTTCTAATAAGCTCTTCAAAAACATAACCCATTCCAAGATTTGTAAGAGGTGGAAGTTTTTTACCATCAGAATCAATAGCAACTTTATCTGTAAGGTTAATATATGAAGATGTAAATTTTTCAAGCACATCAAGTAGTACATCTTTTTTAACCATATGAGCTATTTTAGATTTAAGCTCAAACTTTTCTATAATCTCTTGTACATTTTTACTAAATCCATTTAGGTATTCTGTAAAGTTGGATTCAAGCATCTGAGATGAATTTGTTGCAGTATCGTATAGTTTTTGCAGTGTCCATTTACTAGTGTTGTAAAATACATATTTACTTGCATCTCTAAGTCCCATATCCATATCTACTATATCAATTACACCTAAATCTTCTTTTTGAAATCTAAGTTCTTCAAGTACTGCTTCTTTGCTAGGTTCAAGAAGTGCATCAAGTCTTCGTAAAACTACCATCGGTAATATTACATCCCTATATTTACCTCTAACATAAACATCTCGTAAACAATCATCTGCGATTGACCATATAAAACTTACTAATTTGTTGTGTACTGCTTGATTCATTTATTTGTTTCCTAAAAAGTTATTGTGTAACTGTTGTATACTTGTTTCTAATAAAGTTATTTTATTATACATTTCTATTTCATTATTAAAGTTTAAAACTACTTGTTGTTCTTGTTCTTTTGTTAATATTGGAACTTTTAACTTTTTAATCTCAGATGTAGATATTTGTGGCATTGCAACACCTGATTGTAAAGTTGAAATAATTGTTTGCCCTAAAGTAGATTTTAAAAACATATATAAAGCTATTGCTTTATCTTTTTTATCACTATCTTTTAATCTTATAACCTGCAATGCTTGTGATGCAATTATAGTTTCACTTGTTTCACCTACTATTGCTACTTTACCTATAGTTCCCTTAGTACTTAGCAACACATCAAAAGGCTCTAATTTATAAGTATGTAATCGTTTGTACTGCGAGCCTATTTGTTTTATTTTTCCACACTCCAACAGAAAACCTGACTTATTAAAATCTGATGGGGAAACTTCATAAATCTCTTTACCTTCTCCCTCATCTTTAAAAAGTTGAGATCTTCGTATATCTGATATATTTTCTAATTGAATTAATTCAAAATCTTGAAGCTGTTGCTGTACCTTTGCAATTTCTTTAGAAATAATATATCTATCAATGGCAAAAGAGTAATTGTTATTTATTATCTCATCTGGAGTTACAAGTTTTGATATGTTCTCTAGTTCATCTTTATTTTCATAAATTGATACTATGTTATCAATATCATTAAGAGTCAATCTTCTACCAACTCTATGTATAAAGCTTTCATGTTTTAAATTCAAGAAGTACACATTATCATCTTTTTTATGCTTATTAATAATAATAAATGTAGTTTCAATTGAAGTAGCGTTATGTAGATTTGGTGGTAATTGAATAACTGCTTCTAGTAAATTGTTTTCAATAAGGTATTTTCTAAACTCTTCATCTTGATTACCTCTGTAAGTAAATCCTACTGGCATTAAAACAACTGCTTTACCACTACATTGAGCTAAGATATGTTCAAAATGTGCTACTTCTCTATTGGATTTTACTTTATGAAATTTAAACCTATTGAATTTATCTGTGTGTAAAAACTCATTGTTTGTAGATAATCCCATAGGTGGAAATGATAAAATAGAGTCAAAGTGTTTTAAAAGATGTGGAGCAGTTGGATTTGTATAAGTTGGATTTTCTAATGGATTTGCAAAATTGAAATCAACATTTACATCATCTATGATTTTCATTAACTCTAAGATATATTCATCTGCAAATGATTCAGCATATATCTTTTTATCTGTATAGTATGCTATATTATAACCATTGCTAAAAGGTGAATATATTTCATCACATTCTCCATCAAGTAGTTTTATACCAAAATCTGCTATTTGATTTGCAACTGAGAAATCCATATATCCATCAAACATAGAATAAAAAACATCAAAAACATTTGGTACAGCTAACTCTTCGTTAGCTATACTAAAAAGTTTGATTAATTGGTCGTTGTCTATTTTTTCTAATCTGATGTTCTGATTTAAAAAGAGTTCAAATAGTTTAATAGACTTTGATAAATCTTTTAATACCGTTTGTAATCTCTTTGAATCAATCTTTTGATTATAAAAATATTCAAAAGTCAGTTCTTCTTTTTCTATTTGTGGTGTTAGTTTTTTCCAAGCTATTAAAAGATAAATTAATTTAGCAAATTGTTCTACTTTTAGCCCACCTTTGAACTCTCTAAGTAAAAGGTTTAATTGTTTATCATCCATGTATCACTCCAGTATTCGTAGATACAAACTAATATTTAGTCTTGTATTTACTAATTATAATGAAATACTACCAGTTTTTATTAAGTTTGTCAAGTAGTCTAGTATTTACTTAAATATTAAGTAAATCATTTTCTAAGGTTTTATCATCACATTTAATATATGTACTCCAGCCAGATTCACTACCTTCTTTTTTCTTAAAGTTATTATTAACAAAAACTTTTTTCATAGCAGAAGAGCTATCACTACATCGTGCCATAAATATAGGTGCATTTTTTGCATTTTGTTTATACATTGCTTGGATTTTTTTTACTATTGTATCGCCATAGCCTTTGTTTCTATATTCTTTTAGCAAAGAAAAATAATGAAATTCGACTATTCCCCCTGATCTTGAAGACATTATTAAAAAACCTATATCTTTATTATTTAAACAGCATATAGCAGCTTGAGGTATACTATTGTCAAGTAAGTTTCTTTCCCCTTTTATTAGATATTTAATTGTTGAACCATCTAAAATAGAAGCCTTATAATGATTGTATTTAACACCCTCTATAAAAAGTTTTTCAATAAAAATTTTATCTTGTATAGTTGCTTCTCTAAAATCTATATTTTTCATATTTCACCCATCTTTTTTAATTAAATATTTTTGTACATTCTTTTCTAGCATATGAAATACCCACTTTAATAAAACCAACAGATATTGCATTTTCGATGCACTTTTCCCTTTTTTCAGCACTTGATATATTAAATTCATTTGCTTCAGATGCACTTGATAAGATTATTGAATCTTGCCCTTTATTTTTAGGATTGTTATAAATATTTGTACCTAGCTGTTTAATTCTAGTATCAAACTTTGCTTTTTCACTTTCGTAGTTATTAGTCTGAGTATTATTTATTGTACCATTGTTAATAAAACTACCACTGTTATTGATATTACTGTTTGCATAAAGCAAACTACTCATTATTGTAAAAATCACTATACTTCTTTTCATTATCTATTTCCTCATATTTATTTTGTAAAACCATAACCCATTAAAAGACTTAAACCATATATTCCCTCGATTTCCCAAAATCATATATAATAAAACATTTTGTTCGAATGTACTTACGAAATAATTCTTAACAAAGGTTTTATAATCAATATATGAAGGTTTTGGATTAGATTCTGGATGAGTGTGCCAATCACCTAAATAAGTAATTGTACCATTGCTTTTATCCCAAATTTTATCCATTTGTTTTTGTAAACATTTTATATTTAGCTCTAGTTCATATTTACTGTTTTTACTATGTTCACATACTAATATATGTGTTATTTTAATCCTATTTGATTTAGGATATAGCTCACCCATGAGAATACCACCATTTTCAAAATCATTATCATGAGTCTGCTGATAAGACAAAAGCTCATTTACTAGATTGTGATCTAGTTCAATATTTAAGAATTTTGAATTAAACTTTATTGACTTCAAGAGAACTCTTTTGTATATAGCGTAAATGACTCAAGGTTCTTAAAGTCTTTTTTTAGAAACTCTTTTACATCCGTTAAGTCACCTATAGAGGAAAATACAGGTTTTATGTTAGTGTTTAGAATATATTGAACAATCATATTTGCAAAGTAATTAACATGCATTTCAGAATTTAAAAATGAATAAGGCATATAGCTTGAATTACAACCTACATCATCTTTTTTTAAACTTTTCCCATAATGGTTTTCTAATATAATAATTCTTTCAAAAATTGAATCGATTACATCTACGATATTATCTGTAATGTCAATAGAGTTCTTTTCAAATAAAATTCCATGACCTGCAACTGCATTTGCTTCAACCCAACAAGAGATCACACTTGGCAATCGACCTTTTATCGTATCTTGTATCATCTTAGTTTCTATAATGGCTGCATCACTGCCTACAGCACTTATTACTAAATCACAATTATTTAGTTCTTCGTAACAATTTAATACACTATCACCAATTGTCTGAACTCTTACACCTATAAATTGTTTTGATAGAAAGTTTTCTAAAGCTAATGCTTTATTTACATTAACGTACTCCATACCTAAAAGATGTCTTGAGATATTATCTACACTTAATCTATCTGGGTCTACTAGCATTAAATTAGTACAACCAACTTTTAAAAGTTTATATGCAAGTGAAGCTCCTATTGAACCGCATCCAACAATTGCAATTTTTTTATTCTTTTGATTAATAGATATATTCATTTCATTTCCACCTCTTGAAAAAACTCGTTGCTTACTTATATCTTTGGCTGTTCCTCCATTAATTTTTCTGTTTAGCATAAGCGGATTCAAAATATCTGTAATAGGATTTAAAAGCTTTATTTGTTTACCAGTTTTATATTTTGAAATTTCTACATATAAAAAAGAAAAATGAGTATCTCCATTTGGTAAGTTAAAAGAAAATAAAATACCATTAAATAAGTTTTTATGAGATTTTAACTTCTTAAATTCTTCAAAAAGTTCAACGGCTTTAATCGCTTCTAAAAACTCCTTATAATTTTGAGGTACTTTTGATGGAAAATTATGATTGAAATCAATATAAATAATTTTCTTTTTTTCAAAAGGAATAGAAGTATTATTTAAAAACTTTTCTACATCTTCTTCCTTATCGATAATCATAAGATTTTGATTTGTTTTTGATATATACAAGTCAAAAAGATGAAGACTGTTTTGAAAACCTTTAATAAACTCATCATTGTAATTTAACACTAGACCTGTAGAGTCCCAATAACTATCAAATTCCTCAAATATTTCATTAGAAGAGATAATATTGTTATTCAAATCATTAAAATATTGCTCAAGTTTATTGATATTGTCTTGAAGTAAAGCCTTTATATCATTATCATAGTAGTATTTATCATTTTCTTCAAATAGACAAATACTATGCATATCTAATTCACTATTTTTTTGTTCAATGTGTGAGTATAAAAGGAACAACGAATCATCATCTATATAGAATTTTGGATACTCTAAAGGAAAAGTATCTTTAATTTTGACTATAATATCTGTAGATTTTGTATTGACCATATACTTTTTAGTCATAGTCAATACTTTATTTTTAGTTGATGTGTTTAAAAATCCAATTTCCTTCAAGTACGCTTCCGCCAAGATTTGTTTTGAAGTCAATTGATTATTTTTATGCATATCGTCCTGCCAAACCACTTTTTTCTGGCTTTTTTGTCATTACTGGTTTTTCTTCTGCATGTGATTCATATCCAAATGCTAATGTAGCTGCAAGACCAATATCTCCGTTATCAGAGCCAGTATCATCTTTTATATAAGGTGTTGCACCGTATTCTTTCACCGCTTCAATACCATGATCTCTCATAGCTTTTGTCGTGTACATTTCACTTGTTCCTATAACCTCATAGTTCTTTGCTCTAAGATTAAAATAAAAACTTCCATCACTTGCTTCAAGTCTTTGATAGTTCTCTTCAAATGGGGAATTTTTTTGTGTTGATTCTATTCCATTTCTTGCCCCATGTTCACTCACATAGTTCTCTGATGTAAGAATCACCTCATGATTTGGAGCCTTTAATACCCAATGGTACGGCTCTTTTATACCTCTATGCTTTGAAAGGACATAGTATCCTTTTGATGTGTTGCTCATGGCAACTCCTCTAATTATTAATTTCCATTTTTATTAAAAAAATAAAAACAGATAACTAATTATAGTTTAAAAAGAAACAAAAGTCAAATTAGTTTCGTAAACTTTAGAAATACATATTCATTATTCTTTTGTTTGTAAAGAAATATATATATGTTTTATTATATTTAATATGTTATACTTCTATAAAATCACTTATGAGGAATGTAATATGAACGAAAGAGTAAAAGACATTTATCTAAAGTTATATGAAAATAATATCCTGTGTACAAAAGAAAATTTAGCATCTGAATATGGCGTTACAATAAAAACTATTGAAAATACAATTAAGCCTTATTCTGATGAAATTATATATGATAGAAAATTAAAAAGATACAGATTTGCAAATTTACTTCCTAAATATATACCATATAAAACTTATTATAATATTTTTAAAGAGAGTATTAATGATAAATTTTTAAGAGAAGATTTTTTTATTATTGATAATTTGATTAATAATGATAATGATTTGTTTATGATCGAAACAGAGAAACTATCAGAAATGTCTAAGAAGATTATCATGTTCACTATAGCTATTAATAACAATTGTGTTATTAAGACTGAATATGCTAGTAATGGGGAAGAAGCTTATTTTAGATGGATGAAACCTCATACTGTTTTCCAAGATGGTTTTTCTTATTATTGTTTTGCAACTTATGACAAAAGAAACTCAAAGGACGTAGGTATAACTAAGTCATTTAGGTTTGATAAAATTGGGAATATTGAACTTGTAGAATATTTAGAAAATGAAATTCTAAAGAAAGATATGAAAGGGAATAAATACGGAGAATACAATAAAAATCAATATGTCATATTAATTTTTAATAAAACAAGTGGAAGTTTTTTCAAAAGTTCTGGTTTATTTTCAAAACCTGAGTATGAAGTTATTGTAGGTTTAAATTCTGAGAGTGTAACTGTAAAAATGTACTATAATAATTTAAACTTAGAAGTTATCTCAATGCTTCAAAGATGGATGCCAAATATTAAAGTTCATCCTGATGATCCGTTAAAAAATGATATAGAAGCTAAAATTAAAAACAATTTAGACTTATTTTTACAATAAGCCATATGATGTTCTATAAGAACTTCATGAGCTCTATAACATAATTCCAAAAATGTAAAAAATATTGATTGGAAAAAAATATGAGTTAACTTGAACTTACCCTAACTATAAAAAAGCAATATCACAATTTATATAAATTTCAAGATACTATTTATGCTAAAGTCAAAATAAAACAATAAAAACATTATAATTACAGGCACTATCAAATTTTGAATACTTTTCACATTAAAAACTAATTTAAAATCAGTACCACTAGGTATAGAGCTAAACAATAAAGATATAATAATAAATATATAACTTACTATTGTGATTATACTTTTATCACAATAATCAAAAAAATGTAGGTAAATCCAATAAGAAAGCGGTAGTAATAATAATGGTGCCATAGCTACTAAAAAAACATTGTACCATCGTAAATTATTACTACTAACATAGCCTAATGTGTACCCTACAGTTTCATTCATTTCATTTTTTTGTTTAGATGGAAAGATAGAAAACCAAGTAGGTTTCCCATAAGTGATAATTGATACTAGTAAATGAGCCAATTCATGAAATAATGTACCTATTAAGTACATTATCCATGCTGTAAAAATATTTGATTTTGAACTCTCCTTTAGCTTACCAATTATTGCAGATATAATTATTGTAAAGTATAATAAATTATCTTGAATCAGATTAAATAGTATATTTTCTAAATTATCTATACTTATCATGTTTAATATAAGAATGGGAAAGTTTCATATAGAGCTTTACCAACTTTATAACCAAACTTATCTATAGTATATTTTTGCTTTGTCTCTTTTTCTAGTTGAAAATGTGTCCATTCTTCCATATACTCATTGTAACTTGAAACAATACACTCTTTATCATCATTACAAGACTTATATTCTTTTAAAAAAATATCTGTTTCTTTAATAAATTTATCAGGTCTCTTTTGTGAAATTCTAGCTGTTTTTATATAATAATTTGAATTATGTTTAACTATAGAATCTACAAAATTCTTTATATCATATACTGATTTATTTTCATCTATTTTCGGATAAGTAGGTAAAATCATATAAAATCCACCAAGTATAAATAAAACTAATATAGCTAATATTTTTCTCATTATTTTATCTCACCTCTATCTATCAATACCTTTAATGTATTTTCTAACTCTTGTATAGAATAGCTTTTCTTATAGATATGACCTCTTCTTGGGTTTGATAAAAAAATATGTTCTTTATGTATATAAGCCTTATCTCTATTCTTTGCTTTCATCTCTTTGATTTTACTTGTTAAAAACTTAATATTATTTTTTCTAGCTATCTCTTTGATTTTATTAGATTCAGTTTTAACTTGATTAATTGTAATACCTTGAATATTTTTCTCTCCACCATTCATATATACTACTAATTCAAAGTTCTTTATAAATAAAACTTGCTCGTTTTGTGGCATTTTTGATATTGCTTTTTCAAATGCTGATTGATTAGAAAAATCAAACTCTACATCGCCGATCTTTTTTTCTTCACAACCTATAAATATTGAAAGTACTACTAAGACAAATAAACTTAATTTAAACTGCTTCATTATTGTTCTTTTCTACATTCATTGCTAGATTTCATGATAAAGCTTTGTACCCCAGATGTAGGTCTGTTTTTCAATATTATTGATTCTAAGTCATCATATTTATCATCTAATTTATCATATACACATTCACATATAGCTTTTGTACCACCACCTCTTACACAATCTCCTATAAATGCTGTTTCAGCTTTATTAGAAAATAATGCTCCAGCTAAAGCACCGCCAAGTATTGCTCCAAGTAAAAATCCAACATAAGTATATATTGTTTCATATTCTTTCATAACCAATCTTGAAAACCATATACCTATAAACTTTCCTGCTATAGCTAGTGGTGTACCAATAATTGTACCAACTACAAATACCATCAACATTCTAAAAAAACCAGAACCTACATTTCCAAAAAATATAAGTAATACCATAATTACTGCTGTTATTGCACCTGCTACTAAAAGAGAATTTTTTGATTCTTCTGACATATTTATCCTTTTATCCTTTTCGGATAAGTCTATCCTATATTAATTGTTAAATTACTTAAAATATGGATAAAAATATTCAAATTGGATAAACAAAAAATGACTATTATTAACAAAATAAATTACATTATAGAAGAAAAAAATATGACTAAAAAAGAGTTTGTAGATATACTTCAATCTTTAGAGCCTAAATTAAACTCTACAGGTAATATTCCTAGTGAACAAACCATTTATGGTTATCTTAATGGAAAAAGAGAACTAAAAGTTGAGCTTATTCCCTACATTGCAGAAACATTAAATGTTACAGAACAAGAACTTTTTAGTTTTGATATAGAGTATGCAAGTGAATATAATATAAGATATAGTAAAGAAGCTAGAGAAATATTAGACTTACTACAATATGCTCCTAAAGGTATGATTGAGCATATTAAAAATACACTTTATAGATTTAAAGTTAGTTATGAAAAAGGGATTAAAGAGGTTTAAAATATTTAGATACTGATATTTATCTTTTATAACTTTCATCTATACCAAAACAATTATTTTCTTTTATTAATACTTTCCTTACTTCTATATACAACATATTCCACTATTTAAACAAATTAAAAACTAACCATCAATTACCTTACATAACTTTTAACTTCCAAATATTTTCAACCATATATTATTAAAGTAGTCAAAGCACCAATAGCCTTTGAAATCAATATAAAAATACAAGGGGTAAAAATGATACTAGAACCAAAAGAGATAATTGTTTCCACTCAACAGCCATCAATACTAAACAGACTATTACATAGTTTTATATGTAAAGAAGCAAGAGGTGTGTTATGAAAATGAATAATTTTGATACACAACAACAAACCCATAACTTTTTACAAAACTTAGACTATGAAGAGTGGCAAAGGGATAATAATCCACAACCAAACGAACTAGAACTAAATGATATGGAAAAAGTATTTTGTAAAGCTACTGTTTTAAAAAACTGTAAAACACCACTCAATAACTTACACTACAACAATCTACAAGGAGCATAGAACAATGTTACCACTAGGACAAATACTAACTATTGCAATAGCAGTAGGTACAGTAATAAAAGAAAATTTAGAAGACTAGAGTTTTAGCCATAGGCTTTTAACACATGATATAAATATAAAAAAGGATATTAAAATGTCAGCAAACCCATTAACAAACGAACAACTAAAACAAGTAGCACCATCAATCTTTTCTGAAGCACCTATTCAGGGTGTTTCAGATAAATATGCCTTTGTTCCAACACATTCAATACTAGATACTTTTAGAGATGCAGGATACTATCCAATTATGGCAAGTGAAAGCAAAGTAAGAAATGATAACAATCAAGGTTATCAAAAACACATCATACAGTTTAGAAATATAGATAATTTACTTAGACCAGATGCAAACGAAGAGTATGCAGATATAGTGCTTACCAACAGTCATAATCGTACATCTTCATTCATAGTTGATTTAGCATTTTTTAGAATAGTATGTGCAAATATGATGGTAGTTCCATCACATACTTTTAACCATCATTCTATTATTCATAGTGGCTTTAATATTGACAAAGTAACAAAAGCTATAAATGAAGTTACTTCATATATGCCTACAATCAAAGATGAAATAAGTATGTTTAAAAATATCACTTTAAATCCACTAGAACAACATTCACTTGCAAGAGCAGCCATTGATATTAGATTTGATAAAGATGTACATACAGTAGATTCTAAAGAGTTTTTAAAAGTAAATAGAGAAGAGGATAATGATAGTTCACTTTGGACGGTCTTTAATAGAGTTCAAGAAGCGATGATAAGAGGTGGAGTAAAAGGAAGCAATAACAATACTTCTAAATTATTTACATCAAAAGCTATTACTTCTATAGATGCAAGTTTAAAACTAAATAAAGAGTTATTTTCAACAGTACAAAAAATAGCAAGTTTAAAAACACCAACTTATCAAATGGCGGCTTAACATGGATAATAAATGTAAAGTATTAGCAGTAGTAGCAATAACCATAATAGGTAAAGTAGTATGTACATGTTTAAATCAAAAAAGGAGATTTCCACTATGAAATTAGTAAATTATCAACTACAAACACAAATAGAAACACTTAGTGACACAAAATCAAAAAAGTTCTTTAAAGAGTATTTAGAAAATATACTAGAAGATGAATCAAAACCATACTATCAAAAGGCTGATTATGTAGGCTTGTCTTTGCAAGAGTTAAAAAATAAGATAGATTATTTAGCTCAAAATATTCAAGAGTTACAAGCTTATAAAAAGAAACTATCATCATCTTTAGATATAGCAAAAGTGGTAACAGCAGAGGTATTTAATAAAAATGGAATAGATAGAATTGATGGTGGTATCATCAGTTCTATTACCCTATCTAAAGAAACTTCAAAAGTAAAAGAAACACTTACAATCAAGGATGAAAAAGCAGTTATGGGTCTTGGTCATGTACAGTTTGAACCTGACACCGAATCAATACTAAAAGCTTTAAAAACTAAAGAGGGTCAAGAAGAGCTGGGTAATTTTGTATCTATATCATCAGATACAATCATTACACCTGCAAAAGTAAAAATCAATACTAAAAGAACATCTGCAAATACAGACACAGATGAGATACTAACTATAGATAAAAAAGTAGCATAAAAGGAGACCGCTATGTTTAACGAAGAACAAATGAAGTTACTAAATCAAGAGTTAGCTAGTAACCGAATAAAAACAAGAAGTAAAGGCAATGTCAATCTCTCTTACTTAGAGGGATTTGACATAATAGAAACAGCAAATAAAGTGTTTGGGTTTGGTAATTGGAGTTATCATACTGTTTCACTAGAAGCAGTATCTCAAGAAATTAATCAAAATCAAAATCATGTTATTTGCTATAAAGCAGTTATAAAGGTACTCGTATATGATGAACAACACACAAATCATATATCAAGAGAAGATGTAGGTTTTGGTACTGGTATTGCTAAAACATTAGCAGATGCACATGAGGGTGGAGCTAAAGAAGCTATTACAGATTCTATCAAGAGAGCTATGAGAAGCTTTGGAAATCAATTTGGTAACTCTCTTTATAATAAAAGTAAGAATCAAGCAAATACACATCAAAACAATAATCAACACTTTCAACAGCCACAACAAAACTACACACCTAACAACAATCAAAATCAATCTCAACAACCATACCAAAATCAACAAGATTTTAGCCAATTAACTAATCTAGGTTTACAAATAGTACAACAAGGGGATAATTTAATAGTTGTTGGTGATGGAGCTTTTGAGAACAAAGAGATTATAAAACAAAATGGCTTTAGATGGGATGGAGCTTCAAAATCTTGGTATATGTCATTAAGACAGGCTGCTTAAAATGGAACTAATACCAAAAGAGATAAAAGAACAAATACCAAAACTTTATGAAACAGAGGAAAAAAAAGATCCTATGGTTTATGTAAAACTTTTTATAGATAGTTGGACTTGGTACATAACAGAACTATCAATAGATGAAAACTTAGCATTTGGATATGTTGTGTCACCATTTTGTAGTGGAGAACTTGGTTATTTCTCTATAAATGAAATACAAGAGATAAAAGGTAGTTTAGGAATAGGAGTTGAAAGAGATTTATACTTTAAGCCTACATCATTATCAGAAATAAAAAAGGCTTAATAATGGATAATATTTATATTCAAAATGAAGCTAAGAATAATTTCAACAATTGGACTAAAGAGGGATTGAATTTTTTACTACAAAATGAAAACTATAAAGACATAGCTATCAAAACACTATCAAAGCTTTTAGAACTTGATGAAACTGTTGAATTTAACTATAACAATCTACACTATGAAATATTTGAAAGTAGTGAAAGTGGATATATGGTAAATGTGTACTCTTGTGCTGAGAAAGATAAGTACGGTTGTTATTTAGATAAAAATAATATATATGGTGGGCTTTGTACTGGTAGTAGCAAAGATGCAATTGAATTTATGATGTAAAAGGAGAATTTTATGGAACAACCAACTTTAAACGATATGATTCAGTTATTTAAACAAAATGATTTTATAGAGATTGGATATATAAATGGTATAAAGAGGTTTCCTCGATCTTAATGAAAATTCTGTGGCTACTGAATGTAGCTGTAGTCTTTTCTTTTTTCTTTAAAGTCCCTAAGTTTGTATATCACTCTAAATTATAAATTATCGTAAAACTTGAACTCTACTAATCTTGTATACATAGTTTATCAAGTATATCAAGAATTAGTTATTTTAGGTTATTAATATTATTACTAGTTATATTATATATAACCTATGAGTATGTAGTTAAGATAAGAAAAAGTCTAGTTAGAGTTATCTATTCATTTATATTTTAAATAAAACATTTGTATACATACCTTTATATGATAAGAATAAAAAATACAAAGGATATAAAATGTTAAATAAGAAAACTGTAAATAAAAGAATAGAAAGTACCAAGGAGTATGTAGATGCACTACAGGAGAAGCATTCTAAACTATGTGTTGTAAGGGTAGATTTAGGATATAAAAAACCACATAGCGATAGTGTAGTACTAGATGATGCAAATGAGGACTTTAATCGTATGCTAAACAATAGAAGAAGTAAACCCTCAATCTTTAAAAATCAAGTTGGTTATATGTGTAAAAAAGAATATACAAAAGATAAAGGCGTTCATTTTCATGCTGTTTTTTTGTATGATGGTCAAAAGGTACAAAAAGATGCTCATATTGCAGATAAAATTGGTGAGTACTGGGGCGATATTACAAAAGAGAAAGGTAGCTATTATAATTGCAATCGTCAAAAATATAAATTTAAAGGGGTAGGTATGATTAATCATACTGATACTGAAAAGAGAGAAATTTTAGATAAACATGTTATTTCATATTTATGTAAAGATGATGAGCAGGATTTAACTCCTGTTAAAAATAATTCAAAAGATAGAGCATTTGTAAGAGGTACGATTCCAAAAAATAAAAGTAAAGTTGGTAGACCTAGAAGCAAATAGTATATTCTATAAATAGCCCTTAAAATGGACATTTTACAGAAAACAAAAATTTTATAAAAAGTAGAATAAAGCCCATACCTAAAGTATTCTATGGGCTAGCCTAAGTATATTCCAAATGTATATAAAAATATTTGGAATAAAAAAAGAGCATCCCAGAATGGTTCTGGAATACTCTTAGAATATGGGTAAATTACAGTAACTTGTAACGAAATTTATCATTATATTTTTTGTGATCTTTTGGGTTTTGTTTAAATACTTCATATCTGCTTCGTAGTTCAGATAAAAATAGTTTGTTATCACTGATATGTGCTTCAGGATACATGATATTGAAATAGAAACTCATTTCAGGTTGTGCAATAAATCTACCATTTTTACCATCTACAAGATTATACAAAAATTCAGCATATTTTTCTGAATAGTTTTGTAATGGTTCAAAGTATTTCACATCAACAACATTAGATGTTAGTTCTTGGACAAACTTTTTAATAGCCTCATCAAGATTAAAAACATTGGTACTTCGATAGTAGTTTTTAAGTTGATATTGCTTTAACTCATGCCACTGAGTATCAGTAATATTTTCTTTACCATTCAATAGTCTATCTGTATTTTTGACCTTGAGAATATCATTTTTCCCAACAGAAAGATAAAATTCACCAGGTTCTAGTTTTTCAACATCTTTTAGTTTAATGTTGAGAGTTTTATTCATAGCTTCTAGGGTTTTATTTTTGTTGTTACCAATTAATTTAATATTGGTGTTACTTAAAATAATATCTCCTAAAGCAGGACTTCTAACTTGTGAAATTGCCTGATGAGCCAATGTAAGATAAAGTCTGTACTTTCTACTTTCAGTTAGTATTTCCTCAATTGTAGGAGTTATGAAGTTATGGAACTCATCGATATGACAATAAGTTTTTACTCTCTCATCTTCCTCTTGACTTGCTCTTTTTAAAGCTATTATTTGGATTAAACCGATAATAAATCTTGCATAGTATATGTAGCTATCAAGCATCTCCTCTTTTTGGATTCTAAAGATGATTACATTTCCTTTTGTATTCATCGTTTCTTCTAAATTAATAGTGCTAGAACCATTAAGTAAATTACAAAGTACAAGATCATTTAAGATTTTTGACACTCTTCGCTTTACAGCTTCTTGAGTTGGTTTTGAACCTTTGAAATAGTCTTCAAAGTATTCTCTTTCCAATACATTGGGACTATTTTGACCTAATTTAACCAGCTCTTTGTTTTTCTTATCATTAAGAATTTGCAATAACTCAAAAAAGTCACTATCTCCTTTTCTAAGCAATAAACAACAACAGTAGTAAAGCATCTCTTCCATTGCACCACTGAACTTTTCATCATCATTAACACTTTTAACCACAGATACAATAACCTTAGCTATCTTTTGAATATTTTTTTCATTTCTGTTTTTTAAATCAAAAAGATTAAGTGTTGGTGTCATGCCCTCTTGTAGTGTAGGATCAAGATAGATTACACGCTTTTTATCAATTGGTAGTTTAGCTATATCTCTTGTTAAATCGCCATGTGGCTCTAAAACAATTACAACACCGTCATTTCTTAAAATATCACTATAAACAATAGACTTTAAACATTCCGTTTTACCGCTTCCACTTTGACCAGTGATATAACAGTGTTTAAATCTCTCATGTACAGGGATTAGACTTTCCAAACTATTATCAAAAGGACTTAATATATTATTTCTTGATATACCATTACCATAAATACTAGAGATACTTTCAAGATACTTTTGTCTTTCAATATCATTATTATAGTTATCCTCATTTAGAGGTTGTGAACCAATAGCCGACAACTCTTTTGCAAAAGTATTTAAATTAAATTCAAGTTGTCTTGTAAAATCAATTTTATCTTGTACTCTCATTTTATTTATAAGATTTTGCATAGAATCTAAGAATATCATATTAGAAGCACTTAAAAACTCTTCTAAAAACGGATGGGCTTCTTTAAGTGTAATAAAGAGTTGAACTCTATCATATCCAATTGATACAGAAGTGATTAATTTTTTCAATTTAGCTTGTTTTTCTAAATCTTCAGGGATGGAGTCAACTCTAACATATAAAGTTTTATCAAGTATCTCTTCAACCGATTGAGTATCTAAGATTTCATCATCAAGAACTTTAACATTATGGTTACCATAGATTTTTGTGATGACACTATTCCATAGTAAATCAGCTACATCTTGATTGTGAATAAACACCATAGTATTGTCTGATTTTAAGTGTTTAAAATGTTTACCCATTCTATTAGCTAGAAAAGCATGATCTTTATAGGTTGTTATATTTTCAATAAAATATAGCACGGATGAGGGTTCTTTACATAGAGAATAATCGTTAAATCGTTCGTCTAAATATTCTGTTGAAATAAAGTTATTTTGAGATATTTCACCAATATGGTTTACTTTCCCATAGCGACTATTTGGATCATATATACATTGTGTTAATACATCAATAGATTTAGTAGAAACATATATCGTATCAAAACGAATTCCTTTTATATCATTAAGGTCATCTACAAAACATAGATTAAAAGAATTTCGACTACTAGCCTCTAGTTCAATTTCCTCTTTAGTTCCTGAAATAACCTCTTCATTTTGATTCTGTTGATAGTAAAAGGTATCACCATCTCTTGAAACATGATTATTAGATAAAAACCATCGCTCATCTTGAACTAAACGGCTGTATTTACTCCATTCATTATTTGCAATCATCTGTTTATCATTTTCATTACGCCAATATCTCCGAACATAATTTTCTTGTTGCAAAAGATTTTTTTGTAATCGATGATTTTGATATTCCAATTCATCATTAACGATTTCAGCTTGTATTGTATCTACTGGGGAGTAATTATTTACTCTATGTGTAGTAGAAGGTAAATACATACCTCCATTTTGAGAATTAAACATTCTTATATATCCTTTTATAAATTAAAACTATAATAAATTATAGTTATCACCTCTCTATCAAGCTATAATTAAATTTATAGTTTGATATAAGGATTTTTAAGTAACGAATTACTTAACATCGATAACTTAAATGTAAAATTAAAAACATTGTTTCGTTTTAATTGATTTTTTAACAATAGATTGTAAAAGAACACGTAATTTATGGATTTATCCAAAAGAACAATGCAAGAATACAGAAAGATTTTTTTTTAAATTGTAAAAAATTGAGAAAGAATTTTACAATGAATATGAAATTGAAGAAGGATATAATTTAAAGGAAATTGTTTAAGAAAATTTTGTAGTTTATTTCAGTTTGAATAAACTAGATACTTTGCAAGTTTTATCAAAATTATGCAAGTTTAGAGTGATTTGTTGTAAAAAAATGTTGTAAAAAGATACAACATAGTCTTACAAATACTTTATTCATGGGCTATACTAAGAAAGATGAAATAAATCCAATCAGTCCACCAAAAACACCACCCCAAACTACTAGCCATCCAAGGTGTTCTTTAATCATATCTTGCACAAGATTTTTAACCATTTTAGGATTGAGTTCATCAAGACGAGCAAGAACAACTGTATCTATTTTTTTACTCATATCTTCACTAATATCACTATTTTTTAATGTCTCTTGGATAAGTTCTTGGAAAGTGTCTGTATGTACTATATCATTTATAGCAACTTTCATCTTTTTTATAAAAGGTTCTTGAAGTGGTTCAAGAGCTTTTTCACCACCAAACATACCTAACATACCACCAAAACTAGACTCCATCACTGCACTTTTTAAACTTTCATATGCTGTTGAAAAGTCAGTCTTTTCTATCACATTTGATAGATCTAATTTTTTATTTATTGACATCTCTGATTCAAAAAACTTATCTAAATTTTCTTTTGTGAAAAACTGATTCATGATAAGTGTATGAATAGAAGTTTTAAACTGTTCAAATCTATTTTCAACTACTCCACTACCATATAAAAAAGGAACTTTTTCAAATAACATATGTACAGCAATCCAGTTAGTAATCGCACCACTTAACGCAAATAATCCTACTGTTAACACAATATTATTTTCACTCAATAATCCTACTATAACTATCAAACATGCTATTATATTTGTCCCTAAACTTTTATTCATATTGTTACCTTTTATTTTCTTGATTTATTTGTTATTATCTTCATTTTCTTTAATTGTTTCACCATTTAGGATTTTCATAAATGTTTTATTTCTGCTATTTGCATCATGTGCCATAGAACGATAATCTAAAAAATTAATTATTGTATTTGGTTTCTCATAATATCGATAATAAATAGGATATTCACCTTGCACTGGTATTTTATTGTAAGATCTATTATCTAAGTCAAATTCAGTTTCTCCATTAAATTTTAGAAAAGCATAAGTCCAAATTCTAATTTTACTATTTTGATTAATATCATTAATGTACCGTGAATATCTCAATAATTGTGTTTCAGCACCTGATGGATCAATATTCTCATCAGGTCTTTTAAGTTCAATAATTACTATATCCGTAATATCTTCCTTGGTGTATGTATTAGACACTACACTTAAACTTAAAATATCAGGTCTTTTAGTATTTTTAATTAATTCAGGAAACATAGTCTTTATTTGGGCTTCACTAAATACCTTATCATAAGTCATAAATCTATCATCAAAAAGCCAGAGGTTATTTGTTTTATAGTTTTCTTCAATATCAGTTGTATTTTGTTTCATAAATAAATTATGAATTTCTTTTTCTAATGCATTATCATCTGTTAATTCTTTTAATGTATTGATAATTCTTTGCCTATCAAAAATATACTCTGCTAATTCTGCTTGCGTTATTATTGATAATTTTTCTTGATAACTATCATCAATCTTATCTTTGTTATTTCTAATAAATGTTTTGTCATCTTCAAGTCTTTTTTTAGCATTTCTCTTCAATGATTCATAATCATCGTTATTCTCATCATCTTTCAAATAATAAGCCAAGAAAGGCATTTCTTCTAAAGCTTTTTTTCGATTTGCTTTAGATAATTCATCAATATCAATATTGTTTTCTTTTGCAATTTCTTTCACTTGATTTTTAAGTTCAGCTTGTATTTCACTCCATGATAAGTTATGAAACAAATCATCATTCTTTTGTTTCGGATATATTGTAAAATCATCCCTTGTCTCGTTTACATTATTATTGAGATAATTAGAAGATAAAAGATATAAAATATTAATATTTTTAAAGAACCTAAACTTTTTACTACTGTCTAAATAACTATTCTTGATAACTACTCTACCCCCGGCACAGTAAAAACCATCATAATTCTTAATACTATCGTCATTTAAAATATAATCTAAAATAAAATCATGTGTGTTTATTTTAAATTTCCTCGTTTTAAATTCAGGAATATCATCACTTTTAATTTCAAATTTTTTATTTGTGTTTTCATATACTTCGATTACAATCGATTTTTTTTCATTTTTTAATAATTTGAAATAAGCTAAAAAGTGATCATTTAATTCATCTTTATATTTATCATAATCAACAACAAATGTAGTTTTTGGTTGATTAAATTTAATAATTGTATTATCTTTACTTTCAAGATTTTCTTCAACATGTATATCTTGACTAATTATGAATTTGATTTTTTTATCTAAACTTTGAATATCTACTTTGTCAAAAACTTTTAAGTAAAAAAACCTCCCTATTCCTTTACATCCTAGTTCTTTTTTATGTTGAGTTTTATATTCTTTAAATGACTTTGTATTTATATCATTAAATCCATCGCCATTATCTTCAACTACAATAGCATCAATGTACTTTTTTGTATCTTTTAAATCTAACGAATTTTGAATAAATTTTATTTTTATTTTTGTTCCATTTGCCTGCATAGAATTTGTTATTGCTTCATTTAAAACTTGTTTCCATGAAACAGGTTGTAAGTCATTAACAATACTTTCAATATTTGTATCAACTGTCCCAGAACTCATAAATTATCCTTTATAAATTTTATTATCACATCTTTTATTTTTATACTAACTTCAACCGTTTCATCTTGTAATTCACACTAAGTAGTTTTATCTATTCTCGAAATTATAGCCTATTTTTTCCAAAGAACTAAATAACTTTTCTTAATTTACAAATGTGATTTTAGCGAGTTTCTTATAAAGTATCATTTATGTTCAGAAGCTCTTTTTTGTGATAAGTTCAATTTAACTATTTTTCTATATACAGTCAAAAATAGATACATTTATGTAACATTAGAACTTCTATACTTTCAAAATGATTATATATAAAGCCGAAATGATTAAAATACCTCCCATTAGTAGATTAAATACTTTTAGTTTCAATTGTGAGTTAAAAAATATACTAATTTTATTTCCAATAATGCCCCATAAAGATAAACATAAATAACACACTATAAAATATAAAATGATAAAAAAATACATATTTTCTTCACTTGTTGCATACATCGTTACCCCAGAAATTGAAGCAAACCAAGCTTTAGGATTAAGCCACTGAAGTAAAAAACCTTCATGAAATCGTAAATATTTCGCAGATTTATTATTATCTAAATCAAATGAATTTGACATTATGATTTTAAATCCCATGTATATTATAAATAACGAACCAAGTACTTCAATAGAAGAAACTAAAAAAGGTCTATCTATTATAAATTGTTTAAATCCAAAAGAAACTATTATGAGAAGTATTGTAAATCCAATAGTCGCACCGCTTATAAAACTAAATGTCTTTTTAAATCCATGATTTAAAGAAGAAGACACAATCAAAATATTCACAGGACCTGGAAATATTGATAAAACAAAAGCAAATGCTAACATAGATAAAAAAATAGTTATTGACATAATTTGTTCCTAGATAAAATTTAGAACAGTATAGTTTTATCTAGGAATTATTTATTGTACAAAATTGAGTTGGTATTCTTTTGGTGTAGTTGCTGTAAATTTTACAAAGTTTCTATGAAAATGGCTTTGATCATAAAACCCACATTCTAAAGCTGTCGATACAAGACTCATCCCCTCTTTTAAAAGTTTTTTTGATTGATTGATTTTAACGTTTAATAGATAAGTATGAGGAGTCATATCTAGATGCAGTTTAAAAAGTCTGATGATATAAAATGAATTTAATTTAAATATACCTGATACCTCATCTAAAGATAAGTTCTCTTTATAATTTGTATCTAAAAAAGATTTGATAGATTCAAACTCGTCATTATTTTGAGTTATATCAGTATTTTGAATAAAAAGAGAAAAGAAATCAAAATAAAAATTTAACAGTTCATTTTCTTTCTCTGAAATACTATTTTCTTCATATATAAAATCACATAAATTAATATATCGTGTATAAAAAATTTCGTCATCTAAAAAATCATGTGACAAATTTTTAAAGCTTGTGATATTGGGATCCAATATTTCTTGAATCTTTTCACACCATGCAACATCTAAATACATCATGTAATATTTATTGAGTATTTCACCTGTCGAATTACAAGAATGTACGTCATAAGGATTAATAATAGTTAATTTATTTTTTTCTAAATTATATTTATTTTTTCTATTTATATAAACACTCTTTCCCTCTTTATTTGCACCTAAAGAAAAAGTTTCATGGAAGTGTTCTTTGTAATGTTGATTAGCATTCGAATATCTTAACTCCATAAATGGTAATTTATCACACGAATACATTTTCGTAAATACTTTTTTATCCAATTTGTTTCAGTCCTTTTTTTGTAAGTGTAGATATAGGTAAAGTGTCTATATCTTCTATATTTATCCAGATAAGTTCATCATCTTCTAAATCTTCGATTTTATATAAATTTACTGTTAATCTATATTTTGTATAACTATGTTTATACGTTACTAGTAAATTTTCATCTATTGGATCAGTCGAAGGTAATACTAACATCCCTTTATACATATTTCCTATAGATTTTTGAAGAGCTATTTGATTGTCTTTGATACATATAGCAAAAAATAAGTCCATGCTTTCATAGACTGTTTTTTTCTTTTTTGTATAGAGTTCAGGTTTCTCTTTTCCTAAACAATTATTTTTCAAAGGACACTCATCACATTTTGGATTTGTAGGGGTACAAACCATCGAACCCAAATCCATCAAAGCTAGATTGTGACTACGTGGTTCTTTGTGATTTAGTAAAGTACCTGCACTACTCCAAACTATCTCATCTTTTACTTCTATATGACCACAGTATCTTTTTAAAACTCTTGCTATATTTGTATCTACTACACTTACATTTTGATTGTATCCAAAACTACAAATGGCACTTGCAGTATATCTTCCTATCCCTGGAAGTTTTAGTAACTCATCCATCTCTGATGGCATTTGAGTTCCTACTATATTTGCTGTTTTATGTATATTTCTCGCTCGTGAATAATATCCTAGTCCACTCCAAGCGCCTAAAACTTCATCGATAGGACTATTTGCAAGGATTTCTAAACTAGGAAATTTTTCTAAAAAGTTTGGATAAAATTCAGCCATCACTCTGCTTACTTGAGTTTGTTGCAGCATGATTTCACTGATATAAATATGATAAATATCTTTTGTATTTCGCCAAGGAAGAGTATCTCTTCCATTTATTTTATACCACGATAAAAGGCTTTTATGAAATTCTAAAATATTTTGCATCTATATAGATAATAACTCGACACTATCTTTATGTAAATAGGCAAGATATCCTTGTACATTTGACTCTTGAGTGATATCTTTTATCGCTTGTACATATTTTTTGACTTGATTGAGATGGCTTACACTTTTTTCATTTGTTGTTTTATAATCAACTACAACATATCCATCTTTTGTTTGCACAAGTAAATCAATTATTTTATGTTCAGCCTTAAACATCAGGGCTTGTTCTTTAGTAAATACATTCCCACTTACAATCTCTTGAAAGACCTCTAAATCAAGTAATAACTCAACTCTATGATATAAATCATCAAACTCTATCTCATCTAAAAAATTTCCATATTTATTTTTTACATTTATCCATGACTTATCAAGACTATTTTTATCAAAAGTTTTCATCATCTCTAAACAATAATGTGTAGCTATCCCAAAATATCTTGCTTTTAATGTATCCGCATTATTATCTTGTGTATTTTTTGTTTTTTCTTGATACCCTAAACGTAAAGGAGTATAATTAACTGTATCTACAGTTTTATTTTGTTTTATTTTTTTAGGTGCAATATATAAAGTACCAATTGTTTTTAAAGTAAAATCACCCAAAAGATCAAAGACACTATTTTTATCTTTTTTTAACACCACCATATTATTTTTAGCTCTTGTTAATGCAACATACAAAATATTTAACTCATCGGCGATGACTAATTTTTTTTCTTTATTTAAGGCTTCTTCATAAAATCCATCAAGATTTTCTCTTTTTGATCTTTTATAAAATATCTTTTTTAAATTTATATCATCATACTCAAACAATAAAGAACTTCTATCTGGATTTTTTTTCGTTACCCTATCTAAAACGACAACAGTATCAAACTCTAAACCTTTTGATTTAAATACTGTCAATATAGATATCCCGTTTTGTGCTTGAGAGATAATAGAGGTATCATCCTTACTACAATCATAAACAAAATCTACAATAGTATCATATGATACAGACAACTCTATAAAACGAATCACATTATCATCCACAATATTAAAATGATATGCTACAGTTTTTAGAATAGTTACGACATCAGTATTATAAATATCACAAGAAAATTCAAACTCTTTAAAATATTCAACCCCAGTTAAAGCATTAAAGTTTACTCTATAAATATCTTGCTTAAAATAGATGTATTTTACAGCATTTATAAGTGCCTTTACATTTGTTTGATTTATAAGTTTAGAGGTCATCTCCGTGATAACTTCAAGGTTTGGATTTTTTTGTTTGAAGTACTCATATATAGACAATACATCTGCATTTGTATATGTAAGTATCGCAATGTTATTTGCACTCACATTATTTTTGAGTAACTCTTCTACTTTATTGTAAACATCTTCGTATATAAGCTCTTTTTCACTTGAGATATTTGCGACCTCTACAAATCCTTCTATATCACTATTGACTTTTTGGTTGTCGTATTCATAATTAGCTAGTCGCTCAAAAGTATTATTTACAAAATTTACTACGTTTTGACTACTTCTATAGTTTTTATCTAAGAGTTCCACCTCAAGCATAGGATTAAAAATAGATGCTACATAATCAAAAAGTTCTTTTGTTCCACCTCTAAATCTATATATAGATTGTTTTATATCACCTACATAAAAAAATGTTTTATATACTTCTGGATTCCCTGAAATTATCTCATCTATGAGATGAAAAAGTATTTTAAACTGTAAGGTTGAAGTATCTTGAAACTCGTCTATTAAGATATGATTATATTTTGCATCAAGTCTAAAATATAAAAAATCTTTGTCTATATGATTTTCTAAAAGTTTATGCACTATATTTGTAATATCACTAAATTCCAAAGAATTTCTTTTTGCATTATAGTTTGCACGAAAGCTTTTAAAATCTTCAAATATTTTAAATAGATTCTGTAAAGTATAACTCTCTTGTATCTGGTAATACAAAGTAATATTTGTTTGTAACCTTTCTAAATTATCATCAAGTTCGGCTGGTGGTTTCGCTTTTTTAAAATAAGTAAAATCTGCTAAACTCTCTTTTGTAAGCCATGTTTTACCTTTATCTAAAAGTTGTTCTATTGTATTAAAATCAACCGCATTATAACCAGACTTTGAAACTGTGCTTTTATCTATGAAATTTTTTATTACTATCGCATCTTCTTGTATAGCTACACTAACTGCTTCAAAACTTCCTTTTGGATAATGAACTACCTCGAGTTTTTCATTTTTATCGATAAGAATTTTAAAAAGTTCCACTATAGAATTTAACTTCTTATTCTCAGTATGTGCAAAAGAGATAAGACTATCAAATTGAGTTTCATCTAATGAAGTTAAAAATTTATACAGTAAAAGTTCTTCGTCATCAAACTTGATATCAAAATCATCATTGATTCCTATATATCCACTAAATTCACGTAAAATTTTATTGATAAATTTATCTATCGTATAGATGGAAAGTTCTGAAGAGATAAACCTTTTGATGATTTCATCTTTTTTCTCCATCACCTGTTGTTTTGAAAGATTTGTTTCAATTACCACAGCTTCTAAAATAGCTATATCATCACCAAGACTTAAAAGAGTATCATAAATACGCTCAGCCATTTGTGCAGCAGCTTTATTTGTAAATGTTAAAGTAAGTATCTCTTTAGGACTAGCATCAAGGAGTAAAAGAGATATGTAACGTACTGTTAGGGCAAATGTTTTACCACTACCTGCACTTGCTTTTAGGGCTAAAAAAGGATTCATTTGGTGTTTAACATATCATATAATTTTTGCGTATACTTCATATGTACCTCGTTATTTTGTGCATCAATAATACTTTTTATCCACGGTTTTGTAAACTCTTTAAATTTAATATCTTTTAAAACAATAACCTTTTTACCATTTGCAGTTACCACACTATAACTCTCTACATCTATTTTTAGATTTTCTTTTGAGCCTTTTAACCATACATTTGTAACAATCATATCTTTACTTACTTCTAGTTTTTCAATCTTTAAAAACTTTTCATCAAATGGGTATTCACTTAGTGCAAAAGGTTTTTTTTCAACATAAGTATAAGTGCTTTTAATATTAGGCTTTATAGAATAAAGCAAAGAAAATAGTGCCACGTTATGGGGGATTTTGATATATCCATTATCTCTTTTTGCTATATCATCTACTATATATTGCATCCACTCAATATTCATATCTATATCAAAATTTTCAAATACAATATATTTTTTATCTTCAGTAACACCCCATTGAAATTTTTCTATATCTATTATAAGATTTTTATCTTCACCTTTTAAAAAAGTATCTATTTTTATAACATTTGTATTATCATCTATATCAAAACTATTTATTTTTATCTTTGAGTTATCTACAAGTGCATTGATACCATTTAAAAGTGTTTGTTCTATTAAAATATTTTTTCCTTGAACAGAATATTCTTTTAACATATTTAAATATTTTTCACTATTTGCATTTAAATTTAACATCAATACTATACATAAAATTAAACTTTTCATATTTTTCCTTTTATATTTTCTTTTTCACTAATGTTGTTTCATAACCTTGAGTAGGTTCTTTTGGTATCAAGAAAGATAAAGCCAAAGAACCTACAGCTATCATAGAACCTATTAAAAATACCAAAGAATGAGAATATAACCAAACTAGTCCTAAAATTACCGGTAATATAACTGCAGCTATATGATTAATCGTAAAACTCACAGCACTTGCACTTGCTATATCTTTTGGATTTGCTATTTTTTGAAAATATGTTTTTAGTGCAATTGCCATAGAAAACAATAGATGATCTATAACAAAAAGAAAATAAGCTAAATAAAGGTTATCCACAAAAGCATATGTAGTAAATACCAATAACAGCCCAATATACTCCAGTTTTAATGTAATTCTTTCACCAAATCGAGCAATAAACTTTCCTATTTTCGGAGCAAAATACATATTAAGCATTGAAGTTACTATAAGTAAAGTAACCATATTATGAATATCCACACCAAACTTTTCAACCAATAAAAAACCAGCAAAAACAACAAATATTTGTCTTCTTGCTCCTGCGAAAAAAGTTAAAATATAAAATAACCAATACTCTTTTTTCAATCGTATTTTTTTATCTTGTACAACATCATCATCGAAATGCTTAAACATTATCCAAGAAATTAGGCCCACAAAAAATGTAATACCACCAAAAAATAGATAAACTATCTTATATTCAACGCTATAAAATTTCATCATTATATAAATAATTCCTAAAGAAATAAGAGCAGTCAAAGACTTCAAAGCAGCAATTTTCCCTAAAACAATAGGTGCTTCTTTTTTAGTAAGCCACTGTAAAGAGAGTGATTGATTTAATGTTTCTAAATAATGAAATCCAGTAGACATAATCAACGTAGTAATATAAAGTCCAAATACACTAGGAAATATTCCAGTAATAGCCGTGCCAAGACCTAAAAGCATTATAGATATATAAGCCAGCCGTTGTTGTGCGATAATAATAGTAACCAACACAACAGTAAAAGCTAAAAATCCAGGAATCTCTCTGATAGCTTGTAAGATACCTATTTGACTTCCATCAAAAGAAGCAACTTCGATTACAAAGTTATTGAGTAAACTCATCCATGCAGCAAAAGAAAATGACATAGAAAGTGCCATGATATAAAGTAAAACTTTTTTAGAATGAAATATGTTTTGAAGCATCGATAAGATTCCTTTTATTAAAATGAATTGTATCATTTTAAAGTTGAAATAAATAGACTCAAAATAAATATACTTATATCACCTATTTCTATAATTTTGTTTTATAATTACCATTCTAAATTTTTTGTATTATATGTAATTTGCTCTTGTTTTATAATATTTTTATCAAAACCCAAATTTTGAATTGGATTAGGAATTAATGTAACTTTAGGTATTTCATTTAGATTACTAATTATCAAAAGAATATATTTATCTTGATATTGACGAGCCTTCTTATACTCATTATTAGTTAATCTAACAGAACCTTTTTTATTTCTAACCCCTTTCACTTCAGCTAAAAAGTAATCTTTTTTAACTTCTATTTGGAAATCATATCCATCACCTAATAATCTTGTGTCTTCAATTATTCCATTATAAAATATGTCAAGTTTATTATAATTATTCAAAAAATACATTTCAGCTTCTAAACCAGTTTCTTGAAGTTTTTTAAATTTACTTTGAATAATGGGTTGTACTTTAAAATATTCATTTTTTTTATATTCAAATTTATCTTGTAAATACATTTTAATAATTTTATAATAACCGTCAACATCTAAATTCCCAAATAGTGAATCAATAAAAGTTTTTCTATGTTTGTAAGTATCACCTTTTTGCCACCATCCTTTTCTTCCATTTTCAAAAAAAGGATCAAATAGATCTTGCCTATTTTTAACGACACTTGCTGTATCTGCAATTCCATAAGCAACCATTTCATTATAAAATTCTGTCTTAGTAGAAAAACCAAACTTATTAATAAATTTATTTCCAAATTTTGATAATCCATAACCTAATAAATTTAATATTTCATAATTTTTATGTTTATTGCTATTTATTTCCGACATTATGAACACCTTTTCGTTTATATTTTAGATGATATTTAATGTACAATTAATCCCTCTGACAAATTGTTTTATAGGGACAAAAAGTACAATTACTTAAATTATCAGTACATTTAAAATTCACTTTTTCTGTCTTTAGAGCTAAAAAGTGTAAATCTAAAAGTGCAAGTTTTTCTTGAAGTACAATTTCATTTTTCATACTTACATCACTTAGACTATAATAACAAACATCTTTTATCATTTTATCTCTTTGACTTAGATAGTAAAACTCTAACTGAAAATCTGTGCTCTCTTCATACGTTTTAAGAGTATCTATCTTTAAAGATGATGATGTTTTATAATCAATAATTTCATATGTATTATCAGGGTGTTTATCGATTCTATCGATAGCACCTTTTATATTAATACCTTTATATGTTAAATCAAAAGGTTTTTCGACTTCAAAAATTTCTATTCCATTTTCTCGTCTCATAGATTCGTAGTCTACTAATTTCGCTAAACGCTTTTTCCATAACTCTAATTCTAATATTAAATAAGGATTATTTTTTTGAAACGTACTAAAATAGCTACTAATAAACTGATTATTTATAGAGTTGTTTTTCACAGCATCTTCTAAACAATTATGAATGATATTTCCTATTTCAAAGGCTTCAGGTTTGATGCTTATGTTGTGATCTTTTATATTTGATAGGTATTGAAAGTAATATTTTCTTTTACATTGTAAATATGTTTTCAAGCTTGTAGCAGACCATGATCTCTTTGATAAATCAATATCCAATATCACTTCACTATAAAAGTGCTTAAAGCTATTTTCTTTATACAAAATAGATCTAAAATCATTTTTATTTATATATTTTTTATATTCAGAAAAAAGTTGTACTATAAATCTACTCATAACAGCAGATTCATCATCAACATAACAAATTGCTATATTCATAGCATTGTCAAATATTCGCTTATAATAATATCTTTGTAGATTTTCTCTATCTTCTATACTTGGAAGTCCTACCATTTGTTTTAAAGAGGATGAAATAAACTTATCTTTTACGCTTATTTTAGGTATTTTTTGATCATTAAAATCAATCACTATCACCCCATCAAAATCAACTGCTCTTGTTTCAAGTATTCCTAAAACAGTTACTTTACCACCAGAAATATCATCTATAGTTATTGCATTTATTTCAGTCGTTAAGAGCTTCATAAACTCTTTTGTTTTTATTACTATTTGTTCGTGTGCATTATCTGAAAAAAGTAAAATTTTCATGGATATCTTTATTTGTTCTAGCTTTTCTAAAACTTCCTCGTCATTTTCAAAAGAACAAAGATAATTTAATACACTTTCAAATATCTCTTCAGATATATTTTTATTCCAATTATTTTGGAATATCTCTTCAAATTTTACTTTATCTAGTTGTAAAAATTTTAATTTTTCATCATCCTTTGGTTCTTTGTCAACCAATATTTTTGTAATAAGCTTTAATACCTTTACTATTTTATTATTTGATATCGCCCTTCCCATAGCAAAGTTAAAATAGTGTTCCTCATCAAATAATGCTAATTGTGAACTGATTTTTTCATTTGGTATTATTACAGCTATTTTTTCTGGAGATATTCCTGCATTACACATTTGTGTTATTTGATATTTAATAAACGCAATTTGTTCTAGCTGTGACGAGATAGGAGAGATAACTATATTCTTTAAATTTTCTTTTTTCTTCTCTTTACTTACAATTAGTTTATTTGATAAATTAATTGTATAAGTATAATTTATCTCAAGTTCTTCTTCTATTCCAAACTCTTTGAACAGTAAAATATTTTTTTGATTAAATTCATTTAGTGTTATTACTATAGTTAAATTCTGCATTTCAGATACATCTTTTAATATATTGAATTCAAATTTAGATAAATAACCCTCTAAATATAATGTAATATCATCAAATTGCTCTATATAATCATGATTTACAATATATGATTCTGGCAATAAAATTGTATCACAATAATTATGTTTATCTAAAATCAAAATATAGTTTGAGTAAATCTCTTTTAAAATATCTAAGTGATCTGAATACAAAGCGTATGTATCGTATTCTACTAGTTTATCAACATTTACATATTCATTTGAAAGCTCTTGAAAAAAACGAAATATATATTCACTCTGTTTCAAGAATGTAGTAAAATCTCTACTAAACCCAAGTTTTTCAATATCTATATTGGATATTGCTTCTTTTAAAAATATGATTTTTAAATGTTTATCTATAAATTTTCTATTATGCTTATCTATAATCGAACGGGAAAAGAAGTCACCTATTGATATATATTTTTTGATTAGTTGATTTGTATTTTTAAGTGCAGCTATGTGCTCACGTATTGCCCTTGAAGTTGGCAATACTATAAGTGAATTATTTAGTATGTTTTTTTCCATTTGTTTTGATATAGAAGTACCCTTTTGAATCTTTTACTTCAACAGTACCTGTAATATTCCAATACCCTTTGCTTTTTATTTCAAATGTTTTTGAATCTTCATTTTTAAATGATAATTTTACATCTTCTTTATGTGTAGTGTTTTTTGTAACTAAAATCTCTATGTTTTTTTTAGAAACTGTATTTCCTTCTTTATCTTGAATATAAACACTAAATTTATTTTCACCTACGTTAATCATATCTTTTCTAATTTTTCTATCTTGAATTACTCTTTGTGATAAAAAAACATCTTGATGAGAAAGTCCATAAACTTCTTCGTCATTAAATACAAATTTTACATTATATTTTGAAGAAAACTCATTATTTTGTTCTACAATTTTATTATAATTTGTATCCACATCATGATGTGAACTTAAAAAAGCATTATCATCATCTTTTCCTACATCTGATTGTAGAGTCATATAAACAGTCCACCAAATTAGTCCAAGACCAGAAACAAACTTTAAGATAAAAAGTGTGTATATCAACCACTTTGGCATTGGTTTTTCTTCTATATTATTTTCCACTTTTCATACCTTTTTTGTATTTTTTCTCACGCAAAATAATAAGTACATACAAGAACAATCCAACTACAACAATAGTATACATAAATACTTTCCAAATAGTACCTGCAGTTTTTCCTTCGCTTCCGATACTAGAATCAAGTTTAATTCCTTTTGATTTAGCAATACTATCACCCATTTGAGCATATCCATTTAAAACAGCTGCACTTGTTTTCGCAAATAAACTATTTTTATCTTTTGAAGCAAGTAAAGGGATCACATAATTATCCAAAATATCGTCTCTATCAATAATATCTTTTAAATCATCCGACATTAAAATATTCGTATATAATTGATCTATTGAGATAGTTAAAACAGCATAAGGTTTCTGCAAATTTTTCACCATCTCCTGCTCTTTTTGTTTCATAAGTGTTTTTCGAATATCTCTTTTTTCTTTTGGATTTATTCCGTTGTTTTCTTTTATATCAACATATAAATTTACTTTTAATTTTGATTTTGTTTCATTTCCTATTTCTAAGATTTTATCTTGTGCTCTGATATCAATTAATCCATCATGCGTTAAAATATATGGATTTTGATTTGCTTGTGCAATAACTGTTATGAATAGTAAAAAAAATAGTTTCATTTTCACTTATTTTCCTTTGGTTTAAATATTGTTTATAAAACGTATTGTACTTTAAATACGATAAGTCTTTAGTTAGCTCTCTTTTGTTGAAAGTTTAATAAATTGGCCACACCCTTTATGAGGTTTACCATTAAATCTTCTCACAAACGTTTGTCCATTTTTAAAAAGTCTATATCTTTCACATTCATCTTTTTTCATACAGATATCGTTATTACATGCTTCTATTTCTTGACTCATCTCTTACCTTTTATATTTAATTATAATAAGTATAAATTTCTATTTTTATAAACAAAATTTATGCTTATCATAATTTTAGATTCTAAAACTGAATATTACTACTATTTTAATACTTTGTCAACATTTATAAAATAGTATTTGAATTTTAGACATAAAAAAAGGGAGATGATAAACATCTCCCTTTAATTTATACTTTAATCACTAATTAACCAACAAATACTCTTGCAGAGTCAAAAAATGATAAAGCGATTGTAACTACAGCACTTACTGCTAATAGTCCCCAAATTACATAATACATCATTTACTCCTTATTTATTGATCCACATTTTATGATTATCAGGATTATTAAATTTTAAAGCATTTAAATCTTGATTTACTTCATAAAAGTTTTCTGCGTTAGCTTGTTGTGTTACAACAGCAAAATATGATAAAGTACCAAGGATAGAAAGTAATAATACAACTGCTACTAGTAAACCACTAATACCATGTATTAAACTAAATACACCTCTTTCAGAATCGTTCATTTGTGTATTTCCAGCCATGTTATTCTCCTATACTTCTTAAGTAATTAGCAACAGCTTTTACTTGTGTTTCAGATAATCTTCCATCAAAACTTGGCATAGTACCAATAATTGATTTTTTACCATCTTTAAGAATTGTAGCTACAACTTTATCACTATATGACTTAATGTTTGGCGCAACATAATCCATACCTTCACCATTTTCACCATGACACGATGAACAAGCAGCAAATGCAGCTGGAGCTGTACCTTTTAATCCACCTGCAACATACTCAGCAATATCTTCAGCATCTTGACCTGAAGCCATACCTGCTGGCATACCACCTGGGAATTCTGTTTTAAAGTTATTTGCACCATTATTGATTACGTCAAGAACAGATTCTTTACTAATTCTTTTTGTTAAATCTTGTGCTTTACCATCAATACCTTCAGCATCAATACCATGACATGGAGCACATTGTACTAAAAATACAGATTGACCCATACCAATTAAATCTTCTTTAGAAATGTTATTCCATTTAGATTCAAATTTAGATTGATACTCAAGAGTTTCTTCGTTATATTGTCCAATTTGTGAGAATTGATTTGTTGGGTATCCAATAAAGAAATACCACATCATCCATACAATTGTACCTATAAACATTAATCCCCAACCAGTAGGAATATTGTTACCGTATTCACCAATACCGTCCCAATTTTCTTCTTTTAATTCACCAGTAGCTGTATCATTTTTAATTTGATTTACATATTTTAATGCTACAAATACTGTGATACCAATAATCGCAATACCACCAAGCATTGTAAGGTCATTGATATAATCTTCACCTAAAGCAAATGAATCACCTGCCATGAAATATGTACCAGCCATCAATGCAATGATAAGAATAATACCACCTATTACCATAGACTTCATATTAGCTATCTCCTTTTTTTATTTTCTTAAAAGTTAAATTAACTTTTACTTTCACTTTTTCTTTTTTCTAGAGGTTTAGACTCTATACTGTCATCAAGAACAAGGTTCGAATAACTTTCGTAGTTAGTCTCCCCTTTTTTGTCCCTTTTGTAGATAGAGTATGCATAACTATAAAATACGATACATACTACTGTGAGTAATGCAAATTTAGCATAAGCTTGAACCGTTAATAGAGTTTCGTATTCCATTTTAAACCTTTATTTTAGAGAATTCAAATATGCAATTAAAGCAACAATTTCTGGAATCTCACCAGCCGCTACTGCATCTTTTACACTTTGTGTTTTCATATCAGCTGCAACAAGTTTAGCTTCTTCTAAAGCTGAAGCTTTTGCATCATCCCATGTACCTAATTTAGGCATACCATCTTTATCATATGGTACTGCGAATACATTTTTTTGTGTATTTGCATTTGCATATGCAGTTGCGATATCAGCTTTATTAGTAAACATATGAGGGTAAGCAGGCATAACTGTACCAGGTACAACATCCGCTGGAGCCATCATGTGATTTTCATGCCAGTCAGTAGTTCTATAATTACCAACTCTCATTAAATCTGGACCTGTTCTTTTAGATCCCCATAAAAATGGTCTATCATATGCAAATTCGCCACTTAATGAATACATACCATATCTATCAGTTTCTGATTTAAATGGTCTAATTAATTGAGAGTGACAAGCATTACAAGAGTCTTTAATATACACTTGTCTACCTGCTAGTTCTAAAACAGTATATGGTTTAGTACCAACAGTAGGTTGAGATGCTTTAGCAAAATCTGGTAAAACTTCAACTAACCCAGCAAACGATAAAAATAAAAATAATACTACCGTAAAGAAAAACGGTCTTTGTTCTAACCAATGAAACATATTAACCCCTTTCTCTTAAGCGCCC